>Ga0265306_10000057_pt1 | contig 38686 bp, 33 predicted proteins | sample Helome_3_FD_192493 | JGI IMG/M metagenome (GOLD analysis project Ga0265306, IMG submission 192493) | Marine sediment microbial communities from subtidal zone of North Sea - Hel_20160420 (Illumina Assembly) | ecosystem: Environmental > Aquatic > Marine > Subtidal zone > Sediment ... | reverse complement strand
TCTGCGGCCATCTCCTCCAAATGATTAACAGTTGGATCCTCGCCGAACACGTCGTCACCCACCTCGGCTTCGGCCATTGCCCGGCGCATGGCCGCTGTCGGTTTGGTCAGGGTGTCAGAACGCAAGTCAACAATTCGCATGCTAGTTCTCCTTTTGAAATGGCTTCCAGAGAATATATTAAGTTAATCGGGCTTGATACATTTGACGCAACGAACCTAACTGATATCTGAAATCGAAATCGCCTTCAAGAATTAATGCTTTAAATTGTCTATATTTTTATGGCATTTTCTTGACTAAGCAACGGCGTTAAAGGTAAATACATTATTAATTTCTTAACTGCAATCGCGATTAATCATGTATGTGCTCTGATGATAATACTAGAGGAGATTGATTATGACAGAATTGTTGTGGGAACCTTCTGAGAAGCAAGTTAAAGAATCGAATATGTTTCGTTTCATGACCTTTATTAACGAAACCTACCATCAAAATTTTAAAGAATACGCCCCCCTTTACGACTGGTCGGTTGAGAATATTTCTGAATTCTGGGCGGCTTTCTGGGATTTTGCCGAGATCATTCACTCCAAACCCTATGATCAGGTCATCGATGATGCCACAAAAATGCCGGGAGCCAGCTGGTTTGCGGGTGCCAAGCTCAATTTCGCCGAAAATCTGCTTCGCTACCGGGATGATCGTGTGGCGTTGATTTTCAAAGGAGAAGACCAGCCCTCAATTCGGATGACGTATGCCCGGCTTTATGATGAAGTGGCGCGCTTGGCCAAATCATTGAAGGAGCTGGGGATTCAGCCGGGCGACCGGGTGGTGGGATTCATGCCCAATATGCCTGAATCCATTATTGCGATGCTGGCGGCCGCCAGCATGGGCGCCACCTGGTCATCCTGCTCGCCGGACTTCGGCATCAAAGGTGTGCTCGATCGATTTGGACAGATCAAGCCCAGAGTCCTTTTCACCGCCAACGGGTATTCCTTTAAGGGTAAAAAATTGGATTCTTTAGAACGCATTGCAAATATTCTCAAAGAATTGCCGTCAATTGAGAAAGTCGTCGTCGTGCCCTACACCGAGCAGAAAGCCGATATCAGCGCAATTGCCAATGCCGTTCATTATCAGGATTTCCGATCATCAGAATCCGGTCTGGAAATAGAATTTGAACAGCTTCCTTTCGGGCATCCGCTTTATATCATGTACTCATCTGGAACCACCGGTTTGCCCAAATGTATGGTGCAAAGTGCCGGTGGTATTCTGGTGCATCAGTTAAAGGAACATATACTGCACACTAATTTAAAACGTGAGGATACCCTTTTTTATTTTACCACCTGTGGCTGGATGATGTGGAATTGGCTGACCTGTGCACTGGGGGTTGGGGCGACCCTGGTTCTGTTTGACGGTAATCCGTTTCACCCGCATCCTGGGGCGCTCTGGGAGATGGCCCAGGATGAAAAAATAACGGTATTTGGAACCAGTGCGGGGTACATTGCAGCGCTGCTAAATGCAGGCGTCAAACCCGGTAAGACATATGACTTAACGCCGTTACGCGCTGTTCTTTCCACCGGCTCCCCGCTGTCAATCGAAGGGTTCGAGTTTATTTATCAGGAAGTCAAGGCCGATTTACAGCTGGCATCCATTTCCGGCGGAACGGATCTAAACGGCTGTTTTGCGCTCGGTAACCCCATGCTTCCGGTTTACGCCGGTGAGCTTCAGTGCCGCGGCTTGGCGATGGATGTGCGGGCATTTGATGAACTGGGCAACGAGCTGATCGATGAGCAGGGAGAGCTGGTCTGCTGTAAGCCCTTTCCGTCGATGCCCATCTATTTCTGGGAAGATCCGGACGGCAGCAAATACCACAACGCTTATTTTGATGTGTTTCCCAATATCTGGCGCCATGGCGACTTTGTTACTGTTACCCGGCGCGGCGGCGTTGTAATGCTCGGCAGATCGGATGCGACGCTTAACCCCGGCGGGGTTCGCATCGGCACGGCTGAAATTTATCGACAGCTGGAGCAAATGCCGGAAATCGCCGACAGTGTTGTGGTCGGGCAAGATTGGAAAAATGATGTCCGGGTAATCCTCTTTGTCAAGTTGGACGAAGGTGTCGAACTCACGGATGCGTTAAAAGACAAAATCCGGCAAACCATCCGCATCAATGCGTCTCCACGGCATGTGCCCGCCAAGATTCTCAGGGTGCCGGATGTTCCATATACGCTTAACATGAAGAAGGTGGAACTGGCGGTTAAAAAAGTGATCCAGGGCCAGGAGGTGCTCAACAAAGATGCCCTGAGTAATCCGCAGGCACTGGATTATTATGCGAATATCAAAGAACTTCAGGAAAATTGATCCGGAGGGATACCATGCCGGAAACCTATCAGATATTTCCTGTGGGTGTGGTTCATAAAAATGAAGAAGCGACCTGGATAGAAATCTTTGAACCCTATGCCGATGCGCTTCTGGGGCTGAAGGGCTTTTCCCATATCCTGGTATTTTTTTGGTTTCATGAAAACGATACCGCCGACCGGCGTAAAACCCTGAGAGTGCATCCCCGTAAAGATCAGAAAAATCCCCTGACCGGCGTTTTTGGAACCCATTCCCCCTTGCGGCCCAACCTGATCGGACTGACGCTATGTAAGATAAAATCAATCAGGGGCCGGCGTATTCAAATTGAAGATATTGATGCTTTTGATGGAACGCCGGTTATTGATATAAAGTGTTATATCCCAGGTTCTCCGGCTGAATCGGATATACGACTTCCCGATTGGGTGTAAGCATTCAGATAATCAATGTTTATCAAAAAACTTAGAATATCGCCGATTAAATACAGGAGTAATGGAGTGTCGGAGTAATGGATAAGAACGATTGACGTTTCAAATATTCTAACAATACTCCATTTCTCCATTACTCCATCACTCCAAAGCGAAGCTTATAAGCAAACGTTTTGGTAAAACGTATTTTCCTCCTATTTTAAACAGCAACCCGAAAGTGGACGATATTAATGCTTACCGATCTATCCGGCCAGATCGAAAGAATCACCTTCACCAACGAAGAAAACGGCTTTACGATTGCCAAGGTTAAGGTTCAGGGAAAGCTGGATCTGGTCACGGTTGTCGGTAATTTGATGGCGCCGATGCCCGGTGAAATTCTCGACATGCGGGGTGAGTGGGCTATCCACCCCAAATTTGGTGAGCAGTTTAAGGTTGTCCAGTTTAAAACCAAAGTTCCGGCAACGGCCCATGGCATTAAAAAATATTTAGGTTCGGGCCTGATCAAGGGATTGGGCCCGGTGATGGCCGCGCGCATCGTCGAACGCTTTGGCGAAAAAACTTTGGATATTATTGAAAATCAGGTCGGCCGTCTGGCCGGTGTCAAGGGCATCGGCCAGAAAAGCATTGCCAATATCGCCAAAGCCTGGGAGGCGCAGAAGGAAATTCGCGATGTGATGATTTTTTTGCAAAGCCACGGCGTCAGCGCTGCCTATGCGGCCAAAATATTTAAGCGTTACGGGGATCGCTCGGTTGCGGTGGTCAAACAAAACCCCTATCGTCTGGCGACCGATATTTTTGGGATCGGATTTCTAAAAGCCGACCATATTGCAAAAGAACTCGGATTTTCAAATGACGCCAGGGTAAGGGTTGAAGCCGGTGTTGTTTACACACTGCATCAGCTTTCAGAAGATGGACATGTGTTTTACCCTTATGAGCCGCTGATCGAGCGTTGCCGTGATATCCTGGGTGTTGGGCGAGAGCCTATCGTCGGCGCAATTGGCAACCTGAATGCAGACAAACTGATCATTATCGAAGATATTAATAAAGATATTGAAGACTCTAAAGAAAACAACAAGGCTGTTTATCTGACCCGATTGCATCAGTGTGAAACCGGCATTGCAAACCGATTGAAAGCATTGCTATCCACACCCCAATCGATGCGACAGGTTGATGTGGAGCGGGCTATTCAATGGGTCCAGCAGCAACTTTCTTTTCAGCCGGCCGAAAATCAGAAAGATGCCATTCGATATGCCCTTGAAAATAAAGTTCTGGTCATCACGGGGGGGCCGGGTACCGGAAAGACCACCATCATTAAGGCGATTCTAAAAATATTGTCACAAATGAAGATCAATATCATGCTGGCCGCACCCACCGGCAGAGCTGCTAAACGCATGAGTGAAATGACCGGCCACGAAGCTAAAACCATCCACCGCCTGCTCGAATACAGCATCCATAAACTCGGGTTTCAAAGAAATGAAAAAAACCCGCTCGATTGCGATGTGCTGATTGTTGATGAAACCTCCATGATCGATACGGTTTTGATGTACCATCTCCTCAAAGCGGTCCCTGCAACCGCCAGCTGTATTTTTGTGGGTGATGTCAATCAGCTGCCATCGGTCGGTGCCGGCAATGTACTGAACGATCTGATCGCATCCGGTGCTGTCGCGGTTATCGAATTGACCGAAATATTCCGCCAGGCCAAAGCCAGCCGCATCATTGTCAATGCTCATAAGATCAATGCAGGCGAGCTGCCGGTTTTAAGGCAATCTGAAATTTCCGATCCCCAAAATGATTTTTATTTTATTGAGCAGGATGACCCTGAAAAGGTTTTAGAAATTATTTTGGAACTGGCATACAGACGAATTTCTCACCGTTTTGGCTTCGATGCCATAGATGATATTCAAGTGCTGACACCGATGCACAAAGGGATTGTCGGGGCGGTCAATCTCAACAATCGGCTGCAGTCCGCATTAAATCCCGGAAACGGCGGTATTGTTCGCGGAGACCGTACCTTTCGCGTCAACGATAAGGTCATGCAGATCCGCAACAACTATGACAAGGAGGTCTTTAACGGGGATATTGGACGCATCACCGCCATTCAAGCCGAAGAACGCCGACTAACGACCCGCTTTGATCACCGTGATGTCGTCTATGATTTTAGTGAACTGGATGAAATGGTGCTGGCGTATGCGGTTTCCGTCCATAAATCACAGGGGTCGGAATATCCGGTCGTAATCTTACCGATTCTGACCCAGCACTATATCCTGCTGCAGCGCAATTTGATTTACACGGCCGTCACCCGCGGCCGCAATCTGGTGGTCATGGTGGGCAGCCGAAGGGCGCTGGCCATCGGCGTTAACAACAACCAGACCCAGCAACGATTTGCCCGTCTGCGCTATCGACTGGGATGGCAACCTTAGCATCAAAATAGAGATAAAGAAAATAATTTACTATAGGCCCAGTTTTTAATTTGGTTGATAGTATAACAATTGGGATAGCTTCGACGAAAGGAGGAAAACATGAAACCGATAGTAGTGCTTATCTGCGGCCTGCTTTTGCTGGTCGGCTGCCACACGCCCGCGCCGCCGCCGACTCCGGATCCGGACGCCGAGCTGATTGAAAAGGGCAGGCAGATCTTCTTCAATGAGACCTTTGACGGTAACGGTCGAACCTGCGGCACCTGCCATCCGGCAGAAAATAATTTTGCCATTGACCCGGCGTTCATCGCCTCGCTGCCGGATGACGATCCGCTCTTTGTTGCCGAATTCAATCCCGCGCTGAAGGAAAATTTTGAAAATCCACGGCTGATGCGGGAATTTGGTCTCATTACCGAAAATTTGGACGGATTCGACGATCTGGCCAACAAATTCACCCTGCGTGGCGTTCCACATACCCTCGGGCTGCGATTTACGATTGACAGTTCCCTGGGACCGCGCACCGGATGGTCAGGTGACGGTTCACCCGGCGACGGCTCACTGCGCTCCTTTGCAACCGGTGCGGTCATCCAGCATTTTACCAAAACCTTAAATCGGGTTGCGGGCGTTGATTTCCGCCTGCCCACCAATGCAGAGCTCGATGCCCTGGAGGCGTTTCAATTTTCACTGGGGCGGCAGCAGGAATTAACCCTGCCCCTGCCGCTCAAGGGTACGGTGGCAAATAGAGGTCAGGCAATTTTCAACGATCTCACGCTAGGCAAGTGTTCTGCATGTCATTTTAACGCGGGCGCTAATTTTAATCCGAATATTCCTTTCCCTGTCACAGGTAATTTAAACTTTAACACCGGAGTTGAGGATTTGCCGGATCAACCCCAAGATTTAACCGGTGAACTGGTTCCGCCGGATGATGGGTTTGGTATTCCCGGCGATGGCACCTTCAACACGCCTGCGCTGATTGAAGCGGCGGATACGGGGCCGTTTTTTCACAACAACGCGATCGAAACCATCGAAGGTTCAGTGGCGTTTTATAACGGAGATGCGTTTAATAACTCTCCGGCCGGTCAGCTTATACAGCAGGCGACCGGCAGCGGCATTAACCTGGACGGCACCCAGGTGGTGGAGGTTGCTGCTTTTTTGCGCGTTATTAATGCGCTTGAAAATATTCGGCAAAGTATTGAGCTGTTGGAACCGGTGGCCCGAAAATCTCACCAAACTGTTGAACAGGGCCTGCAGCTGCTCGATCTGGCGGGTCGGGAAACCGAGGACAGTATTATGGTGTTATCCGCTGGTGGGCTTCATCCCGAGGCCGTTCAGCATTTAAAAGAAGCTCTGCGCCTGACCCGCAAGGCCAAGCGCAGCATTTTTTCGAAAAGCCATCTGGCGCGCCAGGCCATCGAACAACAGCAAAAAGCCCGCGCTGAACTGGTGGAAACATCCTAATTGATGATTACTCTGTATGGAGGATAGCAACATGTTAAAACATATAATCATAGCAGCTACTATTTTTATTTTGATATTCGGTGCCTTTTCAGTCCAGGCCGAAAAATCCACCGAAATGTTTATTCCCATCGGCCAGTCTCCCGGTTTGTCCGGTGAGTATACGGTCATGGGGAAGATCGATCAGGTCAATGCACGGGATCAGAGCATCAAGATGTCGGGGCCTTCCGGCAGCTATACCGTTAGAATGACCAAACATACCCTTATTTATCTGGATCGCAGCAAAACGCAGCTGCCCAACAGCTATGGAACGCTTGCGGATTGCAAAGCTGGAGATATGGCTGAAGTGAAGTTTGTCGACAATGCCCGCAGCAAACCCATCGAGTGGATCAAGGTTCAGAAGGCGAAATAGCAGCGGGTGGCACAAACCGCTAAAAAGTGCACCGCCGAAGGGGCTCGGATCACATCTCCGAGCACCTCAGGCGGGCACTGCTGCCCCCGTAAAACGGCCCATCTTTTACATCTTTCTGGCCAGCGTATATCCCTCCGCCGTCAGATAAGCCGCAAAGGTATCCACCCTGTCGGTATCCACTAAGCCTTTTTCAAAAAGCGATTGGATGGCGGATTTAGCAATGGCCACTGAAATCTTTAAGTGCGCCGCAATAACCGCTGTTTCAACATAACCCGGCGGTCCAGCTTTATCCCACTCATCCGCTAAAAGCTTGAGCAGATCACTTTCTATCCGATTCAATTCCATACTTAATCACCTGTTAATTGACTCTTGATCATTTGTTGTTTATGATTAAAAAATAAACGATCTATTCAACTTGATTATGCCATTCAATAAAATTGCGCCTTTAAAGTGGTTGTCAAAAAAACGTTCCGTTATTCCAACGTTTTTTTCTACAACCACTTTTGCCCCAATTCCGTATATCGGAACACTATTATGGAAAGCGGTATAAAGATCTTATGAATTGAATCATCCAGCATAAAAGGAGGTCGGATATGAACGGTTTCAATAAATTTCTCGTTTTGGGATTGGTGGTTCTTTTTAGTGGTTGTGCGTCGACGATCGAGCTCCCCAAGACGGTTAACTATGATTATAATGTGAATATGGATTTTTCGAATCTGCGAACGTATGACCTGAGTCCGATCCCGACAACCGTTGGAATTGAATATCTAATGCTGGTGCGGATTCAAGACGCCATACATACCGTATTACAGGCCAAAAATGTCCAACGGTCAACCCAAAACCCCGACTTTCTGGTCAGTATTTATGGCGTCAGATCCAAAATATTTACAACCGCATGGCGGGGATTTGATTCTGATCTAATTGCGCAAAAGGGAAAACTGATCCTGCAGTTTGTGGACCCTAAAACGAATCGGATCCTATGGTGGGGTGAGACGCGTGCGATATTAGATCCCAACCGGAATCCGGCAGTTGAGACCCAAATGGTAAACGATGTCGTTCATCGAATTCTGCAGAAGTTTCCACCGGCGTCTTCGTGAGAATCTTTTATCGAAACTACGCTGTGAGCGGTCTTTACTTTTTTTTAGTTTTGCTGGGTTTAAATAATTTTTTCTTTGTATTTTTGTAAAATTCGACGGCCTTATTTTTAATGGTCACAATCAAGGGCGCGCTAATGTATTTGTAGCCTTTGTCCGTGTAGACATTTCTGGCGTTTTCCGGCGGCGGAGCGTCTGAAATATGCTTGCCTCCCCTTGAATCCGTCCAATGATACAGCGTCATGCTGGGTTCCAGCTGCTGCTTTTTGGCTTTATCGTACCAGTCCCATCCCAGATATCCGCCCGATCCCAGAACCAGAACAATGATGACAATCAAGGCCTTTCGCATTCAAAGTTTCCTTTTTGAAGTTTCGGTATCAATAGAAAATTATACATAAATTTATCTGAAAAATCCATCTCAAGATTCGGGTCCAAGCCCGGGGAGCGCAACTACATTCTGGCAGCTTGACACGGCATGGGCATTTGCCTATACTTCGGCGGCTCGTGCAGAATTCAGGTTACAAACCCCATGAACGTAAAATTGGAACCCTCCCATGAATCTATCAAACTTGGAAGCTATTTCACCGGTTGATGGCCGCTATCGACGGGCGGCTGCTGCCCTCGGAAAATATTTTTCAGAAGGGGCCTTAATTAACTATCGGGTGCAAATCGAGGTCGAATATTTTATTGCGCTGTGCCGTTTGCCGCTGCCCCCGCTCAAGGGGATCGGCCAAAAGGACTTTGCATCCCTGCGCAAGATTTATAAGGATTTCTCCCTTGACGATGCGACCCGGGTAAAGGATATCGAAAAAGTCACCAACCACGACGTCAAAGCAGTTGAATACTTTTTAAAGGACAAGTTCGATGAGCTGGGTTTGGCAGCTTACAAGGAGTTTATCCACTTCGGATTGACCTCCCAGGACATCAATAATACCGCGCTGCCGCTTTCCATCAAGCAAGCCTATCTGGCGGTGCTCAAACCGGCGCTCGCTGAAGTTTGCGCATATCTTGAAAACAAAACCAGAGACTGGGCTGATATTCCCATGCTCGCGCGCACGCATGGCCAGCCGGCTTCACCCACCACCATTGGAAAGGAACTATATGTGTTTGTTGATCGTTTGACGGTTCAGACCGATCTGTTACAAACCATCCCTTTTTCAGCAAAATTCGGGGGAGCCACCGGCAATTTCAATGCCCACCAGGTGGCCTATCCAGATGTTGATTGGATTGCATTTGCGAATCATTTGGTCAACAAAACGCTGGGCCTGACGCGCTCCCGCGTCACGACCCAGATTGATCATTATGACAATCTGGCCGCATTTTGCGATAATTTTAAGCGCATCAATACTATTCTAATCGACTTGACTCGCGATATATGGACCTATATTTCTTTCGATTATTTCAAACAGAAAATAAAAAAGGGAGAAGTCGGCTCATCGACCATGCCGCACAAGGTCAACCCCATTGATTTTGAAAACGCGGAAGGCAATTTAGGCGTTGCCAATGCCCTGTTCGAGCATCTGGCCGGAAAGCTTCCAATCTCAAGGCTGCAGCGGGATCTGACGGATTCAACCGTAACCCGCAATATTGGCGTTCCACTGGCTCATACGCTCATTGGATTAAAGTCGCTGATGCGGGGATTGAAAAAATTGATTATAAATGCGGATGTCATCCGTGCGGATCTGCAACGAAACTGGGCGGTGGTGGCCGAAGCCATCCAGACGATTCTGCGCCGGGAAGGCTATCCCCAGCCCTATGAAGCTTTAAAGGCGTTAACCCGCACCCATAAAATCATCAACCAGAAGGCCATTGCCGAGTTTATTGCCTCTCTGGATGTTTCCCCGGCGGTTAAAGATGAATTGCTGGAAATTACTCCCGAAAACTATACGGGAATCATTGATTTTTAACCGGTTGGTCCCTGCAACAGGGCAGTGGATACCCGGTTGACAAGCCCCCAGATGGCATCCGCAGAAAACACGGCTTCAATCGAGCGATCAAACAAAACCGAAATTCGGGGTTTAAATTCTTTATCTCCCTGCCAGAATAAGAAATACAGCGGCACCCGTGGAAAGGGGAACATTTCATAAGCCGCATCCGCCATGTCCACCGGGCGGCCCTCCAGAAACCGGGCGGCGTCTTCAAAGCCGCTTATGTCCTGTCCATAGCGCTGCAGCAAGGGATCTGTCTGCAAGATGTGCGGTCCCTGGAAAAAATGCGCTTCTTTGAGATCTTTGACACCCACAATTTCGCGACCCAGGGGGTGAAGTTTTTTGACATTATTCAGATAAATCACGGTTACCAGATCAAGCAGCGGGTCCTGCGTTCTTTCCCAGCCCCTGCCGCTGTCGCGCTTCAGGCAGCCCTCCGCGACGTCCACCAGCACCTCTTCGTTTAAAAAATGAAACACCACCTGATGGGCAGAAACCAGCCTGAAAAGGGTCCAATTGCAAAGGGTGTTCAAGTCCTTCGATTGCAGCTCGTTCCAAAACTGGGAAGGCACTTCCACCGGGGATTTGTCGGGAGCGAACGCCGGCGGATTTTGTCGGCGGCGACGGTCCTGCATCTGAAGGTACCCGCGGCTAAACGGGTATGGGCCCTGCGAAAAATTGTCACAGGCAAATTGAGCGCAATCCCGCAGGCAGTATTCAACCCGGTTCAATTGCGCACATGCCAGAATGGCGCAGGTACCGCCCAATAACCGTTGTTGGGCCGCCAGCTTTTGTTCGGCCAGCGGGCTGGTACCCGGGCCGCAGCTTGAGCAGGTGCCCAGAAGATTTAATTTGCAGACATCACAGTTAATACCGCAGGCGCCGGTGGGCATCGTCCAAACCTCCCGTTCAAGGGTTTTGGGTTCAGCGTTCAGAGGTTCAAAAGTTAAATAACAGAAGAAAGGCGTCAGGCCAATAGCTCATAGCTGATAGCTCTTAGGCCAAAGGCATAAAGCTGGGATGCCAGGATGCTGGAAGGCTTGGTGGTTTAAAAGCTTTCGGGCTTCGCAGCCTCATGGCTTTCCGGCTTGCTTGAAGATTTGCCTTTTTTTGAACCTTTGAACGCTGAACCCTGAACCTCAATAACCTGACACACCGGACAAATATGCGTACTGCGCTGGCCGACAATGATTCGCTCAATGGTAGCGCGACATCGGGGGCACTGCCGTCCGGTGCGCCGGAATACCTTCAACTGATCACTGTTGCGGCCCTGATGTTTAGCGATGGAATAAAAGTTGGTTTTGCCGGTTCCCAATGATGTTCCCAGGTTTTTTAAGCCCCGCCTCAGCACCCTGCGTATCGCCCGATGGAGTGCCCGCATCTCAGTCTCGGACAAAGCGGCTGCAATTCGGCAGGGGTGAATCTTCGATTCCCAGAGGGCCTCATCGACGTATATATTGCCGAGTCCGGCAATAAAGGTCTGATCCAGCAGCAGCGGCTTTAACAGGTGTTTGCGCGGCTTGAGACGGCGCGCCAAAATTTTTTGCGTAAACCCGCTTGCCAGCGGTTCCGGACCCAGGCGACCCAGTATTGGGTCGGCGCCAGGCGTCAGATAGAGGCGGCCAAATTTGCGGGTATCATGAAAGCGCAACTGCTGTCCGCCCTCGAGATCCAATAGCACATGTTCATGCTTTTTGCGGGGCTGATCAGCGGTAACCAGATGCAGGCGGCCTGACATGCGCAAATGCATGAGCAAATGTCCGCCATTTTTGAACTCAAAAACAAGAAATTTTCCACGGCGCCGGATTGCCGTTATCGTTTGCTCCTTGATCCGGCGGCAAAACGTTTTTACTGATGGCTCTGCAATCGTGCGGGCCCAGAAAACCCTTGCAGCCATTATGGTTTTACCTTCAAGACGGGCTGCCCTGAGGTCATTTACAATCGTCTGTACTTCCGGAAGTTCGGGCATTTCGGTTCGGGTTCCGAGGTTCAGGGTTCAAGGGTTCAGGGTTACCAGTTGCATGTCGTGAGTTTCGAGCTGCGTGATGCAAGTTTCCAGAGATCAGTGATCATTGACCAAGCGTTAGCAGCCGGAAGCAAGTTACCAGAAGCCGGTCGCCAAGGCCGAACCTCTGAACACTGACACCTGACACCTTTCTGTAATAACGATTGACAACTTGAAGTCATAATCCTATAAAATGGTCCAGTTTCAGGGACTATACCATAGTCGAGCACGTAAAAAAATGGTCGTTTTGTGGCCATAATTGATGACCGTCGGAATTTCCGATGATAAAGGAGCGCTTATGGATTTTAGCCTTTCAACGGACCATGAGATCTTACGTGAATCGGTGCGCAGTTTTGCCGAAAAGGAGATCAAGCCGGTTGCCGGAGAGCTGGATGAAAAGGAAGAATTTTCTTATGAAACCATGCAGAAAATGGCCGAACTGGGCCTGTTCGGGATTTTTGTCTCCGATAAATACGGTGGCCAGGCCATGGATTATATTTCCTATATCATTGCGGTCGAAGAAATCGCCAGGGTTGACGGGTCGCATGCCGCCACCGTAGCCGCCGAAAACTCGCTGGGAATTGGCCCGCTTTATTATTTTGGGAATGAAGAGCAAAAAAAGAAATACTTGCCGAAGCTGTGCAGCGGAGAGGCCTTGTGGGGGTTTGGCCTGACCGAACCCAATGCGGGCTCTGACGCCGGGAATACGCAGACTTCCGCAGTTTTAGACGGCAATGAATGGGTCATCAACGGCAGCAAAATTTTTATCACCAATGCAGCCACCGACATCACCACCGGAGCAACGGTTTTGGCACGAACCGGTGTCAGAGATGACGGCAAACCCGAACTGTCCTGCATTATCGTTGAATCCGGTACACCCGGATTCACCGCCAAAGAAATGCACGGCAAGCTCATGTGGCGCGCGTCGAATACCAGTGAGCTGTATTTTGAAGATTGCCGGGTTCCCAAAGATAACCTCTTGGGCCCCAGAGGACAGGGGTTTCACCAGATGATGAAAACCCTGGATGGCGGAAGGCTGTCCATCGGCGCTATGGGCCTCGGAGGTGCTCAGGGCTGCTTTGACATGGCCATGAAATACAGTCAGGAACGCGAGCAGTTCGGCCGCCCGATCGCAACATTTCAGATCAATGCCTTTAAACTGGCCGACATGGCCACCGAAATCGAATGCGCCCGTTTGCTGTTGTACAAAGCCTGCTGGTTGAACGACAATGCCTTGCCCTATGCCAAAGAGGCGGCCATGGCGAAACTATATTGCTCCGAAGTAATGTATCGGGCTGCCAACCATGCCGTCCAACTGCACGGTGGATACGGATTAATGAAAGAGTATGATATCGAGCGCTTCTACAGAGATCAAAAACTTCTTGAAATCGGCGAAGGCACCTCTGAGGTCCAGCGGCTGGTTATCGCCAGATATTTGGGAGCCAAAAGCCTGTAGCCAAATGTGCAATTCGAAACAGGAATAACCGATTTTTGATAAGGAGATAAAATGCAAGAGAAAACCAAAAAACCGCATTTTGATTTTGACTTTTTTGAGGATTTAACCGGCGATATACCGATGGAACCGCCAAAGAGCGTGGATGATGTCGGGGAACGTATCCGCAAGATCCGGGAAGAAAAGGATCTTTCACTTGACGAGATTTCCAACTTGACCGGATTTGACGTCGATTTTTTATCTAAAATTGAAAACAAGGAACTGCAGCCCCAACTGGGTACGATGATCAGACTATCAAAGGCGCTGGACAGTGCCTTCGGCCGACTGGTCTCGGGGGTTGGCGATAAACTTTACGCCATCACCCGCAAAAACGAGCGCCGCACGATTTCACGGTCCACATCCAAAAAAGGCCGGAAAAAAATCTATACATACAAAAGCCTGGCACCGGATGTGAAAGGGCGTCGCATGGAGGCTTTTCTGGTCCAGCTCGAAGAAGATCCTGAAAAAGAAACCTCGCTGCACGAAGGCGAAGAGTTTATTTTTGTGCTGGATGGCGAAGTGATTTTAGAGATAGGGGAAGATCGGTTTGAGCTCGAGCCAGGCGACAGTGCCTATTATCTGTCGACCACCGCCCACCACATTGCAGCTAAAAAAGGAAAAGCGACCATCGTTGCGGTGATGTACGAAGCCTGATCCGAGACGGTTTAATCCGAGCCAGCGGAAAACTTTTCTTTACAGAAGTTATACACAAAAACAAACAATTTAAGATACTTATCTTCGATCGTGATGTTTTAGCCACGGCCATGTGTACGGTGTGCACCTGGCCGTTTTTCGTTCGGCGTATTGGATTTTTGTGAAAATTTGTTATAAAGCCGACACACGATCCATAAAAAGGGCCGGTTTTTGACCTGAATTTTGACAAATCGATTTTGGCCATTATTTTTTACTCCTTACACATTTTAATTTTCTAAGGTACAATTAATACGGATTTGAAATTAATCTAACCAATTAAGCGATGCATCGGAGACATTACATATGCGTTTTGTAAAAATCATTAAAATCGGCTTGTTGCTTTTGTTTCTGACCGGAAGTGTGTGCCTGGCAGCGGGACCATTTGCTGATATTCGGCTTGACGTCAAAGAATTTCAGCTTGAAAACGGCATGCTGTTTTTAGTGGTCGAACGGCCGGCAACACCCCAGGTGGCATGTCGGCTGGCCATCCGTGCGGGATCGGCCCTCGAAGAAACCGGTCGGACCGGCATTGCGCACCTGCTGGAGCATATGATGTTCAAGGGGACCCAAAATTTCGGCACCCTGGATGTCACCCAGGACGAAAAACTGCAGCAGCAGATTGAGGCGGCCTATCAAAAAATTCTCAGCGAGCAGCAAAAACGGTCACCTGACGAAAAACTGATCCAGCAAAAGCGTGCTGAGATGGCAAAGCTGCGCGCGGAAGTCCAAAAAATTTATGTGCCTCAAGCATTTTCTTCTCAGCTGGGTAAAATCGGAGCGGTCAGCGTTAATGCTTTTACGACGAAAGATCAAACTCAGTATATGACCTCGGTTCCCTCGGATATGCTGGAACAGTGGTTTTCCATCATCAGTGAACAATTATTTGAACCTTCCTGGCGTGAATTTTACGTTGAAAAAGAAGTGGTTCAGCGGGAGTGGGCGTTTCGTTACATCAATGACCCCGGCGGGGCGGCCTGGCTGGATCTCAATGCAGGCGCCTATACCGCACATCCCTATCGCAATCCCACCATCGGATGGAAAAGCGATATGGCAAAATACAGCACACGGGATGCCATCGAGTTTCACCAAAAATACTACAATCCCGCCAATGCGGTTTGTGTTCTCGTTGGCGATTTGACTGTCGCAGAGGCCAAACAATTGGCTAAAACTTATTTCGCGCGCTATCCGGCCGGGTTAAGCGCTGCCGAAACGGTAACCCGGGAACCGTCGCAGCAGGGGCCGCGCAAGAATATTCGCTTTTTGAAGGGCGCCCGAACACCGCTGGTGAGAATCGGATATCACGGCGCCAAAATGGGGACACGGGATTTTTATGCACTCGATGCCATGATCATGGTACTGAGTCATGGCCGTAGCGCCCGTATGACCCAAAATATCATCAACCAGGGCCTGGCCGTAGAAGCCTGGGCCTACAATCCTGACAACCGGTACGGCGGCATGCTCATCGTCGGCGGATCACCCAATGAGCCCGAAGCACTAAAAACGGGGTCAGACTCGCTCAGTGAAAATCAGAAGCGTAAGGCGTATTTGGCGGCCTGTGAAAACCTCGAAGCGTTGCTGGTCGGTGAAGTTGCAAAATTTAAAACCGAGCTGGTATCTCCGCGCGAGCTGGCGCGCATCAAAAAACTCAACCAGCGGGACTTTTTGGATCGAATGCGCAGCAATGAAAGTCTGGCCGGTACGCTGGCAACCCTCGAGGTACAGGTCGGTTGGCATTACCTGAACGATTATCTTGAGCGAATTGACGCCGTAACGCCCGCAGAAATTCTTGAAGCAGCGCAAAAATATGTTCGCACGGATAATAAAACCGTGGTTTATGTTATTCCGGGCGGTCAACCCGATAAACCACCCGCGCAGTATACCGAAGTTCGAAATATCAGCAGCGGCGCAGCGGCCAACATGGCTTATGTGGGCGATTTTAGAAACAGATCTGATTATCTCACCCCAGCTGGATGGAAGCATCCACTTTCGTTCAGGCGTGACCCGCAAAAAATAAAATACCCTCGGGCCGAGACTTTTGATATTGACGATGTCAGGGTCTTTTACCTGCCGGACACCGAGTTGCCCCTGATTGATCTGACGATCCTATTAAAGGCTGGTTCTGTTGACGTCGCGAAATCCAAGACCGGTCTATCCGACGTTTTCAACAGCGTGATTGTACGCGGTGGGACCCAAACGCTGTCGCCCAACGAACTGGCACAGGTACTGGATGAGAATGCCATTCAGCTTGGCGTATCGGTTGATGAGGAGCAGACATCGGTTCATCTATCGGTCATGAAAGCGGACTGGGAAAAGGGTCTAGAACTTTTGCAAGCGGTGCTGACGCGGCCCGGCTTTGACCCCGGCGTACTGCAAGTCGCGAAAAACCAGGAACTCGTATCGCTCAAAAGACAGGGCGGTGATGCGATGGCGGTGGCCATGCGTGAAAGTAAAATATGGCATTTCAAAGACCATCCGTACGGCCGGGATCCACTGGCAGGCTTGCAGACCATTCCGGACATATCACCGGAGGATCTGAAGCGCTTTTTAAAGACCTATTTTGTCTCCGAAAATATGACCATTGCGATTGCCGGTGACATTGATAAAGAAAAAATAATCTCCGGCCTGCGCAACTTCCTGCAGGCCTTTCCGAAAAGCCGGGCACCGCTGCGCAATTTAGCAGACCCCGCTGTGACCCCACCGGTCCTAATTTTGGTCAACAAACCCGGTCAGGTCCAATCCCAGGTCATTATGAACCTGCCGGCTATAAAACGCACCCATCCGGATTACTGGAAAGCCAGCCTCTTGATGAACGTTTTCGGCGGCAACGACTCGCTGATGTATAAGCGCTTGCGGGATGATTTGGGCCTTGTATATTCAGCCGGATTTTACCAGACCTTCAAATGGCAGGCCGGTCAACTGGTGGGTTACATCGGGTGCAAGGGCGATCAGACCACAGCGGCCATTCAGGAAACACTAAAACTTATGGCCGTGCTGCGTGACGCGATTCCCGAAAAAGAGCTGGAATTAAAGCGGCTGGATGCACTCAACAGCTTTGTTTTTAATGTGGACACCAAATCAGAGCTGGTGGATGTCTACGGTCGCTACCATTTGCGGGAAGAACCGCTCGACACCCTCGAACGAATTCAGGATGCCTATATGGGCGCCACCAAAGAGGAACTGCATCGGCTGGCCCGCGAGCTTCTTGACCCTCAGAAAATTCAAATCTTTGTCGTAGGGGACAAAAACATCACCGTGCAGTCGCAAGACGGAAAGCAAACGACCCTGGAAGAAGACCTCAAACGCCTGGCCCGCCAACACGACTTGCCCTACCAGGAAATCCAGTTGCGATAATGCGGAAATGGATCTTAAACACCTACTCTTGTTACCTTGACACCGGCAGCCTGATTTTTTATTATTTAGTTGTCATTTAAAAATTCATTTTTATTTTGTTTACCCTTCGGGATTGATGATCTGACTCCGCCTGAGGCGGATCAGATATCGCCCCGCATACGCGGAACGATATCTGCCTTGTCGCTGCGGCAAATCTCCAGAGGCGGATCTACGGTCCTCCAAAGGCGGATCTTCGGTCCTCCAAAGGCGGATCTTCGGTCCTCCAAAGGCGGATCTTCGACCTCGGACAATCGCTCCATTAGGGTAAAGCGGGAGATACCAGTGAGATTACTGACGCGATCGGATTTTGACGGCTCAGTATGTACGGCAATTCTTGAAGAGCTGGGGCTTATCGACGATATTCTTTATGTGCATCCCAAGGATATGCAGGATAACAAAATTGCCGTTACGGGCAACGATATTCTGGCAAATGTACCGTTTGTTGAGGGGTGTGGTTTATGGTTTGACCATCATTCCAGCGAGCATGAGCGTTTGCAACTGGACGGCAAGTTTAAAGGCGCCAGCAAAAATGCGCCCAGTGCGGCTCAGGTCGTTTACGATTACTACAAACAGAATAAAGCTTATGCGGCAAAGTTAAGCAAATTCAAAGAGCTGATTGAAATTGCCGGCAAAGCCGATTCGGCCAAATTTACGAAAGACGATATTCTTCATCCAGAGGGCTGGACGATGCTGGCATTCATTTCAGATCCGCGTACCGGTCTCGGTTATAAGCGCAGCTTTACCATCAGCAATTTTGAATTGATGAAGAAATTACCCCAATTACTGCGCACCCAAAAAGTCAATTACATTTTAAAACTCTCCGATTTCCAGGAACGGGTGAAGCTCTACCAGGAAGAAAATAAAAAATACGAGCAGCTGATCACCCGAACGGCCAGAATCAAGGGGGATGCAATCATCATCGACCTGCGGGATTGTCAGACCATCCCGGTCGGCAACCGCTTTTTGGAATATGTTTTGTATCCCGAGCAGAATATATCCATACGGATCGTAGACGGCAAAAATAAGCAGTTTGCCATGATTTCGGTCGGGCACAGCATCATTAACCCGACAGCAACAATCAATGTGGGCGCTTTAACCCTCAAATATGGCGGCGGCGGGCACAAAAGGGTCGGTACCTGTCAGGTCTCGTACGAAGCGGTCGACCGGGTGGTCGGCGAAATGCTTGATGTGATTAAGGCGTCCAAATAAGTCTTAAAGTTTCCAATCTATTATCAACAGGCTCAACGGCCAAACGGACCAGCGGGCCAACCAATGATTATATCCACCCACCAACCCTATTTCATCCCGTTTCCGGGTTTTTTTCACAAAGCCCGGCAATCTGATATTTTTGTCATTCTCGATACCGTGCAATTTCCACGGGGCACCACATGGATGAGCCGTAATCGCTTAAAAAACGATCAGGGAATGTTATGGTTGACCGTTCCGGTCTGGAAAAAGGGTCTGGGCCTGCAGCCCATCTGTGAAGTCAAGATCTGCCATGCATTTCGCTGGGTCGCCAAACATCTGGTCAGCCTAAAATCCGCTTATGCCAGAGCACCCTATTTTACCGATCATATGCCCTTTGTTGAAGATACGTATCAGGCTCGTTTTGAAAACCTCATCGATCTGAACATGACCTTCATTCATTATTTGTTTCGGCAGCTTAAGATCGATACCGAGATTAAATTGCTGTCGGAATTGGGCATTCGAGCAGCAGGCAATCAGTTGCTCGTTGAAATCTGCCGGCAACTGGAGGCTTCAGTCTATCTGGCTCAGCCTGCGGCCAGAAGATATCTGGACAGCGAGTTGTTCCAAAAAGAAAATCTTCAGATTCAGTTCATTAAACCACCTGCCTGCGTCTATCCACAGTTGTGGGGTCCTTTTATTGCCAACCTGTCGGCCTTTGACTTGCTTTTCAACTGCGGTCCTAAGGCACAGGACATCCTACTGCCTAAATCTTGCATGAAAATTAACGAAAAGTTTTAATCATTTCTAATGGTAACAGGTTCAGTCAGTCGGCGAAGCCAACCAAAATAAAAATATTAAAAACGAAAGAATTCCTTTAAACTAAAAAGCGGTTCACATATTTTTATTTTGAAACGCTCAATTCAGGCGTTAGCGGGTGCTGAAAGCCTTCAGAAAGCCTGGCAGGAAAGTTTCCATCCCGGGATGGGGCGGCATCTGTCTGGGAATCAGACCGGGTGTGTAACCGTTGTTTTCAAACGGCTCCAGGAGCCGTTTGTTGCGGCTAATGACATGAATCGGAACCGACCAGGTGCTATCCGGGCCGGTGATCTGTACATTGGGCTGGTGATCGCCCATAATAATAATCAGCGTATCATCTTTAAGATACTGCTCGATAAAGCTTTTGAGCACGGTTAACTCGTATATAATGGCGGTGACGTATGCTTTGGCCGCATTTGCCAAATCCGGCCAGACAACCGGAAAGGTAACGGTCTCTTTTTGATGATAGATACTGCCGTCGCCAATTTGTGACCAGTCTTCCAGATATGGCGGTTGGCGGTTAAAAGGGGCATGGCTGCTGATGAGGACAATCTCGATAAATAGCGGCTGCCTGCGGGGTAAGATTTCTTTGCGATAAATATATTCAAGAACATATTGATCGGGCATCGGTGACCAGCCAAACTTTGGACCCGTATATTCAAAATCCCGCGCGAAATAGTGTTTTTGATAACCGAAAAATTTGCCCTGGGGCCAGGGCAAGTCGTTGGCCGGCATAACGCTGACGGTCCGGTATCCGGCCCGCTTAAATATTGGCGCAATGGTGGTCGCATTTGAGGTGATCAACAGGTCATAGAACAACTGGTCGGAAAGATTGACACCGCTGGCAATGGTGCCGTGAGCCAGCCATGAGCTGCCGCCGAAAGCAGGCGATTTTAAAAAACCGGAGCGCACCGTAAAACCCCGATCCGCTAAATCCTGTTCATACTGCGTCAGCACCGGCAAAATGAAATGGAAGTGGCGATTATCGTCAAATATCGTCTTCCCGTAAGATTCGATGAAAATGATATACACATCTGCACCACCAAGTTTATCTAATGCCGAAGGCGTTTGTTCGAGTTCAGCAGACCTTTGGCGGATGGCCTGTAAGTTTTGGGTTCGGTAGCCGCGAACATGTAAAAGAAAATCGATTTCTGCGACAATTCGATGATAAAATGCGGGATGGAATATAGGTAACGGGTGGGTGTGCGCCGCACTAAACAGCAGCTGGATTGACAAAACGGCAACGATCACAGCGGCAATGATACGCACTTTTCGCAGCCTGGTGAGCGTTTGATGGATGGTTTTTACTGACCACCAGACGCCGGCGGTGATGGCGGCAATCAAGAAAAGACCCAGGGCACTATTGATGAAAAACGTTTTCAAAGGCAGCGTTTTATAAAGCAGTCGGATCAAAACCGGCAGAAACTGCGCGTCTATGTAGAGATTAAATGGGCGGAAAAAATACATGGGCACCAGTTCATCTGCGCTGCGGAACAGGCGTAAAAACATGAACAGCAGCGTTAGCATTAACAAGAACCCGCGGTCAAATGGCAACTTCAGCCAGGTGGCGATGCAAAGGGCCCCAATGATCAATAAAACTTCAGGTGAAACCAGCAGCGGCAACCATAGCGGTTCTTGGGGGGCGGGATAACGCAAGTTGAGCAGCACATTCAAGAAGCCCCAGGCCAGTGAAAACGCAAAGACGGTTTTGAGCGTCCGCAGTCCCCCGCAAAAAGCCAAAAGATTGCCAATGGTCTTTTCCGATTCTTTTTGCTTTGATTCTGCCAGATTCATAACGAGCTGCTTTGCAGGTTCGATTCCTGCCGCTGTTTTCGTAAATTTGTCAAAAAGTGATGGATGGAATCCATTGTATTGGCCCAGCCGGGTCTTGCGAGGGATGTTTGCAGCGCGGCCTCACTGAGACTGAGCAGATGATTTCGGTTCTTGTGCAGATCTAAAATAATGGCGGCACACGTTTTCGTTTCACCGACCGGGATCAAAAAGCCGTTAACGCCGTTGCCAATAAATTCCTTTACCGCGCCGGCTGCTGAGGCCAGGACCGGCAATCCATAAGCCTGGGCCTCGAGACAGGCGATACCGAAGCCTTCATTGGAATATGGCATGACAAACAACTGGCTATCGGACAAAATCTTTATGAGCTCCCGGCCGTCGAGTGGTCCCATCAAGCGCACCTGCTGGCCGATATGATTGGCCGAAATCATACTCTTGATCCTGCGGACGTGATCGGGATCCATCCGGAGGCTTCCCACAACCGTCAACCGCCAGATGTCTGGCGGCAACCGTATCAGGCTTTCAATCAGCGGCATCAGGCCTTTGATGGGTGTGATGTTGCCGACAAACACCAGCTCCAAAGGGCCTGTCCGCCAGGCTCTGGCCTTAATTTTTTCGGGTGTTGGCAGATGACCCAAGCGGTCTGCTCCCGGGTTGGCCACGATTGAAGGGTGGCTAAAATTGATCAAGCGCTGCACATGGCTGCGGGTCGTTTCACTGTTGAAGATAAAGGCATCAACGTTGGTCAGGTAGATCTTTTCAACGGTCTTAAAAAGATGATGGGTCCCGTATTTGCGGGGCTGACTGCAAAGCACCTGATGCACAATGGAGACGATCGGAACGCCATTGTGTTTTTGGTGTTGATGATTGAGCCAAAAAAGGGAAGGATGGTTGAGTTCATCCTGTAAGATGAGATCATAGGTTTTGCGGGTAAGCTTGGATCTGAGTTCCGGTGAGAAATTATCCAACAGCAGCCTGCCGTAACGCCGCCAGGGAAGAGAAACAATGTCAACTGTATGCCCTTTTCGGCGCAAATGCCGCACCAGAAATTTATCATATAGGAAACCGCCGGTCAGGGTGTCCAGGCTGCCGTATATCATCAGGCATAAACGCATTATAAATCTTTCGTGTAGGCAGCCCAGGCGATGTCATTTTCCCAGATCGTGACCGTCATCGATTTTAAATTCGACGATTTGAGTTGCTCCGAGATGGATTGCCAGATAATTCTGGCAAAATGCTCCAGGCTCGGATTCAACCCCTCAAACACCGCCAAACGGTTAAGGGTCATATCCCGGTAAAGCTCAACAAGTGCATCCAGAGCGGTTTCAATTTCACAAATGTCAACCAGATATCCGTGACGATCCAATTCCGACCCGTCAAACCGGGTTTCGACAACATAATGATGGGCATGGGTCTCATTTTCCGGTCCCCAGTCACCGCCCGTTAAAAAATGGTTTGCAATAAAATTGCGGCGCACAGCTACGGAATACATGCAACACCCCCTTAGAGCTTGAACATTAATTTCAGGCTACCTTATCAGGAATCCGTCGGTGTAAAATCAGATATTGGAGTAATGGAGTACTGGTAAATACGAAGAGCTGGCAAACAGCAACTTCATAAAAAATACCATTACTCCAGTACTCCAACACTCCGGCCAAACATTGCCAATTTGAGTATATTTTGGCTTCTATGAATTTTTAGATACCTGCGATTTGACGACCGTTTGAATTTTCGGCAAATACTTTCCAACGCTATTTTTGTACTGAAGATAATCATTGCTGAAGGTCTTCTCCAGATAAGCCTCTTCCATTTTGATGCGGTAATGGGAGTTCAGCAGAAAGATGATCAATCCGATGAGCATGGCCACAGACGGTCGCGCCAGCACAAACCCGGCAATAATCGTCGCCAGGCCCAAAGTGATGGGATTTCTGACGGTGCGATAGATCCCTGCAGTGTACAAGCGGGTTGTTTCGCCAAATTCGTGAAAGCTGACATGCGACCGCAGGGTGGCAACGGCAATATATGTCAGGCTGTTTCCCAGCAACAGCAGGCCTGCGCTGAAAATGGAAAGGCCACCAGATGGCGGCATATTATTCAACGGCAAAAGATAGCGGTTCATTTCGGGAAATAGTACCGTCAGCAACGGAATCATCGAGGCGGTCAAGACTGCCATTGTGGCGCCGGCGGCGCCGATCATTTTCGGTGTGGAATGCATGACGGCCGTGGCCGGATGGCGTTTCGAAGATGTTGATTTGCGCTTCAGGTTAAACAGCATTTTACCGGTGGATCCGGCGCTGGGTACCGCATAAAAGCAGATCTGGTAAATTTGGGCGACATAGGTTGCGATAATGAGATAGTCTAACCAGTGCATACGTTTATCCAAGCTATCAATTGTAGCGGTTGTTTTATTAGGTGTCAGGAATCAATAGGTGTTAAATCTGTTTAATTGGTTTAATTGGTTTAATTTGTTCAATTGGTTCGGTTTTAAGCCAACCAAGTCAACTAATGAAACAAATAAAACTAATCTAACAAGTCCTTGAACCTCTGAACCCTTGAACCCTACTCTCCATACGTGAAAATAACCTGAATGGCCTCCTGCGGGTTTTTATCCAATAATTCATAGGCCTCCTTTGCCCGGCTGAGGGGATATTGATGGGTGATAAACTGCGCCGGTTTCAGCTTCCGAATCATTTCCCAAGCCATATTTAGTCGCCTATTCTTTGTCCAGCGTCCTGAAAATTCCGGGGACAAGGTGCTGACCTGGCTGCTGATCAGCCGAATGCGGTTGCGATGAAATCGTCCGCCCAGGTCCAGACTCGCCGCCTGGCTACCGTACCAGGAACCGAGCACTATGCGTGCGCCGAAACCGGCAATCTGGATTGCCTGGTTCAAGGCCTGCGGGTTGCCCGACAGTTCATACACTAAATCCGCCGGGCCGGCTGCGGGGTTGTTGGCGTCCGCTCCAGCCGAAGCAGCCATAAACGCCGGGTCTTTGGGATCCAATGCGCTGTCGGCACCCACCTCCAAAGACGCCCGGCGTCGTGCCGCATAGCGGTCGAAGGTGACCAGTTGATGCAAAGGAAATTGTGCCAGCAAGGCCGTTGTGAGCAGACCCACAATACCCTGTCCGAAAATAAACACGCTCTCACCGATAATCGGCCGTCCATCCATCAGGAAATTAACAGCCGTTTCCATATTGGGCAAAAAGAGCGCTTCCTTCAGGTCCATTTCTTCGGGGATCACCATAATTTCTTTTAGCTTCGCCGTGAAATGGCTTTCATGGGGATGAAAACTGAATATCTGCCGCTCCAGCCAATTTTGATCTACGCGCGAACCCACTGCAACCACTTCACCAACAGACCCATAGCCGTATTTGAGCGGATACCGAAAAGGTTTTGAAAGGGATTTAATGGTCGTATCGGCCGGCAGCCCGGGGGGAATTTGACCTCGATACACCCGTAATTCGGATCCCGCACTGATGGCCGAAAACGTCGTTTTAATGAGCACCTCCTGGGCCTTGGGCGCCGGCAAGGCTTCTTCTCTCAAAGCGACCGCGTGAGGTTTCTCAAATATGATCGCTATGCGCTTCATGTAACCTTCCACCCCGGGCGGGCCCAAACAATGATATCATTGCCCAGATGTTGATAGTGAACCTGCTCACAATCCAGATATTGAGCAGCTTCAAGCCCCCTGGAATTCAGGACCTGCAATCCGCCGACCAGTTTGGGGGCAATGGTAATAATAAACAGATCCACCAGCTTTGAATTCACGAAGCTGGTGATCACCTGGGCCCCGCCTTCTACCATAAGACTGTTAATATTCATTGCGGCCAGCAGGTCCATTAACGCCAAAAGATCGATTTTGCCGTCAGTACCGACCGCACATGTCAACGGCCTTGCGCCGGCTTCTTCAAGCACCCGTATTTTTGGGATGGAATCGGTTTTCCCGTTGATGATCCAGGAGTTCACATCATTTCTTTGAACACATTTCGCATTGAGGGGGGTTCGCAGGTGGGTATCCAGTATAATGGGTTGCGGGTTTTTACCGTCAACCCTGCTGACAGACAGCTGCGGGTCGTCGGCTAAAACCGTGCCAATGCCAATTAAAATGGCATCACAGCAGGCGCGGATTTGATGGGTCAGCTCCCATGATTTCGGTCCGCTCAAAACAAGGGGCTCTCTTTTACGCGAGGCGATACTGCCATCGATACTCTGGGCGTAACTCACCGTTATAAACGGACGGTGATATTTGGCGCGGAACTGCGCGGCGTAATGCAGCTGCGTTTTCAGATCCTCGATCGACTGGATGCGCATATCGGCATAATTTTCAACGACGTTGTCTGCTTGTGCAAAAGCGCCGGCGTTAGGTTTGCGTCCAGCTTTTGATGCTCTGTTGGATGACACCATTTCCCTCCAAATCATTGGCCCCCAGCGTTCTATAGAGGGCTGCCGTATAAAAACCTAACTACGACTTTCACCCTGCCGCTCTAAAAACAGCTTGTCTTCCGGTTGCCATATTGACCGCATGCCTGAGCCGGTCAGCATCAGGGTCAGCGCGCATGACAGCAGGAGAAAAAGGCTAAACGGTGAATTCCATCCCGTTAGGGAGCCGGCCACCAATAGACTGATCAGCAAAGCGGCGCTGCGGGCCATGCAACCCAAAGCAATCAATAAGCCGGCTGCCGCAAGCATTGGCAGCGCCGGCAGATCAAACGGCATAGAAGCATTTAGCAGGGCAACAGTAACGCTCTGTTTGCCCGTGGCATGCGCGGCAGTGGCATCGTAAAAGAAAGAGATGATGACTGCGCTGATGATAAAACGCAAATAAACCGGAAATAGTTTTGTTAACCCAAAACCCAGATGGCGATCCCAGCGTGCTTGCTGAAGATGGTTAACATGAACATAACCACTGACCACCAGTGCATCTCTGAGAAATCCGGCCAGAAGCGGTATCATGAAAATGGTGGCTGCAATCGTCATCACCGGCCGGGAAAACATCGGAAGCAGGGCCATTGACACCAGGCCCATCTGAAACCCGGCAATCATTCTTTTAGCCGGATGTGGTTTTAGCCTTACAATCGGCTTGTTATTTTTCTTTCGATGCCAGATACCGAATTGAAAAAGATAATTGGCTAGGCTGAAGCTGATATAATAAATGGGCAGCCGCTCATACCCGACCGCCAAAATGGGCGCCACCAACAGGCCCAAGGCGTCGATTTTGGTATCGAGCCATTCGCCCAAGCGGGTTTCAGATCGCGTGACTCTGGCAAGGTATCCATCAACGTAATCCATCAGGGCCGCGATGATATAAATGGCGCCGGGTACCCAGATCAGCCAGTTGGACCCTGTCGCAGAAGGCGGTGGCGTTTGAAATAGAAATCCGCCCAGGGCGCCGATTAAAAAACCACGTACAATGGTCAGCCAGTTGGCATAACCCAACTCGGGTTGCAAAACGGCGTTCTGCGGGGAATGGTTTTTCCCAAGGGCGGTCCACAACAGCCACAGCACATAAGCGTTGATGGCGGTCGCTTGCAGCAGCCATTGGAAAGCCGAAAGCGGCTGCCAGGCGAAATAAAGACAGCTAAAGCAGCCCATGATAATGAGCAGACAAACCAAACACGCTGTCCACCAGGCATTTTGCAGACAGCCCTGGAGGGCCCCATCTTTATGGGCGCAACGCTGATTTATGAATTCTGATCTGAGCATATTCGTTTTCACAATCAGGTGGTGTTCCGGATACCCATTGCCCCACGGCTTCGCGTTTGACTTCTTCGGTTAGAATTTCAAGATCTGTTTAAAAACATAATGCGTCTTTTAGTGTTGGCAATCCACTCGTTTTCCATAACCGACAATGTTTGTTGCAGGAACATGCTCTACGGCTTATTTTTGATCTAAGTCAAAGACCTTTTGATTCGGAATAATTAAATATAAACTGAGCATAAATCCTTATTTAACAGCTGATGGATGACCTGAATCTGAAGCAGAGCACCAGCCGGCTTGATGGACCTGACCGCACCTATGGCCCCGCTGCCTGTGGCAAAATCGTGTCGGTGCCTTTTGAGGCACTACAATCCATCCGCCAAAATTTTTCTGAATCTATCCGCGAGCCAGAGGGCGCCGGAAGGAAAACAGATGAAGGCAATTGACATCTTGACCCGCGAACATGGCCTGATTCTCCGGGCCCTGGAAGTCCTTTCTCAAGCACAAAAACAAATCGAAAAAAATCAACCACCCCCGAAGGCGTTTTTTGACAAAGCGCTGGTATTTTTGAGAGGGTTTGCCGATCAATTTCATCACTTCAAAGAAGAGTATTTGATGTTTGGTCTTCTGGCGCTCAAAAAAGGGGATGCATTCGACGGCCCCATCGGTGGCCTCAGATTCCAGCATGAAAGATGCAGAGCATGTATCGACGGAATTTCAAATTCCCTTACTGGCTATGCTGACGGAGATGATATCGCCACCACAACCCTGCTGGAAAACCTGGCGGCCTATATTTCGTTGTTGCGAAGGCACATTTATGAAGAGGACCACACGTTTTTTAAAATGGTAGAAAAAGAACTTTCGCGGGAAGAAGAAGATATACTTTTGATGCAATTTAATAAAGAAGATGAAAAGATGGGAGATCAAAACTTTTATGATCAAAATCGTCAACGGGTCGATGAAATGGAGACCTATCTCAGACGCGAAGATACGGATGACCGAAGGTTATGAAAAGACAAAATTGTTGGGAATATATGAAATGCGGCCGTCAGCCGGGGGGGCACAAGGTCTTTGATTTGGGTGTGTGCCCGGCGGCTGAGGATAACTCCTATGACGGGATCAATCGCGGCAAGAATGCCGGTCGTTTTTGCTGGGCGGTGGCCGGCACGTTTTGTGGTGGAACGGTTCAGGGCACATTTGCCGACAAGCGTCCATCATGTCTGAGCTGCCCGTTTTTCAGCAAGGTGCGGGCTGAAGAAGGCACGGCCAACTTGCGAACCAAATTCCTGCGCTTCATTTCCGAAGACGCCGACGGGCCTGTTTTAAGCAACATGCGCTACACTCAAATACGGGCCGGCAAAAGATTTATCACTCAGGGACAGGCTGCAGATGCGGCCTATATCATCCAGAGAGGCACCTGTCAGCTGGTTGTGGAAAAAGACGGTGATCTGCACCCCGTGGATCATCGCGGTGAGGGCGATATTGTCGGCGTGATGGCTATTTTGACCGGTGAACCCCGCCGCGCCCATGTCGAAGCCGAAACTGATATGGAAGTATGGGTGCTAAACCGCGACCAATTTGAGCATGTATCCAGCGAACAACCCGGACTTTTGGATTTTTTGACCGAACTGGTGGCCGATCGGTTTGACTCCAGAAGACCGATTGCCGACCGTTCGATCGGAAAATATGTCGCCACAGACATCATCGGGCGCGGCGGATTCAGCATTATCTACAAGGGGATGCATCCGGAGCTAAATACGCCCGTGGCCATTAAAATGCTGAGGCACCATCTGGCCATGGATCCTGATTTTCTGCGCAATTTTCAAAATGAGGCCAAAACCATTGCAGGTTTAAACCATGCAAACATCATCAAGGTTTACGACATTGAAGAGCGCTTTAAGACCGTTTTTTTAATCATGCAATTCCTTGCCGGCGAATCCTTAAGCGTAAAACTCGAGCGCTTGAAATCCATATCGCCGAGTGCAGCGGTCCACTATTTAATTCAAATCTGTTCCGGCCTACGATATGCCCATCATCACGGGATTATCCACCGTGATATCAATGCGTCAAACATCATCATCCAGCCAGATGAACACTTAAAGATTTTAGACTTTGGACTTGCCTGTCCGATCGGCACCCGGGATTTCAGTTCCCTGGGTACCCTGGCTTATATGGCTCCCGAACAGATTAACGGGGACCTGATGGATCCGCGTACGGACATCTATGCTGTGGGGATTACGGCCTACGAAATGCTGGTGGGCAAAAGGCCTTTTGATGCGGGCGATCCCCGCAAGCTGGAGGATATGGTCCTGCAGCGAGACATCCCGGATCCCATCCACTTTGTCCCGGACCTGCCCAAAGACCTTCAACATTTCATCATCAAATCCTGCCGGCGCGATCCAAATCTGCGCTATGACAACATGAAACAGGCCCTGACCGATTTAAAACGTCTTGCCACGACACTGGGGATTGCCCCCAACGATGCACGATAGGCCCCAACACTTTCGGATGCAGAATATAGCGTACCATCCTAAAATTAATTTACATAATTAGAGCCGGTCATGTCATTTTCTTTCAGGCGCTATGATCAACAGGATGCCTGTGGCCTGATATTTGGAATGAGACCTGCACAGTTTCTATACTCAATGGCTTAGAGGCCGATCATCCCAAATATCAGACCACTCTACACAATGGAGACAATTTATCTACATAGCGCCTTTCAGAAAAAAACATGACCTTTTCATCGAGCTATATTTAGATTCTTCTCAATTTTATTTAGTTTCAAAGAAAAAGATATATTATTTGAACTGCCTTCAGATGCCCAGGTTTTGTTCGAGAGCACGGCGTAATTCAATTTAAAAACGGAGCGTACACGCTAGTACGCGAGTATTTTAAATTGAATTATAACAAAGCTATCGGGCAAAAGATGGGCATCTGAAGGCAGTTCTAGAAGTTGTCACCGATAGACAGCTGCCTCCCGGCTCCGCGCTTCAAGAAGTTGCTTTCGATATAGTTTTGCAGATCTTCGAGCAGTGCCATCTGCTCTTCATCCAAACCGGCAGATTTTCTCAGATGCTTGATTTCTGCCAGAGCGGCAGTTGGTGTCATCCGGGATGTTCCCTTATAATCCACCAGGGCTTGATCCTCGCTGCTCGGGTTTACCCGGCGCATATAGGCTTCGAATTCTGCGGCTGATTCCCCGGATAGCTGCTGCGGAAAATTCCTGCCGAATACGCGATTGGCTAAAATGCGGGCATCCGGGCTTGTCAGGCGATGGATGATGGTTTCTTTTTCGTCCAATGGCACTGTTTGAAATTCTTTGAATAAATTTTCATCGGAGCGGGAAAAAAAGCCAATCTGATAAAGAGCCGCATCAGGATCCAGATTCGGGATAAAGGGATAGGCGTAATTGCGGTGATAACTTACAATTTGCTGAAATATTGAAGGGTTGGACTGAAGCCAGTTTAGATTGTCAGTCGCAATGGTTTTGCGCTCAGCACTTAATAATTTCAAATAGCGCCGGTTGGGCGGCAGCAGGATACCGGGCTCGCCATATCGTTTGCGCACAATCCAGGTGGACGCATCGATGGCGTCGGCCTTGGTCTCTGTTAGCGCTGGCAAGTCAAGTCGCAGCCACAAAGTCTGATTTGAATAAGGGATGGAGCTTCCGATCGACAGCACCGGCACCTGATACATCAACTGGGGACCGTATTCGCTGCTCACCATCAATGCCCAGCGGTGATCACCCAGCGCACTTTGAAAGGAGGCCGGTATGTCGGTAATTCGATGCGCATCCGTCTCTTTTTCAAAATAGCCCATCAGGTAGTTCCACATCTTTTGGCTTTTGAAAAATCTGCGGGCCAACTCAAGGGTTGCCGCCACATCAACAGTTGCTTCATGGGCAGGCCCGTTGGCAAGCTGATTGACTTCGCTAATATGTTCCAGTTTCAATGATGGTTTTGCATTAACCTGGGGCCAGGCGATGACCTCTCGTTTGTATAGCCAGAACATGACGGCTATCGGAAGCAGGTCCATTCGGCGGCAACCGTTCTGAAATTGATGCGTATACGGGGGCAGCAGATTGCGATGAAATGAAAACCGTAAAAATTCATCATCAAACCCCAGGGAGTTATATCCCAGGCTGATGGTGTTGCGCTGGTTCATCAGCCGATGAATCTGTCGAATCGCTTCATATTCGCACAGCCCGCTTGCCTGATCTTTGAGTGATATGCGGTTTGTGATTACGGCCCCGGGAGAAGGAATGACATCCGGACGCAATTGCACCTTTAGGGTGAAGCGCTCAATTTCATTCAATTGCCTGTCTGTGCGAACCGCAGCAAACTGCAACACCTGGTCAAAGGCCTTGTTCAACCCGGTTGTTTCGAGATCATAGAAAAGATATGTTTTGGTCATTTTCTGAAAGCTTTAGTCGGAACATTATTATGAAAAGCGGTATAAATTTCATCCTCTTATTTCAATTTGTCAAGATTAAAGACGCACCAACCCATAACCGGTTATATGCAGCAGTTGCAGACGGGCGCTGCGGGCGGGTATTTGATCGGCAGCGGTCTGAGTAGACTGTCAGGTAAAAAAAAGAGACAGACGGCAATCGGACCCCGGCGAAAATTGAAATCGGTTGATTAAAAATGTGGGATTAGCGGACGGTTATGGTTAAATCACCCACTTCATAACCAAATTCGGTTAGGAGACTTCTGGAGGTTTTTACGATTTCGTCAGGACCCAGCTTGGTTTCGACGTAAATGTCGGTACCTTTAATTTTTTCAGGGATGCGTAACTGATCCGAGTAGCGGGAAAAGTAGGTTTTATCCTCACCTGAGATCCAGAGTACTTTTTCAAAATCTTTCGAATGGATGGCTGCAAAATAGTCACAAAGATTGGTCAGCAAATCTTCCCAGTAGCGAACCGGGTTTGTTTTACCGTTAAAGGTGAAAGATTTGATCTCTTTATCGGCGTAGTTTTCTGGTTTAGGGATCGACTTTTTGGGTGATTTCGCTGAATAATTGGCAACGGTCTTTTTTTCCGGATTGGGAATTTCAATTACTTTAGGCGGCGGCCCGACGGTGACTGCCGGACGATTGGTAATTAACCACGTGTCTAAATGTTTTTCTAAAAAGCGTTCAATCAGCCTTACTTCGACCTTACAACCACAAATTTTTTCGGTGGATTCCCGCAACAATTCGACCAGAATCAGATTGGGCTGGGTGACCAGTTTATTCCAGGCCTCGGGGATCACATCGGCGGCCATTTTCTGGTTTTTGTTCTGGTTCAGGGCTTGTGCGGCTTTTAATGCCTGACCGTTGGCGACATTATTTTTACTGAGCAGGTCGATCAAATTCGGGGCAATCGCATCTTCATTCTGCTTTAGCATGTCGGCGGAATAAAACCATTTATCCTGTGAATTCCCATCTGATTTGGTCAGGTAGAACCACCAGATAATTCCGTTGGTCAGGACCGATATATCGACCTTTTCCTGTGCGGCTAAACTCAGCAACGGTTTTTGATGATTGTCCAGCTTTTCGTGGACGCGTTTAACTTCGATTAGAAGTTTATTGGAATTTTTATCCCGCAGGGCATAGGAGGCACTGTGGGAATTGACGGCATAGTCCGGATAGACTTCATCGACATTGAAGATGTCCCAACCTAAAAAGGAAAGCAATCTGAGTACCACCGCCTGTTTGGTGGAAGCCTCATCAAATTTCTCAAGCTTTTTATTGGTTTTTAGACTTTTGATAAATGAAACAATCTCTTTTTTCATGCTGTCCTCAATCTTAACCATACGCAATTTTTCGGTATTTATGTAAAGGTCGTATACTCCTATATCGGTCGGTCGCCGCCAAACTTAAATTATTTTAATAATTAAAGTTTCTGACCGAGGTGGCCGATATAGTGGTTGTCAAAAAAACGTTCCGATATTCAAACTTTTTTTTCTACAACCACTTATGCCCCACTTCCGTGTATCGGTACACTATTATGGAAAGCGGTAAAATATCCTTGCGGAGCAATGCTTTTGGAATGAGAGCTTGAAACCTGGAACCGGAAAAACGATCATGAAAACCAAGTTGTTATTTTTTTGCGGCATTATCTTTTTGCTTTTGGGATGGAACACAAAGGATGGGATTTTATTTTTTTTCTTTGCCATTCATCTTTTGACCCTGGCAATTGGCGTCGTCGCCTCTCGATATGACCAAAAGCGGCATCCCGTATTAACGCTTGATACCCTTACCAAAGCTGATTCTTCCAAGTCATAGCGGCCAGCAATCCTGCAAATTGGGTAACGCGATCCAATCGACCCCGTTTATAGTGGTTGTCAAAAAACGTTTCGGTATTCCAACGTTTTTTCTACAACCACTTATACCCCAATTCACTATTTCGGAATATTAATATGGAAAGCGGTATATAGTGGTTGTCAAAAAACGTTTCGGTATTCCAACGTTTTTTCTACAACCACTTATACCCCAATTCACTATTTCGGAATATTAATATGGAAAGCGGTATAAATAAACCTTTCGGCTATTCTGATATCCATCATTTGGGCTGTCTTGCGCCGGAACACCGTTCTTCCGGTGCATTTTTATATGGCGCAGTTCACACTTGCGTTTTATAATTAATTCATGCCTGGATTCAAGCAGTCCAATTCGTTTGCCCCAACCGGTGCTATTGATCAGGGTTCATCAGGATTATGCGATTTCTGAAAAAAGCGCAGACCTCATATTTAGCTGATCCGGACGTTAAACGTATGCTGGCGGCTAAAAAAGGCGATCGAAATGCGTTTGACGATCTGATGCGCAAATATTACCCGCGGATATTAAATTTTGCCTATCGCTTGAGCGGCAACCGGCAGCTTGCGGAAGACCTTACCCAGGATGTTTTCATGAAGGTCTATAAGAGCGCACCGCGATACCGAGCGCAATCTAAATTTCAGACCTGGTTGTATACGATTGCCAAAAATACATGCTTCAATGAATTGCGGCGCAAACGGTGGCAGATGGTATCACTAGATGAGCCGGTTGATGCCAATGCTGGTGAGCTCAGAAAAGAGCTGCCTGATCCCGGCGCCGATCCGGCCACCGAATTTCTTCAAAAGGAAAAAGAAAATCAGGTCTGGTCGGCTGTTAATGATTTGCCTGAAAATCAGAGGATGGCTGTTATTTTAAGGCGTTATGAAAATTTTTCTTATGCCGAAATTGCTGCCACCCTGGATGTGACGGACAAGGCGGTCAAATCGCTTTTGAGTCGCGCCAAAGTGAATCTTAAAAACAAACTGGCCGGCTCTGTCGATCCGGATTAGGGGGCGCAGATGGTTATTGTGTAATTTGTGAAACGCCTTTATTGACACAAAGACACAAAGTTCACAAAGGGTTTTCAAGTGTTTAGAAGCCATTTCAAAACCCCGTTTCAGCCGATTTGCGGCTTTTGTAAAGCGCTAAGCTTGTTGCGCTAATCCGCCTGAGGCGGAGAAAACTCGGGCTAAGGCCCTTAAACAGTTCAAGATTTTACGCTCCGCTGCGCTAAGCGCTTTTTAACAAAAGTCCGCAAAATTAGCTCTAAAGAGGTTTTGAAATGGCTTCCAGATCTTTTTCTTTGTGTTCTTCGTGTGCTTTGTGGTTTGATTACCGCAACTTTTCAGTTTATTGAGTGTTTAAAGGATTGGAGCAATGCAGACATGAACTGTCAGGAAACAAAAAAATTAATTCCGGTTTATTTAGACGATGAGCTTGAAGCCGCAGACCGTCAGCGGGTCGCTGAGCATCTGCGGGCCTGTGCCGATTGTCAGGCGGAAGTCCGGGCAATCGAAAAATCCTGGGAACTGCTCGGCGCGATCAAAGCAATAGAGCCGGATCCCAATTACAGGGTCCGATTCTGGCGATCGGTTGATACCCGCAGTCCATTGCATGCCAGAATCTTGCAGCATGTTCAGACCGTCTTTTTGCAGCGGCGCTGGGTCCCGGCTATGGCCGCTGCGGCAATTGTTTTGCTGGTCAGTGTCATTACCATCGTTCAATATCTGCAAAAACCACAAGTGCCGGCGGTTTTGGCGGCGCTCAATGACACGGAGCTGGAGATGGTTGCCAATATTGAATTGGCAGAAGATTATGAGATTATTGAGGACATAGATTTTTTTTCGGATTTTGAAATTATTGAGAATATGAATGGGCTCGAGGCTTCCTGAGTGCACCATTTATCGCAGAAGGCGCTTGCATGAATTTAAAAAAAATCATTTTGGGGATTGCGGTTTTGTTTCTATCGCAGGGATCTGTCGGTTTTGCCCAGGATGAAGCACTTTCAGATGAAGATTTAGAGGTCATTCAGATGATAGAAATTTTAGAAAATCTGGATTTCTTGGAAGAAGATTTAGACCTTCTGGAAACCATGACCGAAATTGGAGATGACGATGACAGTTAGACAACCCCGGGCCAAAATCTTGGCGTTTGCACTTGCAATCTTGTTGATCGGTGTGTTGATGAGCGCGACGGCCAATGCGACCCCAACACATCTTGCGGGAATGGAACCATCTGCGGCGCGACGCCTTACAGGCCTTATGGATTCATCCATAACGCAGCACCGTCAGATGAGTGATCAGCTTGAATATGTTCTTTATTATTTGGCCCAGAATACGGAAGCTCGGTCAAGCGCTCGCCAAAAATGGCAAAGCCTTTCTCCCGAGCAAAAACGCAAATACCGTCAGCGTCTGAAACACTGGAAACAATTAACGCCCGAACAAAAAGCGAGAATAAAGGCCAGATATGAGCGGTTTAAAAATCTGCCACCGGAAAAGCAGACCAGAATTCGAAATAACTGGCGGCGTTATCAACAATTGGATGCAACTCAACGCCAATCTGTGCGGGACAGATATCAACGCTGGAAAAATTTGAGTGATGCCGAGAAACAGCGCATTCGGGAGCGTCGTCGCCGATTTGAAAATATGACCCCGGAGCAACGCAAGCGGTTGCTGGAAAAAAGAAAAAGGTGGCAAAATCTGTCACCGGAGGAAAAACGCCGGTTGCGAGAGAAATATCGCCAAAAGCGCCGCATGAATCAGGACAATCCAAGGCAGTTGAATCGAAATGACCGCCAGCGGCGTGGCGCTCGAAATAACTGATCTCCATCCTGCCCCCGTAGCCCTTTGCGGCATCGGGGATTCTTCTCTTAATGCCTGACGTGCCCGAACGGCGCCCGTGGATATGCAATATGTCGATATATATAGATAAACAGACTATATAGATATATAGCTATGAGCATATTTTGAGTTGACAATTCTGCACTACTGTGGCTTCAATGATACTTGCCAATCGTCAATTTAATGAAAATCCAAGAAGTTGACGCTTTTTCCGGTATTCCCTGAGGAATCATTTCCGCTAAAAATTGGTCCCAATTGCGCACATATCCGTTTTTTTCAATTAACCAATTGAAATTTTGATATGCTTTGCGATCTGTCCGATGCGGCAGTCATCGATACTTTCACCAACAAGAGGTGCGCTATGTTTGCCGATATGCAACCCCGTAATGTCAACCGGCAGCGGGCCGCTGTTGCGGTATTAGCGGTTTTTGCGGTCTTACTGTTTTCAATTCTAACGGCCCGCGCTGCAACCCCCAAACTGGTTTTAAATCCAGCGATGCCGCAGATCCTGCAGCAGGTGGTGGAGCAGTTGCCCGATTACTGGCACCCCAGTCAGATGCGTAACGGAGACGTCCAACTGCGCAATCCAATCCAGCGCCTGAATGCCCGCATCGATCGGCAGGGAATCCGCCTTATGGCTGCAAACGGATTCACTTTTAGCATGCAGCTCACTCATTTCGGGTTCAATGGTAGCTTAAAAACCCCACGGTCCGGCAGTTTACAAATCAACGGTGTGCGGGTGGAGATGATTCACGACCCTGATCTGAGCGAATGGTTTATCAATGCGCCGGTTGGTATCGAACAGGGGTTTTACCTGATGCGTGCATTTCAGGAACCGAAAAATGGTGCCGGTTCGCGCACTCAAAATAATTTCGAGCTTCATTTTAAACTTGGCGGAGATCTGATCCCCGAATTAGCCGTTACGGGGCTTGATTTCAAAGACCCATCCGGTCGGGTTCAAATACATTACAATCAACTGCTGGCTTTTGATGCCAACCATCAGATCCTGCCGGCCGGATTTCAGTTAGCGGGAAATCATCTGAGCATATCCGTCGATACCACCGGTGCGGTCTATCCGGTGACTATTGATCCGATGTTTAGCTCTGAGCAGCCCTTAAGCGCCTCCGATGCGGCCGTAGATGACCAGTTCGGCAGTGCGGTGGCCGTAGACGCTGATACCATCGTGGTCGGCGCACCGCGACTAAATTCGGGCACTTCATTTGATATCGGCGCGGTTTATGTATTTGTGCGGGATCCGTCAACCGGGATCTTCAACCAGCAGCAAAAATTGACGGCCAATGATGCCGCCGCAGGGGACCAGTTCGGCAGTGCGGTTGATGTGGACGGCCATACCCTGGTCATCGGTGCGTCCCAGGTGGATACGGGCGCTCTATTTGATACCGGTGCGGTTTACGTGTTTACCCGAAACCCACTGATCGCAAATAATCCCTGGACCCAGCAGCAAAAACTGACTGCCGCCGATGCAGCCGCTAATGATCGTTTTGGCAGCTCGGTGTATGTGGAGGGCCATACACTGGTGGGCGGCGCCCCCCGCAAGGATGTCGGCCCGGCGACTGCCGCCGGCGCAGCCTATGTATTTACCCGTGATCCAGACGGTCCGGGCTTTCTCTGGACCCAGCAGCAAAAGCTGACAGCCACCGATGCGGCGGCTGAAGACGAGTTTGGTGCGTCCGTTTCGCTAAATGGAAATACAATCGTGGTGGGCGCGCCCCTGGCGAATTTGGGCGCCTCTTTTGATGCCGGTGCACTGTATGTGTTTACGCGCGATCAAACCGGCAACCCGGAACCCTGGACTCAGCGACAAAAGCTCAGCGCCACTGATGCCGGTGCGGATGACCGCCTGGGATCTTCCGTGTCCCTGGATGCTAACACCGTTCTGGCGGGTGCGCCGCGGGCAGATACCACCGGTGCCAACGATGCCGGAGCAGCTTATATTTTCACCCGCGAATCGGCATCTGCTGCTTTTAGCCAAAAACAAATTTTAAATGCCAGCAATCCAGGCTCCGGTAATCAGTTTGGCACGTCTGTTTTTGTGGAGGGCCCAACGGCGATGATCGGTGCTGCTCTGGCACGTGTATTGACATCAAACTCTGCCGGCAAGGCGTATTTCTTTGCGCGCGACGCGCTTTCAGGCGCCTGGCGCCAGCAGCAGGAGTTAACCGGCAGCAATCCGGCGGCATTGTCCGAATTCGGCGGGGCCGTGGGTTTCAACGCCGTTACCGCTGTCATTGGGTCACCAAAAAGGAATCAGGGATTATCCACTTCTGCGGGCGCTGCGTTTGTGTTTGTGCTGGAGCCCGAAGACAATGATATCTCTCAGGAAACCGACATATTGACCGCCGCCAATGCTGTCGCAAACGATCGGTTTGGCAGCG
>Ga0265306_10000056_pt1 | contig 38914 bp, 34 predicted proteins | sample Helome_3_FD_192493 | JGI IMG/M metagenome (GOLD analysis project Ga0265306, IMG submission 192493) | Marine sediment microbial communities from subtidal zone of North Sea - Hel_20160420 (Illumina Assembly) | ecosystem: Environmental > Aquatic > Marine > Subtidal zone > Sediment ... | reverse complement strand
CCACCAGAAGCAGTGCGGTGGTATACTCCGACAGAATGGCACGAACCTTGTCCGGAGACGGCGTGGCCGGCGGGCAACACCAGTTCGTATTATACTGGTTACAACCGTAACGGCATTTAAGATGGACCCATTCGGCCACAGAAATTTTATCTATGTTAAACGGAAAAAGCGCATTGAGGCCGTACGACCGGCCTTTTTCCAGCAGGCGTTGCGTCAGGGTATGCGATATACCCTCACCGGCTTTAAACGGAACTACTTTTAATTTTTGCATTTAGGTCGCTCTCCCGGCACGCTTGGAATTTGATATGGACTTCCTGCGGCAGCGCCAGCTCCAATGCCACTTCAGCAGCCTTGATGACCGCCACCGGAATCGCACAGGACAGATGGCAACCCGATTTTTCGGCGGCGACATAAACCGGATTGCGGCTCAGCGGTGTAAATAGCTCTTTTATCGATAAGGTCTTAAGGCGCCCGGCCAGTCTTTGAATCTGCTCGCAATCCGAACCGGAAATTTCCAGCGAAACCTTGCGGGCGCCTGTTTTGCGGGCCTTTATAACACACGGGAAACCGCAGATTCCCGGATCAACCGTCACGCATACCCATTTTGGTTTTTGAGAAGCCAAGATCCACCGCAATCTATTGTTTTAGAATTTCCTCGGGAACAACACCGGCCAGATGCGGAAATTCGTCCGTCATATGCGGTATCTGCATGGCCTCCATGAATTCGTTCTGGAAGTCTCCTTCTACGGTCAGCTCAATATATTCAACATTGCGCGATACCCAGTTGGCTTCGTCCCGTTTGTCTTTATTCAACAGCGCCGCGCGGCAACCATCACCGGCAGCATTACCGACACTTTCGATCATTTCGATCTCGCAGTCTGGAAACAGCCCCATAATCAAGGCCTTTTCCCGATCAACGTGGGTGCCAAAGGCACCGGCGATTTTGATCGTATCTACTTTCTCCATTCCCATGCGCCGCATCATGAGCTTACAGCCGGCATAAAGTGCGCCTTTGGCCAGCTGAATTTGGCGAACATCTTTTTGGGTGACCACGATGTCCTTATCAATGCTCGATTCCTCCGCCCAGGCCAGAACAAATTCCGGCTGGTTGGTATCCGGGTTTAATCGGTAACGGGGATGCCCGTCTAAGGCTTCTTTGTTAAATGCGCCACTTTTGACAATAATCCCCGCACAGTATAGCTCAGACAGCAGGTCCAAAATACCGGAACCGCATATTCCTTTGGCTTTCATATCCTTGGGTTCCGAATATTTACGCCAGGCATCGCGGCCGATCACCTTGTAATTAACCTCCCGCGTTTCAGGGTCGATTTCAATGCGTTCCATCGCCCCGGGGGCCGCCCGCATACCGAAAGCAATTTGGGCCCCCTCCAGTGCCGGACCGGTCGCACAGGAAGAGGAGATCAACTTGTCTTTGTTCCCCAGCACCAACTCGCCATTGGTGCCGATATCAATAATCAGTGAGATTTCATCTTTTTTGTAAGGCTCTTCGGCCAGCATCACACCAACGTTGTCGGCACCCACAAATCCGGCTTCATTGGGAAGCACAAATACATAGGAAGCGGGATTGATGTTGATGCCCATATCACGCGCCTTGATATCCAGACTGTGATGGATCACCGGGGGAAAAGGAGCCAGTCCCACATGCTCCGGATTGAGGTTTAGAAAAATATGGTGCATGGCGGTGTTCCCGCCAATGGTTACATCCTCAATATCTTCTTTTGTCAGGCGCAGATAGGTCTTGCCTTCCTCGGGCACTTCCATATACTCAACCGGTCCCTCTTCACCTTTCTTCTTCTTCTTTTTCTTCTTGGGAGGGTAAGTGTTTTGGATGGCCTGATCGACCAGAGAGTTGAGTCCCTCGATGATGTCGTCGTTCATTCGCTGCAGCCCATCGGTAGAGGTCATGTGGTAGGTGATACGCGCCATGACGTCCTCGCCATATTTGCACTGGGGATTCATCATGGAGACCGTATCGACGACCTCCATCGTGGTCAGATCGCAAAAATAGGCCGCCACGGTGGTCGTACCCACATCGATCGCCAACCCGTATGCCCGCTCGGCCTTCCCGGGCCGGAAGCGGACCACTTCTTTTTCGTTCCAGACACTGACCGTTACCGTCCAATCGCCGTCACGCAGGGCCGTGGGCAGCTGCCTTAAGGCAAATATGTCAACAGCCAGATCTTTAAGCCCGTGCTCTTTTTCCAGTACCCGGCAGACGCGTTCAAAATCCGCGGTGGGTTCTTCAAAGGAGGGGGGCTCGACTCCGACTGTGTAAAGTTTTATGGTGGGGTTATGCTCGATATGAATGTCGCGAGCCGCCTTGCTCACCACCTGCTTGCCGGCGCGAGATTCCTCCGGTACGAAGACCAAAAGATCGCCTTGAATTTCGGTGACGCAGGCCAATCGATGACCAGTCTCTTTTTCTTTGGGAAAGATAAATTTTTCTTCTTCCTCCTGCCAGGCGCTAACGTTGGTCATTTTGGACTCGATGCCGTATTTCTCAAAACGACCTTCTTCGATGCGGACTTTGCACTTGCCACAAACTTTCTTTTCACCACACAGGGCCTCGATATCAGCCCCCAGCAATCTGGACGCTTCTAGCACATTGATGCCTTTGGGTACCTCTCCTCTCCGTCCGGACGGTTGAAAAATAACCATCGCGTTGTTATCCGTGTCTCCCATGCGCTCAAATCCTCCTTCATTTTGAAATCAGCGGGCACTGCCAGTAGGACTGGCGGCTATCTGACCTGAATTTACAGCAATCACCTTGCGACAATATCTCGGATATGGCAAACCCGGCAGACAGCCCCGATAATAGAGGCTGCCGGCCGGGGTTTCCAGATGGAAGCGATGAATTATCCTTCCTTCTTTTTTTCAAATTCCCGCAGACGCCCGATCATCTTAATCCCTTCTGCCACCGCATTTCCGGCAGACTCGGCATATCCATCCGCACCAAAAAGGTTGGCGACATCCTGGGTTACGGGCGCCCCGCCTAACATGATGGCCACGTCCGGGTTCTTATCTTTGATCATCTTGATAACCTTTTTCATGCCCAGCATGGTCGTGGTCATCATGGCTGACATGGCCACGACCTCGGCATCCGTCCGCAACTGCTCCTCCACAAATTTCTCAAGCGGCACGTCCCGACCAAGGTCGTAAACCTCCCAACCGGCAACATCAAACATCATCTTGACCAGGTTTTTACCGATGTCGTGCACATCTCCCTGAATGCTGCCGATCACCACCTGCGCCACCGCGCCTGCGTCCGACTTGGGGACATGGGGTCGCAGTATATCCAGGCCCAAATATAAAGCATCCGCGCACATGAGCACCTCGGGCACAAAATATTCGTGCTTCTCGTAAAGCTCACCGACGACCTCCATTCCGGCAGCCAAACCATCCATGATCATCTCTAGCGCTACATATCCTTCATCAACAGCTTGTTGTGCGGCTTCCTTGACCTGTTCCTCTTTGTAATTGATGACACCGTCTTTCAGCGCTTCAAATAATTCTTCTTTGCTCGCCATTTTTATTCTCCTTATCGGTCTATTTTAAATTTAAAGCCGCCCAACGGCTGGAGTCGGACCGGCATAATACTCACGGGCCGCTTTTTCCATGGCCCTAAAGTTTTCTTCTTTGATATCCGGCCAAAGATCACAACCCGGCCAGACCGCATCGACTTTCCCGTCAACATTGGTCTGGATACCCTCGATGGCCTGTTCGACGGTCGTTTCTTCCGCACAGGGTAGCCCGAAAACATCGAAATTACCAACAATCAGGGCATCATCACCTAATTTTTTTCGTGTTTCTAAAAGATTGTTTTTGATGTCGAAGCTGACCGCCTGGCCGCCCGAGTCGGTCACAATCTGCCACATCATCTCAACCAGCGGATCTGTAGAACCACAAATATGCAGCACTTTCGGAGACTCCCAGGCCGACAAAATCCGTGTGAGTCGCGGCTGGATCATCTCCTTAAACGTTTTGGGACTCAGCAGATCTGCAGCCACCCCGGGTTCCCTCAATGTTATAAAATCTGCGCCGGCTGCCTTGAGTGCCTTTCCAATATTAATGATCATATCGGAAAGCTTGTCCAGGATGTCCTCGACGCGTGCGGTATCTTTGAAAACCGCTTTCAGAACCTTATCCAGTTCAATGGTCTGGCCGCACTGCGTGAAGGGGCCCAACTGCCAGACACCCAGGGCCAGATCCGGTGCTTCCTTTTTGACAATCGCGACCGCTTCGGGAAGCAGGTTCATCGGATATTTATCCATGATAGTGTCGATGTCATCCTGGGAAATTTCGACTTGATCCACTTCCGTCCAATTCTTATAGGGAATGGTCGGATAAAGGATATCCTCCGAATCTTCGTATAGACTGATTTCATTACCCAGGGCTTCGGATTCCCAGCACATATCAAAGGGAACCACGACAGAATCCAAATTGAACATTCGGGCGGATTCAATCGCAGAGCGAGCCATTCGCTCGGCATTCCGGTGGACCGATGGAAAGTTATAGCCCAGTTTTTTGATCGCCGGCAGGAGGACCATACCCATCCCCGAAAAAAATGGCATCTTGTCTACGGGTTCACGATTAAAAAATCGCTGCACTCGTTCTATGGGAGTCAGCTCAGCCATAATGAAAGCTCCTTTCTTTGTTGAATGTTAAATTTTCCTTTTATAGTGGTTGTCAAAAAATCGTTCCGCTATTCCAACGATTTTTTCTACAACCACTTATACCCCAATTCCTTATTTGGGTGTTTTAAAACCGAGTGCTTTGCCCCCGGTTTCACCCGCACCGTCTAAGACACTGCCGTGCCTTTGTTCTTTCCCGCCTGTGGCGGAAAAATCCACGCCACCCGCTCTGCGGGTGGCCGGTGACTCGGAATATTAATATGGAAAGCGGTATAATTCGTTTTTTTATCAATTGATCCGAAATTATCTCTTCTTCTTAACCGATTTAAGTACTTCTTGAAAATCGTCTAAAAGATGATTTTTATGGTGATACGAGATGATTTTCATTTGAAATCTAAAACTTACATCACAAATTGGGTTGGAAAATATAGCAACTGGTTTCAGGAACTTGGATGGGCAAAGGAAGGATCATTCGGGGGAATGTGTTAGTCGAATGGAATTGATCACTCTCCGATTTTAACAATTTGAGAGACGCGCCCATAGGTCTTTGCCGGGTATGACACCATATGCTGCGATATGATAAGAACCGGCTTTGTCTTCTTTAATCCTCAATTTCAATTCCTTTATCCCGGCAGGGGTCAGACGGTATTTCGTTTTATTAATTTTGTTCACCCATTTCTGTTTTATGAGGATGGCCATGACCTCGTCAAAGGTTCTGGATAATGTGTAACGATAACCAAAATTGCCATAGGTTTTTCTTAAATGTTGCGGTACTTGCCAATCAGGCTCATTTTTAGACAGGCAATCGATCATTTCCGTTTTGCTCAGACCCGCGTTTTGATTTTCCCAAAAAAGGATCATCATATACCAGAGCGATTTGATCGCCTGAGACTTTTTAACATCTAAACACCAGCCTCTGACCTGGCTTAGAATTTCCTTGAGTGCCTGGGCATCAACGGTATCGCCGGGATAGGTTCGAACATAAAATGACGTTTCAATGTTTAAAAGATTAAATATTTTCTGCTTTATTTCTTCAACATCAGGATCATAATTCATATAGTCATAGGCAATTGGATACGGTTCAAAGCCGCTATTTTTATCTAATTTTAACAGGGGGGACGGAATTGTTTTTAAATTATCTCTGGCAGCAAGCAGTTTATGGATATCCGATCCATACAAGGGATAGGTGTACAGGTGGACGTGAACCGTTGATTCCCCATTTTTAATACAGCCAAACGCCAGGGTGGATGTAATGCCAACATCATCAATCGTGGACTCAGGCGAAAATAGCTGAACGCTTAATCTGGGCTGGATTTTTCCTTTGGCCAGCAGGGCGATCGAGGTGTTCATTTCTGAAATGGTGCAGCCCCTTCGCATGCGCCGTGAAAGTTCATCGGTCATGGCGTCTGCGCCGATAAAGGCCGTCCGAATATTGGCTTGGGCCATTTTTCCGACGAGTTTCTCGGTCAAGCCTTTGGGCCTCAGGAAACAGGAATATCTAATTTTTCGTCCGGCTTTTTCAGTTAAGGTTTCTAAATAGCGGCAAATTTTAATCGCCCATTCCGGATTGATATTAAACGTATCATCCCAGATATCGACATATTTAACCCGGGGGTGTTTATTTAAAAATACGCTCAGATCTTCTACAAAAAAATCACTTTGAACCGCACAATGAAAATGATCCCCGAACTGACTGGCAATCGCACAGAATAAACATCCTCCCCGGGATTTTTTGGCCCAGATACAGGCTCTTTGCAACGTTAGCGCAATAGATTTCTCGCCATATTTCACATAGGAAAAAATATCTCTTTCAGATAAATCATCAGCGTTAAAATCAGTGGCAATCAGCGCCTTTCTGGGCGGCAGCCAAAATACAATATTCGGGATCTCAAGCAATTGTTTCAGAAAATCTCGATTCCAGTTGTTGGCCAGGATGCGCTTGTCAAGCAAGGGTAAAAGGTCGGGTAACACCTTTTCAGCGGCCCCCCTGACGATGAAATCAGGAGCGACATCGACCACTTCATTCACAAAAGTGGAGAATCGAAAATGCATCAGGTTTTTATAGTTGTTGGAAGCTTCATTGCCGCCCAGGATGATGGGGGCTGAACAGATGCTTCTTAAACAATGAACAACCTTTGGCAACATAAACCAATTAACCGTATAAGGTGCTGAAATTAGAATAACATCCGCATCTGACAGCTTTACCTTTTTAAAAAAATCGGCTAAAAAATCATACCCCACCAGATTGATTTCTTCTAATGGGAAAAAGATACAATCGGACCCGATCGCTTCACCACACATGGGATCGTACCCCAGGTCCTCAACAATCCTTTTCAGCGCTGAATAGGCCAGACTTGTCTGCCGGGTAAGGGTTATGATGCCTATTTTTTTATTTGAAGTCATATCAAGATTTTGCGGCTTGCAGGGCAATGGATCAGGGGACATCGCCGGATGCATTTGCATTCAAAGCCGCCTGTTACGGACTCATGTGATTGAAATGGCTGATATTTATAATTCCGGATCAACCAGGCCGAGCTGGATGGCAAAATGGACCAGTTTGACTGGCGAATAGATTTCTAGTTTTTCCATGATTTTGGCCCGATGGGATTTGATCGTACTGATGCTGACACAAAGCATATCAGCGATTTGTCGGGTGGAATGTCCTTCGGCAACAAGCTGAAAAACCTCCCTTTCTCTATTGGACAGCCGTTTATAACGCTCCGCACTGGCGGCTCCTTTGCGGGGGGATCGATAGGTGTCCACAACCACCTTGGAAATTGAAGGGCTCAAAAAGGTCTCATTGTTCATGGCCGCGTGAATCGCATTGATAATATCCCGCCCGCTGGAATCTTTAAGAAGATAGCCGGACACACCACTTTCTAAAAGTTCATGGATATAATGTTCATGGGAATACATGGACAGAATCAAAACTCTCGTTTTCGGAACTTTTTTCTTTATGCGCTTTACGGCTTCAATGCCGTTCATCTGAGGCATGGCAATATCCATAATGATGATATCCGGCTTTAACTCAAGCGTTTTGTCCACCGCTGCTCTGCCATTGTCCGCCTGGCCGACAACTTTCAAATCATGCTGGTCGTTCAGCAAACTCGCTAAACCCTGGCGAACAATTGTATGATCATCAGCGATGAGTATGCGAACTGCATTAGCCATGGCTCAATGACTCCGCAAAAGGTATCTCAATCCGGATTCGGGTTCCTTCTCCCGGTTTGCTGCGCAGCAGGAAGGTCCCTCCCAGAAGGGAGGTCCGTTCCCGCATACCCAGCAGGCCCAGATTGCGCTTATCGGTTCCAATGATTTGCGTGTCAAAACCGATACCGTCATCCTCTGCCCGGAAGATGATCTTGGGGTAGCTTTTGATAATGGAAAGGCGGAAGATATCCGAACCGGAGTGCTTCAGGGCATTGGTCAGGGCTTCCTGGCTGAAACGATAGAAAACCGTTTCCATGTCAACATCCAGGCGGTGATCAAATCCCACCATGCTAAAATCGATGTTATGACCCGTATGATTTTTGATTTCTTTGAAATAAAGATCCAGCGCCGGTTCAAGACCCAGATCACTTAACAGCGTCGGATGCAGGTGGTATGCAAGGTGCCTGATTTCCGAGGAAGTTCGTCGCACCATCATAATGATTTCGCCGATGGCTTCCTTGAGACCTTTTTCTTGCGATGGCACATTTTGTTCCAACCTTTCCAAAGCCAGTTTCACAGCCGTTAGAGATTGACCGGATTCATCATGAAGTTCTCGCGCGATACGACGTCGTTCTTCCTCCTGGCTCTGAAATAATTTTGCGGTAAGCCGTCTTAACTCATGCCGATCGCGACGAATCGTCTCCCTCATCTGGGCATTTACGATGGTCCCACCCAAAAAGTTGCCCAGAGAACCCATCAAATGGAACTCATATTGACTCAGTTTGCGGGATGAGGGGAGGTCAAGTCCCAAAAATCCCACCCCTTTGCCTTTGAAGGTAATCAGAAAACAGGTCAGCCAGGGCGAAAATTTTTGAGCTTTCGACTCAAAACGCGCTTTAAAAGTTGGAAAGATGGGTTCAGGCTTTAAAACCATCTCATCGTCGACGAGGGCTTTGCTCAGCAACGGATCTTTGAAAAATACCCGTTGGTCGCCTTCAGCGGCTTCAGCGTTAAAACCAGATTTGGCAATGACCTCGGTTTTTTCCCGTTGGCGGTTGATCAGAAAAATGGCCCCCCGATTGAGTTCTAATACCTTCAGTACGTTTTTGAGTGTCTCCTGTAAAATCAGGTTCAAGGGCATATTGTGATTTAAGGCCACCGCAATGCTGTTTAATATCGAAAGTTCCCGGTTGCGCTGCTTAAGCGCTTCTTCAGTCCGCTTGCGATGCGTGATGTCTTTGATGATGCCCTCAAACTCGACATCGCCGGTTTCAGGGTTTTGGTGTCGCCGGCTGGAAATCAGGGCGTGCATCGCAGCGCCATCCCGTTTTTTAAATTCAACTTCATAATCTTTTACCTGGCCCCGCCGGTTTATGGCCGCCAGAAATCGATCTCTATCTAAGGCATGGCGGTAAAGTTTCTCGGCCGACACCGTTTTGAGCATTTCTTCTTTGGATGGAAAGTTAAGCATTTCAACACCGGCTTGATTAATATCCAGTATCTGGCCCTTCTGGTTGGTGGTATAGATCATATCGTGGCTGCCTTCAAAGATGCGACGATATTTTTTCTCGCGTTTGGCAACCTCTTCCTGAAGCCGTTTCAACTCGGAGATATCTTTAAATATTTCAAGACCTCCGGTAACGCGTCCGGCCGCGTCCCGAAACGGCGATGTTGAACAAATAATGGGTATCTGTTTGCCTTCGATGTTGGTAATCTCATACTCTCGATTGTGGATATCTCTGCCTTCTGCGATCGCATGCTTAAGGGCACAGTCAGACTCGCAGATGGAGTTCTTAAACACATCTTTGCAGTACATCCCTACCGCATCATCGGCCGAAAAACCGGTAATTTTCTCGGCTGCCGGGTTGAAGTAAGTGATACGCCATTCTTCATCGGTCGTGAAAAGACCGTCCGGAATCCGGTCAAGAATCTCGACAAAGCTTTCTTCCTTCTGATAGATATCCTCCAACGCTTTGATATTGTATTGACGGATTTGTTCCGCAAGAAAAATATTCCAGCCCTGGGGGTGCAGTTCGCCCTGTTTCTTAAAATAACTGCAGGTAATGCATGAGGATATTTTTTGAAAAAAATCGTCTTTAACATCATCGGCACAATGGGTTTTGGGAATCAGCCAGCATTCTATCGACGTTTTCCCATGCGCCGGGCACAACACTTTGGAACAGGATAAACATTGCCAACAGGCCTGCTTTTTTACAAGCCTGTTATCCTTAAGCGCAATCTCCATCAGATGATCTTCGAGCAATAAACTCACAATACGGGTCTCCTTTCACCCGGCAACGCGGCTCTTGAGCTGCGAAGGTAAAACAGCCATCCGGATAATCACTGCCGTAAACCAGGTCCATAAAGGCAGCCGTTACCCCGCGCAACATGTAGCATTTTCCCGATTTTGCAGCACCGTATTGCTCCAAGTAGCCGCTGGCCTCATAGGAGTCGCTGGCGCGGATTACGAGTTTTTCACCTGGAACCAGATCCTCGACCGCCAGGTCTCCCCAGCCAAAAGCCACGGCCACCGCCACAAAACCGAATATCTGATCTTTTTTGTTTTCAACCATGGGGGCGACAACCTGCTGCCATTCCCAGGAATCGCGAATGCCTTGAAAAGTGGCATAGCCGCACTCCTGGGCCGCTTCAATCAAAAGCGCCTTCGCTTCAGCCTCACGCTGTTTGCCCATTTTGATTTCAAATTCAAAGCTCAGTCGGTTGTAATAGTTCACCGAAAATAGCGAGAGATAGACTCCAAAAAGGGGGATGATCCCTTTTGATTCCCTTATCTTGCTGCCTTCCATGACCGCATGGATAATCTTGCTTACATCAATTGACAATTAACGCTCCTTAACATGAAAGACACACTCCTCATCCCGCTGCATTTTGCAGCGCCGCTCCTCCACAATATAAAAACCAAGGGGACGCTGGTAAATCACCTCCAGCGCACCGGCAATCCAGCCCCGGGTAAAGTGGCAGCCCGGCGTTTCGCATCGCCCGTGCTTTGCGAGCCACCCGGTGACATGATGGCTGGAGGTGCTCGCAATGTAAGCCGAATGGGGCCTGACTTTCCTAAAATGGATTATCCCCAAACCGCAATTCTGATAGAGCAAGGAGGCCATTTCCAGCTTCGACTTAAGGGTTCTGATTTTTTTATATTGGTTGAAGAGGTGCTGCAAACTATTATAATTGGTTTTTTCAGCCGAACGGTACAGAAGCTCGATGCCTTCCGCGCCCAGGGTCTCCTCCAGCGTTTTCTGCAAATTGATATTATAATGATGGCAGTGCATGGCAATGGGCTGTCCCGAGATCACAACCCGGTGCCCGTCCCGGTTGAGCTCAGTTTGCCAGTCAAAAATGGTCATTTGCCACCTGAATGAGGGATAACGAAATGTCGCATAATTTTATACCAGATCGATTTTAGGCAGCGCTTTCCTTCGGGTACACGCATCATTGCAAAACTCGCCGGTTCGCGCCAAATCCTTATTAACACTGATAATGTTAATCAGCAAGCCGATTTTCAGCCAAATTGAAAACAACAGCTCCAGCAAGATATAAACGAATGTGCTTTATAATTCAAAGGGTTAATGCTATGGAAGGCGTGCTCTGTCTATGTGATGTGAAAGATCTGGGGGCTGCCAGAAATAACATAAAAATGATGTTTGAAAAGGGCGAGGATGTCAAGCAATCTGCTGATCAATCCTCGCCCGACTCAAGAAGGTATGCAACTGAGGATCACAAACGCATCATTCCATTTTCCATACGGCTACATTTTTTCCAAGTCACTGGGTTTATCCCAGGCCACCTTAAGCTGTTCGGCAAACTCAGGAAATAGTTTGAGCAACGGGTGGTCGGGATCTTTGGGTAGCGCTTTGGTTTCATTAAAAACCGAAGTGGCTAAAAACGCATCGGCCAGCGCAACCGCAGTGACGACACGGGGTGCCCCTGCCATGGGTCCGGTGAAAATTAAATCATTGTAATAAAACGCCGAAAGCGCTTCCACCGCGGCATCAAAACCGGCCCAACCCTTAAATCCAAACATATCCTTAAGCCGCTGCAATTCCATGTAAGAACCGTTGCTGGGCGCACTGGCGGTCGCAAAGCCCCATTTTTCCTTTATTAACTGATTCGCCAGCCCGCACAACGCATTGGCGGGCGCGTTGAGGGTGGTTGTATCGACAATAATGCTTTCAAATTCGGCGCCGACCTTTTCGATGGCATCGAGCAGTTTTTGGGCGCCGGTAATCCTGCCGTTGGGTGTCTGATCGTCTTGATCAAAAGCAACCAGAAGAACATGCTTGACGCCAATTTGGGCCAATTCTTTGACTTCCGTTTCTAAGTCTTCCTCCCAAACGGTAATGCTGTTATAGAACATCCGATCCAGCAGCCCTTGCTCGGCACAATAGGCGGCGCCTTCCAATTTGGCCGGCATCATAATGGCGTCTACGCAAAAGGGCAGATCGCTTACCGAAGTGACAAAATCCACATATTTTTTGAATTTTTCCCCCGGGCTGGCGACAATGTCAGCCATGACGGGCACGCCCGTTTCCTTCCACAGTTTTTCTGCCCCTTTCAGCAATTCTTCGGCCCGCGCTTCATTAAATCCTTTTCTGCGGCTGCCCTTATCAAACAACTTGTCGCTTTCCTGAAAAATGGAGAAGCAGCAGACTGTGGGGTAATCTCCAGGCTGTCCGCCGACTTTCACGCCACCGACGTCATAAACTTCTGGCTCTTTACTAAAACGTTGCATAGCCTACCTCCTTTAATCGTTAAGATAATTTATCCAAACCGATCCCCCGGACAGCCCTGTCGCGGTTTCATAGATTAAATCGCAGCACACGCAGGAATAAACCCCGGGGGTCATCCTCCCGACTTAACTCAAAACCGTGCGGGGTAAAAAACTCAATTATTTATTATCAAAACTTCCCTTTTTTTATATCGTCTAAAAGATGATTTTTAGATTGAATATAGATGATTTTATAAACAACAAATTCGAATGCATTGACATCGGTTATGCGGTATGAGAAAAATTTGACCGGAAAATTGAGTCGCTTATTCGCAGAATTTTGCACGAGATGGAGGCCATAGCATGACAGACATAGTTTTCAGTTCATGGGGCGGAGAAATTATCGAAAACCGCGGCAATGAAACGCAAAATCCGGCGTCAATCAAGCATCTGGATTTGCCCGAATTTTTTAAGCAGGACGAAAAGATCAAAGCATTGATGGGTTGGAAAGGGATTGTTCTGCGATCACCTGAGGTGGATATCATTGATCTTTGCCGGGCCTATTTTGAGGAAGTTTTGGCGCATTCAAAAACCTGTGATAAATGTAACTACTGCAAAACGGGCTGGGAGGAGATGCTCGAGGTCTTTCAGGATATGGCCAACGGCGAAGCGACCGAAGAAGACCTGGAGTTTTTGCAGTCGGCGGCTGAAGCCATCGTTAGCAATGCAAAATGCAGCATCGGCAAATCCGGACCGGCACCACTGTTTCATGCTCTCAAACATTTTGCCGATGACTTTTCAAAGGCCATCAGCGGTGAGAAACCGGTGACAAAGGGAACCTATTATTCAAAACTGACCGCCCCCTGTTTGGATGCCTGTCCGATTCATCTCGATATTCCCAAATATGTTGAGTTGATCAAGGATGCCAAATTTGCTGAATCCCTCACGGTAATTCGCGAACGTCTACCCATAGCGGGTATCGTAGGACGTGTCTGTTTCAGACCCTGCGAAAAAAATTGCCGGCGCGGGAATATAGATGAACCCATTTCGATAAAAGCGCTCAAACGCTTTGTGGCGGATCATGAGCTCTCCGAACAAAAAGAACCCGAATACGAGATCACGCCTGCCGAAAACACCGGGAAAGTGGCCATTGTCGGTGCCGGACCCGCTGGCATTACGTGTGCGTTTCATCTGGCCCGTAACGGCCATGAGGTAACGATCTATGAGGCCCTGGATGAACCGGGCGGCATGTCAGCCGTGGGGATTCCCGATTACCGGCTGCCCCGCAATATCCTGCAAGATGAGGTGCAGCAAATTCAGAAAATGGGCGTTTCCATCAATTACGGTCAAACCATCGGGAATAATCTGACGCTCTCACAACTTGAAAAGGAGTTCGATGCGGTTTTTATCGGCATCGGTGCGCAGGACAGCACCAAAATCGGTATCGAAGGAGAAGATTCAGAATATCAGGGATTTATCCCGGGACTTGCGTATCTGCGGGAGATTAATGCCGGCCGCGACCCGTATCCGCAAGGCAAAAAAGTCGTGGTTATCGGCGGCGGAAATGTTGCCATTGACTGTGTTCGCTGTTCCTTGCGCACCGACAAGCAAGATATTTATCTGGTTTACCGCAGGACTCGCAACGAAATGCCGGCCGATGATGCCGAAATTCACGATGCCGAAGAAGAACAGGTGCAGTTCCACTTCTTGACAGCGCCGGTGCGTATCCTGGCTGAAGGTGGTAAAGTGGTCGGCCTTGAATGCATAAAAATGGAACTGGGTGAACCGGACGCCAGCGGCAGACCGCGACCGGTGCCGGTGGAAGGTTCGGAATTTATTTTTGACTGCGATACCATCGTTTCAGCCATTGGACAGCAGGTCGATCTTTCATTGCTGGAAGGTGTGGAAGATGTTCAAACAACCAAATGGAATACCATTGTCGTTGACGAATACACCAAGCAGAGCAGCCGTCCAAAAATCTTTTTTGCCGGGGACTGTGAAACCGGACCGGATGCCTTGATTACCGCCTGCGCCGGCGGCCGCAGGGCGGCTCACAGCATCGATCGCTTTATTAATACACAGTCCCTTGATTATGATGACAACCACTATTTTGATAAGCTTTTCGAAATCGTAAAAGTCTATGATCCGGACGAGGAAATCCTTAAGGTCGAGAGCAAAAAGCGCTTCCAGCCGGGCATGCTGCCAGCGGACACGCGAAAATCGACCTTTGATGAAGTCGAGCAAGGCCTATCCGCCCAGGAAGCCGTAGCTGAAGCCGAGCGATGCTTGCGGTGCTACCAGGTTGCAACCATCGCCGTCTAGAGGTGGTTTCAAAAGTCCAGCTTATATTGATCCGGGTCAATTCGGCGGAAAAGTTCAATGAGCGCACCGCTTGGCAATCAGCCAGAATATAAAGCCGACATATTACTTTTAGCGGGCTTTTTGGGCGCGGGCAAAACCACCCTGCTCAAAAGAATCCTTTCCTGGGAAGCCGACCTCTCAGAAACAGTTGTCCTTGTGAATGAGTTTGGCGACATCGGCATTGATGGCGCACTGCTTAAAGATTCCGGTTCTGACGTGATCGAGCTGACCAGCGGATGCATCTGCTGCACGCTGAGCGCTGATCTAAAACAGTCGCTGACACGCATATGGCAGCGATTCAAGCCCCGCCGCATTTTAATAGAAGCCTCCGGCGTTGCCGACCCGAAATCGATCACAACTGCCTTGCAGGAACCGGCGATTGGTCAACATATGGAGCTCAAGAAAATTATTACGGTGTTGGAAGCTGATATTTGGGGGGCGCGCGAAGCATTTGGCCAGCTCTTTTACAATCAGCTAAAAATGGCCCATTTAATCCTTTTAAATAAAATCGATTTGATGCCGGCAGAAAAAATTCCGCAGTTTCTTGACGAGATCCATGAGGCCATACCCGACGCTCAGGTGGTTCCAACGATTCACTGTGGAATCGATCCGGAAACCCTTTGGACACAGGCGCAAACGAAAACATTTGGATTAAAGCCGATTCAATTTTTCCAGCCGGCTTCGTTGAACGCCAAATCTGATTCACACAATTCTCATTCTGCTGATGAAGAACATAACAACCATACCGCCCAGTCCGTTAACTTTGTGACGTTTTCTTTTCAGGATTCAGGAATTTTCGACGAAGCCCGCTTTAAAAAGTTTATCCGCAATTTACCCTGGGAATTATTTCGGATTAAAGGCGTGGTTCGTTTCGCAAATCGTTTAGAAATGCTCAACTTTGTCGGTGGCAAAAGCGAATGGTCCCCTTGGGAAGGTGAAGCTGAAACTCGGCTGGCCTTTATCGGATGGAAAATAGATAAACAAGAAATGCTCAAAGATTTAAAACGCTGCTTGGTTGAAACCTAACCCGCCGTAATCATTTTAAGCGATTTTGGCATATTGACACTTACCGCCAATCAGGACCCAGGCAAAAACGACATTGTTTGAAAGGAATATTAATAATTAGTTTCCAATTTGGAAATGAGCAGTTTTTTCGATGAGCCCCGTATATTGGCGGGGAAACGCACCCATTTGGCGCTTACCCGCCTCTGATAAGCAGGTTAATGCACCCCTGGAGGGGCATAAAATGCATTTTTGAGAATATAGAACCTATCTCAAAAATAGTAGATCACGCTCAAGGGTAAGGCGAAAACCGATTCAAAAGTGGAGCATACACGATAGTATTCGAGCATTTTGAATCGGTTTTTAACGCAGCCATTGAGCGCCTGTCCGCCGTAGGCGGGTTAGATGCATTTTTGAGATAGGTTATAGTTAGCAGCACTTATAAAGCCTCAGCAAACGCTCATCCATCACAAAATAAAATTTCATGAAGGAAGAGCCATCCCAGCGGGTTCTGACACCATGCACCGTATTTGCCAGGGCGATGGTACTGCGCAGGTGGGTAATCATAATAAGCTGTTTGCTGTCGGCCACGTCTTTGAGAAAGGCCTGCATCGACTTGTGGTTAGTATAGTCCAGAGAGGGCTCCACTTCATCCAGCAGAAAAAATGGGCTTTCAAGTTGATGAAATATAGCCAGCTTCAACGCCAGACTGGTAATGGATTTTTCGCCGCCGGACAATTGATGCGCTTTACGCAACCGATTGCCCGGAAGATTGACTTCGATCTCCAATCCCTTGAGCCCATCTTTTGAAATCACATCCAGTTGGACGTCACCAAGCGGTATCAGATAGGACATATAGCGCTGAAATAAAGGACCAATGATATCTTTGAGGCATCCTACCGTTTCTTTTTCGGATTGCAGGCCCAGCACTTGCCGGATGCCGTCAAACCGCTGCCAGGGGTTTAACTGAATGACGTCATTAATTTGTTCCTGCCGGATGATGGTCGCCAGACAATGCCTGAGATTATGGGCATCTAATTTTTCACGATAGGCTTCGCGTGCATAGCTGGTTTTATCAATCCAGTATTGATCGTCCCCATTTTTGTTTCTTTCACGGGCCAATTGGATGCCGGGTGCGTCTTTTTCTTCTCCCTGTTTTAGCATCAACTCCACCCGAATTTTTGGTGCCGGCGGATAGTCTTTGCTGCCGGCAAAAAACAACTCTTCTTTTTCATAACAACGGATACGGTCCAGATCATTTTCGCCCAGCGCCCAAACAATCGCATCCAGGATATTCGATTTTCCGACGCCGTTATTTCCAATAATAACGCCGATGCCGGGCTGAAAGCTCATGTTGGTTTCTTCTGAAAAGGATTTGAAGCCTTCAATGTTAACATCTTCCAGATAGATATTATTCATCTTGATTCTTTTCCTTATAACGTCTGCGGATTTCGTCGATGAGTTCTTCCTGCATGGGGATAAGGGATTCATAAACCAGGTCGCCATCTAAAGCAACACTGGGCAGGGACTTGGCCTTCAGTTCCCGAAAGCGTTGCACCCCTTCTCGGGTGCGCATATCCCATTCATGCACTTCGATAATTTCTTGGATGTCTTGCGGTAAGACCTTTACCGATTCCGCCATATAGACGCAGGCAACTCATTGCCGAAAATCAGTCAAAAGCACATCCACCAAAACGGGTTGAGTCAAATCATCCTCCTTCGTATCCAGCCTGCATGATCTTAAATTCGATCTTTTCAGCATCAACTTCCAGCTGCCCCCATGAAAGCCCGTCTGTGCCTGATGCAGGCCCGAGACTGATGAAGTCTTTCCCGGCGATATGCCAGTGTCCCCATTTTTTTAGCTGGCTAAAAATAATAATATCGGCTCGAAACTGGGGTATCATCGCCTCCAAGGCCGGAAAAACGGTTTCATCCTGCATGAAATGGGTCAACCCACACACCATATTCATTTCCAGAGCAAAGGGTTCAAAGTCAGAATAATCGGGAAGCGACTGAATATAATCGCCGAAAAAGACAAACCCTGTTTTTTGTTCCATTTGAAAACTCAGTACCTGAGGCAATCGCAACAGCCAATCCCTGTCCTTTTGTTCGAGTGGCGGCATGCTCTTTTTTTCTTGACCCTGGGCATAGCACCAGTCGCTTTCCCCCTGAATCGCAATAATTTTGTGTTTCCGTATACTCTGAATCAAATCTTTGTTGTGAGCACAATCCCCCGTCAGGTTGCCGAGGCAATAGCAGGCGTCTATTCCGCTGGCTTGCATCTGATGAATGAATTTTTGCAAAATAGCGGAATTGCCTTCGATGGAACTGATAAGGCCGACCCGGCATCTGTTGGAAGTGTCAGCATGAACCCGAAAAGATTCGGCTGGCGTCAGGCTGCCTTTTTTAGCGGCGGTAACGGCAGCAGCCAGTTGATCGGGGCAGGAGGTTCCATTGCGGCAGTCAATTCCGACGAGGTATTTTAGGGCTTCTGCCAGCGGTTTGCCTTCTAAAAGACGCGCCACCAACTGAGCGTTACCCGGACAACCACCCCCCACAAAACGGATTTCCTCAAGATTGCCGCTGTTGAGTTTAAAATGAATTTCAGGGGGGCATACGCCCTGGGTCGGATAAATAAACCGCTTTGTTTGGGTTTCGTCAGGCATATAAATTCCCATATCAATTATCTTTTTAAATTTTTACACGACAGCCTGAAAGATGAAAATCGTCTAATAGTTGATTTTTTTATAAAAAAAAGATGGTTTTATCAAGTGGCAATGCGTTGGGGGGACGCACAGGCGGGTCTTTTAGATCGATGCAAAACGGGGCGAATCTCTGTCAATCATTAATTGAATTCAGGTGTTCTTTAGCCGTATCCCAGGTCTCCTGGAGAATGCTGAGGGTACCTTTGCAAACTTCGGTCCGCAGACCGAACAACTCATTAAAGTCCTTTGAATTTTGTTGCATCTCTTCAAGGGACATAATAGGCGTTGAAATCAAAAGCGAACGTTCATAATGCTTGAATAGCCGTTTGGCCATTTCAGGGCTAAGGTTACCAAACTCCCGTTCAAACATACGCTTCCAATGATAGGTCCAGCCGGGTATCATAAAAAACGTGCCTGCCAATTCGCATTGTTCTCCGTAATACCGTTCGCGCCCGCCGATCAGCAGACCGATACAATCATCAACCGGATGATCCTCATCCATGGGAATAAAAACGGGCACCCCGGCATCGGAAAGCAGTTCCGCGGGTTTTTCCAATGCGTTCCCGCACAAACCATATCCAAGCATCAGGGCATCCACATGGGGCCCGAATGCACGTGCGGCCTCAATTAATCCCTGTTGAAGGGTGTTTTTGCGATTATGTAAGGCCAGCTCCAAGACACCGACCAGGACCTCAAGCTCATTTTTGCCGGCAGGTCTAAACTGATTCAGGTTGTTGATCCGCTCTAAGCGGTCGGCTTTTAGGGCTTCAAGCGCCACAATCAAATGCTCAGAGCGCTGATCTTCCAGAATTGTAATTCGGCCCACCTCCCTGTCTCTTCCAAGCAGATCGGCAAATTCCAGTTCCAGAATTTCGCAGGTTAGGATCCCTAAAATTCCCATACAATTTAATTCCTCAATAATTGGATCCGCTCAAATTAAAATTAATCCTTTACGCTGCACGTGAAAGACCTCTGGATGCCGCCCCGACCCCCAGCAGACGATGCCACATTGACCAACGATCTATTGTGGGAATGAACCACCGCGGGTTGGAAATTGGGAGCCCTTTCGCCATAGGGCAAACACCTCTGGTGGTATATCATGGCCGTTCCGGATCGGAAAGCAATTATTTATAGCCGCCAGGAGGGTAAAGGGAAGGATTTTTGCCTGCATGTCAAGCTGTATCACCTGAATCTTGCATGAAAATTAATGCGAAGTTGAGATTGCATTTTATCAATAGAAAACTTCTGTAAAAACATAAGATCCTGCGAAACGCTCATCAACCAGCAAGGTGACTTCACGGATCATTTCACGTTCTCCGCACAGATAAAAATCATAGTTTGCGGGCTTTAGGTTTGTTTTGATAAAGCTGACCGCATTGCCATGAAATGTGCCCGGCGGTTTGGGATCCAGTGGAATCGCCTCTAAAAAGCAAGGTACATAATTGGATGTGATTTTTTGAAATATCCTTTGGTAATAGAGATCTTCAACAGATGTGACCTCATGCAACAGAATGAAATCGGTCACTCCCGAGCGCCCCATTGAAACAAAAGGGGCGACTCCGGTTCCGCTGGCGACAAAAACCGTCTGGCGTGCAGAGCGCTTGTACGTAAAATATCCGTGAGGGCCTGTAAATTTAAATCGCGACCCGATCTCCGCATCGGCCAGAATCGGAGAAAAGCGGCCTTTTGGCACGTGATGCACGCAGAGTTTAAGAATGGGGTCGTCCGGCGTGGAAAGCAAAGAATAATATCGTTTTAGGGATTCATGGAGGAAACAGATGGTCTGGCCGGCTTTGAACGCAAAGGATTTAGGACGGATCAGTTCGATTTCAAAAGCACTTTTAGACAACCATCGGCGGCTTAACAATTCAGTGGTTTGAACCCTATTGGACGTCTCCTGCGCGTGTGACTCGATTTCTTTTCCCATGGGACATATCTCCCATTTTATGGAATTTATAAATATTCGTGAATCGACGGTAGGAAAATGATCTGGTATTAGCCGATCAACGAATAACCGTGAGCAGCAGACGGCTCAGTTAATTAATATTCATTTCATGATTTTGTGTCAAGCTTGATGGTATTCGGATCTTGCTGATCGGAAGCCAAAAAGACAACAGAAGGCCGTTGTCTGTTACGTGTATTTTTGGTAAATGTCAGTAGGGTCCATTTAGCTCAAACTTCAATTGATCGTAAACAAAATAAAGTGCAGGATTAAGGAAGGTACTATGAACGATTTACAAAACATGTCACAGAACCTGGTTAAAAGCCTATGCCTTCAATATGAGCCGGTTGGGGTCTTGCTTTACCAAGAAACCGACCCATTGCCGGCAGACTTAGCCTTCACTCAAAAAGAATATAAAAGCTATTGCCATGCGCTGGTCGCCGCCGGAGAAGGTGAAGTGCTGCTTCTGAAAAAAGAGCAAATGGGCTGCAAACTTGGAACCTCGGTTTTGGGATTTGAAAAAAACATGGAAGCCTACCTGGATGATGGTGTTTTGGAAAAGTACGGTGTGGGCCTCTTTGAATCTGAGGAAGCTTCGGCTAAAACAATTCTCAAATCATTCTACCTGGAAAAAGGCAAAACCCGGGCTGCTCTGATTGCGCCGCTGTCATATTTTAAACAAGCGCCGCAGGTGGTGGTTTTTACCGCCAACAGTGAACAGGTGATGTGGCTGCTTTACGCGGTGAATTATGAAAAAGGCGGCCGAATGGATATTCCTCAATCAGGGGGAGCACTGGGTGGCTGTGCCGACATTACGGCCTTGCCCCTTCTTGAAGGGATTCCCAACATTACTTTTTTGGGTTTGGGTTGCAGACTAAAGTCATCCGTGGACCCATGCGACCTTATGTTGGGCGCACCCGGGAATCAGTTGGAGATAATTCATAACCATATTTTGGATATGGCCAAGCCGATCGCCATGCTTAAAAAGCAAAGCACTGGTTCTTGAAAATTCATCGGAGTAATCAGCCGTGGATAACTTTTGGGTCATCGGGGGCGGAAAATTTGGCCTCAATGCGGCCAGAGCGCTCAGCAAAGCAGATTCTTCCAATAATTTAACGATTGTCGAGAAGCAAAAAGCCGTTTGCAAGCAATTAAGGAAGCTGGGGTTTGAGGCTGTTTGCATGGACGGTATGCAATACCTTGAACGCAACTTAACCGACGCGCACTATCCGGACTGGATTATTCCGGCCATACCGCTGCATATGGCCTATGAGTGGATCAGTGCAAAATTGTCAAGAACCCACCCGGTGCAAAAATGCGCTGTTCCGATTGATGTAATCAACGCTCTTCCCAACCCAATCCAGGCAGAAACCGGACAACTCTTTATCAGCATCGCCGATTTTAAATGCCCCGAAAGTTGTCCTGAGCCTGATAAAATCTGCACTTATACCGGCAAACCGCGGCCGATGATCCTGCATGAATTTTTAAAATCAATTCAACTCAACGACTTTAAAACCATTGTGATCCGCAGCTATCAACTGGCACCCGGGGTGGGAGGATATACACCGCGGTCATTATTTGAAACGCTGAATGCAGTTGAGGCCGCACAAGGGACGCTATTACTCAGTACGGCCTGCAGCTGTCACGGTGTTGTGAATGCATTTAAATTGAAGGATGCTTTAGCTAAATTTTATAGTGGTTGTCAAAAAAACGTTCCGTCATTCCAACGTTTTTTTCTACAACCACTTATACCCCAATTCCCTAATTGGGAACATTATTATGAAAAGCGGTATAATTTTCGATCGACAAAATCTAAAATGAAGTTGGCGCTTTCCTGTGGCTTTTCCATCGGCGGGAAGTGCCCTGAGCGGGGTATAGTCTGCAACTCATAATCGGCGATGCTGTTTCTTAGCCGTTCGGCCGCGTCAGCATAAAACGTATCTGATAATTCTCCGCGAATCGCCAATACGGGACAACTGATCTTTTTGGCGTATCGCCAGACATTCAGGGGAATGGATTCAAAAATCTGGGCTTCAAGCTCCGGATCACATTTTAAAACCGCTGTCTTTTCATCTTTTTCGAGAAGCCCGCACTCTAAATAAGCGTGCACAAATTCTTTCGACCAATTTTTAAAGATGCCCCGACCGGCGGCAAAGAGCCTCAAGGCCTCTTGTTTGCCTTTAAACAGCCGGCGCCGGCGCCGGGCCATTTTCGCTAGAGGCAAAATTCCCCTCAGCCCCAGCAGCTTCAGGGCGGTGAGTAACCACAGCAGTCGAGGCGGCAAAATAACCGGATCAATCAAAATGATACCGCAAAAAAGATGCGGGTATCGAGCGGCCGCAATATAAGTTGTGACGGCGCCCAGCGAATGGCCAATACCGATAATTGGCGGAGACATCTTTTGCTCGATGAGAATTTTCAAATCTTCTGCAAAAATATCCCAGTGGCGGATGCGTTCGACCTTGGGCTGATCGGAGCCCCCGTGACCCCGCACATCACTGGCCAGAATATGAAGATCGTCGACAAGGTATCGAATAAACGGCGTATAGGTGCCCGCACAAAAACCGTTCCCGTGTAAAAAATGAGCGTGCAGGCCGTCGCCACCCCAGTCCAGGTAGTGAATACGCCCGTCGGGCAAGTCTAAAAAATGTTCAGTCGGCTCGGGAATCAGGTCTGTTTCAGCGGATAACGTTGTTTCAGGGGTTGAATTCATGTTGCATCTGTTTGATTGAAAAAAGCTGATCGGTACCGCGCTGACGGCGAGCCGTCGGATTGCATCACCCGGCCGTTGCTCGTTGTCATTGCGCATAAACGGCTGTTCGGCAGATGGTGCTTGCCGGCAAGCACAGCCATGTTAGCGGCATGAAGCCCGGGCCGAGGCATTCGACACCGCTTCCGGTGCAGGATCTTTAAAGACAGCCCCATATTCCTCAATGATGCCCGAGGCGACATTTTCCCAGCCATATTGACAAACCACAGGGCGCACCCTTGCGGCCGAAAACTCGCCGGCGCGCTGTCTGGCAAAAATGGCGGCGATGCTGTTTGCCAGCGAGACCGATTCGGCGTTGTCCACCAGCAGCCCTGCGCTGCCATTTTGCAGGATCGCGCTCATCGCGCCCACCCGGGTTGAAACCACCGGTGTGCCGCAGGCCAGGGATTCCAAGCCTACCAATCCAAAACTTTCATAATGGGATGGAATCACCAAAACATCAGCGGCGCTGTAATAAGCAGGCAGCTTTTTTTGTTCGATTCGGCCTAAAAAGGTCACCGCATCCTGAACGCCTAACTGATGTGCCAGATGCTGCAGATTTTGGAATTCATCGGTTTCCGGGCCATCGCCGCCGATGACAACCAATTGCATGCGTTGATGGCGCCGCAGGCGGGCAACCGCTTTGAGCAGCCGGTCGATGCCTTTGATCGGGTCAAAGCGACCGACGTAAAGCGCAATCGATGTGTTTTCATCAAACCCCAGCAGTTGCCGGGCGGCTTTTTTATCCTGGGGGTGAAAAAGATCGAGATTGACACCACAGGGGACCACTCCGATCTTTTCGTCAGCGGCATTATAAAATTTTATCAGGTTTTGCTTTTCCATTGATGTTGGCGCCAGGATGCGCTGGCAGGTTTGTGCCAGTTTCCGTTCGGTGGCAAGGCGCAAATCGGGTTCCTGCTCCGCCAACCCGACAATGTTTTTGACCACACCCAGCGTATGGAACATGACGATATGGGGAATATTCCAGCGCTCCTGCACCCAGCTGCCCAGGCGTCCGGACAGCCAGTAATGACTGTGGATCAAATCATAGCGTAAATTTTGCTGGTTTTTAAATTTTTCCAGCGCCCGAAAAAAATCAGCCAGATAATAGTAAAGAGCCAATTTTTGCACATAGCCGTTGCTGCCGGCACTCAGATGAATTAAGCGCACGTTTTCATATAGATCGATAATGTTGTGGTGCCCGGAGCCGTTAAGCCTGGTGTAAATGTCGACCTGATGGCCTCGGCTTCCCAGCTCGCGGGCCAATTCCCGGATATAAACACTCATGCCGCCGGTGTTTTTGGTCCCCAGTTCACCGATCGGGCTCGAATGGATGCTGAACATCGCCAGCTGCAACTGTTCTGGTTTCAAGTCTAACCCCTTCCATTGAGGTGCTGATCTGAAGTCAAAAACCGGCTGTCCGGGTTAATCGAGGTTAACCCGACAGTGATATAGCGGGATGCGCCTGCCGCCCAGTCGATGTTTATAAACTTCAGTTCCTTTGAGAAAATCATACTTTTTTTTGCCCTGTTGAATACAGTCTTTTACCGTAAACAGTTTGCTGAGCAAACCGACGCTCAAATAATGATATTTATGATCATAACCATTATTATACAAATAGAAAGTCGAACCATAGTCAAAACACATGACGGCTGCTGTGATCGCATCATCAAGCGTTAGAAAAAAAAGCTTAAGGATCCGGGCCGCCGCCAGCTCAACTGCCAGAGAATGAAAAAAAGACGCCATCTGCTCAGTCATAAAGCGCGCCTTATCCGCTCGATTCCCTTTAAAGAGCGCTAGAAAGGTGTCCATTTCCCGGCTGACATCAGTGACATCATCGATCAAACGAAATCGCACCTGACCGGCCTCCTCGAGCCTTCTGAACTTGCGCCTGACTTCGTGCCGTTGTTTGCCGTTCAGCTGAAGTAAATAGGCGTCCCAGGAGGTTGGCAACTCCAGCTCCATGGTGGCGTCCACCGGCTGACAGGCAGCCGTATAATCTTGCCCCTTTGCCGCCGGCGCAAGGTGGCAGTATAGGGTTGAATCCGCGTGTACGGCTTTCAGATCCATCTGACGGATGCCCTGTTGTCTGAGGTGGTCAAAAAGGGCGCTGAAAAATGTTTTTTCTCTACCGGGCACAACGACGACATCCAGGTAGTCGCAGACCTCCGTATCCCCCATAAGGCGGGCCGTTTCGCCCTGTACCATCAACGGTGCAATTCCGATCAACTCGTCATGGCAACGAATCGAACACAGATAAGGCGTCTGGTCGCTGCCGAATGCCTGCCACCAGGCCTTGAGCCACCCGGGCAATACAAACAGACAGCCCCATTTCAGATGGTGCTGACGGTCAAGCCAGTAAGCGCTAATCGAATCAAACGACTCTTCCGTTACGGTGTATCTGGGTATCACAGGCATTAACATAAAGGGTATCTTTCAGATACCGGGATTCAATGGTCAGATAACTATTCAAATACCAGGTGTTGGGTGTCAGGTGTCAGATTTCAGAAAACAGATGGCAGGATGTTATGCTCGAGTCCCAGTCGCTTTTCTCTGTCCTCTGTTCTCTGATCTCTAACCTCTAATCTCTGATACCTTTTATAACTTTATCGTTGTACCTGTTCGGGCCGCCTGCGCCAGGGCATCCAGCACCCTCATATTTTGAATGCTGTCTGCTATAGGCGACATAAGCTCGGATCGCCCCAGGGCCGCATCTGCAAAATGCTCTACCATCAGCTGATATTCATCCGCCCCCGGGACAATGTGTTGTTGACCCGCTTCCTGATCCGGTGCCCGCACATAGAAAACCGCCTCATTTTCCCAGGGCACAAATGCATTGTGGGGCAGTTCAATGGCGCCGTCCGAACCTGAGACACAGTAGGTTTGCTGTAAAGCCGAAATGAAACTGGCCTCAAAGGACGCCAGGCCTCTGCCGGCAAAACCCAGGGAGCCGATCATATGCACATCGACGCCGTCCGGATGATATTCGGCCTGGGCCTGTACCTGTGTCGGTTCGCCTCCCAGAAACCAGCGCGCCACGCTGACGCTGTAACAGCCGACATCCAGCAACGCGCCGCCGCCCATTTTCGGTTTCAGGCGTGCGTTTTGTTGATCGTTCCAATCCGCCTGGCGCATTCGGTAACAAAAGGCGGATCTGACCAGGCGGGGGGTACCAATCGCGCCTTCAGCCACCAGTTGCTTGATGCGCCGACTGCGGGGATGAAAGCGATACATAAATGCTTCCATCAGCAGCCGCCCGCTGTCTTCGGCAGCTGCGGCCATCTCCTGCGCCTCTTTTGCACTGCACGCCAGGGGTTTTTCACACAGCACGTGTTTGCCGGTCTCAAGGGCTTTTATCGTCCAGGGATGGTGCAGATGGTTGGGAAGTGGAATATAAACAAGATCGACATCCGGGTCAACCAGCAATGCATCATAGCTGTCGTAGACAAGATCAATATGATGGTCAGCCGCTACTTGCGCAGCCTGCGCAAGTGAGCGCGTTGCCAGGGCATGCATTTCGCCGTTGCGTGATTTGCGAATAGCGGGGATAACACACTTGCGGGCAATGGTGGCATTTCCCATTACGCCCCATTTGACCGTTTCAGCCATCCAGCACCTCCAGGGTCCCTCCTTTGGCTGCGGACCTGGCGGCGGCTTCCAGGATGCTCACCACTTGAACTGAGTGCGCCAGCGGGGCAACGATGGGCTCACCGGTCAGCAGGTGATCGGCAATGTTTTGATGGAAAAGATGATGCCGGCGTTCGGGCACGGCCAGTTTTTGGGTGACAATCTGACCCGAAGCATGGCGCCGATGCAAGGTTAAATCCGGTGGCATCTCGGTAGCTGGAATATTGTATTGCTCAAAATAGACAACCGGATCAGGTGCATATTCGACCACATCTTTCCATCGGCCGCTGATCGCGCCCCGGGTTCCCAGCAGATACCATTTGGGTTTGCGCAGCGCCGCGATATCGGAATGAATAAATTCAGCCTCCTGTCCACCGGCAAATCGGATCTGGATGCGTTCCTGATCCATGTTGGTGACATCGTGCCAGACACGCTTATGGCGAGTGCTCAGGACCGTATGGATGCGCTCCGGAATCAGGCTCACGATCCAGTCCAGATAATGCGCGCCCCAATCATAGGCCAGACCGCCGGAAACCTTATCGTGCGAATGCCAGTATCCGCAGGGATGATGAAATCCGCCCACAAAAGTTTCTACGTAAAACAGCTCTCCGATCAACCCTTCCCGCAAGGCCTGCTGGATTGCCAGATAATCAACATCCCATCGCCGGTTTTGATGGCAGCTTAAATGCACCCCCTGTTTTTCAGCCATTTCAATCATCGCGTTCGTTTCTCGCTGTGATATCGCCAGTGGTTTCTCACAAACCACATGCTTGCCGGCGGCCATCATTTGGATAGCAAGCTCCGCATGGGTATTGGGAGGGGTGGCAATGATCACCAGATGAATGTCGGGATTTGCCGCAAAAGCATTAATCGACGCATATGTTTTCAGCTGCGCAAAATCCTGCCGGGCCTCGTCTAAGCGTTCGGGGCTTAAATCACAGGCGGCCCGTAATTCCAGACCGGTAGTAGCTTCAGCGCCCAGGCCATGGATTTGGCCCACCGACGGGGCATAGCCCAATAGGCCGATACCCAGCACTTGACCGTCATCATGGGCTCCCGCCAGATAGCGCAATAGACGATAGAGTATTTGCTGGAAAACAGGGTGTTGGTACGCTTGAAGAGTTGTGCAGGCGACTTTTCCTTCCCCGGCTGTACGCGCGACCAGCATCGGACGATGCTGGTAATGCCAATCGGCATATAAGATAAGCTCGGTGTCATCCGCGGCCGCTTTCAAGGGATGGTAAATGCTTTCCAGATAGACGGCATCAGGCAAGCGTTGCGCCAGCGCATGGTCCGGATCATCAAACAAAACCCGCAATTCGGCTGCCGGCCCGATCTGATCGGGTTGGGCGCCGAAAATATCGGGCAGCGGCCGGGTGGATCGGTTCACCAGCCCCAGCCATCCACCGCCGGCGGCTACGAACTGCTCGAGATGCTCGGTTTTTTCGTCGCCTTCTGTGCCTTGGGCGGTGATCACCACGTCGTATAGGCTCAGGTCCGCCGGTATGTGAGAGTTGATGGCCAGATTGACATGCGCCATGGATTTCAGGTACTCGAAAAAAGAGCCCAATTCGGTCCTGTCCGTTTCAGCAATCGCAAGTATCGATAGCGGTGGGTGTGCATACATAATTTTAAAGTTGTTGGATAACCTATTTAAATGATCAATATTCAGGCCACGGGCTGCCGGCCACTTAAAACTCTTAACCCCGCAACACGGAACCTCTGAACCTTTGAACCCTGAACCCCAAGCCTTAAGGCTTGATTACTTTAATAACCGCCAGCGAGATCCCTCTTTCTCATCCTCGATAACAATGTTGGCGCGTTGCAGGCAGTTCCGAACGGCATCTGCCTCCTCGAATTGTTTACGCTGCCTGAAAGTTTCTCTGACTTCCAGCAGTTGCTCCACGATTGGCGCCAAACAATCGGTTTCGCTGCGCGGCGCGGCCGCCAGGCGCGTGCCCAAAATTGCAATTAGCTCGCGCAGGGTGTCTCGTGCCTGGATGATGAATTCCGCATTTTCCAGATCCTGCTGTGCCTGCCATATGGTCCGGTCCAGTTCAAGCAAGGCATTGGTGGATTTCTGAGTCTCGTGAGCTTTGAGCCCGTTGTGAAAATCGATTTCCAGCTGATGAATTTGGTCCCAGAAGGCATCGCTGTCGACCGACCCGGTTGCTTCCAAACCATCCGGCCCTGAAGGTGCCTGATTCCAGCGCCCGCCCTCATCTGCGCCCCGCAATACCGCGAGCGAAAAGCGGTCGCCGCTTCCAAATACCATCTGCTGCCCCGAACGCTGCAAGGTGGCCTGACCGATCCCCTTGATGATCGCTTCATCGTTTTCAAAATCCAAAATGCAGGCGGTATGCTCATCCAGGCCGAAAATGGAAACCTCTTCCGGCAGAGAAGCGACCAGCTGCTCAAAACGCGGTTTACCCATAAAGCAAAATCGCGTATCATGGGTACCTCCCTCCGCGTTGTTCCAATGGGGCACCACCACAAGATTAAAGCCGAAATTTTTTAGAATGTCCATACCGTCCACCCAGTGCAATTCCTGGCCGACCTTGTAAATTTCATAGACCGGGAGTGTAAAGCGGCCGACTGTCAGAGCGGCTGCGCTGGCAGCCACTAAGCATCCACCGTCCTTGATGCGGCCGGTAAGGATCTGCGGTATGGCGGATGGCAGCCACTGACGCACGGCATAGGTTGGGCTGCCGGGACCGATTAACACATAATCTGCTTCTCGCAGGGCTTGATAGGCCTGCTCGGCGTCAAACGGAGAAATGCCGTCATTTGATTTAAAGGAAGCAATCGTAAGGGTTTGCTGAATATGGGACCGGAAGTAATCCTGGGCTTTTTTTGAAATTTGGTCAACGTTCAATTGAAAGCCAGCCGGCGTATCCAAAAAAACGGCTTTGGGCGCAGCTGCCAGGCGCCCCAGCAGTTCTTTGTGAACCTCAACCATGGTGGCGGTCAGTTCACCGGATCCCATTAAAACAATCATGCCCTTTCCAGGCGGCATGGCAAAATCCCCTGTTGAATATGTCGCTAAGTAAAGGGTGCCTCAAAGCATTGGCTGCTTAACGACCCGCCAGTCATGCTTGCATTCGCTTAAAATCGACCGAGTCTGAAAAAAATATATTCTTAATATAAGAAAGATTTTAATTTTATCAAATGAATTACAATTTTGTGTGTCTATAGGAATCAACAAATCTTTATAGCTTTATAACTACTTGTTATAATTATTAATTAATTGACATTTATTTCTTTTTCTCGTATTCAAATTAAATATTGCTGTTTAATCCAGAATCCTTGCGTGAAAGCAGATAGAATGGATCGATATTCGGAAAGAAGAAATAAATTCCGATTACCATATGGGACACCTATTACGATTGAAGATTCTGCTGTTTGTTTTCTGTATAACGCATGGTTAGCTAACTTCAGTGGCAGAGGTTTATATTTTGAAACAGATCTTTTATTGCCACCCGGAGCGAAAGTTCGTATCGGTATTCATGATTCAAGCAATAGTTTTTTTTCTGAAGACAGCGGCCGGTTTATAGTAGAGATCATCTGGCGTAATAGCCTCATTGAAGATACATTCAATTATGGTTATGGCGCCAAAGTGCTTTTTTATGATGAAGTGAAAGATTTAAGAAAAAACCCCAGAAAAACCTTTTCAAAATTAATATTTTTTATATCGCCAAATAAATATTATGAAGGTGTAATCAAAAATCTAAGTCCCGGTGGCGCCTTTATTGAGACCAGAGCTAAATTTCCAAATAGGGCCGGATTAAAATTTGTTGTTCCAGGGCCGAATAAATATATACTGTTAAAGGGTAAGATTATACATTTTAAACAAACCGGATTTGGTATAAAATTTAAAAGAGTGTTAAAAATTGATAAATTTCTTGGAATTAAAAGATACAACAGATAATTGACAGCCTGACCCAAAATCAAACCTTCCGAAACTGTAAATCCAGAGAATCAAAGATTTTCGAAGCCCCCAAAAATCCGAGACATCGTTTTTTTTAAGAGTACGAAGCAGCCACGAACAGTTACCATGATTCGACCGAAATTCAATCAGAATCCATTGTGGATATCGGTAGATCCATGATATTGGGTCTCCGAGAAAATTATTGAATTGTGAAAATGTTTATCAAGTTAATTTTAAAAATGCGGATATATAGTACGGATGATATTAGAGGTTTTGAGTCATGCATGAAAACAAACTTTCAAATCGCAAAGAAACCCTGCCAGTAGATGACGACAACGATATCAAAGTCATGTTTCGTCATCCCTACTTGGTCATTTTTATCGGCAGAGACCGTGGTAAACATTTTAAAATTAAATCTGGCACAATGACAATTGGCCGTTCCCCGCAGGCTGATATCAGGCTTGATGACGATCGCGTTTCAGGTATTCATTGTGCTATTAAACTGACAGCTGATAACATTACCATCGAAGATAAAGAATCAAAAAATGGTACCTATGTCGACTCCCGCAAAATAAGTCACGCACATTTACTAACTGGCGTTCCTTTTCAGGTCGGCCGTTCAGTAATGAAAATTGAATATAAAAATGAGGCTGAAATTCAATATGAACAAAGCCTCGGGCACAAAGTATCAATTGACGCTTTGAGTGGAATATTTAACCGTCGACATTTTATCAATCTTGCCTCAAAAGAAATAGCATATGCCCGCAGATATGAACAAACAGTGGCCATCATAATTATTGGTATTGATAACTTTGAGCGCATCAATGACACCTATGGCCGCTCAATAGGTGATTTACTTGTAAATCAATTGGCCGATCTTATTCGTGAAAAGAAGCGAGCCGAAGATCTGCTGGGCCGCCATGGCGGTAAGACGTTTATTATTTGGGCACGTGGAGAAGTCGAAAAAGAAGGGATCTATAGGCAATGTGAACGTTTTCGAGAGGCTGCTGAAAGGTTTAAATTCTGTCATCCCGAGGCGTGTGTGGAGATAACAATCTCTATTGGATTCCATTTAGACAAACCAGGTAATGGTAAAGTCAAGTTGTTAATGGAAGATCTGATTGATAAGGCTGATCAAGCGCTTAATATGGCCAAAAAAAATGGTGCGAACCAAACTCTGGCATTTTCTTGATGACTAAATTTCCTTGTTTGCAGTAAAATTGTGCGATTCTCTGTTTATTCTGAAGAATCATTTCATTTTTTTATATAATAATTTTAAATCCTCGTTGTTGTACTCAATAGTATTTTGAGCGTTTATGCTTTGATCTTCATTATTTGCAATTTTATCTTCATTGAGTTCAATTTCTGTATCCTTTGTGTATAGAATACACAAATCTTCTTTATAGCGAATGTTATTGCAATCCAGGCGATGGTAGCAACTATTACAGATAAATCCTTTATCACGTTTTCCTTTCATCTTTCTTTTTCCTCCGTAATTTGATGATTACGTTAACAAAAATGTTAATAATTTTCCCCGATAATGCTATGTAAAGAACAGCCGAATGATGGGTTTGGGCTATGAAGGAATATACGGCAATTTTGATAAATTCTTTAGGTAATCTTCAATATTTTGGAACCTCCAGAGACTGTCGAAAACCCTAAATCTGTGATTTTGTTGCTTGTACGTTATTTATTTTGATTAATTTGAACCTCTTTGTATATATTTAATCAAAACGATTTTGTATTTATTGCGAAAAATATGTATTTTGTTTAAATTTAAAAAATGCAGATGCATGCGCATGTATCTGTCTTAATACAAAGGCAAATGTTTTCATGAAATTATCGGGCTTATTTCTCATTTCATTTTTAGCAAGCTCTATTATCAGTTGCTCCCCCATTTACAGCGTTTCTTACGATTCTGATAAAAACTTCGATTTGATTAAAATATCAGCCTATGATTGGTTGCCGATACCCAAAGAGGCAAAAATTAATAATCTTGATGAAGCACGCATTAAAAAAGCCGTAAATGCTGAGTTGGAAGCTAAAGGTTTAGTGTTAACCTCAAATAATCCGGACTTTTTAATAGCGGCGGACATAATAACGGAGGAAAAACTTAGAATCACAAGATGGGGTTATCCGTACTATTATTCATACCGGGCGTACAATGAATCTTGGTTAGTAGATTCATACCAGTATCAAGAAGGAACTTTTATTTTGGATTTTGTAAAACCCGCTTCGAAAAATTTAATTTGGCAAGGATCCGCCAGAGTTGCACTTGATAATGACAGTACTCCTGAAAAGCGAGATAAATTGATAAAAGAAGCGATGCAGAAAATTTTACAAAATTTTCCACCACCATTAGAATAATCCTCATCTATCTTTATGATACCGTAATATTTAAAATTGCAATGCCTCAATAAATTTCAGGTATCCGTTTGATATCTGCAATAATTTCATTTAGTATGATAGTTGGCAGTTTCTATCAGAATATCTAAATTTGACTTCATCTCAATGGGTCGGCAAGATATGTGCGGCAAAAGAAACAAAATTCATGGGGTATAATGTTCATTGGCAATACAATATATCATCCTGCTAAAATTATTATTTTTTATTGTCTATGGTCTTTTTGGGCAATAATGTCATTGGTTGGTTGCAGTGGCGATATCCCCTCAGCAAGCAGCCTTCAAAGTGGCAGGGTAACGTTATCTTGGGATGAAGTGCCGGGTGCTTTCTCATATAACGTCTATGGATCTACATCACCAGGAACCTCTAAACTCAGTGGTTTTAAAATCCGCAACGTTTCCAATCCTTTTACAATTAGTAATTTACAGCCTGGCAAAACTTATTATTTTGTCGTTACATTCATTACTGATTCAGGAGAGAGCAAAGAATCAAAGGAGATATCCTATAAAGCAGTTGGCAATGCGGAAGGGTCTATTCAATTTGGTGATATCTTGCGCCATTCAGAGCTGAAGGCACAGCCGCCCGTTAAAGACTCCACCCCGCAAACACACGATGTCATTTTAGCATGGGATGATATACCAAATGCAACTTCCTACAATATTTATTGGAGTGATAAGCCGCAAGTTACCAAAAAGAATGGAACCAAAATATCCAATGTAAAAAATCCCCACAAAATTGAAGGGTTAAAAAAGGGAAAAAAATATTATTTTGTTGTCACAGCCGTCAATGCTTCCGGCGAAAGTAAAGAATCCCAAGAATTGTCATTCACCGTCGGGCAATGAGTTTTTCGATAAAACCGTTGATATCTCTCCAACAAATCGGCAGATATCAGTTCTGAAATTTCGCTGGTAAATTGGTATATGGACTCTCACAAACTATTTTTTACGTATTTTATTGATGACAAAAAAGCATGACCGGATACATCACAGACCCAGGAAACTAAGGCCATTTATTGTTCTGATTGAAACGACTTTGGTCCTGGTCATCTTCATTCTTCCTTCCCAAGCAAAAGATCATGCAATACAATCCCATATAGCCGTTGGTTTGCACCATACAATCGCTCTGAGATATGATGAAACGGTTGTGGCAGTTGGGGATAATCGCGATGGACAATGCGATGTCAATTCATGGACAGGTATCGTCCAGATAGCCGCAGGCTGGCGCCATTCAGTGGGTTTGAAAGCCAATAACAGGGTTGTTGCAGTTGGCAGTAATGGTAGCAATCAATGCAATGTTAGCTCCTGGACAAATATTGAGCAGATAGCCGCCGGTGGGCTCCACACAGTGGGACTGAAATCCAACGGTGAAACCATAGCAGTAGGTGATAATCGGTATGGGCAATGCGATGTCAGTTCATGGACCCATATTGTGCAGATAGCTGCAGGCTGGTACCATACGGTCGGTTTAAAATCCGATGGTAGTGTTGTTGCGGTTGGATGGAATGTTAGTGGACAGTGCAACGTCGAATATTGGTTGGATATCGGACAGGTATCGGCAGGCGGGCTTCACACGATTGCGCTTAAATATGATGGCAAAGTCGGGGCACTGGGCGAAACCCATTTTGGACAATGCGATGTCAGCTCCTGGGCAGACGTCGCGCAGGTGTCCGCCGGTGGATTCCATTCTCTTGGTTTAAGATCTGACGGAAAAGTTATTGCGGTAGGATGGAATGAATATGGTCAATGCAATGTCAACTCCTGGTTGGATATCATTCAAGTGGCTGCCGGTAAGAACCATGCTGTGGGCTTAAAATCCGATGGTACCGTTATTGCTGTGGGAAGTAATGAATATGGCCAGTGTAATGTAAGCAAATGGAAATTTATTAAAGCTAAGACAGGGCCATGAACAGTATCGCTTTTGTTATAAGATTTCGCAATGCTGCATGTATCGGTAACATATCTGCAATGGTTTTCGGCTTACCCCAATTGCCCCGGTTGGTATCTAAATAATATCTCGCAGCTTGACGTAAATTTTATAGAATGGCAAGATAAGCGAATTTCTTTTTAGAAGCTGTCTCAAAAATAGTAGATCGCGTCTAAGGGCGCGGCGAAAACCGATTCGAAAACGGAGCATACACGTTAGTATTCGAGGATTTTGAATCGGTTTGATGCACACCTTAATCTTCATAAAGATAGATGTGTAATCCATTTATCCTGGATAACAAAGCCCTTGGGCGCCTGTCCGCCGCAGGCGGGTTAGATGCATTTTTGAGATAGCTTCTAGCAGAAATACAGGTTGTCCAAAACCTCAACAGAGAGTGATAATTGATTGAACTCGAAAAGCGATGAATTAATAAGGAAGCTGAATGAACATTCGACCTGGGTTCTATCGCTGGGTAAAACAGGAAGATTAGCTGATTTCAAAAGCTGGAATTTGGATAAAGCTGATCTTGAAATGGCAAATTTGCCTTTTGCTAAACTCCATTTTGCTTCATTAAGAAATGCCAATCTATCAGGTGTTAATTTTCGGCAAGCGGAACTTTTAAATGTCAGCTTAATAAATGCAAATCTTAACGGTGCCGATCTTGAAGGCGCAAACCTTTCTGAAGCTGACTTGAGTTTTTCAAATTGCACGGGAGCAAATTTTTGCGATGTAAACTTAGAAGGTGCTAATTTTGAAGGCGCTAATCTTTTTAAAGCCAATTTTACAAGATCCATCCTACGGGGTGCTAACTTCAAAGGAGCCGATCTCACATATGCAGAGATAGTTGATGCAAATATCACAGGCGCTGATTTTAAGGGAGCGAAAATTGAAGCGGCAACCTTTGAAGGTGCCAATCTTGATAAAGCCAATTTTGAGGCATATTTACCCGAGGCTGAATTAAAAGATACTAACATTTCAGATCCAATACTGAAGGAAACAAAATCTCAAAGAGCTGGGATAAACGATCATGAGTCTGATAAGACGAAAAGAAGATTAAGCGTTAAAACAGCAAAGGAGGATTTATTCGTGGATTCAAAATCAGTTAACCCAAACATGATAGACGAGGCTGTTGTCGACCTGATCAGGAAGGTGAAATCTAGCATTCACATAGACCAGGTAAAGGCGAGATGTAAACAACAACCCGATATCGAAAAAATAGCTAAGGTTGATTTTGAACATGGAGACATCGTTACCCATAATGACCAGGTAGCGTTTAAACTGGATTACAGAATTTCGTACAAATTAAGTTTATTACTCGACCGCAAGGGTAATTTGATCATGGATTTTACTGAAAGTTTAGAGAGGCCATGAAGAAAAGTGAAAGCATATTCCGAAGGAGTTGCCAACGCAATTGTTTAAAAATTGAGAGCAAATAGAGTAATTATTATATGTCCAGAAAACCTTTTTTAAATGCTTCCAATAAATTCAAATTTGCATCAAAATCATTACTGATATAGAAGGGGCCTTGCCTCATATCCACAGCTAATTTATAATAATCTTGTTCACCTGTTTCCTCATTTAAAATTTTGAGAATGTATTCTTTAGATTCAGGTGTTATAATGCTAGCTACATCTCTCCCTAGTAACCTTGCACTCATTAGTTCATAGTCTGCATCGTCGCCTTCCAATATATCAGAATCTTCTCCGTCATAAATTCTTTCGGAGTTTCCAGCGTCAATATAATTGCGCATTATAAATACCAGATCCTTAGCCTCTTTATTTCGGCCGGGGTATTTATCTTTCCACGAGATTAACTTCATTGCTGCCAATCCAGCTAAAGATGCAAATCTAATTTCAAAATCAGGATCGGTTTTTAAGCGAACCAAGATCGAATTATCAAAAGATTCCTTAAAGCCAAGTGTGCTGATTTCTATTCCTTCAAATTCTGGCCATTCAATAATGTCTTTTGGCTTTGAAATCTGTCCGAACGGCACAATGTCAACTGGAAAATTACCTTGATAAATAAACCTTTGAGGTTCTCTGTCTTGTTTGAAAGCTCCAGATCCAATGATTGCTTCTTTCAGCAATGCGAATTTATCCCAATCTTCTACCATAACTCCCACATCTATATCTTCAGTTGCTCGGATTATTTCTACACCGTATCCATAAAGCAGAATAATATCACGCGCAGCTGCACCAACAACAAAAAACGGAATATTAAGTGAGGCTGCAATACTTGATATAGCTTCAAGAATCTCTAAAATTGGACTTTTAATCTTCCCCGATAAATCTAGCAATTTCTGTGTCATAAATCATGCCAGCAGTTTCTAAGTTTCTATTATCACCCGTTGCAATAAGATCTGCGTAAACTAAAATTGGATGGACCAAATCGCTATTAAATGTATTAATTTTGAAATTCCAAAATCGGTTTAATATTTCAACGTTACCATCTGGATCTTTTTTCAACTTATTTTTAATGATCAGTTTCCCTATTGGCTCTTTTGTGTAAATGGTGACAATTTCAGGTCTGAGATATTTTGTTAAAAACGCTGCTGCAACCTCGCCTCCCCAATAAGCTCCAAAATCTTTAATATTGATATCCTTCCACCAATCGTAATTAATCGCCCTGAACCGGCCTTTGAGTTGTTTTGGTCTCAGTTGTTCGGGGTAAACAGTCACCCAACGTTTTAATAAATTGTCTTTTCTGACCAACTTCCTCCCTCGTCTGCCCATTTCGACAATATACCCCATTCTTTCTAGTTCCTTCATCACCCAGTTTACAGTTCCGAGAGCAACATCAGCAGCTTTAGCAATTTCGCGGAGTGGTTCATCCTCTATTCCAGGATTACACAACAGCACATAAAGGACTTGTAGCCCTGCGGGTCTAAATGCTCGTTGTATCTGCTCTGGGCGCAGTTCCTTGGCGAGTTTATTCCCTATAATAAATATATAAAGCGGGGGCTGGTTGATATAAGCATTTCCAGCAGTATCAATGAATGGAATATCCATTTCTTTTAACAATTCCGCAATTCGTGGATTAACATATCGGGTAACAAGAAGTCCCTTCTCCGGAAAATGAAAAAATTCCTGAGCAACTACACCGATAGTTGCCCGAGTTATTCCCAACTTTACCTCCACAGCAAAATCCAATTCCACATCCCCGTAGGCAATTCTTAAAAAGGCATCAGGGTAACCCACTTCGTCGTATACATAATTATGAATATCAACATTTAGTCCGGTTGCTTTCTGAAAAGCACCTAATGCCTTGTCCAGAATCTTTGTCAATTTGTATTTCATATCAACATTATGTTCACTTTTTTATTTAGTTCATTATTAGTGAACGTATTAATTTATTGTACATATGTCAAGGTTTTTATTTATATTCAATTGTTTACTAATCAACTAATTTTATACTATTTATTTTCGTACAATAAACCAGCATGTTCATTTTTTATGAAAAAACATAAATATTGTACATTTAAAGATAATTGTCATAAAATATTATAAAACAAAGCCAAATTAAAAAATTGGAACATTTTTCGATGATGTTACAGTAGGAACATTTAGTAATTTTGTCACAATTTGGTCACAATTAACGAAAAAGGGGTTACGATTAATTCCGTAACCCCTTGATTTTCATGGTAGGCACGGTGAGATTTGAACTCACGACTTCTACCGTGTCAGGGTAGCGCTCTCCCCCTGAGCTACGTGCCTTAACTGAAACTTGAATTTTGCATGAAAATT
>Ga0265306_10000054_pt1 | contig 39212 bp, 39 predicted proteins | sample Helome_3_FD_192493 | JGI IMG/M metagenome (GOLD analysis project Ga0265306, IMG submission 192493) | Marine sediment microbial communities from subtidal zone of North Sea - Hel_20160420 (Illumina Assembly) | ecosystem: Environmental > Aquatic > Marine > Subtidal zone > Sediment ... | reverse complement strand
ATCGTGATAGTCGCCCCAGTAGTCGTCATACGCGTCCTGGCGCGAGTCGGATCGATCGCTCATTTCATTCTGGCGGGTGTCGGTGCGGTCCGTGCGACCTTCCTGGCGGTTGTCCTGGCGATCCGTTACTTCCCCCTGACGATCGTCGCGGTTTTCCTGCCGGCCGTCGGTCCGATCCCCCCTGCTGTCGGTACGGTCGGACTGTTGCTGGCTGCGGTTATCGCTTCTCTGGCCACGATTGTCAGTTCGTTGCCCCTGGTTTGCGGCACGCTGCTCGCCCGACTGTCGGGAAGTGCCCGAACGATTGGCCTGGCCGGTCCCGGAGGACCTTCGGCTCCCCGAATTGTAACTACCGCTAGTCGGTCGGTTGCCCTGGTAACTGCCGCGACTCTGGTGCATCTGCCCGGTAGACGAGAAGCCACCGCTCGAAAACCGCTGGTTGGAGCGACTGCGTGTGGCACTCGACTGTCTTGAGCGGCCGGCCGACTGCGAACCGAAACGTTGGCTCATTGACGCGCCCCCGCCCCCGCCGCGGCCGCCACGTCCTCGGGCATCCGCCGCCTCAGCGATCAAACCCAGGACGAGCATTGTGGAAATCAAAGCCGCGCTTATGGCGAGGCCGTTAGCCTTTCTCTTCGCTGATCGCATCCCTATTCCTCCTTCAGCGCCAGGAAATCGGTTCGGACCGCGTCGTCAGGGATCTTCGCCTTGAAATCGCGATTTCTCGCTCGTGCCTTGAGGTTCCAGTCGCTGAAGATCAGCGTCTGCTGCGGGGATCCCTCGATCTCCCAGAACGTCACGACCATCTTGCGCAGCAGCGGTGTTTCACCCATCGTGATCCACGCCTGCAAATCGATTCTGGCGCCGCGATACAGGACGTGGTGGCAAGGCTCTCCTTCTGCATCGTGGATGCCCAGGTAGGACGCACTCTGCACGTGATCTTCGAACTCATCGGCTACAGACCGGCTAAGCAGCGGCGCCAGCGGCAGTTCGAGGCCATAGCGTTCGTTCACGTCCACCAGCATCGCTGCCACCCGCCCTTCGGCCGGAACCTGGACGTACACGTTGTGGAGATGGTCAAAAAGGGTCAGTGTGGTGCCGTCGTACCACAGCTCTTTGGCGCTCAGATCGTCCCCATAATCGAGACGCAATCCGCCGCCACGTTCGACCAGGAGATCCAGCGCGCCGCTGTAAAGAACCATCGCTCCGTCGAGCCTCACGACGTCGAACTGCTTTTCGACGTGCACAGTGAATGTCGTCGCGGCCTCGACTGGCGCCCGAACATCCCGGTAGAGTGACAGCGGGTCCGGTACGGTTTGTTCGGCAAGAGCCCCTATCGGCACAGCACCGAACGCAAAAATTAGATGCACAATCGCTATATTCTTTCCCGGCTCGAATCTCTTCATTGCTACCCCACTCGCATCACTGGCGCTTCTGCCGATCGGCGCGCACATGATGAGATTAGATCATCATCGGACGTCCCAAGACTATGACAATTGCGACAATGAAATCTCGGACGCCACCTCCACCAACATCAAAGGTCCCGTATTGGCGGCCTTTTTGTTGAGTGGCGAACCGAGACCGGCATTGTCGGTCAACAGACGCCGAAGCGCGCCCCGAATGGGTGAACCGACGCAGGCGGCGAGGCGATTCTCGCCCCATACGGCCAGGTTCATCAATGTCGCAGGAGCGGCTTCCAGCCGCGATCGCGGCAAGATGCCGCTCCCACGTAAAAGAAGTAATGCCATCGACCGGCGATGCGGGAGCGACCTCGATATCGCCTGCATAGACCGACAGTGCAAACAGGCCGTAAACAATACACAAAAGGGTCTTCCGCTGACGTCTCGAGAAACAATCCGGTCAGCGATTCATTTGCAGCAACAATAACAGGGTACACTTCATCGATGAAGATTGCGGACATCACCGCCGAGGATCTGGATGCGGTTCTACGACTGAACCAGGAATCGGTACCTCACGTCAGCAGTGTTGATCTTGCGGCAATGGAATGGTTCGAAGCACACGCACACTATTTTCGCGTGGCGAGCGTCGATGGAAAGCTGGCCGGTTTCCTGATCGGCATGAGGCCGGGGCTGCCCTACGACAGTCCCAACTATGGCTGGTTCAGTGACAACTATGAGGACTTCGGCTATATCGACCGGGTTACCGTATCGCCAATGGCGAGGCGCCTTGGTGTTGCCTCCGGACTGTACCGGGATTTTGCGTCGACGCTGCGCGGAAACGTTGACGTCATGACCTGCGAAGTCAATATTCGTCCGCCGAATGAGTCGTCCATGCGTTATCACGAACAACACGGATTTGTGTGTGTTGCCACGCAGGAAACCGAAGGCGGCAAGAAAGAAGTCGCATTACTGGAAATGAGACTTTGAACGCAAGCGTGGCATCAAGAGAGTTCGATGTCGTCGTGTGGGGCGCAACCGGTTTTACAGGCACGCTGGTGGCCGAATACCTGATGCGGCATTACGGCACCGATCGTGACTTGCGCTGGGCCATCGCCGGTCGTAGCCAGGATAAGCTCGACGAACTCCGCGAGGCGCTGGGCGTTGACCAGGAAGAACTTCAGACAATCGTCGCCGACAGCTTCGATGAGAAGACACTGAAGGACCTTGCCAGGCGTGCTCGAGTCGTCCTGACAACGGTCGGACCTTATGCACTGTACGGGTCTGCGCTTGTCGAAGCCTGTGTCGAGGCCGGCACGCATTATTGCGACCTTGCGGGTGAAGTGCAGTGGATTCGGAAGATGATCGATCAGCATCATCAGCGCGCGCAGGAGACGGGCGCACGCATTGTACATTGCTGTGGATTTGACTCGGTGCCAATGGACATCGGCGTCTGGTTCCTGCAAGACGCGGCAAAACAGAGATTCGGTCAGTACTGCCGCTCGATCACGATGCTGGTAAAAGCCACCAAGGGCGCAGCCAGTGGCGGTACGATCGCCAGCATCATGAACATCCTTCAGGAAAGCCGCAAAGACCGTGGCGTTGCGCGCATCCTCGTCGACCCCTATTCGCTCAATCCGGAAGGCGAACGGGAGGGCCCGGATAAGCGCGATCAGCATCGTACGCTGTATAGCGAAGACGCAAACTCGTGGACGGCGCCTTTCGTCATGGCCATGGTCAATACCAAGGTCGTGCGGCGTAGCCATGCGCTCCTGGGGTATCCGTACGGCAAGAACTTTCGCTACCAGGAAGCGGTCATGACCGGCAGTGGAACCTCAGGCCGCCTCAAGGGCATGGCAATGACCGCCGCGATCGGCGCGTTCATGGCCGGCGGATCTTACTCGCTGACGCGCAGGGTGTTGCAGATGTTCGTGCCCGATCCCGGCGAAGGGCCTGATCGGGAATTGCAGAAATCGGGCTTTTTCACTCTCATGCAGATTGGTGAGTTACCGGACGGTACCGTCGTCAGAACGCGGATTACCGGTGACCAGGATCCGGGCTACGGTTCAACCAGCAAGATGTTGAGCGAATGTGCCGTGTGTCTTGCGAAAGATGAGCTCGATAGCCCGGGCGGCGTCCTGACGCCAGCGGCGGCAATGGCCCGTCCGTTGCTCGGGCGCCTGCAGAAAAATGCGGGCCTGGCGTTCGAGCTGCGGGACTAGTGTCCCGCTTCGGCTGAAAAGTGAAACACCGGATCGTATTTCTCTCCCGCCTCGACGCGGATAGGCAAGCGGTTGCGTGGTGACGCTACCGGGCATGTCGAAAAGTCGTTAAAAGCACACGGCGGGCTGTAAGACCGATTGAAGTCCAGCGCGGTCATACCATCCTCACCGGGCGCCGCGGCGTAAAGAAATCGGCCGGCACCGTAGGTGTCATCGCGATTGGTCGCATCGCCAAACACGAAGAACAGCTCGTCGCCCGACGTATAGGCTTCGAGCTCGAATCTCTGGTCTTCAATTTCGAACTGGACAACCCCCGGGGATTCGGGGTGATAGCCAAGCCCTTCGATCACCGTATCGACGTTCGCAATTCTCGGCGCATCGTATCGGTGCAGCTCAGCCAGCACACGAAATGCGGGATCGATATCAAAATAAGGCAATGGCCCAAACGTTTCCACGAACGGGTGCTCGAAATCGCGCACACGTACGGCGAACCGGCCGTCGCGTTTTATCACCGTCCATGCGAACGAGCGGTGGCTCAACTGCACGGGCGCATCGGTCGTATCATCCGACACCACAACGCTTTGAACCGGCACTTCGTCACTCAGGACCTCGACGCCGGAGGCGACCGTCATACGCACCCCATCGTCGCTGACGGCGAACTCGCCAACAATATTGGCCGCGCTGTCGGGCAAGCGGATATCGTTGTCCGGGCCGGAACCAATGCTATAGGTGCGCGCTTCCAGCCAGTACAGGCCGATCTGGTTAAGATAACCAGTGGGCTTCTTAAGCCGTTCAAGGCGCCCTGCCCGCCACTCGAGCACCTCTTGCGCATGCGCGACCGTATCCAGGGGCGTCTCGGCCTGGCCACACGACACCAGGACAATTACAGGCAGTATTAGCAGGAACAATCGCTTCATCTTTCTCATTCGCTGTGCCATATCAATTCAGTGACCGGGTCTCTATAATCCGCCGCCTGCGTCCCGAGCGTTACCTCAATGCCTGATATTTCCAAACTCCGCAACATTGCGATCATTGCCCATGTCGATCACGGCAAGACAACTCTCGTGGACCAGATGCTACAACAATCCGGCACGCTGGGTCCGCGCGCAGCCGTGCCCGACCGGGTGATGGACTCGAACGAGCTCGAGCGCGAACGCGGCATTACGATTCTTGCAAAAAACACGTCCGTCAAGTGGAACGACTATCGCATCAACATCGTCGATACGCCGGGACACGCCGACTTTGGCGGTGAGGTCGAACGCGTGCTGTCCATGGTTGACAGCGTGCTGCTGCTCGTCGACGCCGTTGAAGGTCCTATGCCGCAGACGCGCTTCGTCACGCAAAAAGCATTCGCGCAGGGCCTGGTTCCCGTCGTCGTCGTCAACAAGATCGACCGTGACGGCGCACGGCCCGACTGGGTGCTCGACCAGACCTTCGACCTGTTTGATCGACTCGGTGCAACCGACGAACAACTGGATTTCCCGATCATCTATGCGTCCGCCCTCAATGGCTACGCCGGCGAGAATGCCGACGTCCGTAGCGGCGACATGACACCGTTGTTCGAGAAGATCGTCAAACACGTGCCGCCGCCCGACGTCGACCCCGATGGCCCGCTGCAACTGCAGGTCTCGAGCTTAGACTACGACACGTACGTCGGCGTGCTCGGCGTCGGACGAATCAGCCGCGGCACGTTGCGCGCCAATGAGCCGGTCAGTGTCGTCGCACCGGACGGTGCCGCTCGCCGGGCGAAGGTCCTTGAACTGTTCGGATTTGACGGTCTCAAACGCCAGCGTGTCGATTCAGCATCCGCCGGCGACATCGTGGTTTTCAGCGGCATCGAGAAACTCGGTATTTCGGATACCTTGTGCTCACCCGGCGACGAGGCGGCGTTACCAGCACTGTCGGTCGACGAGCCAACAGTCAGCATGACCTTTTCGGTCAACAAATCGCCGTTCGCGGGCCAGGACGGCAAATACCTGACGAGCCGGCAGATTCGTGAACGGCTGGACCAGGAACTCAAACACAACGTTGCGTTACGCGTCGACGAAACCGATGACCCGGACAAGTTCCGGGTGTCGGGTCGAGGTGAACTGCATCTCTCGGTCCTGGTCGAGACGATGCGGCGGGAAGGCTTCGAGCTCGCGGTATCGCGACCCGAAGTCATCATGCACGACGTTGATGGCGTTGAGCACGAACCCTGGGAACAATTGACCGTCGACTTCGATGAGGCTTACCAGGGCACCGTCATGACGCGACTCGCGGAACGCAAAGGCGAACTCGTTGACATGCTGCCGGACGGAAAGGGCCGTATGCGGTTGGACTACAAGATTCCAACCCGTGGGCTGATCGGATTTCGAACCGAGTACCTGACGGCGACCTCCGGTACCGGCCTCATCTACCATGTCCTTGACGAGTACGCGCCCAGAGTCCCCGGAACCATCGCGCAACGTAATAACGGTGCGCTGGTATCGATGACCCAGGGGAAAGCCCTCGCCTATGCACTGTTCAACCTGCAGGAACGCGGCCGCTTGTTTTTTGGCCACGGCACACCGGTCTACGAAGGCATGATTATCGGCATCCACCAGCGTCAGAACGACCTGGTCGTTAATCCGACCAAGGCCAAACAGCTGACCAACATACGGGCCGCCGGCACCGACGAGAACCTGGTGCTGACACCACCCACTCGTTACTCGCTGGAACAATCGCTCGAGTTTCTCGACGACGACGAATTGCTGGAGGTGACTCCGGCAAACTTGCGGTTGCGCAAGAAACTCCTCAAGGAATCGGATCGCAAAAGGGACTCGCGCAGGAAAGTCTCATGAACGCTGACGCCGCGGCGCTGGCATTTGCCGACCTGCAGCCTGACGACATTCTAGCAACGCTGGGCGACTTCGGATTCGACTGCGATGGACGCTTCCTGGCACTGAACAGCTACGAGAACCGCGTTTACCAGGTGGGCATCGAGAACGACAGCCCGGTGGTTGCCAAGTTCTATCGGCCTCAGCGATGGAGTGACGAGGCCATACTCGAAGAGCACGAGTTCGCCCTGGATCTTGCCGCACAGGAAATCCCCGTCATTCCCCCGTCGATCCTCAAGGGGGCTACGCTGCATCATTCCGGTCACTACAGGCTCGCCATTTACCCCTGCCGCGGCGGACGCGCGCCGGATCTCGACAACTACGATCTTCAGACTCAACTTGGTCGGCTGGTCGCGCGCATCCATCTCGAGGGAGAAACGCGACACTTCAAACACCGGCCGACGATCGACATCCACTCCTACGGCGTCGAATCACTCGAATACCTCGTGGACAACGATTTTATTCCTGACGATAACCGCGAGGCTTACGAAAGTGTCGCCGAACTGGTACTCGACGGCGTCGAGGCCTGTTTTGAGCGCTCCGGCCATGTCCGGGAAATCCGCTTGCATGGCGATTTTCACCCGGGCAACGTACTGGTCGCGGGCGAACAATTGCACATCGTAGACCTCGATGACGCGCGCCATGGGCCCGCTGTGCAGGACTTGTGGATGTTCCTGTCCGGAGATCGTGACGAACAAACGCCGCAGCTAACGGCCTTACTCGAGGGCTACCAGTCTTTCCGCCCGTTTGATGCCCGCGAACTACATCTCGTCGAGGCGCTGCGCAGCCTGCGCATCATGCATTATGCGGCGTGGCTGGCGCGCCGCTGGGAAGACCCGGCCTTCAAAGTCGCGTTCCCCTGGTTCGATAGCCGCCGCTACTGGGACGATCATGTGCTTGCCCTGCGCGAGCAAATTGCCCTGATGCAGGAGCCGCCGCTAGAGTGGCGCGATTTCTAACTACCGCGACGGCAGACGATGTCGCCCCGGCCGCCATTCGAACTGATCGATCCAGCGCGAGAACGTCTTCCGGCTGAGGTCCTGCAACGGTCCGATGGACTCCGATGTCTGCCGGCGAATTGCCTCGGCGTCGATGCGCCCACGCTCATCTTCCAGCGTCGTCTGATGATCCGGCACCGTGAGCCAACGTTCGATCAGATCGCCACTGGCTTCGAGGTGAAACTGAAACCCGTAGGCATGCTCTCCATAGCGGAACGCCTGCACCGGACTGGCCTCCGAGCCTGCCAGGCAAACGGCATCAGGAGGAAGTGACATGCCGTCTTCATGCCACTGGAATACCTGCTGTTTCCTGGCAAATGACGACAGCACTTGATCGCGGGTGCCGGCGGCGGTGAGCTCGACATCATGCCAGCCGATTTCCCGGACGTCGTTGCGAGATACAGAGCCACCCAGCGATTTCGCCAGCAATTGCGCACCCAGGCAGATGCCCAGTACCGACATATTACTGTTAACGGCTTCCCGGATTATCTCGACTTCCGTGATGAGATTCGGATAGGTATCGATCTGATACGCGCTCATTGGCCCACCCAGAACGATAAGCGCCTCGTATTTTTCCAGCGCGGGCCTCGATCCCGGCTCGCGACCGAAATTGACATATCGAATCCGAAAACCGGACTCTTTCAGCAGCGGATCGAGCGTGCCGAGCGGCTCGAAAGGAACATGCTGAAAAACAAGAATTTTCGGTCTGGGCATCGATCGACGAAACAGGTCTCGCGGAGTCCGGACTGTAACCCGTTTTCCGGCTCTCGGCTAAATCGGATTTTGATTTGCACTGGCAATGCGGTGCCACTAAAGTGGATACGAACAGAATTCAGGGCGATTCGGTGGAACTCTGTATCGCTAACCCGCTCTGATATAGCAATGTACTCATTTTAGCCGCGCGGACTTCAGCCACTTGATCGCCAAAAAACGTGCCACACTGACTGTCGTTTTGCTGCTGATGACGCTCGCAGGTTGCGGCTCGACCGTCGTGATGGATGACCCGACGATTCCGGAGCCACGTGTCGCCGAGATCCCGGTCTCGGTCTTGCTTCGCATACCGGAGCAATTTGAGAATTTCGTTCACGAAGAGGATGTCCTCGGCAAGGAGTCCTGGACCATTAACCTCGGTCGTGCCAATGCCACTTTTTTCACGCAGCTTTTCGGGCACCTGTTTTCCGATGTCACTGTTATCGGTCCCGATGACGATGCGCGAGATTTCGAATTTGACGCGCTCATCGAGCCGAGTATCGACGGCTTCGAGTTTTCTGTACCCAATCAGAGCAAGACCGCGGCTTTCGCCGTGTGGATTCGTTATCGGCTCAGGATTTTCGATCGCGAGGGCAACAATGCGTCGAACTGGACGGTCAGCGCTTACGGTAAGAGCCAGAAGGCAGGAATCGGCGGCTCGAATTCGTTGCAAAGAGCGGCCGTTTTGGCAATGCGCGACGCGGCCGCATTGATCGTGATGCAGATGGACAAGGTCACGAAGATAAGTAGTCTGGCTAACGGCGGGCTCGTCGCGCCGCCTCCGGAACCGGTCAAAATGGCCGCCGATACGGAATCGAGAGAGTCCGAGCAAGACGCCGAGCTTGACTATGGTATTTTCGCAATTGGAGGAATTGAGGATGACTCAGAGTAATCCAATGCAACAATTCAGGGCTGTCACCGTTATCACTCTTCTCGCTCTTGGCCTGAGTGGCTGTGTGACGTCACGCGTCGAAGACGCCCGGGAGAACGTGACGGGACTCAATGAGGGTGAGTCGGTCGTCATCATGGCGAAAAGCTACCATCAGGGCAACGAGACAGAGGCCGATTACATCAATTGCGTCGAAAACGCGCTCGGCCGGGGCAGAGAGCAATTGCGGGTCATTCCCAGGCAGCAGTTCGTCGATTCACTGTTTCCGTGGTTCGAGCCACGTACTGCTCCCGCCGAAACGAAAGGACTCACCAAACTGATGGAGCGACCGGGCGTTGCCGATGCCGTTAAAGACATGGGTGTTCGCTATATCGTGTGGCTGGACGGCGACACCGACACGGTAGCTCAGGGGGGCAGCCTGTCCTGTGCGGTGGGTCCCGGCGGCGGTGGCTGTTTCGGCTTCGCCTGGTGGCAAAAGGATGCGGATTACGAGGCGTCGGTCTGGGATCTGGATGGCTATGAAAGTGCCGGCACCGTGACGGCTGACGTCAGTGGTACTTCATTTCTGCCTGCCCTGGTCGTGCCGATTCCGCTCATCGCCCGAGCCCAGAATGCCGCTTGCAAGGGACTCGCACAGCAACTCAGGGCGTTTATCATTCAATAGGCAAAGCGTGATCCGGACAATCGGCTAGTTCGGACGCCCGCCGCGAATGAAGGCTTTCTTATAGAACGACGAATCGAGCGACGCGACCGTCACCGTGCGTCCGGACGACGGCGCATGCACAAAGCGCCGCCCGCCCAGATACAATCCAACGTGCGACATCTTTCCGTCGATATTGAAGAATAAAAGGTCACCGACTCGCAGCTCTCGTCGACCAACCGCCTGCGTGGAGGACCACAGTTGTCCCGTCGTTCGGGGCATAAGCTTGCCGGCCTGCGAATACGAGTACTGCACGAGCCCACTGCAATCGAATCCACTCGGTGTACTGCCGCCATAACGGTACGGGACACCGACCTGATCCATTGCTATTGCCGCCGCCATCTCGCCGACACGCCCGGTCGCCGGGTATTTACCGGCAACGGGCCCCGCGTCCTTTTTCGTCACAGGGGCAGATGTGCAAGCTGACGCCAGGCCCAACACGGTGATTGCTAAGGCAAAAATCCGAATTATGCGAGCTGGCTGCGTTATCATCTGCATCAATCTGACCAATGGACCCTGTCCACCATACGGCACGGAACCTTAATACGGAATGAACTACATCGCAGGTTTGGGAGCCCGATCCCTGCCACCGCCCCTTGCGCACAAACACCGTTGGACACTCCTGTTCAGCCTGATCGTCTTTGCAGCCTGTGGTCTCGAAACCTCGGAATCGGCGGATACCGTCGCCGATCGCCGGTACGAGGCGCATTACCGGGTACGCGTTGACCCATCCGAGGCTGTTGCCGATGTGACGCTCGAGATCCGGCAAGCTCGCAACCTGTTGCGAGAGGTGACATTCCCGTCTGTATCGGGTGCAATCAGTGGGTTCGCCGGTGATGGCGAGATCTCGACAAGTGGCGACACTTTGCAATGGGGAGTACCTGCCGAGGGCGGCGAGTTACGCTGGCAGGTTCGAGTCGCACATCCGAGGGGCAAGAGTACGTTCGACGCCTGGCTGGGCCCTGACTGGGGAATGTTCCGTGCCGAAGACATCATTCCTCGCGCAAGGACTCGCTCGCTCAAGGGATCGATGTCGAACACAAGCCTGACTTTCGATCTGCCCACGGGCTGGTCTGTCGTGACGGAGTATTCGAGCGCAGACGACCCCATCGTTGTCGATCGACCCGATCGGCGCTTCGACCAGCCCACCGGCTGGATCGTCATGGGCGACATCGGAGTGCGCCGGGAAATCATCGCCGGGGTGCGAGTGGCCGTCGCGGGACCTCAGGGACATGCTGTGCGGCGCATGGACATGTTGGCATTGCTCAACTGGACCTTGCCGGAGCTCGTGGCACTGCTTACCGAACCACCCGCAAGGCTGACCATCGTGAGCGCCGGAGAACCGATGTGGCGCGGAGGCCTGTCAGCGCCGGACTCTTTGTTCATACATGCGGACCGACCCCTCATCAGCGAGAACGCCACGAGCACGCTCTTGCACGAGGCCATTCACGTCGCTCTGTCATTGCGTTCCACCGAGGGTGCGGACTGGATCGTCGAGGGACTTGCCGAATACTACAGTCTCGAGCTTCTAAAGCGCGGCGGCGCCATTACGAGCCGTCGATACGCGGCCGCAATCGCCGAGCAAGCTGACTGGGCCAGCCAATCAGATCGGCTCTGTGGAGCAGCGTCAACCGGTGCAACGACGGCCCTCGCGGTCACGGTGTTCCGCCAATTGGACCAGGAAATTCGCGACAAAACCGCTTCCGCCAGCAACCTGGATACCGTGCTCGAGCGACTGCTTGCTATGAAAGAGCCAGTTGACGTCGCGCGATTATCCGAAATCGCCGGCGCGATCATCGGGGAGCCTTCCGACGCACTTCACAGCGATAATCTGCCTGGCTGCTCTAGAATGACGCCTGGCGACAGTGACAACTAGACGGGACAATGGACGCAAGTAAGGACCTCGAACTCATCATGCGATCGCGCACGCCGATTGTCGTGATCGAATCGCAGGACGAATCCCGCATACTTGAATTGCTGCAGTCCATGACAATAAGCCGCGCAGCCGATTTGCACGTCCCATTATTTCGCTGGACCATCACCGACGGCTTGCAGCGAATCGACATCTCACTCGAACCTCAATCACTGAATGCGCAACCAACTGATGTGCTCCGACACATTCGAGCCGTGTCAAAGCCGGGCGTGTACGTTCTTCTGGACTTCCATCCGTTCCTTGATGATCCGGTTCACGTTCGGCTCATCAAGGACATCTGCATCCAGCATCAGGATGTGCAACGACAACTTGTTCTGATCAGTCACAAGATCAAGATACCCAGCGAACTCGAGACCTATAGCGCACGCTTTGACATGGATCTACCATCGGAGCAGGAACGCGCTCGTATCGTGAAACATGCCGTCAATGAGTATGGCAATGACCATCCTGGCAGTCTTGTACAGGTTGATCCGAAGGCCCACAGCTTGCTCATCAAGAATCTCGCCGGACTGAGTTATAACGATACAGCGCGATTGGCACGCAATGCCATCTACGTTGATGGCGCTATTACCAAAAGCGACCTGCCGGGCGTAATGCAGGCCAAGTACGAATTGCTTAATCGGGGCGGCGCGCTGCAATTTGAATACGACACAGCACGCTTCAGCGACGTCGGCGGGCTTGCGAAACTCAAAAAGTGGCTAATGCAGCGCCGACCCGCATTCAGTCGCGATGAATCGGCTTCCCACCTGGATGCGCCGAAAGGGATTCTTTTGCTCGGCATTCAGGGTTGCGGCAAGAGCCTGGCCGCCAAAGCGACGGCTGGCATTTTTGGCGTGCCACTCCTGCAACTCGACTTCGGCGCAATCTACGACAAGTACCACGGTGAAACCGAGCGCAAGCTGCGCGAGTCGTTAAGAACTGCAGACGTCATGTCCCCATGCGTTCTCTGGATCGATGAAATCGAGAAAGGCATCGCTGGCCGGGGCGGCGAGACCGGCACCACTCAACGGGTACTGGGTACGTTTCTGACGTGGATGGCCGAGCGCAAGAGCCAGGTCTTCATTGTCGCGACCGCAAACGATATCAGTGCACTGCCACCTGAACTCGTCCGCAAAGGCCGATTCGATGAGATCTTTTTCGTTGACCTGCCAACACCCAGCGTGCGCGCATCGATCCTAGCCATTCACCTGGCCAATCGCCAACAGCCCTTGGGCAACTTCGATATCGAGCGATTGGCAGAGGCAATGGACGGTTTTTCCGGAGCCGAAGTGGAACAAGCCGTCGTTTCAGCCTTGTATTCGGCCCACGGAAAAAACCGGCCACTGACGAGTGAAGACATATTCGACGAGGTGTCCCAAACCCGGCCCTTGTCCGTCGTGCTGCAAGAGAACATCACGGCCCTGCGCCGCTGGGCCGACGGACGCACGGTGTCCTGCGACTAGATCCGTTTGACTTAACTCGCCAAATCGTCGGGCATTCGCGATTGAGCCGAACCCCGCGCGTGGTAAGATGTACCGATGACTAGTGAGAACAAAAAGATCAATGAATTAGTCTCAGATGACGATGAACCGACGGCCGAACTGGAGATACTGAGTATCGAGCTGGCGGGACCCGAGAATCCAGAGCTCGACCGCGAGTCCGACGAGCATACCTATGGACTGAACGATGGCGGCCTTAGAAAGTCATCGCGCGGCCAGACGATACCTGAATTGCGATCTGACCTTGATGCACGCACCAGGACCATCGGTCGGCTGCAGTACGATATTGAACAATTGCGCTCTAAATGGCTCGGGCTGGAAACAGAGATCAGCGCCCGTGAAGAAATCGTCAGCAACCTGACGCATGACGTCGACAATCTCAACGAGCGCTTGTCGCGGAAAAACAAATTACTCAGGAAGCGCAAAAAAGCAATTGTATCCCTCAAGTCGGAGCTGGAGGACCGCGCCGAGAGCCACGGCGTACTTGAGAACGAACGCAACGAACTGGACCGGCAAGTCACCGACTTGCGTTCCGCTGATGCCGAGCGCGTTGCGGCACTCGAAGACGCTGTGCGTGAGTCAGAAAACCTGCGTTCGGAGCTCGAGACGGCAAGAAACGATATTACGACTCTCCAAAGTAACATCGAGCAGCGCGAAGAGAGTCTCGGCAAGGTTGGGCAGGAACGCGATGATCTGGAACAGCAACTCACAGAATTGCGGTCGGCCGATGCCGAAGCCGTAGCGGCGCTCAAAGACTCTGTGCGTAAGAACGAGAGTCTGCGCGCGGAGCTCGATACTGCTCAAATCCAACTGGCATCCATCACCTCGGATCTCAAGCAACGTAACGAGGACTACGTCTCCCTCGAAGGAGAGCATACAGACCTCGAGCGACAATACTCGGCGCTGGAAGAGCGAATCGCGTCTCTCGAGGAGCAACACGCTGACCTCGACCTGCAACTCACCGAGCATCGCGCACGTGGCGAGCAAAAAGCCGAGGCGCTCGCCAACGCCGAACGGGACCTGGACCGACTGCGCGCCGAGCTCGTCGCCACTCGGGAGGAAAATGAAGCCGAGCTCACTAGCACCCGTCAATCCGGAGCCGCGGCCGTTGAAGAAGTCCAGGCGCAGCTGTCGAAAGCGGAATCCTATGCCGACAATTTGCGCTTCAAGTTTCAAGATCTCAGCGCGTCTCACTCCGAGATGCAAAAAATACGGCATGAGTCGGATTCCGCTTTCACAAGATCGTCCGACAGGAACAGCCAGCTAGCCGAAGAACTGGCGACGGCAAAACAATCGATTGATGAGCTACAAGCGGCGCTCGAACAAACGACCAGGGATCATGAGCAGGAAATTCGCACGCTGCGCTTCGAATTGGGTGATGCGCAGAGCACAGCAACAGAGACAAGCGAATTGAATGCTCAGCTAACGTCGGATTTGATGGAAACGCGCGGCTCCAGGCTGCAGCTCGAAGAAGCCCTGCAAGAGAAGGAAGCTCGGGCAACGGCGCGCATAGAGGAACTTGAGAAGAAGGTCCGCAGGTTAACGCACACCGCCGAAGAGTTTGAGCAGAAACTCGACACAAAGAGCACCGCGATCAATGTCCTGCTCGCCGAGTTGGCGAAGAAGACCGAGCAGATGGATTCTATCGGTGAAATCGAAGATGTCGTCCAGGAGCTCGATGACCGGATGTCGGGTCATTTCGACGACTCAACCGATCATGGCGCAAAGAGCCCGACAGCCGTGTCAGCCAATAACGATCGCGAAAGAACGACGCGCGTTTTGGTTGGCAATATTGGGGAGCAGAAACTCCGTTTTCCACTGTTCAAGAAAAGACTGACGATTGGGCGGACGGAAGAGAACGACATTCAGTTAAAAGAAACCTACGTGAGCCGCAACCATGCGGTTGTTTTGACGGAAGGCGACAAAACACGTGTTATTGACTGGGGAAGCAAGAACGGTGTTTATGTCAATTCCAAACGCGTGAAAGAGCATTTTCTCTCAAACGGCGATGTCATGGTGATCGGCAACACGCAGTTCCGCTATGAGGAACGTCAAAAGCGCGACACCTGAATTCACGCCTCTCGTCACTCCAATTGTGAGGGTAATCACGGACACCTCGGTCCGATTCAACTAGTATTCATTTTGACGACAGGGAACTGAGTCAAGATGATGTTGAGTACCGCCGCAGGGAATGCGACAAGTCTCAAAAACGCGAGCCATGGCGACCGGAAATACCGCAGGGTCGCATCCAGGAAAATCTGGCTACCGAAGCTGATTTACGAATCGCTGCCCTTTTTCTACCTGGCATCCGGGTTGGCGGCATTTTTTGCGACGCTGTATGTCAGTGACTGGTTCTGGGTCCTTCCGCACTATATGTTGTTCTCCGGCTTGTGTATTCATCTTGGCGTCATTGTCTATTGTCGCCGTCACAGAAAAAATCAGCGGCCTGTCGATGCCATGGACTAAGCGAGTTCAATCTCCAGACTTGACGCCAATTGTCAGCTGGGCAACGATACATAGTTGATTGACATAACTCTGGCGCCAACTGTGAGCGACAATCCCTCTATCCTCAAGAAGACGCTCCGCAAAGAACTGGGCTTGCTCGCCGGACTGCTCTTCTTTGGCATCGTTCTTATGCCTGGCGTTATTTACCTGGTTGGCCAAGGTATTTTCGGTGCCTACGGTGGCCACGGTTACGGCGATTTTTTCGGCAATCTGAGTGCAAAAATCCGCGGCGGTGATGCTGTGGCCTGGTTTCTGGTGCTTTCGCCCTACCTGGTCTGGCAGAGCCTCCGGCTGATGGCGCTGGCCTGGCGCTTTGCAGGCCGGGAGGGCTGACCCATTCTCGCTCGCTGTCGAAGGGGAGACGAAGTGTGACGCAAATCACAGTTTCGGGATTCCAAATAGCGGCATTTTGGTGCATTCTGATAGGTACAAATGTCAGCGAGGTCCTTACCGGAACGGCAGTACATCATTGCCGACAGCGAAGACAATGATCGAAAGACTCAAAAACTGGCTGAAAGACCGTTTTTCTGGCGCGGAGCCCCCGACCGAACAGGCTTTGCGACGTTCCGGCTACTATGAGACTCATCCGCCGGCTGCGGCGAATGACCCGGGCAAGGAGCTAACACCGGAATTCGTTGACATCGACCCCCAATTGCATGCCGAAGTCGAGAGCCTGGGGCCGGGCAAAAATGTGCTTATTCGCAACCGTTTCGTTCGCGAAGAGACCGGCACCCACGAAACCCTCAAAATACTCGACGATTCCGCGATCGACTCCGGGGAGGCAGCCGGCCTGGACCCGTACAATACCGGTAGCTTCGATCGCTCGAAGAAATGGGACCAGCGATTCCGCAAGTAACGCTGGGCGAGATCCGAACTAGCGTGATAATCTGCGGCTCTTGACCGATCAGGAGTTCGCCGCGTCGTGACATTACGTATCTCGTTTGAGTTGGACGATGACGATCTAAAACACTTCCGGCTGATCATGGAAGAGGCACGCAAGGCCACCGCAAGACTGGCCCCCGAGGATATCGTCGCCGGTGCCGAACGATTGCTCAGCGACGCCCGGGAAGCCACTGCGCCGGGCTTCATCGTGGACCGTCTCAACAAGCTCCGGCTTTTGATCGACATGCTTTCCGACATTGAATGGCGCCTGCCGCATCAGGAAGCGACGCGCGTCCTCAACGCCCTGGCTTATTTCTCGGAACCCGAAGATCTCATTCCGGACCATATTCCCGGGCTCGGGTTCCTTGACGACGCCATCATGATCGAACTCGTCGTTCGCGAACTCAAACATGAGATTGACGCCTACCAGGACTTTCGAGACTATCGCAGCCGTATACGCCGGGAGCACGGTGACAAGGCCGACACGAGCCGTAGCGGTTGGCTGGTGGACAGGCGCAAAGCCTTGCAGTCGCGTATGCGACGTCGGCGCAAAGGACGCCTGGGAATTCTCAAATAGGAAGGGCCCGTCGGTCTCACGGCCAGTAGTACCAGCCTGTGGCGACGAGCCCAAGCCACATTGCGACCTGCGCCGCGATCCGATAGCGGTATTTTTTGACGAGACTGTAGAAACTTGCCGCGGATATCGCGGTCATACCGAGAAACACGAGCAGGCTATTGAACAGAGCGTCAAATTCAGTTTGAAGGCGCGGATACTCGTCGCCCAGTACCAGGACTACGATCACTACGGCAGCCAGGCTGAACGCGATCGCGAAACACGATCCGAGGATGATCAGGTTGACCGCGGTCAATGGTCGCATTGATTAGTTTCCATATCGGTACAATTAAAATGCCAGCTGACGGAAAATTTGACGATTGCGCCCTTGATCCGGGGACGCAGGACATCTAGCCTAGCCGAAACCCAGGCTTTGCAAAACAGCCTCTGGTGATTATGGAGAGAACTTTGAAAAGAGTTGAGAAACACCGCCCTCTTTGGCTTGCCGCTACGGTCCTTGGCCTGCTGGCACTGCAGGCGTTCGGCAATGCAGCGACCGTCGAGCAGAACAAGTTTCTCTTCCCGGAGCAACGCCACGAGAACATCGGCGAGCTGATTACCCAATTCATTCAAAAATCTCACTACATGCACATTGCCGTCGACGATGAATTGTCATCGCGTGTCATGGATGTCTACATCGAATCTCTTGACCGTAACCGCATGTACCTCACGGCAAGCGACATCGAATTTTTCGACACGTATCGCTACAAACTGGACGATGTCGTCAAAAGCGAACCGCTGGATCCCGTTTTTCAGATGTTCGAGGTCTACCAGACGCGCGTCCGTGAGCGACTGACATTCGCTCTGACGCAACTCGAATCGGAACCCGACTATCAAACCGACGAGGTCTACGTGTTCGACCGTTCGGAGTCTCCGTGGGCGGCCGACAGGACCGAACTGGACGAAATCTGGCGACGGCGCGTCGTCAATGACGCGTTGAATCTCGCACTCGAAGACGAACCCTGGGAAAAGATCCAGGAAGTGCTGACCAAGCGTTATAAAGGGTTTATCAGGCGCCTCGACCAGTTCAACAACGACGATGTCTTCGAGCGCTTCATGAACGCCTTCGCGCACACGCTCGACCCTCATTCCAGCTACCTGTCGCCGCGGAATTCGGAGGAATACCGCATCCAGATGAGCTTGTCCTATTTTGGTATCGGCGCGTCCCTGCAGACCGAAGATGACTTCGTCAAGATTGTCGGCATCATTCCAGGTGGCCCGGCAGCGATTGATGGCAAACTTCAGCCGAACGACCGCATCACGGGCGTCGCCCAGGGATTGGAGGGTGACTTCGAAGACGTTATCGGCTGGCGTCTTGACGACGTCGTCGACCTGATTCGCGGTCCGGCAGACTCTGTTGTGCGACTCGAGATCATTCCGGCCAATGCCCCGCCGGGGAGCCCCAAAACGATCGTTGATCTGACCCGTGACCAGGTGAAGCTGGAGGAACAAGCCGCGCAGAGCAAAATCCTCGAGATTCCGCGTCACGGCCGCGAATGGTCCATCGGCGTCATCGAGGTGCCCAGTTTCTATCGCGATTACCGCGCACTCAGTAACGGCGACAAGAACTACACCAGCACTACGAAGGACGTAAAACGCCTTATTGCGGAGCTCGAAGAACAGGGTATCGATGGCCTCGTCATTGATCTGCGAGGAAATGGCGGCGGGCATCTGACGGAAGCCACGGCTTTGTCGGGCCTGTTTATCGATAATGGGCCCGTCGTGCAACTGCGTAATGCGAATGGTCGCATCAGTCGACTCGATGACCCGGATCCCAGGGACAACGTCGCCTACAACGGCCCGCTCGCGGTACTCGTGGATCGATTCAGTGCGTCGGCATCCGAAATATTCGCGGCCGCCATCCAGGACTACGCGCGCGGCGTTATCGTCGGTCAGCAGACATTTGGCAAGGGCACGGTCCAGAATCTGTATTCCCTTGATCAGTATTTGCGATCTGAAGATGACACGGGTTTTGGCCAGCTCACCTTGACGATCGGCAAGTACTATCGGGTCACTGGCGAAAGCACCCAACATCGCGGCGTCGATCCCGATATTGCCCTGCCCTCAGGCATCGACGCGGAACTGGTGGGCGAAAGCGTCCGTGACAGCGCCCTGCCCTGGGATACCGTGCAAACCACTCGCTTTCGAGCCGGAAAACCGCTGGACAGTACAATCCAGTCCCTGACCGCCAGTCATACCGAGCGCGCCAAGGATGATCCCAACTTCCAGTACCAGATGGATATTATTCGTGCCGCTGAGGAAATGCGTTCACAGAAGACGATTTCACTCAATATGGAGGCACGCCGTGCCGAGCGCGAACAAGATCTCGCCGACCGCCTCAAGCGTGAAAATGACCGCCGACTGGCATTGAACCTGGAGCCTGTCGAGAGCCTGGACGATATCGAGGCGGACGATCTGCCCGACGTATTGCTCGACCAGGCAGCGGGAATTGCCACCGACCTGGCCACGATGCGCCAAATGGCAGCCGAACCCGAACAGGCCGCCCGTAATCAGCCCTGATTGCAACAGCGCCTTGCAGCCACCGATTCGGGTGTTATACTCGACTATAACACCTAGGTGACAGTGCGCCGCCAGGACTGTGCTGGCGCCATGACAGGAGACGCTATGGCCGGACGACAGGCAAGTCCGAAACAGAGCACTATCTTCGCCGTTGGCGCAGCGATGCTGTTTGTTCTCGCCTGGCACGCTAATCCTGCGACGGCTTCCTCCAATACCCCCGTCCGGTGCGACGATGTCGCCGAATCAGCGCTCGAGATCCCTGCCCATCAATTCAAGGCGACCAGCGTCAATCGCGAAACTGAAGTGAAACGCGTGGAAGAAGACGTCGCGACACCCGTCAACGACAAGAAGACCGAAGAGGGTCCGATCGCGGAAGACCCGGTTGCGGCTGGTGAGAAAGTACCTGCGGTTCACGCTCGCGTACCGGGTGTTTCCGATGATGAGCTGGCCCGGTACAAACGACGCATGTACCGTACAGATATCTAGGTCGCGACTAGCGACTCAGTATCTTCGCCATTCCGAAGTAGTTATCGCCCAGCAGATTTGCCGATTTCTGCTCCACGCTGCCGTTCCCGTCCATCACAAATACGGTCGTCACCGATGCGGGTACCGGCACGGCGTTGTCATCGTGGCGGAAGCTCGCCTGTTCGCCAATTAGCCTGGCTCTTTTCTGCAAGGTGCCCGCGAGACCCGTTGCCTGTTCTGCCGCCGCCTTGCATTTCGCAATCATCTTGAGGATAGCGTCGCATTCCGCTTTTCCGCCATAGTTGATGGCCCCAACGCTCTTTTCATTGGCTTCCTTCGCCAGCTCGATGAGCTCGTACTCCTCGAAGTCAAGGTAGAGTTGCTGCGCAAACGACAGGATCATGAAGTTTATCGATCGTTTTGCTGCGACATCGAGACCCTGATTGTCGGGAGGGTCCAGTCTTTGAATCCGATCCAGATCCTGCAGCAATTCGCTCTCCTGCACTTTACCGACCTCGATCTCGGCCGCAACCTCTTCGACCTGCCTGGCTATTCGGCGACCTCGAAACAAGCGGACAAATCCGTTCATTGTCATCAGTTTGTGGCGCGCTGCCTGGAGCTGATCTTCCAGTGACTGCAAGTCCATGCGTTGTTCGCCGATCTGCTTCTTGACCCCGTCCAGCTTCTGTTGACGCCCATCATTCCAGGACTCGAGCGTTCTGCTATGTGCTCGTTGTTCGCTCTGTTGTTTGAGCTGCTCGGCAAATCGACTCAACTGGTCGGTGCACTGTTTCGCCAGCGCACGTAGCTGATAGAAGGCGATCACGTTGTAGACCCATTCCGGGTCGAGCAGCAGGTTTTCGAGGTGCAGGAGCCGCTGCTCTACTCTGGCCGTGGCGCCGCGATGCTGCTTGATTCGATCTTGCAGCATGTACTTCTCGTTTCGAAGCGCTGCGAATTCCTTTTTCAGCTCGGAACGGTTGCGGAAGAGATCGACAAGCTTGTCGTTCTCTTTTGTGCCGCGCGTCTCATTCCTGAGTAATGTCGCCAGACTCGCCAATGGAGTGCCTCTTTACATAATCCCCGCCAGGCAAACAGAGGGCTGGCGTGATTCCGGAGGCCAATAGTGGCAATTGATCGAGTTACAGTCTCTGACCGAATCGACAGTTTCAAGAATCGGTCGGCACCGGCCATTCAGCGATCAAGAACGAGATGCCCTTGTTCGGAGAGGTAATCCAGCCACTTATTGAGGACGATATTGCGCTGCCAGCGCAGATCCAGTTCGCGGCGGTGCTCAATCACCAGGTCGCGCAGTGCAACGTGGTGTTGCTTTTCGCCGATAGCCATCACTTCGGCCAGCTGGCCATCGAGATAGACCCGTATTGTCATATCCGGATCGACCAGCAGACCCTCATCGGTCTCCAGGTGATAGCTCAGCGACAATGTGACCGTGTAGCGGCATCGTTCGAGAATCTCGATATGCAGGTCGCAATCGCCTGCAACCCTTGAGCGAAAACAACCATCGAGAATGTCGAGCTCGGGTATCAGCCGCAGGAGTCGCAGATAATTACTTTCGTAAAGCGCCATCAGGCCGACAAAGCTACGCGGCTTTACAATGGTCTGCGGAACAAGTTGTGAATCGAGCAACATGCGATCAATATAGCACGCAGGCATACCGCTATTTCAAGGGTGCACTCGACGTTCTACGCCTGTACTCTCGAGGATGCGACTCGAAATTTCCTCGATCGAGAATTTCGTCGTATCGACGTGCGGGATACCGTACCGACGAAAAATCTTGGCCGCCTCGCGCAATTCGAACCTCACCTGCTGCGCCGAAGAGTACCTGCCCATCGGTCGTCGCTCCTTTCGAATCTGCTGCAAGCGCTCCGGCGCAATAGTGAGGCCAAACAACTTTTGCTTCTGATCAACCAGAAAGTCAGGCAGCGTGCCGTTTTCCAGTTCTTCGTCCGTAATCGGGTAATTCGCCGCATAAACACCGTACTGAAGAGCTAGATAAAGGCAGGTTGGTGTCTTCCCGGATCGCGACACTCCAACGAGAATGACGTCGGCCACATCGTAGTTCCGACTGACGCCGCCGTCGTCATTGGCGAGCGCGAAATTGGTTGCCTCGATACGTTTCATGTACACATCGATATCGCTCATTCCGTGAGCACCACCCAGTATGAACGTCGGGGTTGCCTGAAGCTCGGCTGACAACGGCTCCAGGAACGCATCAAAAATATCGAGATGCAGGCCCTCCGCATGCTTGACGATCTCCCGGAGGTCGGGCTGGACGAGCGTGGAAAAGACGAGCGGTTTTAGCTCAACGTCTCTGGCCGCAGCATTGATGGTCTTTACGGCCTCCCGCGCCTTGTCTTCGCTATCTATAAATGGCAAAGTCATCTGCCGAAAATTCTGTCCGGTGAATTGTGTAATCAGGCTATGGCCAAGGGCCTCGGCCGTGACACCGGTCTGATCCGAAAGAAAAAATACAGCGCGCTCAACCATTGGTGGGATTCTCCATGTCCTGCCCAGGAACACAAGGGAGTTTGTCTTGGAGCAATATGTCATCAAGCTCGAAGAGCTTGGGATGGACGACATTGAAATCGTCGGCGGGAAGAACGCATCACTCGGTGAAATGATCAGCAACCTTAGCGACCTGGGCGTTACAGTGCCGGGCGGCTTTGCGACGACATCGGCGGCCTACAGGGAGTTTCTGAGCGACAACGGGCTGGATAAAAAGATTTCAGATGTACTGGATACGCTGGATGTCGATGACATCGACGCGCTGACCAGTGCGGGCAGCATGATCCGAAACTGGATTCTCGATGCGCCTCTGCCCGAACAGCTGATGGACGCCGTCAAAAAATCCTGGGATGCAATGAGCGGTGGCAGGGACATCGCTGTTGCCGTGCGGTCTTCGGCGACGGCCGAGGATCTCCCGGACGCCTCTTTCGCGGGACAGCAGGAAACCTTTCTGAACGTCCGTGGACTGGACAACCTGGTCGCCGCCATGCACCAGGTCTTTGCCTCGTTGTTTAACGATCGCGCGATCGCCTATCGGGTGCACCAGGGCTTTGATCACAGCCTGGTTGCCCTGTCTGCCGGCGTGCAAACGATGGTTCGCAGTGACATTGGCTCGTCGGGCGTGATTTTCACGCTCGACACGGAAACGGGCTTTCGTGACGCAGTGTTTATTACATCATCTTTCGGCCTGGGCGAAACGGTCGTCCAGGGCGCCGTGAATCCGGATGAGTTTTACGTCTATAAACCGGCCCTGGCCTCAGGCAAACACCCGATCTTGCGAAAAAACCTGGGCAGCAAAGCCATCAAGATGATCTACAGCGACGATCCGACGCCCGGCAAGACTGTCGAAACAGTCGATGTCGATGAGAGCGACAGTCTGTCCTTTTCGATCAGCAATGAGGACATTGTCGAACTGGCGAAGATGGCCGTAACGATCGAGAACCACTACGGGCGTCCGATGGACATCGAGTGGGGTAAGGACGGCAATGACGGCAAACTGTATGTTCTTCAGGCGCGCCCCGAAACGGTACAAAGCCAAAGTGGTCGGACCATCCAACGCTTCACGCTGAAGGGAAAATCCGACATCGTCATTGCCGGCCGGAGTATCGGGCACAAGATCGGCGTCGGGAGGGCCAAAGTCATTCGCTCGGTCGCGGAAATGAACCGCGTTCAGCCCGGCGATGTACTTGTTTCGGACATGACTGACCCTGACTGGGAGCCGGTCATGAAACGGGCGTCGGCCATCGTAACGAATCGCGGCGGACGAACCTGCCATGCGGCAATTATTGCGCGCGAACTCGGTATTCCGGCCGTGGTTGGTTGCGGCAACGCCACCGAGCTCATCACCGATGGAATGGACGTCACCGTAAGCTGCGCCGAGGGCGATGAAGGTGTCGTTTACCGGGGCAACCTCGAATTCGAACAAACAGTGATCGAGCTGGATTCACTACCGGATATCCCGGTCAAGATCATGATGAACGTCGGCAATCCGGATCGTGCCTTCGATTTCGCGAACATTCCGAACAGGGGCGTTGGCCTGGCCCGCCTCGAGTTCATCATCAATCGTATGATCGGCGTTCATCCGCAAGCCTTGCTTGAATACGGCGAGCTCGATGACTCGACGCGTGCCGCAATTGACGATCAAATGGCAGGCTACTCCGACCCGGTTGAGTTCTTCGTCGACAAGCTGGCCGAAGGCGTAGCGACCATCGCGGCGGCATTTGCCCCGGAACCCGTTATCGTGCGGCTATCGGATTTCAAGTCGAATGAATACGCACATCTGATCGGCGGTGAAAAATACGAGCCTGATGAGGAAAACCCGATGATTGGTTTTCGCGGCGCGTCTCGCTATGTGGCGGACAGTTTTCGACCGTGTTTCGAACTGGAGTGCCGCGCCATGCGGCGCGTGCGAAACGATATGGGACTGAGTAACGTCCAGATCATGATTCCGTTCGTCAGAACCGTGAAGCAGGCGAAAGACGTGATCGACCTGATGGCAATGAACGGCCTCGAGCGCGGCAAGGATGACCTCAAGGTCATTATGATGTCGGAGCTGCCTACCAACGCCCTGCTCGCTGACCAATACCTCGAGTATTTTGACGGCATGTCCATCGGCTCGAACGACATGACACAACTGGCACTCGGCCTGGATCGCGATTCGGCCCTGGTGGCCGATATGTTCGACGAACGTGATGACGCCGTAAAGGCTTTGCTCGCGATGACTATTTCGGCGTGCAAGAAGCACAAGAAGTACGTTGGCATCTGTGGCCAGGGACCCTCCGATCACCCGGACCTGGCTCGCTGGTTGCTCGACCAGGGCATCGAGAGCATGTCGCTCAACCCGGACACGGTCATTGAGACGTGGATGTTTCTCGCCGGCGAGAGTATTTAAACCGAGATCGTATGAACAGCTGCGGCGCGTTACGTTTCTAGAATCGGTCGTAGCGCGAGCGTCGCTGCCAGCGTATGCGAGGCAGCCAGATCCCCAGGATAATACCGACAAGCAACACCAGCGCGCCGGCCATGAACCAGTAGCGAGTCGTCTGTCCGGTCAGCTGGCGATTCTCCTGTTCCAGCGTATCGCCCCTGATCTGGGCGGCCGCCAGCTGATCCATCAACGTTTTGTTCTGATTGTTGATCGACAGGACGTTCGCGGCCGTCCGCTTGATATCGGCCAGTTCCTTTTCGACGTCGGCCTTTTCGCGTTCCAGGCTCGCGATCTTCTTGTTGGCTGAATCGTACTCGGTCTTGACCGCCGTCATCTGGGCATCGAGCGAACTGCCGCGAGAATTCGCGTTGGTCAATTGACTGGACAATTTCGCCAATTGCTCACGCGCACTGGGCTCGCTCATCAGGTATCGGCTCAGCACCCAACCTTCGGTGCCGCCGGGCGTGCGGACCCTGGTATAACCGCTGTCGGCGTCACGCTCCAGAACTTCGAGGCGCAAACCGCTGTCGATCATCAGCTGGATCGCGTTGCTCGTGCTGGGTCCGGATCGCAACGTTATTTCGAACTGATCGGTCACCCACGCGGGTGCCGCGATCGCCGCCGAACTAGCCAACAAACCGCAAACCAGTGCCATCCGTAATCTTGATTTCATCGTGTTCTCGCGAGTGCCCAACCCGAAAGACCGAACTATAAGCCAAGCGTGTTTTTCTCGCCAGCCAATGATCAGTCAAATCAGTCGCTTATCGGAGACAGCGTGGAGACATTCTGCTCCCAGTTTCGCCCATCAAATGGGGTGATCTCAATGGATTCGATGGTTTGCGGATCCAGGCAGCGCACATTCACGGTGATGCCGTCCGGATGGGAGCGAGGAATATAAAACGATTTGACGCCGCAGTGACTGCAAAAATAGTGTTTCGCGACGCCAGTGTTGAAGGAGTAGGTATGAAGGGCGTCTTCGCCGCACAGCAGGTGAAAATCGTCGGTCGCAACGATCAGGTGCAGAAAACCGGATTTCTGACAGATACTGCAATTGCACTTATCTGCCCGGATTACCGCCGGCGCAGTGACCTCGAACCGGACCCGCCCGCAATGACAACCTCCGCTGTGCGTTGTCATTGGGCGCCCCATTTCTGTGACCGAGGGAGCGCGTTTGACCGTGGGAGCGGCACCTGTGGGAGCGGCTTCCAGCCGCGATCGCGGCAAGATGCCGCTCCCACGGTCAAACGCGCACCCACGGATGCCGCTCCTACGGATTTCCGGCGATTTTCTGCCAAACGGCCACCATATTATTGGAGGGCAGAGCGTACAGCCCTGCTCCATGCAACCCGTTCTCGATACACAGCCCGTCAAGGGCTTCGAGATCCCGTATCCCCATGCTCGGATCACGCGACCTGAGGTTGGCATCAAAATCCGCGTTACTCGGCGTATTGAAAATGCCGGCTCGTCTGAATGGACCATAGAGGCAAAACACGCCGCCCCGGCGAAGCGCTCGACCAACGATGGCGAACATCGCGATAACGGCTTCAAATCCCATGATGTGGGCCGTGTTCGACGAAAACACAGCATCATAGCTCGCTGCCGGCACGTCGGCGGTTGTGACATCCAGCGCTAATGGCGTCCTCACGTTCGGCAATCGAGCGTCCGCTATCCAGGCGCGAATACCCTCGTGGTGTTCCTCCACATCACTTGTCTGCCACTGCAGGTGATCCATCTCGGCCGCAAATCGAACCGCGTGTTGACCGGTGCCGGAGCCTATCTCGAGGACATCCGTGCAGGCGCGAAATTCGCGCCGCAACACTTCGAGAATAGGGGCTGCATTTCGTTCTGCGTACTCGGTGAACGGCTTCTCAATCATCGTCAACCGTGGATTCCAGCGCGAACGGATTCAGCAGGTTTTCACGGTACCAGGCGAGTTCCTCGATGGAATCCCGAATATCGGCAAGCGCCAGGTGCTCCGACTCCTTGACGAAACCCCTGGCAACAGTGGGTGCCCACAGTAGCGCCAGTATTTTCAATGTGCTGACGTCGAGATTCCGATAATGAAAGTAGCGCTCGAGATCCGGCATTTCACGTGCCATGAAACGGCGATCCTGACAAATGCTGTTGCCGCACATGGGGGATGCGCCTGCATCAACCCACTCCTCCAGGAATTCAATCGTCGCAAGCTCCGCTTCGCGCGTACCGACGTCACTCGACAGCACACGGTCTGTCAATCCGGACTCGCCGTGCTGGCGAGTATTCCAGTCGTCCATGCCTTCCATGGTTGCCCGCGACTGCTGAATAGCGATCATCGGTCCCTCGGCCAGTTCATTGAGGTGGTTGTCGGTGACGACGGTTGCAATCTCTATGATCGTGTCCGTCTCAGGACTGAGACCCGTCATCTCGAGATCGATCCAGATGAGGTTGCTTGAACGATCCGCGGCTGGCTTCGACATACTTATTTGATTCCAACGACAATAAACCCCGGTAGTTTACATGGCTTGGGTGTGCAAGGCTGCCCACTTGGCTGCATACTCTTGGGCATGACTGACAGCACGGCGACCGTTATTGCCACCTACAGCCGCCGAATGCGCCTGCGCCTTGCCAGCGGAGACGAAGTCGACGCCCGCATCAAGGGCAAGCGCATTCGACCGGTCTGCGGCGACCAGGTCTTCGCGGAACCAATTGACAATGAGTCTGACTGGCTGATTACCGCGATCGCCGATCGCCGCAACGAACTGACCCGCCCCAATACGCGTGGACAGGTGGACATACTCGCGGCCAACCTCGACTACCTGGTGGTCGTCGCAGCGGCGGAACCGAAGCCGGACTGGTATATCGTCGACCGCTATTTGTGCGCGGCAGAACTCATGGGAATCGCGGCCGCTATCGTCTACAACAAGATCGACCTCGACTATGATGCAACATCGACGGATGCGGAACTCGAGAACTACGCGAGAATCGGATACGACGTCGTGCAATGTAGCGCCAGGAATGGGCAGGGAATTGCCGAGATTGGACGCCTGCTCGAGGGCCGCTGCGCCATCATTGTGGGCCAGTCCGGTGTCGGCAAGTCGAGTATCATCAATGATCTTGTCGACGATGCAATGCAACGCACCGCCGCAATATCCGGCAAGACGGGTGAAGGCAAGCACACCACCGTCAACTCAGCAATGATCCCTCTGCCAGACGGCGGACATGTCATCGATTCACCGGGAGTACGCGACTATGCCCCGGCACTCGAGTCATCGACCGTCGCCGCGCAGGGATTTCGTGAAATCACGGATGCGGCACAGCGCTGCAAGTTTGCCAACTGTCGCCATCTTCGAGAACCGGGTTGCGCCGTCCTCGCCGGCGTCGACGACAAATCAATCAGTAACCGCCGCTACAAAAGCTATAAACGCATGATCAATTTGACGGAACAGTTGTCAGCGGGCCGCTACTAGACCTTGTCCAGCCGGAGTGTACTAGCCGGGCGGCCAGGTGAACTGTCGCCCACCCAATAGATGCAGGTGAATGTGGAAGACCGTCTGACCCGCGGCTTCGTTACAGTTCATTACCGCACGGTATCCTTCGTCGGAAAAGCCTTCCTGCTGCGCAATCTCCCGAGCGGCGGAATAAAGGCTGCCGACAATCGTATGATCATCCTCTGCGATGTCATTGATTGTGGCGATGTGTTTGCGCGGAATGATCAATACATGTGTCGGTGCTTGCGGGTTGATATCGCGAAACGCAACCGCGTTTTCCGACTCGTAGATAATGTCCGCCGGAATGTCACCCGTCAGGATCTTACAGAAAAGACAATCGTTGCCGGTCATAGTTTCCTCCTGTCAGTCAACGGCGCGGCGGCCGAAAAACGCGTGGGACAGCGTCCCCCCGTCGACGTACTCGAGTTCACCGCCCAAAGGTACGCCATGCGCTATGCGACTGGCCTGAACTGACTGCCTGGCCGCCAGATCGGCAAGGTAATGCGCCGTGGCGTCTCCCTCGACCGTCGGATTCGTCGCAATGATCATCTCCGTGACCTCGCCCTGCTGCAACCACTCTTCGAGTTTTTCGAGACCCAGCTCATCGGGACCGATGCCGTCGAGCGGCGACAGGTGGCCCATCAGTACGAAATACAGGCCCCGAAAGCCGGTCGCATCCTCGATGGCCATCACATCGGCCGGCGACTCCACAACACATAACTGTGATGTATCCCGGCCGCTGGCCGAACAGATGGAACACAATTCATGCTCCGTAAACATGCGGCATCGGCTGCAATGGCCGATGCCACCAACGGCTTCGGCGAGCGCCTTGGATAAATTCCCGGCGCCGTCGCGATCGCGCTCAAGCAAATGGAACGCGATACGCTGCGCGGATTTCTGACCAACGCCCGGCATACAGCGAAGGCCGTCGATCAATCGTACAAGCATCGGTGAATACGACATTGTCAGTAGAAGGTCAGAATGGCAGCTTCATGCCGGGTGGCAGGTTCATGCCCGCCGTCATACCGGAAAACTTTTCCTGCACGGTCTGCTCGACCTTACGTATCGCATCATTGAAGGCGGCTGTGATCAGGTCTTCAAGCATTTCCTTGTCGTCGCCCAGCAATGAATCGTCGATTTCGACGGCTTGCACCTGGTGCTGGCAGGTCATCGTAATGCACACCATGCCGGCGCCGGATTCGCCCGTAACAGAAATAGACGCCATTTCCTGTTGCGCCTTTTTCATGTTTTCCTGCATCTGCTGAGCCTGCTTCATCAACTGACCGATGCCACCTTTCATTCGTGTACTCCTGAATCCGACTGCGCCGGTTTGATCAGCTCGATCGTCTCGGGTTTGATTTCGGCGCCAAATATGGTCTTCATCGCCTTCACATTGGGGTCGGCCTCGAGCTTTTGTCGCTCGGCCTCGAGTCGCTCGTCGGCGATTCGTGATTCTTCCTGCAAGGGCGTCTCGCTCGTTTCGGCGCCGATCGTGACATCGACAACGAGCGATTCGCCGAAGTGCTCGGAGAGACGCTCGGCCAAAGCGTCTTTGCGTTGCTTGGTCAGCAGGGATTCGGACCTCGAGTCGAGACCAAGACGAATTGTGTTGCCGTCACGCGCCTGGAACACGCAGTTGCTGGCGAGCAAGCGCACGGCGCCCGTGAGGCCGAGCCCGATAACCAGGGGTCCCCACTCCGGATCTTCCCAGCTCGTCGACGGCGTGGCCGCTGTCGACGACACAGCCTTTGCGGCGGCGCGTACCGGCTTGGCCTGTGCAACCGTATTCTGTTTTCCGGCCGCTTTCGAGCCACCGCCCGTGGTCGCCGCACCCTCACCGCTTGCCGGGCGAAAGGCCAGCATTCTCAGGAACGTCATTTCCGCACCGCTGCGCGGGTCCGGTGCCAGGTGCAGATCACGCCGCCCCATGACCGCTATCTGGTAGAAGAGCTGTACATCTTCGGCCGGTAGTGCCTCGGCAAGCGCCGCTACCTCCTCTTCATTCCTGTCGTCGTCGCTGTCAGACGCGCCGACGACCTGGTAGACCGCTATGCGTTGCAAGTCACGGGCGAGGTCGTCCAGCAAGCGGGAATAATCCGGAAATTGCTCATCAATTTCGCGAATGGCATCAATAATGCCTTTCGCGTCGTTGTCGGCCAGCAATCGTAACAGGCGAGAAACATGCTCCCGATCGATAGTCCCGAGCATCAGCGCCACCTGGGCTTCCTGGATAGCGCCACCGCAGTACGCGATTGCCTGATCCAGCAGACTCAAGGCATCGCGCATGCTGCCATCGGCCGCCCTCGCCAGAAGGGACAGCGCCGTTGATTCGTACTCGATGGACTCCTCGTCACAGATGTGCGCCAGGCGGTCCGACATCAGGCGCGGCGTCATGCGCTTCAGGTTGAACTGCAGGCAACGGGACAGGACCGTCACCGGCAGCTTCTGCGGATCCGTCGTGGCCAACAGGAACTTGACGTGCGGCGGAGGCTCTTCGAGCGTTTTCAACAGTGCGTTGAAGGAGCTCTTGGACAGCATGTGCACCTCGTCGATCAGGTACACCTTGTAGCGGCCGCGAGCCGGGGCGTACTGCACATTGTCGAGCAGGTCGCGTGTGTCATCGACCTTGGTCTTGGAGGCGGCATCCACCTCGATCAAATCGACGAATCGTCCTTCGTCGATCTCCCGGCAGGCGCTGCATTCACCACACGGTTCGGAGGTGACGCCCTTCTCGCAATTGAGTGCTTTGGCCAGTATCCGCGCGATGGTTGTCTTGCCGACGCCGCGGGTGCCGGTGAACAGGTAGGCATGGTGGAGCCGACCTGAGTCCAGGGCATTGATCAGGGCCTGCAGCACATGCTCCTGGCCAACCGTGTCCGAGAAGTCTTTGGGCCGCCATTTGCGGGCAAGGACAAGATAGCTCATAGAACTTCAGTAGCCTGTGGGGCTCGCTTGGAATCGGACAGTGTATCGCAAGTGGCCCGCGCCAGCCGAATCCCGGCACCCGGTATCACCGCTACCGTTGCTCCCTTCCGGGCCTGGCGGAGTTCACGGCTGACCGTCGCGGGAAAGCCGACGCGGACCGGCGGCGATTATCGCCGTTAGCCGACCGCAACACAACGAGATCGGGCTAAAAGCCGTCAGCCCCAGAGATGACGATCTTTCTCGATGACCTGTGATGAAGATCCGACGATGAGAGGATCGGAACCATGCACGACGTGTTTGTCTTTGCCCGGGTAGTCGAGATTGGAGAGGAAATGCTGCATGGCATTCAGTCGGGCACGCTTCTTGTCATCGGACTTGATGATCGTCCACGGTGCGTCCGCCGTATCGGTGTAGAAGAACATGGCTTCTTTCGCATCCGTGTATTCGGCCCACTTACCCTGCGATTCCAGGTCGACCGGGCTCAGTTTCCAGTGCTTGAGTGGATCCCCTGATCGTGCCACGAAACGACGCTGCTGTTCTTCGTGCGTGACCGAGAACCAGAATTTGAACAGGCGGATTCTGGAGCGCACCAGCATGCGCTCGAAGTCCGGCACCTGGCGCATGAATTCGAGGTACTCGAGCGAATCGCAGAAACCCATGACGCGCTCGACGCCTGCCCGGTTGTACCAGGAGCGATCGAAAAAGACCATTTCGCCCTCTGTGGGGAGGTGCGCCACGTAGCGCTGGAAATACCACTGGCCGCGTTCCCGATCGGTCGGCTTCTCCAATGCCACGACTCGTGCCGCACGTGGGTTGAGGTGCTCCATGAATCGCTTGATGGTGCCACCCTTGCCGGCCGCGTCGCGGCCTTCGAAGATCAGCACGATCCTCTCGCCGGTTTCCTTGACCCAGTTCTGAACCTTGAGCAGCTCGACCTGTAGTTCTTCCTTGTGTTTCTCGTAGACAGCTTTGCGAATCTTGGTTTTGTAGGGATAGGTACCGTTACGAAACAAGTCCTTTATTTTATCCGGGTCGTGCCGCATGGTGCTGAAAACGTGCGCAGCGGATTCCGGCTTGTCGTCCGGGTCCGCGTCGGACTTGGACATGGGTATGACGGTCTCGGGCTGGCCTTGTTTACTGTCGGTCATGATCTCTCTCTCAGGAGCTCAATATTAATCGATATTTTCCGCTTCTTCGCGGAGCTTCAAAATACGGAAAATTGCTTATTGTTGTACCTTACAATACGAAACCATCGAATGGCCATGCTCACACTATGAAATCCAATTCCAGGGTCGCAATCGCGGCGTCCTTGCTTGTCGCGGCATGCACGCCAGAGTCGCCACCGCCAACGACACAATCCGGCCCACCCGAGTTTGTCGGCAGCTCCGCATGCGCCGATTGCCATGAAACCGCGTTTCGGGACTGGCAAGGTTCGCATCATGAGCTCGCGATGCAGGTCGCCGACGAATCGACGGTGCTGGGCGATTTCTCGGATTCAGCATTCGACTATTACGGTAAGAAGACGCAATTCACGACACGCGACAACGAGTACTTCGTTCGCACCGAGAACGCGGATGGGGTGGACCAGGACTTTCGTGTCGCCTACACGTTCGGAATAACACCGCTGCAACAATACCTCGTGGAATTCCCGGGCGGCCGCATGCAGGCCCTGCCCTACACCTGGGACTCTCGTCCTACCGAAGAAGGCGGGCAACGCTGGTACCACCTGTATCCGGACGAATACATCGAGCCGGGTGACGAATTGCACTGGACGGGGCGCCTGCAAAACTGGAACTACATGTGCGCCGAATGCCATTCGACGAACCTCGTCATGGGGTATGACGCTGAGTCCGAGACATACGATACAACCTGGTCGGAATTGTCGGTCGGCTGTGAAGCCTGCCACGGCCCCGGTTCGGAACACAACGCGCAGGCAGTCAGAGGTAAGTTTGACGATCAATTCGGCCTTGTAGTCAATCTCGACGATGGTGATGGTGCGGCATGGGTCATGAACCCGGATACCGGTATCGCCGAGCGCAGCCGACCATCGGCGACAGTTCCGCAACAGCCCGAGTCCTGCGGCCGTTGCCATTCGAGGCGCGGCGTTATTGCGACGGACTATGAATACGGCAAGCCACTCGCCGACACACACAGGCTGGCTCTGCTCGATGAGCATCTGTACTTTCCCGACGGCCAGATAAAAGACGAGGTGTATGTTTACGGCTCGTTCATACAGAGTCGCATGTACCGGTCCGGGGTCACCTGCAGCGACTGCCATAACCCGCATTCGGGTGAACTCGTCAGCGGTGCACGGCCCAGCGATGTTTGCGCACAGTGTCATTTGCCAACGACGTTCGCCACGCCCGAGCACAGCGGGCACGCAATCGATGACGCGTCTTGTGTCGACTGCCACATGACGTCACGCATCTACATGGGGGTCGACGAGCGGCGAGACCACAGTTTCAGAATTCCCAGGCCGGACCTGACATTGGAGATCGACGCGCCGAATGCCTGCACCGGCTGTCACAATGATGAAAGCGCCGACTGGGCGAAGACTGAAATCGCGAAATGGCGTGGTGAAGACTCGTTGTCCAGACCACACGTCGGGCACGCTATCGCAGCAGGCCACCAGCCCCCTGCAAACGAGGCGCTCGTTAACGCGTCGATGAACCCGGACTTTCCGGCGATCGCCCGGGCGACAGCGTTGACGCTGCTAACGCCCCCCTATTCCGACCTGGAAACCGGCGCAATTGCCGCTGCCCTTGACGACTCCGATCCCCTCATGAGAACGGCGGCATTGCGCGCCCTGCAACTCGCTTCGGCAGAAATCCGCTTACGCACGGGTGCAAAATCGCTGGAAGACCCAATACTGAGCGTTCGACTCGCAGCCGTTTCCGCATTTGCCGACGTCCGCGATTTGTTACCCGCCGCCGAGGCCAGGGCATTTGGCCGCGCCGCGGACGAATTCAGAGCCACCAACACCATGCTTTCCAATACGCCGGAAGCATTGGCAAACCTGGGTAGTTTCGAGCTGTCGATGGGCGATGCAAACAAGGCCGTCCGCTACTTCACCAGATCGCTGCAATTGGAACCCGGCAACGCATTCTTACGCCATTCGATGGGTCTGGTTCTGGTCCGCGCAGGCGAACCGGACGAGGCGCTTTTACAGCTGCGCCGCGCCTACGAACTGGAGCCGTCGAATTCACGCTACGTCTACGTGTACGGCGTGGCCTTGAACTCAATGGGCATGACGGAAGACGCACTTGACTTGCTGACCGAAGCGCGACGGCAGTTTCCCGAGGATCTCGACATTGGTTGGGCCGTCGCAACGATGTTGCGAGACGCAGGTGATATCGAGCGTGCGCGTAACGTTGCCAAACAACTTGCCGAAGAGTTCCCCAACAATGCAAATATTGCTGCACTCAGAGAATCACTCGGTCAAAACCAGTCGCAATAGCTAATAAAACGGGTTGACGTTAAAGCGTTATAACGTTACGGTTTTGTCATGAGTGAAACCGCCCCAAAGAGAGCAACCGTCTACTTTGATCCGTTTCTGCATCGTGCCTTACGCCTCAAATCCGCCGAGACAGATCGCAGCATTTCCGACCTCGTGAACGAGGCCGTCAAAGCGTCGCTCGCGGAGGACGCCAGAGACATTGAGACCTTCGACGTTCGCGAATCGGAACCTGACTACGCGTTCGAAGACGTCGTTAAGGACCTCAAACGACGTGGCAAAATATAGTCTGCGAATAAAAAAGTCGGCCCAGAAAGAACTGGAATCGATCGCTACGAAGGCAGACAGACGGCGCGTCATCCGACGTATCCGGTCACTAGCCGATGATCCAAGACCGCCGGGCTCGCTAAAGCTGTCAGGCCTTGAGCGCTATCGCATCCGCCAAGGCCGCTTTCGCGTCCTTTACACGATTGAGGATGCCGTGCTGATTGTGCAAATTATGAAGATCGGGGATCGCAAAGACGTCTACCGGGGAAAATGAGCGAGGCGCCGCGCAGGAGTCAATTCGTCGGCGCACCTCGAATCTTTTCCTGCAATAATGCGCCTGTACAAACGACTGGTACTGGAAAACAACGGGCTTCGCCAATGAACTTGTTTCGCCTGAACACCACGCGATCGCTCCGGATCGCTCTGCCCGCCTTCGGCTTACTCTTCGCCGCTTGCACGACAACGACCACGCAAAGCTTCAACGTGAACAAGAACTCCAGGGTAGAGGCAAGCTATATCGCGGCTGATGCGGATTTCGGGAAGTACGACCGGCTTTACGCGAGCGATATGGGCATCTTCTTTCCGACCGATGCGGCGCCGTCGGTCGATGACCAGAAACGCACTCGGCGGATATTTCGCAACGCGTTTCTTGGCGAGCTGAAGAACTATCGAATCGTCAGGGTCAAAGGACCCTCCGCGCTCGATGTTCAGGCAACCCTCATCGACTACCGCAACGCGTCGGGCGCCGATGTGCCGGGTGTCCGGCGCGAGTTACGTGACATTGCAAGGCCGGGTGCAATCATGTTCCTGATGGAGTTGAAAGACTCTGATTCGGGCCGCATCCTCGCGCGCGCCGCGGACAGCGCATCAGCGCCCGCATTCTCGACGTCCGCGGACACCGTCACGGACTGGCAAGCTGTGGAAACTGCCGCCGCCCGTTGGGCCAGCTTGTTTCGGCAGTTTCTTGATGAAAACCTGAACCAGTAATTCCGTACGCCGTTCAACAAACCGATTTAGCGAGAAGCCATCGAGAAACTAGTCGATCTCAGCGTTACCTTATCGACGGAACTCATCGCGGCAAGCGGCAGCCAAAAAGTCTGGGTCGTCACAACAGACGTATCGAAAACGGACTCTCTTGGAGAACTGATCGACGACGCGTCTGAAAAGATCGTTCGTCGGCTCAAGAAAGACAGATAATCATGGAATTCGGACCATGTGTCTTTTGTTCTTCCCCGTTAGTGATCGCAAAAGAACGATATCAAAGTCAACGTGACCGTATCAATCATGGCAGTTATAGTCTCGGTGCCATCAAATTCTGTACTATCGAATACAACAGTCAATACCTACCATCTCGACGAATTATCTATGCGGAGACTAGCGGCAACATCCTGGCTGATCGGCCTGTTCTTGCTGAGCGCTTGCGACGCGGGGCAGCATGAACTCCGCCTGGTTACGCCGGTGTTACCCGTCGACCGTGCGATTGCCGAGGATCTGTCGGCATTGCTGGACAGCGAATCGACTGTCCAGGTGGCCTTGACCGAATCGCCGCTGGCCGAAGCAGCGGCGCTCGAAGCCATTGCTTCGGGTGAGGCCGATATCGCCCTGGTGTCGAATGATCTGCCGTTTCGAAACGACATTGCCACGGTCATGCCGCTGTATCCGACCGTGCTTCACATCGCCTCGCGAATCCAGGGCAATTCGCAAACCGGGCCCGATATGTTTCGTGGGGCAACAGTCTATGCCGGACCCGAAGGTTCGGCCTCGCGACTCGTATTCGAGCGGTTTGCCGACCGACTCGGCCTCGATGACGAATATCGTTATACGACCGATGATGACGAGAAGCCCGACGTCGTCATCGTGTTCGCGCCCGTCGCACCCGAACGAGTTGCTGAATTTCCGGAATTCCGGCTCACGTCAATAGGGACCCCGCGGGACATTGGGTCCGGCGGTATTATCGATGCAGCCGTCATGCTGAACCCTCATTTTCGACCTTTCGTTATTCCTGTGGGGACTTACGGCGCAGCAACGCCAGAGCCGATCGTGACCATTGCTGTCGACAAAATCCTGGTGGCCAGAGCCGATCTGGACAGCGCCGTTGTCTATGACCTGATCAACGAAATTTTGCGTCTGCGGCCAGCGCTTGCGGCCAAGCGACCGGGGCAATTCCAGCACCTGCCCGACGACTTTGACACCAGCCGCTCAACGTTCATCGTACACGCAGGAACCCAGGCTTATCTGCAACGATCCGAGCCGACGATTTACGAGAGGTACTCGGGAATTGCAGAGGTCGTCGTTACCCTGATCGTCGGACTGGGCAGCGCTTTGTTCGCCTTATTCAAAATCCTCCAAATACGCCGCAAGAATCGCATCGACAAGTTCTACTCGAAGACGATATCGCTGCAAAGGTCCGTCGACAAACCCATTACTGAGCAGGAGTTACAGCGCGTCATTGACGAGGTTCGCGGTCTGCAGACAGAAGCATTCGACCTTCTCGTGGACGAAAAACTCGCAGCGGATGAGAGCTTCCGCATCTTTATTACGCTGTCGAATGACGTTTTGCGCCAGCTCGGGGACGCGGCCTCCGAGCTTCGGATGTCGGACTCGTAAAAAGTCCCTTCGCTTAACGCCTGCGCCCCCGTCCCCCGCCCATGCGCGAGCGATTGAAGCCACCGGATCTCGCGGTTCGCCTGTTGTAAGAATTGTAGCCGCTCGACCTCGCGTTACGACTTCGGTCCAGTTCGCTGCGCCGACCCGAGTCATAGCTACTGCGATTGCGACTACTGTCGTAGCTCCGCCCGGACCACCTGTCGGAGGACTGACGGCGGTCCGCACGGGCCGACGCGTCGCGGCTGTCGAATGAACGGTTGCGGTCGGCGCCGCGTTGCGCCGCTCTGTCGCTGCGCTGTCCTGCGCCTTCACCACGCTGCTGCGACAACCCGTCTCGTCGTTCGGAGGCTTCCCCTCGCGCCTGCTCGAACTGCGCCGCGCGATCGTCAGGAACTTCGACTTTGTTCCAGCCGTCGCCCGTATTCTGCGACCAGCCGTCGTCGTCACGTCGGTATACGCTGCCATCCTTGCCCGCGTAAAAATCCCCATCCGCACTGCGGCCAATAACCCCTTGTTCACCACTACCGGTTTGGCCCGCTATGACCGTGCCTTGCTCGTTCCGGGCGGAGCGGGTCTCCAACGTCTGATCACCGCGCTGGAAATCTCCCGTCCCGTAAACGGTATCGCCTTGTCGTTCCCGAGTAATCGTTCCAGTGCCACCTTCCGATGATCGCAAGTCCGAGGTAAACGAGTTGTCAGTCCATTCGCTTTGTGTTTCGACCCACTTGTCATTGTGGGTAATCAGGGATTCGCCCCAGCCGCCATCCTCGTTGGCATAGCGGTTGGTCGCAATACCCGTACCCGTACGCGGGTTATAGGCGACACCCCTGCCGGCAATCTCGTCACTATCCCAGACAGCCTCACCGCGTGCGTAGGTACCGGTCTTCGGGTTATAGGAAGCAGAACGACCATAGCCGCCATACGGCCCATAGACGCTTGCCGAGCGACCGTACCTGCCGGTGTTCGGGTTGTACCACGCCGACCCACCGTAGCTGTATGGGTACGGGTAGTAATAGGGGTAGTACGGGTAGCCGGAATAGGGGTAGTAGCCGTAGTAAGGCGGGTAATACCAGCCGCTGCCATACACCACAACGCCATACGAGACGTACGAGCCAACATAGCCACTGGTGTAGCCCGTCGATACCGTATCGGCATCACTCTCATAGACCTGCACATGCGTCACGTGATACGACGGCGACGACGACGGAATCGTGTAGATCACGTCCGGGATCTCGTCGGCAACGACCCAGGGCCCGTCGGTCGTGGTCGCCACGTACCAGACGGCGCTATCGCACAGGTAGTACAGGTCGCCGACTTTGAGGATGTCG
>Ga0265306_10000053_pt1 | contig 39358 bp, 32 predicted proteins | sample Helome_3_FD_192493 | JGI IMG/M metagenome (GOLD analysis project Ga0265306, IMG submission 192493) | Marine sediment microbial communities from subtidal zone of North Sea - Hel_20160420 (Illumina Assembly) | ecosystem: Environmental > Aquatic > Marine > Subtidal zone > Sediment ... | reverse complement strand
TGGTTGGGCCAGATGCTTATAAGGATCTGCCAAATCTTATCCGTGAAATAGACGAAGGAAGGAATGCAGTTAATGTTATACTTTCAAAGGATGAGACATACGGGGATGTAGCACCTGTTAGATTAAATTCAAACGGGGTAACGGCTTTTGTATCTATAACTCGTGGCTGTGATAATATGTGCACTTTTTGTGTAGTGCCATTTACCAGGGGTCGGGAACGCAGCAGGGATCCTCAATCAATTGTCAATGAAGTAAATGAACTCTGGGAAAAAGGATATAGGGAAGTAACCTTATTAGGACAGAATGTTGATAGTTATTTGTGGTATGGAGGAGGTCTAAAAAAAGATTTTGGCATAGCCTCTGCAATACAGAAAGCCACAGCGGTGAATTTTGCCAATTTGTTAGCATTAGTTGCCGAAGCTCAGCCTAAAATGAGGATTCGTTTTTCTACTTCTAATCCACAGGATATGACACTTGATGTTATTGAAGCTATGGCCAGCTTCAAAAATATCTGTAATTATATTCACCTGCCTGTTCAGAGTGGTAGTGACAGAATATTAAAAGCAATGAATAGATTGCACACCAGAGAAGAATATTTTGAATTAATTAATAACATAAGAAAAATTTTACCGGACTGCGCCATAAGTCAGGATATTATAACAGGTTTCCCGACCGAAACCAAGGAAGATCATCAGGATACTTTATCTTTAATGGAATACGTTAAATATGACTTTGGTTTTATGTTTGCTTATTCTGAACGACCAGGTACTATGGCAGCCAGGAAACTTGTAGATGATATCCCTCAGGAAATAAAAAAAAGAAGATTAAGTGAGGTCATTGATCTGCAATTAAAGCATAGTTTACTTAGAACAAAACAACATTTAGGCAAGGTTGAAGAAGTTCTTATTGAAGGGACGTCCAAAAAATCTGAATTAGAATGGATGGGACGAAATTCTCAAAATACCGTGGTGGTTTTTCCAAAAGAGAATTATTCGGTTGGAGAATTTGTAATGGTACAGGTTGAAGATTGTACCTCTGCGACTTTATTGGGTAAAGCGGTTGGTTATTCTGAAAACAATTAAGTATGGAAAGTGTACAGGCTATAAAACAACGTTTTGAGATTATTGGCAATGATCCAAAACTCAATCGAGCGCTGGAAAAAGCTATACAGGTTGCCCCTACAGATATATCTGTCTTGGTTACGGGTGAAAGTGGAGTTGGAAAAGAGGCTGTGCCAAAAATCATTCACTCTTTATCCCATAGAAAACACGCAAAATATATCGCTGTAAATTGCGGGGCCATCCCGGAAGGCACTATAGATAGCGAGTTATTTGGTCATGAAAAAGGCGCTTTTACCGGTGCAACACAAACCAGAAGGGGTTATTTTGAAGTTGCAGATGGCGGCACTATCTTTTTGGATGAAGTAGGAGAACTTCCGCTTACAACACAAGTACGATTACTCAGAATTTTGGAGAATGGAGAATTCTTAAAAGTGGGATCTTCTCAGGTTCAAAAAACGAATGTGCGAATTGTGGCCGCCACTAACATGAATATGATAGAAGCCATCAAAGAAGGCAAATTCAGAGAAGATTTGTACTACAGATTAAGTACCGTAGAAATTCATATTCCTCCACTAAGAGAACGAAGTGAGGATATTCATTTACTATTTAGAAAATTTGCCTCTGATTTTGGTCAGAAATACAAAATGCCCACTATAAGGCTTCAGGATGATGCCATACAACTTCTTACAAAATACAGATGGCCAGGAAATATAAGGCAATTGAGAAATGTTGCTGAACAAATATCTGTGTTAGAAGCCGAAAGAAATATAAGTTTATCAACTTTAAACGGCTATTTGCCACATGCCGGCGATTCAAATCTTCCGGCCGTAATTGGAAGGGGGAAAAAGGAAAATGACTTTAGTAATGAAAGAGAGATACTCTACAAGGTCCTGTTTGATATGAAAGCAGATCTGAATGATCTCAAAAAACTTACTTTGGAAATGCTTCAAAACAACGATTCCTCGAAAGTCCAAGAGGAAAATGAAAATTTAATTCGTAAGATATATGGTACGAACGGTGAAGATATTGAAGAAGAGAAGACTAAAGCCTTAAAAGTTTTACCACTTCCGGAAGCCAGAATAGAATCAAGGCCTGAAATACTTCCGGAAGACAAATACCATTTTGCAGAGGAAATTCAAGAGGAAGAAACGCTTTCATTACAGGAAAAAGAAATTGAACTAATAAGAAAATCACTGGAGAGAAACAGAGGAAAACGAAAGGCCGCTGCTGCAGAATTGGGAATTTCTGAAAGAACGCTTTACAGAAAAATTAAACAATACGATTTATAACCAAATTTTAAATTGAACTAATTAGACAACCCTTTGAACTTTATCTTTTGAAAAAAACATTTAACAATACCCTGAGCATCTCCCTAATGTTTCTTTTATTTGGTTGTGGGGCGTATAACTTTACTGGTGGTGATGTAGGCACGGCAACTTCATTTCAGGTAAATTATTTTCAGAATTTTGCAACTCAAAATCCCGGATCTACGTTTGATCCCGGTTTGGATAGAGATTTCACTTTGGCATTACAGGATTTGATCCTTAATCAAACAAGTTTAGATTTAAGAAACTCTGATGCCGATTTGATATATGAAGGGGAGATTGTAGAATTTAGGATATCTCCAATGACAGCAACTGCGGAACAGCGGGCTGCTCAGAATAGATTAACCATGGGTGTTAACGTCCGCTTTTTTAATAGGACAAAGGAAGATGTAGATTTTGAACAGCGATTTTCTTTCTTTTATGATTATGATGCTAATACGCAATTTTCATCGGTTAGAGATGAAGCACTAGAGGCTATTTTTGAAAGAATAACCCAGGATATTTTTAATGAGTCGTTAGCAGACTGGTAAAAAATTGGAATATGCATAATATGAGTCGCTTAGTAATTGATGAAAAATCAAAACAGTGATCACTAGTAAATTAATATGAACGTAGCAGATTTTACATTCCTATTACAGAATCCGGATAAGGTTTTAGAACCTGTCCAGACCAATCAATTGGAAGATATCCTTAAAGAGTACCCGTATTTCCAGGCTGCACGTGCTCTTCATTTAAAAGGACTCAAAAATCTAAATAGTTTTAAGTATAACAATGCCTTAAAGGTAACAGCCGCCTATACCGCCGACCGGGATATACTTTTCGATTTTATTACCACTGAAGTATTTCTTCAAAATTCAATTGCGGATACTATTTCTGGCAAAACATTGCCCTTATCCGATAAGGAGATCATCTCTGAAGAAGTTGAACCTAATCCGGATACGGATACTCACCTTATAGATGATTCTCAGGACCATCCTTTACCACAAAGTACCAAGGATGCAAATAAGATTCTTGATCCGCTGCTTTTTACCTCAAAAGATCCCAAAGTAGATAAATTATTAGCGGCTAAAAAAAGGGCAGAAGAAGAATTAGAGCTTGGGAAACCCCTATCTTTTACAAAACGAGAAAAACATTCTTTTGGGGAATGGTTACAGCTAACTTCCTTTAAATCTATTAAAAGGAAGAAGGAAAAATTCAAAGAAACAGAAATGAAGGATATTCATTTTCCATTGGAGGAAGACGTCCTGAAAAAGAAAAAATTTGAGTTAATAGACAAGTTTATTGAAAACAAACCTAAGATAATACCTACCGAAAATCTTACTTCAAACGTCAACATTAAAGAATCGACTACGCTCGATAAAAATGAGCTAATGACTGAAACACTGGCGAAGGTATATCTGGAGCAAAAAAAATATAAAAAAGCCATTCAGGCATACAAGATTTTAAGTTTGAAATATCCAGAAAAAAGTAGTTTCTTTGCAAACCGAATAAAAGCGGTGCGAAAGTTACAGCAAGAAAACACAAATTAAATGAGCACATTTTCAATCTTTTTAGTCCTAATTTTAGTGGTTTGTTTACTCTTGGTACTGGTTATCATGGTACAAAACCCAAAGGGAGGTGGATTATCTTCTTCATTTGGCGGAGGAGGAACGCAAATTGTTGGGGGTGTAAAAAAGACAGGGGATTTCTTGGATAAAAGTACCTGGACCTTGGCAACACTGCTAATAGTTCTTATTCTATTATCTAATGTTGCCCTAAAAGGTAATTTTGCAGAAACCGAATCTAAATTACTTCAAGATGATGATATTGAAAGTACGGTTCCTGAAACTGTTCCCGAGGAAGTTCCCGAACAAGTACCTGGATCTGAAGGAAGTAATTCTTCCGATTCAATACAATAATATTCAGAAATGAGATATCCTAATGCCAGCAAAAATGACAAGCTGGCATTTTTATTTTAACATTATGTCAGTTTTTAAGCTATGGCATAATTTCTGCCCAATAGAAGAAGAAATTTATAAACTAAAAACTAAATAATATGGCTAAAGTAAACATTAAACCACTTGCAGACAGGGTCCTTATTGAGCCAATGGCAGCGGAGACCAAGACGGCATCTGGGATATATATCCCCGATACTGCCAAGGAAAAACCGCAAAAAGGAAAAGTCGTGGCAGTAGGTCCGGGTACCAAAGATGAGAAAATAACAGTTAAAGTCGGAGATACTGTACTTTATGGAAAATATGCCGGTACTGAACTTAAATTTGATGGTTCCGACTACCTTATGATGCGTGAAAGCGACATTTTAGCAATTATTTAATAACAAAAATTACAAATAGAAAATGGCAAAAGATATAAAGTTTGATATTGAAGCACGGGATGGCCTAAGAAAAGGCGTTGACGCACTGGCAAACGCCGTAAAAGTAACATTAGGACCCAAAGGAAGAAATGTAATTGTAAGTAAATCGTTTGGAGCTCCTATCGTAACTAAGGATGGTGTTACCGTAGCTAAGGAAATAGAATTGGCAGATGCTCTGGAAGATATGGGCGCACAAATGGTAAAAGAAGTTGCTTCTAAAACAAATGATCTTGCAGGTGACGGAACAACCACCGCTACTGTACTGGCGCAGGCAATTGTTAAAGAAGGACTTAAAAATGTTGCTGCCGGCGCTAATCCTATGGATCTTAAAAGAGGAATTGACAAGGCTGTTGATGCCATTGTTAAAAACTTAGCAAAACAAGCTAAAAAAGTAGGTGATTCCTCAGAAAAAATTAAACAAGTTGCAACTATTTCATCCAATAATGATGAAAACATTGGGGAACTTATTGCACAGGCTTTCGGAAAAGTTGGTAAAGAAGGTGTTATTACAGTTGAAGAAGCCAAAGGAACAGATACTTATGTAGATGTTGTTGAAGGGATGCAATTTGACAGGGGTTACCTGTCTCCTTATTTTGTCACAGATTCAGACAAGATGATTGCAAACCTTGAAAACCCTTATATTTTGTTGTTCGATAAAAAGATCTCAACAATGAAAGACCTGTTACCCGTTCTTGAGCCGGTAGCACAGTCTGGAAAACCACTATTAATAATTTCTGAAGATGTAGATGGTGAAGCATTAGCTACGTTAGTAGTTAATAAACTTAGAGGTTCCTTAAAAATAGCTGCAGTAAAAGCTCCGGGATTCGGTGATCGAAGAAAAGCAATGTTAGAAGATATAGCTATTTTAACTGGTGGCACGGTAATTTCTGAAGAAAGAGGTTTTTCTCTTGAAAATACCACATTGGATATGTTGGGAAGCTGTGAAAAAGTCACCATAGACAAGGATAATACGACTATTGTCAATGGCGCCGGAGTAGCTAAAAACATAAAGACAAGAGTTAATCAGATTAAATCTCAGATAGAGACCACTACTTCTGATTATGACAAAGAAAAGCTTCAGGAACGTTTGGCTAAATTGGCTGGAGGAGTAGCCGTACTTTATGTTGGTGCAGCCTCTGAAGTAGAGATGAAGGAAAAGAAAGACCGTGTAGATGATGCACTTCATGCCACAAGGGCAGCGGTTGAAGAAGGTATTGTAGCTGGTGGTGGCGTAGCATTTATCAGGTCAAAATCCGTGCTTTCAAAAGTGTCTGTAGAAAATTCAGATGAAGAAACAGGGCTGCAAATTGTAGCAAGGGCCATTGAATCTCCAATGCGAACAATTGTAGAAAATGCAGGTGGAGAAGGTTCTGTAGTGGTAGCAAAAGTACTCGATGGTAAGGGCGATTTTGGTTATGATGCAAAATCCGAGACCTATGTTCATATGCTTGAAGCAGGAATCATTGATCCTGCAAAGGTTACCAGAATAGCATTGGAGAATGCAGCTTCTGTTGCTGGAATGATTCTTACAACCGAATGCGCCTTAACCGACATCAAGGAAGAAACTCCTCCGGCAGGACCACCAATGGGTGGTGGCGGAATGCCAGGAATGATGTAAGACTCCAAATAGTTTAAATCAAAAAACCGTTCTTTTTTCAAGAACGGTTTTTTTATGATACAATTTAATTATTATAAATCTCAGTGGTATAAAAAGCAGGTATAGAAAACCAGTAGCCCATAAAAGCCGACGAAGATTTTAGTTTCTCTCCGCTACGCGGGCCAGATACTGCCTCACCAAATATGTTCCATTCGTTATTTTCATTATCTCTTAGAATAATCGCAGAGCCATTAAATACATAATCAAACTGCAAACTACCAGAATTAATATCCAGTTCAAATGAAACCATAAAATTTTCATTTCCAACAACCAGATATTCTTTGCCCATAAAAGTCTCTCTTACCAAATTTTCTGTAGCCAGATCAATAAAACGGTAAACCCGGGCATTTGTTCCGTCTATAACAGCTAATACGCGCTCCTTTAATGGTAGTCGGTCATCTTTTGGAACCGGGAATAAAAAGAAATTGTTATTAGTCTTATAGTCTACATAAGGGTATACGCCATAAGTTCTTGAAAAACCAGTATTTAAACTTAATGCTTTTGTGTTAGGATACATTGTCCTCCATGTCTTCCAGTCTGTTTCTACCAGTGAAATCAATTCTGCTTTTTCACCTATTAGTTGTCCATTAACAGATTCATTCAAAATTTGAGCCCAATTACTTTTTGTTTCCCTATCAAAAGGAATCAGGTTAGTATTATAAAGTAATCCGGATACCCCAAAGGTTGTTTCTTTACCTTTTATAACTCTATTCCAGCCAATTCCTGTTCCAGTCAAAGGGCAATATGTAACGGCAATAGAAACATCGCCAACATTGTCATTTACTATCTCATGCCAATCGAGTACGATATGTTGATATGCCCTGATATCATCTCCGTTCTTATATCCTAAAATTAAATCCCCGTCTAAAAGGGCAAACTCATCCTCTACAGATACAAATCCTGGATTCTCCAATGCAGGTATCCCATCTCTTCCAGGACCTCCATCAAAAACATCTGCCAAAGGTATACTCCAGACAGAAGATTCAGACGGGTTTTCATTGTTGGGATCTGTGTTCTGATCCTGTGTGCTTGATGAACTACACGAATATTGGCATAGTATGGCACAAATAATAAACGTTACGATCTTTTTCATAGCTATAAATTTATTGTTTTGTTTTTGTTATTGAGCTTAAAATATACTCCGGCCGTAAATCTTGTTGTCGGTGTTAATTGTGTTCCAACAACATAACTATAAATGGGTAATTCCAAGCGCAGTGTAATCAAAAAATTGCTTATAATATTAACACTTAATTCAGGTCTGATAAAAACCCACTCGCCTCCTGTATTCGGGAGGTTAATATTATTTATTTTGTCAATTGATGCATTTCGGTATTTAATGATAAGCCCGGGATTAAAAATAGTATTGAAAAGTAAAAACTGATCTGTATATCCCACATTTGCCTGAAAGACATTCCCAAACTCATAGGTAGAAGTATTATTTAAATATGAATTATTAACTCCTGTCAATCTGTATATGAAATTACCCGAAAAAGTGGCCGATGGCCTAAAGTCAAATGCCTTAGATAACGATAACCATCCCAGGGCATCCCAGGCACCGCTTCCTGGCTGAAGGTCTGCTGTTAATAGAAATCCATCCTCATTGGTAAGATCCGACTTACCAAGTGGTGCTTTAGCGCCTAGCCCTACACTTACTGCGCTGTTTGCACCTAAAGTTTCAGGAAAAGCATATTTTGCCAAAAGCACTGCATCTCCAATACCTGAAGTTTCCGTAAAATTCTCGTTCCCAAATTGAGTAATTGTCCTTGTTTGGTTAACCCAGCTAAAAAGAGCTTCCAGAGCGAACCTATCTGTTAAGGAGTAACCAATGCTTAACAAAACTGAATTTGTTATCCTTTGCCGGGAATCATCATTCAATTTATCATTACCGGCATAAAGGGTATTTAAATTATTGTAATCGTAGTTCAGTCCAAACTGCCAAATACCCCTTTCTTCTATTGGTAATCCTAAATTGTTAGACAGAGGCACTCCACCTGAACAACAGGTTTGAGAAATGGCTTGCTGTCCAAACAGGAAAATACTGGCATAAATTATAACTCTCAAATACATACTGTTTCAACTCCTCTAGTTTAGTATGTATATCAGGGCAATCCTTACAATATGTTCATTTCCCTACTATTATTCGGTTTATATCAAAGATCTTTATATAATCATTACTTATGATTCTCATGCCCTGTTTTTACTTTTCTTAATTCTTCGTTCATCATAGATTTTTTTCCTTTGAGTTGTGCCGAGGCGTCTACCGTAAAAGTTCCATTAGTCACAATCTCATCTCCATTTTCCAACCCATTCAAAACAATATAACCTTCATTAAGCATATCTCCCAGGGTTACTTCCCGCATTTCAAAAGTTGGGTCATCTGGGTTGGTTTTGATGTAGACTATTGAGCGTTCGCCCGTCCAGAGAACGGCACTTTCGGGAATTATTATCATGTCGTCCTTCATTTTCGACCTAAGCCCTAACGAACCGGCCACGAACATACCGGGTTTTAATAGACCTTTTGGGTTTTGTAAAACTGCTCTGACCTCTATAGTCCTTGTCGCCGAATTCAGTACGGGATCTATGAAGGAAATTTTTGCATCGATTTTCTTATCGGGATAGGCCTTGGTAACAATTTCGATTTTTTGGCCTTCCTTTAAAAGCGAGACCTGATTTTCATAGGCATCAAAAACTGCCCATACGGTACTGAGATTAGCAATTTTAAATAAGGGCGAACCTTGTTTTATATAATCGCCGGCTTTTACCGTAATTTCTGAAACTGTTCCTGAGATATTGGCATATACAGGGAAATTTTCTTTAACCTGACCTGATTTTTCAATCTGTTCGATTTGTTTTTCGGATAGTTTCCAAAGTTTAAGTTTGTTACGAACGGCTTGATACAAAGCGGGCTGGGATTCCTTTAGGCTGGTAGCCGTAATCAATTCCTGTTGGGCCGAAACAAGTTCGGGGGAATAAATGGTAGCCAGTTGCTGTCCGCTTCTCACTTCCTCCCCCTCAAAATTAACAAACAGTTTTTCTATCCGTCCATCAAAGTAGGAAGCTTGTGTTTCCATAGCTTTTTCATTCTCCTTTATTTTTCCGGAAAGTTTAAGGGTATTATCGCCCGAAGTTCCCAGGCCAACTCTGGTAGTCCGAATATTGGCCAGTGCCATGGCGTTCTTTGTTAATTTGAATTGGCCAATTGCCAAACCATCCTCTTCGAATTCGGCAGGAATCAGATCCATTCCGCAAATGGGACAAGCACCCGGTTCGGGTTGCATAACTTGTGGATCCATAGAACATGTCCACATTTGGACCGATGTCATTTCCTGGCTATGGTCATGTTCCTCAGCTAGGCCTTTATTTGTGTTAATTCCAAAAATCAAGTATCCAGCAAGCAAGCCTCCGATGATTGCCAATCCAATGTAAAGAATATTTTTTTTCATCTTTCTTTAATTTTTCTTAGAACCTTTAGGTTTAATCTATGATTATATTTCTTAATCTGAGTGAATTGGTAATGACAGAAACAGAGCTAAAACTCATAGCTGCAGCAGCTATCATCGGGGAAAGCAATATCCCGAAAAAGGGATAGAGAACTCCAGCAGCAATTGGTATGCCAAGGGTATTGTACACCAAGGCGAAGAACAGGTTCTGTTTTATGTTCTTCATTACCTTGTCACTCAGATTTCTTGCCTTCACGATTCCATGCAAATCTCCTTTTACCAAAGTAATGGCTGAACTCTCAATAGCTACGTCCGTTCCCGTGCCCATGGCAATACCCACATCACTTTTCGCCAAGGCCGGGGCATCGTTTATACCATCTCCTGCCATTGCCACTACTTTTCCATTTCGCTGAAGTCGCGCTACTTCATTCAACTTATCCTCAGGGAGCATTCCTGCTTTAAAATCGGCCAGATTTAGCTCGCCCGCCACCGCCTGTGCGGTTTCGTGGTTATCGCCTGTGAGCATAATGACTGCGATTCCTTTGTGCTGCAATTCTGCAATTGCCTTGGCACTTGTCCTTTTTATTTTATCGCCAATAACAATATAACCTACGGCCTTTTGTTCAATGGACAGATAAGAAACGGTTTTACCTTGCTTTTGATAAGTCTGGGCTTCGTTTTCCATTTCCTCCAAAAGAGATGCATTGGCCTGTACCATCATTTTGGTATTGCCCAGAGCCGTTTTCTTTCCGTTCACATTTCCTTCAACACCTTTGCCCGCTACCGCATTGAAACCATCAGCTTTGAGGATTTTCACTTGTTGTTCTTTGCCATATTTTATGGTAGCTTCCGCTAAGGAATGTTCGCTCAGGCTGTTTAGTGATACGATGTATTGTAAAACATCGTTTTCGCTAAAAACATCCCCGAATGCACCTACTATCTCAACCGTTGGTTTTCCTTCCGTAATGGTTCCGGTCTTATCTACAATCAGAGTATCAACCTTATCCATCTTTTCAAGGGCTTCTGCATTCTTGATAAGTACCCCATTCTGTGCGCCCTTGCCCACACCAACCATGACCGACATCGGGGTAGCTAATCCCAATGCACAGGGGCAAGCGATTATCAGTACCGCAATCGCATTGACGAGGGCATAGACAAAGGCAGGCTCAGGCCCCCAAACTGCCCAGATGATAAAAGTGATGACCGCTATTATAACAACCACCGGAACGAAATAGCCCGAAACCGTATCCGCTAAATTTTGAATAGGTGCGCGACTACGACTGGCATTGTTGACCATTTGGATAATTTGGGAGAGCAAGGTATCCGATCCAATTTTTTCTGCCTTCATCAAAAAGGACTGATTACCGTTGATAGTTCCGCTACTAATTTTGTCGCCAAGGCTTTTGTTCACGGGAATGGGTTCGCCTGTTATCATGGATTCATCAATAGAAGTCTCGCCTTCGGCAATTACACCATCCACAGGAATCTTGTCGCCTGGTTTTACTCTTAGTATATCGCCCAATTGTATCTGGCCTATGGTAACTTCCTCTTCCTGACCATTAACAACCCGAACGGCCTTGTTGGGAGCCATCTTCAACAATTCCTTCACTGCGGTATTTGTTTTACTATGTGCCCTTGCCTCCAGTACTTGACCTAACAAGACAAGGGTAAGAATTACCGTAGCGGCTTCAAAATAGACGTGAACGCTTCCCGATTCCGTTTTGAATTGGGCCGGGAAAAAGTCTGGAAAGAGTATTCCGAATAAACTGAACAGCCAGGCCACACCTGCTCCTATTCCAATTAAGGTAAACATATTAAGATTCCACGTCCTGATAGAGCGATAGGCTCGTTCAAAGAACATCCATGTGGCATAGAAAACTACAGGAATAGAAAGTGTAAATTGTATCCAATTCCAATTTTTCTGCTCCATAATTTCATAGAGTGGATTATTGGTCAGCATTTCAGACATCGCAATCAAGAAGATGGGTAAGGTAAAAGCCACCGCAATCCAAAACTTTTTGAGCAACTTTTTATAGGTTTTTTCTTCTGAAGAAAGGTTGGGTTCTATAGGGACGAGATTCATCTCACAAATAGGACAACTACCCGGTTTGTCACTGGAGATTTCAGGATGCATAGGGCAGGTGTATTTTGTTGAAGATGTGGATGCGACATTTTGTTCCTCTACCAAATCCATTCCGCAAACAGGACAATTCCCGGGTTGATCATAGGTCTTATCACCTTCACATTGCATTGGACAATAGAATGTACCCATACCATTTGCTTTGGGAGTTTCCGTTTTGTTTGCTTCTGTATGGTGATGTTCGCCATGTTCATAGATGTTATACCTTCCACCATCATTTTTCAAAGCCTCCTGAAACTTATCTAAAGGAATATGGGTTTCCATCTCAATGGTCGCCTCCTCTTTTTCTAAATTTACTACGGCCATGATTACACCTTTCACTTTTGCGAGTGATTCCTGAACATGGTTTCTGCAACCGTTACAGGTCATTCCGTTAATATGATAGGTGTGTTTCATTGTATTTAAATTATTGGATAATTTCAGTTATAGTTCCACATTTTAACATTTTATTTCCATAATATGGATTTTGTATCTGGTCAATATCGGAAAACCAATAACCGCCATCCCCATTAAAGGCCATAGGGCAAAATTGTTTGTAAATTACTCCCCGGGCAATATTTTCTTTAAATAGGGGCTCTACTTCAATTGTAAAATCTGAAAATAGTTTTCGCTGTTTTTCTAAATCGTCCGTTTCCGTAATTTGTTGGGCAATAGTTTTTAAACCCTCTGATCCTTCTGAGAAGTCCTCTGAAAGTGCCAAAGCCAAGGCTTGAGCAACAGATGAATCAGAATTTACGAAGGCTGTCCTTAAAAGTAGGTAATTGTCAAAAACTTTTTCTGTCTTGTTGTCCTTAAAAGTCAGCTTGTCTGAATCCTCCCTTTGTGATTCAATTTCTGTGGATGTACTTGTTTCTGCATTTTTCTTTTGCTCTCCACAAGATGATAAGGCAAAGAATACTATTACGGCTAATGATGTAAAAGTTTTTTGTGATATTTTCTCTATTTTATAAAGGCTCATATTAAAATTTGATTTTATTGATTTGATAAATAATTTATTATTGCCGATTGCAAATAATACGTTTTAACAGCCTCTACGTAGTTCATCTGAAATTTTAACCGTAACTCTTGTATATCCAATACGTCATCAAAATCTAAGCTGCCAGTTTCATAATTCTTTATTAAAATTTCCTCAGCATCTGCGGCTTGTTTTAAATTCTTAATTTGAGTATTGTATTTTATTCTGGCTGCCTGCCTATTATTTAAGGCAGCCCCTAAAATGGTCTCCAGTTTATTTTTCCGATCTGCCTTTTGAGCGGAAATTTCCTGCTGTTTCAGATCATTCTGTATAGTTTTGGACTTATACTTACTGTTAAAAATAGGAATAGATAAAGAAACCATGGGCATTAGCACATCCTTGCCATTATCATTGAAATTCATGTCGGGCCTGGCTTCAACAGGTATGTAGTCCAAACTAAAACCAAGGTTGGGATTAGATTCTTTTTGATTTAGAATTTCCGATTGCTCTACGGATTGGAAAAGTATATCATATTTTTCAAGTTCCGGATGCAGCTGCAATTCCGTATGATTTATATCTGGCCCAATAGGTAAATACAAAGAATCAATAAGTGAGATATCAGCATCTTCTTCAGTATTTCTAAGGTTGTTGAATAGTGTTTTTTCTGCCAAAAAATCATTAAATAAAACCTCTTTTTGTTCCTGCAATTCATTTTGCCGCATTTGGAGTCGAAGAATATCCACGGCAGAAGCTTTACCAACTTCCAATGAGGTTAATGCCAATTTTTCATATGTTTTTAATAATTGAATATTTTTTTCAAGCACTGCTTGTTTGGACTTTATAGTAAACAGTGTATAATATGATTGTGATAAGGACAGTCTCAGTTTTCGCTTTATAATAGTAATATCCAGATAATCTACTTCTGCCAGGGACGAGGCATAATTTTCTCTAGCCGTAATTGTACCAAACCAGGGTAGCATTTGCTTTACTGTAAAACGCGCTTTTTGTGCTCCTGTCCTTGTTTCTGGTTCACTAACAAAATAGCCAGCACTCAATTCTGTACTGGGCAAAGAATTAGCTTCCCCTACCTTTTCCATTGAAATATCATAACGTAACTCAAAAGCCTGTACTTCGGGATTGTTGTTTTCGGCCTCTTGGATATAGGAGTCCAGTGTTTGGGCTTTTAGAGCCGTAACCATTAATAATCCTATTACTATGTTCATTATATTTTTCATGCATGTAATCTTTTAAGTTGCCACTCGCTTTTCCAACTAAACAATACCGGAACCACCAAAAGGGTTATCAGAGCGATCAACATGCCCCCAAAAGAGGGTATTGCCATGGGAATCATAATATCACTTCCTCTGCCTGTAGAAGTCAACACGGGTAATAATGCCAGTATGGTTGTTGCAGTGGTCATTAAACAAGGACGTATCCGTTTTTCTCCAGCTTCCACAACTGATGCCCTAACGGCTTCCAGCGTTCTGGGTTTGTTCCGGTCAAACGTCTGGGTTAAGTAGGTAGCCATAATCACACCATCATCTGTGGCTATCCCAAAGAGGGCAATAAACCCTATCCAAACTGCTACGCTCAAATTAATTGTATGCATTTGGAACATATCGCGTAAATTCTCGCCAAAGAAATTGAAATTCAGGAACCAATCCTGTCCATAGAACCAAATCATAATAAAGCCTCCGGCAAAAGCCACGGCAATTCCCGTGAAAACCATTAGCGAAGTGCGTACCGAACGGAACTGGAAATACAGAATCAAAAAGATAATAAGTAAAGCCAATGGTACGACCACGGTTAAAGTTTTCTCTGCCCGTAGCTGATTTTCATAGGTGCCTGTAAAATTATAGTTAATACCTTTGGGAACTAGCAGTTCTCCATTGTCAATTTTTTGTTGGATAAGAGCCTGTGCATTCTTTACTACATTGACTTCAGCAAAACCGTCCATCTTATCGAACAAAACATATCCCACCAAAAAAGTATCCTCGCTTTTGATGACTTGTGGTCCTTTTTCGTAGCGGATGTTTACCAGTTCACTCAAGGGAACAGGATTGCCTTTTGCCACCGGAACATAAATATTCTTGATGTCAGTTGGATTTTCCCGGAGCTCTCTTGGATAACGTACCCGGACCCCATAGCGTTCCCTGCCCTCAACCGTCTGGGTCAATATCATACCGCCAACGGCCACTTCTAACACCCTTTGCACATCTTCAATTTGAATACCATATCTTACCAGGGCCTCCCTGTCAATATCAATCAGCAGGTATGGTTTGCCGACAATCCTATCGGCAAATACTGCTTCATCCTTGATCCCTTCGGCCTCTTTCAAAATATTTTCTAACTGAATTCCAAAGGCTTCTATTTGCCTTAAATCCTGACCCTTGACCTTGATGCCCATGGGTGCGCGCATTCCTGTTTGGAGCATTACCAACCGGGTTTCGATAGGTTGCAATTTGGGAGCAGAAGTAACTCCGGGCAAACGGGTTACAAGGATAATTTCATTCCAAATATCATCGGGGGATTGTATTTCAGGTCTCCAGTTACGGTAGTAATCCCCATCTGAATCGGGAATCAAATTCTCAAAACCTATTTCGGAAAAATCTTTGGTATTGGTTTCTTTATATTTATTGACCGTTTCATCAAGAATAGTATTCGGATTTAAAATGAAATCATCATTATGTAGTGCGAATAATCCATCTTCATTTACCTTGAAGCGTTGTCGTTTTCCCGATTCGTTCAGCATATACTCAGGTTTGTACTGAATGAGGTTTTCGTACATGGATAAGGGGGCAGGGTCGAGCGCGGATTCCGTGCGCCCCGATTTACCAACCACTGTTTCTATTTCAGGGATGCTGGCCACAGCCATGTCCAACAGCTGGAGTACCCGCTTGTTTTCTTCCACTCCCGCATGGGGCAGAGAAGTAGGCATCAACAAAAATGAACCCTCATTGAGCGCCGGCATAAATTCTTTGCCTGTATTCTGCATGATAAGTACACCGAAAACAACGATGGTCATTGGAATGGATAGGAACAGTAATTTGTTTCGCAAAGCCCAAGCTAAGATGTTAGTATAGTATTTCCGAAAGCCTATGAATATGGACAACAGTCCGAAACAAATAAGAGTGACGAATACCAAATTCCAAAAAATGTTCTGATCCAAGCCCAAAGGGCGCCAATAGGTGGCTAAAAGAAAGACGATCGCAGTAGCCGAAATAATGACATTTAAGCGGTTTGCCTGTTTTTCGGTAAGGGAAAATCCATTAAATAAACGCGAAGCCAATTCGGGGTTTTTCAAAGGTCTTATCGTTCCAAAAGCCATCAGGACCAACCCCAACCAATAACCATAAACTAGTGCCAGAAGCCCCAGAACAATAAGTATTCCACTAAAAACAAAAACCACAATGTTCTTGCTTCTTTTCCTTCTAAACAGAAAAGCGGCAAAAGGTGGTATGAGAAATAAAGCGACTATAATGGATGCAGTCAATGCAAAGGTTTTCGTAAAAGCCAACGGTCGGAACAGTTTTCCTTCGGCCCCTATCATTGTAAATACCGGAATGAAACTGATAATGGTGGTCATAACTGCGGTAACGATGGCACCGGAAACTTCGGCTGTAGCATTATATACAACTGTGTTTATGGGCGACTTTTCTCCGTCCCCGTCCAGATGTCGTAAGATATTCTCGGAGAGGATAACACCCATGTCCACCATGGTACCGATTGCAATTGCGATCCCGGAAAGTGCCACTATATTGGCATCCACATTAAAAAGTTTCATGGTAACAAAAACCATCAAAACCGCTACCGGTAATAAACCTGATATAAGAATAGCAGCCCGTAAATTGAATACCATAATAATGATAACTAATATGGTAATCAGTATTTCCAGGGTCAACGCTTCATTGAGCGTTCCCAGAGTTTCCTGTATCAGTTCCGTTCGATCATAAAATGGCACAATGGTCAATTGAGATGTACTACCGTCTGCCAATTCTTTGGATGGTAAACCCGAACTAAGTTCCTTTATTTTTTCCTTAACATTATTGATAACCTCTAACGGGTTAGCGCCATATCTGGCCACGACAACACCACCCACGACCTCGGCTCCTTCCTTGTCCAGTATACCCCGTCTTACTGCGGGTCCGAGCGAAACATTGGCAATATCCATTACTCGGATGGAAGTATAATCCTCAGAAGTGACCACTGCATTTTTGATGTCCTCCAAAGATTGTACATAGCCAAGACCTCTGACCAGGTATTCAGCCTGATTGATTTCCAATGTCTGAGCTCCAATATCCCGGTTGCTTTTTTTCACCGCATTAACTACCTGATGAAGACCAATATTGTACTGCTTCATCAATTCGGGGTCCACATCGATTTGATATTCCTGTACATAGCCCCCGATTGAGGCTACTTCGGAGACGCCGCTTGCGGCGGAAAGGGCGTATTTTACATAATAATCTTGTATACTCCTTAATTCTTGTAAGTCCCAGCCACCTGTAACATTTCCTTCCTCATCCCTGCCTTCCAAGGTGTACCAGAATATTTGACCTAATCCCGTTGCATCTGGCCCCAAAGCGGGCTTTACACCATCGGGCAACAGATTGCTTGGGAGCGAACTCAGCTTTTCAAGGATCCGGCTGCGGCTCCAGTAGAATTCCACATCCTCTTCAAAGATGATATAGATGCTCGAAAATCCGAACATTGAGGAACTCCGTATCGTCCTGACACCAGGAATACCTAAGAGAGAGGTGGTCAACGGATAGGAAATCTGGTCTTCGATATCCTGTGGTGATCTGCCCGGCCATTTGGTAAATACAATTTGTTGGTTCTCTCCTATATCAGGTATGGCATCCACCGCAACGGGGTCTCTTGGCAAAAAGCTCGTGTCCCAATCGAAGGGCGCATTTACAGTACCCCAGCCTATAAATAAAAGGAGCAACAGCATCGCCACCAATTTATTCTCGATAAAATATTTAATGCCTTTGTTTAGCATATGTATTGATTATTAAACAGTTAGAAACTGAAGTTGACCAAAATTTAATCAACAACTTCAGCCCATTATACAGAAAGAACTGTCGGGCTTTAATTTCAATGTTTAAAAATCAAATGAGAAAAGTCTGATCGAGAATTTGTATATCCCTGATCAGAGGGGGTGGAGAATATTCTTTGAAAGAATCGAGGTTTTTATCAACAGCCTCAAATAAATTAACATAAGTGTAATAGAATGTCGAGATAAAGATCTGCTGCTCAAACGTGAATTGATCAAAAGAAATTTTCAGATCGTCCTGACCTTTCATGATAATTTCCAAATCGGTGCAGCAATCCATTTCCATAACCGAATTCTCTCCTGTTGCATTAGAATGTCCGGCTTGCATCATACAATTTTTTGCATTTTCAGAAAAACTGAAATCCACCAACTGATCACCGCAATAGTGCATATCTACCGTAAAAGACATGGTAGAGAACAACACTAAAAGTGCCATGCTAACAGATATTATTTGACGCAAAGATTCCTTCATTAGTAGACAAAACTACGAAAATTTGTCTTTTATTGTATTGGTTGACAAAAGTTTAAATCTTCTATTGTCCTAATTTAGGGGATCATTTCGTTATGATTTGTTTAAAACGCCATCATTAAAATTACATTTTGAATACTTTTACAATAAAAATTAACATGCTAAGTGAATTACACCCGAAGATAGAATCCATACTAAATAATAAAACTTTTGAGGTAAACGAGCGCCTTAGACAAATATGCGTTCTGCTTAGGGAAAATATTTTATATTATGACTGGGTAGGCTTTTACTTTAAGAATGGAACTAAAGAAGAGCTAAAACTTGGACCTTATGCCGGGGAACCTACAGACCATACGATAATCCCTTTTGGCAAAGGAATTTGCGGCCAGGTTGCCCTTAGCAATGAAAACTTTGTGGTGCCTGACGTAAAAGCTCAGGATAATTATATTGCCTGCAGTATTAATGTAAAAGCAGAAATTGTTGTTCCCTTATTTTTAAATGGGGAGAATATTGGTCAAATTGATATTGATTCCAATACCCCTGACCCATTTAACAAGGAAGATGAAAAATTTTTAGAATTTATAAATAAGGAAGTATCGAAAATTCTTTAAAACTTTAACTCTTTTGTTAATAACCCAATCCCTTTTGTAGCTTCAAAAAAATTACATTTGTGTCCTTTAGCTATTCTATTTAAGCACAACAAAATGAGCACTACAAAAAAAATTAATTCAGCCTTAATTTCAGTATTTCACAAAGATGGTCTAGAACCTATTGTAAGGAAATTTGACCAGCTCGGGATTTCAATTTATTCCACGGGTGGCACTGAAAAATTTATACAAGATTTGGGAATTGATGTAATTCCTGTAGAAGAGGTGACCAGTTATCCTTCAATTTTAGGTGGCAGGGTTAAAACATTGCACCCAAAGGTATTTGGTGGTATTTTAAACAGGCAAGATAACGAAAGTGATGTGGCCCAATTAGAAGAATTTGATATCCCCCAATTAGATGTTATTATCGTGGATCTCTATCCGTTTGAAAAAACTGTAGCTGGAGGTGCATCTGAACAGGAAATCATTGAAAAGATTGATATTGGTGGAATATCACTTATAAGAGCTGCAGCAAAAAACTATAAAGATGTTCTATGTGTTTCTTCCATGGAAGATTACAATGAATTCCTAGAACTAATTAATAACACTGAAGGGGAGAGCACTGAGGACGACAGAAGGCATTTTGCCACAAAAGCATTTAATGTTTCCTCGCATTATGATACCGCGATCTTCAATTACTTTAATAAGGATCATAAGGAGGCTGCTCTGAAGATTAGTGAAACCAATGCGAAAATTTTACGATATGGTGAAAACCCGCACCAAAAAGGGTTCTTTTTTGGAGATTTTGATGCCATTTTTACCAAATTACACGGTAAGGAATTGTCCTATAATAATTTATTAGATGTTGATGCCGCTTTAAATCTCATGAATGAATTTAAAAACGATGATCCTACGTTTGCCATACTTAAACACAATAATGCCTGCGGAATGGCAACAAGAAAAACAATACATCAGGCATATGTTGATGCGCTGGCAGGAGATCCGATATCTGCATTCGGAGGTATATTGATCAGTAATGTGAAAATTGATGCTCCAACAGCTCAGGAAATACATAATTTATTCTGCGAAGTAGTTATTGCCCCAAGTTACGATGATGAGGCATTAAGTATTTTAAAAGGTAAGAAAAACAGAATCGTTTTAATACAGAAAGAAACGCCACTGCCAGATATGCTGGTAAGAACATGTTTAAATGGATTTCTTCTTCAGGACAAAGATTTTAAAACAGATACCCTGGAGGATTTGAAATACGTAACCAGTAAGACGCCTAGCCAGCAGGAATTGGATGACATCATCTTTGCATCAAAACTATGTAAGCATACAAAATCAAATACCATAGTATTGGCTAAAAACAAACAGTTATGTGCCAGTGGTACCGGTCAAACTTCAAGGGTCGATGCTTTAAACCAGGCTATTCATAAAGCAAAATCCTTTAATTTTGATTTGGAAGGAGCCGTAATGGCAAGTGATGCATTTTTTCCATTTCCCGATTGTGTAGAGATTTCAAACAATAATGGGATAACGAGCGTTATACAACCAGGAGGCTCAATTAAGGATCAATTGAGCATCGATTATTGTAACGAAAATGGAATGTCAATGGTAATGACCGGTACTCGCCATTTTAAGCATTAATTTTACTACTTTTGTCGATGAAATGCACCTTTTAAACCGAAACCAAACTAACGCAAATGGGATTTTTTGATTTCTTAACTGAAGAAATAGCTATCGATCTGGGCACTGCAAATACTCTTATTATCCATGCAGACAAGGTAGTTGTGGACAGTCCGTCTATTGTTGCAAGAGACAGGATCACAGGTAAAATAATAGCTGTGGGCAAGGAGGCCAATATGATGCAGGGGAAAACCCACGAAAACATTAAAACTATCCGCCCTCTGAAGGATGGGGTCATCGCAGATTTTGATGCGTCTGAAAAAATGATCAATATGTTCATTAAGAACATTCCTGCTTTGAAGAAAAAATGGTTTCCGCCTGCATTGCGTATGGTGATATGTATTCCATCAGGTATTACTGAGGTAGAAATGCGTGCAGTAAAGGAATCTGCAGAACGGGTAAATGGCAAGGAAGTTTATCTCATACATGAACCTATGGCTGCAGCCATAGGGATTGGCCTGGATATTATGCAACCCAAGGGTAATATGATTGTGGATATAGGTGGTGGAACAACGGAGATAGCGGTAATTGCTTTGGGTGGGATTGTTTGTGATAAATCGGTTAAAATAGCGGGCGATGTATTTACCAATGACATCATCTATTATATGCGCACTCAACATAATCTATATGTAGGAGAAAGTACGGCAGAGAACATTAAAATAACAATAGGATCTGCTACAGAGGACCTTCAATCTCCGCCAGATGAGATGTCAGTACAAGGCCGGGATTTGCTTACAGGAAAACCAAAACAGGTTTCTATTTCATTTAGAGAAATTGCCAAAGCTTTGGACAAGTCTATTTTGAGGGTAGAAGATGCCGTAATGGAAACTTTATCGCAAACTCCTCCAGAATTAGCCGCAGATATTTATAATACGGGCATTTACCTTGCTGGTGGTGGATCTATGCTTCGCGGATTGGACAGAAGATTATCCCAAAAAACAGATTTACCGGTCTATATTGCAGAAGATCCGTTAAGAGCCGTAGTTAGAGGAACAGGTATAGCACTTAAAAATCTGGAACGCTACAAAAGTATTCTTATTAAATAACCTGAATTCCATGGGGATTTAAGATACAATTTGGCATCTCATTTTAAACGCCTAACATAACAAGTGAATGCAGCAGATAATCAATTTTATCATTAAGTATAAAACCTCGCTGCTTTACTTATTATTGCTGTTAATTTCCCTGGCCTTTACCATTGACTCTCATTCTTATCATCGATCAAAATTCTTTAATTCTTCAAACCGAATATCTGGTTCAATATACAATACTGCAGATGGTATTACGCGTTATTTTAACTTGAATGAGGAAAACAAAAAACTGGTCGAAGAAAACAAAAAACTGAGAAGTTTGCTTTTCAATTCAAATATTGAAGATACTGTCTTAATAGATACTACTAAATTTGATTTTACAACAATAGCTGGAAGAATTATAAAGAACAGTTATGCTAGTCTAAATAATTATATAACGATAAACAGGGGAACAAACCATGGAATAAAACAAGATATGGGTGTAATTACCGCCCAGGGTATTCTTGGGATTGTTGAACATACCACAAAAAATTATGCCTCTGTTCAAAGTATATTGAACACTAAATCTAATATAAATGCCAAAATTAAGAATACGAATTATTTTGGGTCTTTAGTTTGGGACGGACGGAGTTATAACCAGGTAAAACTGGAAGATATTCCCAGATTAGTGCCACTTTTAGTCGGTGATACTATAGTTACCGGAGCCATGTCAAGTATTTTCCCCGAGAACATTCCCATTGGAACCATTAAAAAATATGACCTGAACGTATCGAAGAGTTTTTATAGTATAGATGTAGAACTTTTTAACGATATGTCTAATGTTAAAAATGTCTATATCATTTATAACAAAAACAGACCTGAAATCTTAGAGCTCGAAACTAAAATTGCAAATGACCAGTAGTTATTACTATATCAATTTTATAAGATTCGCTCTACTTGTTCTTGTTCAGGTATTAGTGTTTAACAGGTTGAATTTTTTTGGCTTTATAAATCCAATGGTCTATATTCTTTTCCTCTATTGGTATCCAATAAAGGAAAATAGGGTAGTTTTTATATTTTTAGGATTTTTACTGGGTTTATCAATTGATTTTTTCTCGGACACTATGGCTTTACACGCGGCATCAACGGTCACCATAGCTTATCTAAGACCTACTATAATGCGTTTTGTTTTTGGAGTCAATTACGAATTTCAAAGTTTCAAATTATCTAATACTACCAGGGTACAACAAATTACCTTTTTGACGTTATTAATTGTAACACATCATGTTATGTTCTTTACCTTGGAAATTTTCAGTTTATCAAATTTGCTGCTAATTTTAAAGAAAGTTATTTTTACAGGAATTGCCACACTTATACTTTGTTTACTTTTTGGTTCACTTTTCAGTGTAAAGAAAGAATAAGCGTCATGCTAACGAATTATTGAAAGCTAAATTTCAATGAAAAAAATATTATTATCGTCCATAATCATCCTTATCGGGATAACCTTTATAGGTAGGCTGTCCTATCTGCAAATATTTAGCTTTTCCCCAGATCAGGTATTGGAAGATCCGGCCATAAAGGCGATATACGATTATCCGGAACGGGGTTACATCTATGATAGAAACGGGAATCTTTTGGTAGGAAATGATCCTGCCTATGACGTGATGGTTATTCCAAGGGAAGTGCAACCTCTGGACACTCTTGAGTTTTGCAGTCTTCTAGGAATAGATAAGGAAAAATTTGTGCAAAAACTCCGAAAGGCCAGAATCTATTCTCCAAGATTACCTTCAGTATTGGTACCTCAACTTTCTAAAGAAGACTATGCAATGCTTCAGGAGAAAATGAGGAAGTATGAGGGATTTTATATTCAAAAAAGATCATTAAGATATTACGACACCAAAGCCGCTGCAAATGTCCTGGGATATATCAGGGAGGTAAATGAACGCGACCTGGCAAGAAATCCATATTACGTGCAGGGAGAATTAACGGGCGGTAAAGGCGTTGAACAACAATATGAGGAATTTCTAAGAGGCAGAAAAGGAGTACAATATATTCAGAAAGACAGATTCAACCGAGATATAGGTCCCTATAAAGGCGGTATACTTGACACTCTTCCGGAACAGGGTAAAGAAATAAGCCTTACTCTTGACAAGGAACTTCAGGAATATGGAGAATTACTAATGCATGGTAAATGGGGTGGCATAGTTGCCTTAGAGCCATCTTCTGGAGAAATATTGGCAATGATCTCTGGCCCAACTTATGATCCGGCACTGCTTGTAGGAAGAGAACGCTCAAAAAACTATAGCAAACTACATTATGACACTATATCCAAACCCCTGTTTGACAGATCTATTTCGGCTGAAGGTTCTCCGGGATCACCATTTAAAACACTAAATGCCCTGGTGGCTTTGCAGGAAGGGGTAATCCAGCCTGGTACAACTTTTCGATGCTATAACGGATTTTATGTTGGTAAAACAAAAAGGGGGTGTCATTGCGGAGGTGGAATAAGAAATTTAAACAGCGGTATATATAAATCTTGTAATGCATACTTCGCAGGTACATTTCGAAAAATTTATGAAAATTTTCCGACTACAGATGAAGGTCAGGATGTTTGGGAAAAACACATGAATAGTTTTGGCCTTGGAAATTTTCTGGGATATGATCTTCCTACCGGAAGACCAGGAAGAATCCCAAGTAAAGGTTATTATGACAAATGGTATGGAGATGATCGCTGGGCTTCGTCTTATATTATTTCAAATTCCATCGGGCAGGGTGAAGTTGCTGCAACTCCGGTTCAATTAGCCAATATGACAGCTGCCATTGCAAACCGTGGTTATTATTACACTCCCCATATCCTGAAAAAAGTTGAAGGTAAGGATATTAGTTTTCCGGAATACGTCCAACCCAAGTATACCACAATTGATAAAAAGCATTTTGAACCTGTCATAAAAGGCATGGCCGACGTTTATAAAAAAGGTACGGCCAGATGGGTACAAATACCCGGAATAGAAATTGCGGGCAAAACGGGTACTGTTGAGAATTATACAATAATTGATAGTGTACGAACACAGCTTACAGATCATTCAGTGTTTGTCGCTTTTGCTCCTGTAGACAATCCTAAAATTGCTTTAGCAGTTTATATTGAAAATGGCTATTATGGCTCAAGATATGCAGGCCATATAGCCTCTCTATTAATAGAAAAGTACTTAAAAGGAAAAATTACCAGAAAGGACCTTGAAAAAAGAATGCTCGAAAAAACTCTTGAACATGAATATGCCAAACCATACAGCGGAGAAGAATTCAAGATAAATCAGTATGTTTGGTAGGAAAGTATATAAGCGAATTGATTGGCTTACCGTTTTGTTTTACCTTTTACTAGTAGGGATAGGTTGGCTTAACATTTATTCCAGCACATTTACAGAAAGTAATTCCTCCATTTTTGATTTTGGTAAATTATACGGTAAACAACTGATTTTTATAGGGTTAAGCCTAATCAGTATACTAGTCATACTTGCACTGGAGGCCAGTTTTTATGAACGCTTTTCCAGCGTTTTGTATATTATTTCAATGGTTCTTCTAATGGGGCTTTTTGTCTTCGGCAAGACCATTGCCGGAGCGACTTCATGGTACGACCTTGGATTTTTTAATTTTCAGCCTTCAGAGCTTGCGAAAGTTGCCACAGTTTTAGCTTTGGCAAAGTATTTAAGCGATATTCAGACAGATATTAAAAACCGGAAAGAGCAATTTTATTCTTTTCTAATTATTTTAATACCGGCCATTTTAATTATCCCTCAACCAGATCCGGGCAGTGCACTAGTGTTTTTTGCGTTGGTCTTTGTTCTTTTCAGAGAGGGATTGCCACTGTATTACTTAGGTATAGCAGTTCTGGCCGTGTTGGTTTTTATAACCACTTTAATGTTCGGAACTACTTGGGTAGGAATTGGCTTAGCTTTAATAATTTCTCTTTTTTTCTTATTGAAAAGAGCTTCTTTTAAAATTCCCATCCTTCCTTTAATAACAGTTTTTGTTATTACAATCGCCTTTTCACTCTCCGTAAATTTTGTGTTCAACAATGTTTTTGAACAACGTCATAGAGACAGATTCAGCCTTTGGCTTCGATTGGAAAAAGATCCTAATAAACTCGAACAAATTCGCAAAACCATAGGCTATAATACGTATCAATCTGAAAAAGCAATTGAATCAGGTGGTTTCTTTGGCAAAGGCTTTTTAGAAGGCACCAGAACCAAAGGGGATTTTGTGCCTGAACAACATACAGATTATATTTTTAGTACTGTAGGGGAAGAGTGGGGATTTTTGGGCACAACTGTTGTTGTCATTCTATTTACTTTGTTACTCTTAAGACTTGTATATCTTGCCGAAAGGCAAAAAAACGATTTTAGCCGAATGTACGGATATGGAGCAATATCTATTCTGCTTATTCATTACTTTATCAATATTGGAATGGTTATCGGTGTACTCCCAACCATTGGTATTCCATTACCTTTCTTTAGCTACGGAGGATCCGGTCTTCTAGGATTTACAATTCTTTTATTTATATTTCTGAAATTAGATGCAAACAGATTAAATGAGTGGGGTTAGATATTCCAATAATTTGAATTTAAACTTTGTTCCAATCGCGATTCAGTATCTTCATCCATTTTACTAAAAAAATCTATCCCGCTAATCTCCTCTAAATCATCTACGGTTACTAAAAATTTTGCAAGTGGCTCTTTCGTGTCCTGGTGAGGAATCAGAAAAGCAAGAGCTTTTATATCTTTTCCATCTTCTTTGACTACAATTTTATAATACCATTCAGGGACCGCCACATCTTCTTCTCCAATTGTCGAAAGACCTTCTTCTAGAACTCCGCCGGTGATTATATAAAGACCATCATATTGTTTAGCCCATTTTCTTATCCTCATTTCCAATTCATTCCATATCCCTGAATTAAAATCATTCTTTTGTGGTGTAATATTACTGGTGTAAAAAGTTTCATTGTAGGCATAATCGGAAAACCTTCTGTCTCCTGCGGGGCAAAGATGCCCCCTGTCATATCCAGAGCCTTTATAATTCCTCCAATCCGCGGATTTTGTACTTATTTTAGGGTCTTCAATATAATCAGGACGTTCTCTGTCATCATAGGTAAGATGACTTCGATTTAGAACATAAGCTACCCATTCGGCCTGTTCATAGCGTTCATTATAGGAAAGTGTATAATTACTATGAATTACTATTTCTCCCGAAGTTGAAGCTGGTAATATTTTATCTGGTACTTTAGAAGTTAAAATTTCATTAGCGGGGACGGAATACAAATCGGGGGTATAAAAATTCTCAAACACCCAAAAACCAACAATACATAGGATCAACAAAGAAACATAAATAGTTTGGTTCGTTCTTCGTGATCTGCTTTGCATCATAAATCAAATTTAGTTTAATTTCACTGAATATTAAGTTGAATAGATTGTAAGTTAGAACCAAAAAATCCGACAAAAAATACTTATTTTCCCTTTAGGGAATTTATTGAATTTTAATATAAAAATTGAAGTACTCACCATAATTGGAATTCTATGTTGACTTGGAAAAACATAATAAACTTTACGGTAAGTGGAAATCCCGCACCAGACAGGCGTGTTGAAAAAACAGAAAATGAATGGCGTGAAATACTTACACCAGACCAATTTCGAATTACCCGGAAAAAAGGAACTGAAGCCCCTCATTCAGGAGCATTATGCAGTATCCACGATGCGGGTAAATATTCCTGTGTATGTTGCAAAACTCCTCTGTTTGATTCTACTATAAAATTTGAATCAGGTACAGGATGGCCTAGTTTCACACAACCTATAGCAGAAAATGCTATTAAATATGAAAAAGATATCACATTTGGAATGATAAGGGTAGAAGTTCTTTGTAATACTTGCGACGCGCATTTAGGACATGTATTTCCGGACGGCCCTGAACCTAGCGGTCTTCGCTATTGTATTAACTCGGAGTCAATGACTATAGAAAAGGAGGTTATTGATGGAAAGTAAAAAATTGGAATTAGCAACACTGGGCGGAGGATGTTTTTGGTGTACTGAAGCTGTTTTATTAGAGATCAAAGGGGTAGAAAAGGTAATCTCAGGATATTCTGGGGGGAATGCTCCAGGTAAGCCAACTTATAGAGAAATATGCTCCGGACTTACCGGTCATGCAGAGGTAACACAGGTTAGCTTTGATCCTGGCATTATTTCTTTCCATGATCTATTAATAGTTTTTATGACTACCCATGACCCTACAACACTCAACAGGCAAGGTGCAGATGTAGGGACACAATACCGTTCTGTTATTTTTTACCATAACCAAAATCAAAAAGAAGTGGCAGAAGAAGTTTTAAGTGAAATGTCTTCCTATTATGAAAATCCTATAGTTACAGAATTGAGTCCTTTAAAAATATTTTATGATGCAGAGGACTATCATCAGAATTATTATAGGAATAACCAGAGTCAGGGCTACTGTAATTTTGTAATTGCTCCAAAATTGTCTAAACTTAGACAAATACATGCAGACAAACTTAAAAGCACAAGTTAGGTAAACCCGGTTTAAATTAACTGAGCCTATGCTTAGACATGCTAATTGTTTCTCATAGTACAGTAAGTTATTTAAATGCAGAAAAAACCTGAATTAAATTGATTGGTCTTTTCAAAGAATATTGAAATATTGCTTCGCTGCTAATTGCAAGGATGATTTTAAAACAAAAAAAGCTCCGGTAAAATTACCGGAGCTTTTATTTATAAAGTAAACAGGTATTTCTTAACCTTTTACGCTGGCTAATTTACCGTTTTTAATGTTGTTTAATTTCAAATCCTGAAGCACATTTATTGCCTCTTCCACGTAGACATCTTTTGCAAGATTATTGTGCCAACGGTCGCGTTTTTCCCTTAAAATGGGATCTTTTGTAAAAAGTTCTTCTTCGTATTTCAAAGATTCGAATGTCAAATGCGAGTCGTAATCCGATATGGTCTTAAAATATGTTGATTTTTCCTTATCCTTTTTTTCTTCTCTTTTGTAGATATCATAATTAAGTGAAACTACATTTTCATCCTGTTGTTCCTTAAGCCATTTGGCGTTTTCTTCAATTAAAGCAATCTGAGGATTCGTAGACATACGCTTGGCACTATTCTCAATTGTTACTTCATAATCAATATAACCTTCCCAGGGCTCATAATCTGCCGGTGATATTTTGTCCCAGTTTAAAGGATTACGCTGATCTCTTTCCCCCAAGTCTATATAACTGTATCTATCCGGCACAACAACATCACTTTTAACTCCTTCCAACTGCGTTGATCCTCCATTTATCCTATAAAATTTTTGAGTTGTTAATTTTATAGCTCCAAGATCGCCATGCTCATTACTTCTAACAATGTTTTCTAAGGGGATTACATTTTGCACTGTTCCTTTGCCAAAAGTTTGCTTACTGCCAATAACAACTGCCCTTTTATAGTCTTGCATAGCAGCTGCCAATATTTCAGAAGCTGAGGCAGAAAGTTCATTCACCAAAATAACAAGAGGACCATCCCATTGAATCCGTTCATCCTTATCCTCGTATACGTCCTTGTCTTTTCCGGAAGACCTGACCTGAACCACAGGACCATCTTTTATAAAAAGACCAGCCATTTCCACTACTGTTTTAAGAGACCCGCCTCCATTGTCCCTAAGGTCAATTACAAGGCCTTCAGCACCTTCCTTCTTTAATAGCTCAACCTCTTTGGCTACATCCGTTGCTGCATTTCTTTCGGCATAATCATTAAAATCCACATAGAATTTAGGAAGATTAATAATCCCGTATTTTTGATTCTCTTTAATAACCGTTGCCGATTTAGCATAACTCTCTTCAAGTTCTACTACATCTCTTGTAATTGAAATTACTTCTATAGAGCCATCTACTTTCCTTACTGTTAAATCAACTACCGTGCCCTTAGGGCCTTTAATTAGTTTAATAGCATCATCCAAACGCATCCCGACAATATTTACCGGTAATTCTCCGTCCTGGCCAACTTTTAATATTTCATCACCTACTTCCAGTTGCTGATCCCTCCAAACAGGTCCGCCTGAAATGATCTCAACAATCTTTGCGCCCTCTGGTTTTTTCTGCAATCTTGCCCCAATACCTTCAAATTTACCAGACATGCTAATGTCAAATTTATCTTTATCTTCAGGAGCGAAGTAATAGGTATGAGGGTCAAACTCATCAACAATTGTATTGATATAATATACAAACCAGTCTTCCCGTTTGAGATCGTCTACAAAGTCGAAATATTCATCCAGAGTCTTTTTTGTAGATTCTCTGGCCTCTAATTCCATTTGTGAATCAGTTATACTGGTATTGTCGGGATCATCTTTCTTTTTTTGTTCCTGTTCTCTAAACTTGGAATCAAAAGTTCCAATAGTGGCATATTTGAGTTGTTTCCTCCATCGCTCTTTAAGCTCATTTCTTGTACGTGCAAATGACTGGTCTTTATAATCTATATTAATAGATTCTTCGACTGAATAATCGAAAGGATCACTTAAAACTTCCGCATAAAGCGATTTGGCATTTTCCATTCGCTTCATGAATCTGGAATAAACAATATTAAAGAATGATATATCTGTATTTCTTATCTGATCGTCAATTTGAAACTTGTATTTTTCAAATTCCAAAATATCTTCCTCCAGAAAATACCTTTTTGTAGGGTCAATAACATCGATAAAATCTTCAAAAACACTAACGGAGAAATCATCATTAATTTCCTTTGGTTCATAGTGTCCACGTTCTAAAATATAAGTAATAAGATCTAAGAGTAATTTATCCTTATCATCATTTTCAAATGACTTATTGGTAAAACTGCATGATGCAACTGCAATAAGTATTACCAAAAATCCAAGTATGAGGTTTCTTTTCATGTATTCTTTTTTAGGTGTGGTTACTATTAACCCACTTAATAATAAACTTAAACTATCTACAAAAACATGGCCATGCCAATGAATTCCCTAAGATACTGAAAAAACCATGCCACTTTGCAAGCTAGCAGCATTAATTTTTTGTTAACATCATTAGGATTTGTTTCCTACAAGCTTTAATAATCAACTAGTTGTACCTGATTTTTCGGTAAAAAGGAAACGTGTTCAAGAACTTACCATAATTAGTGTTTTTGAACAGGGCTTCCAATAGCGCGCCATAATAACATATTAAAAACGTATTTTTACGGCAGAAAGTATACAGTATGCAAAAACCCCTTATTCTGGTAACCAATGACGATGGAATAACGGCCCCGGGCTTACGAGCTTTGGTTCGTTATATGAAGGAAATAGGTGATGTTGTTGTTGTAGCGCCAGATAGTCCGCAATCGGGAATGGGTCATGCTATAACACTTGATAATACACTTTACTCCAAGAAAGTTACCATAGATCTTGAAAATGGCGGCAATGAAGAGTACAGCTGCAGTGGAACGCCCGCCGATTGCGTAAAATTGGCACTTCAGGAGATCCTTAGCCGAAAACCAGACCTCTGCGTCAGTGGAATAAATCACGGTTCTAATTCTTCTATAAATGTTATCTACTCAGGAACAATGAGTGCAGCCATAGAAGCAGGAATTGAAGGCATCCCTGCCATTGGATTTTCATTATGTGATTATTCCTGGGAAGCTAATTTTAAGACCGCTGAAACAGCAGTAAAAAAAATTGCAGAAGAAGCACTAAGCAATGGAATTCCCAAAGGAGTTGTTCTCAACGTAAATATCCCTAAAACCAATAACGAAGGTATTAAAGGAATAAAAGTGTGCCGTCAGGCAAGAGCCAATTGGAAGGAGAAATTTGATAAACGAATCAATCCAATGGGCAAAGACTACTATTGGCTCACCGGGGAATTTGAACTATTAGATAAAGGTGAAGACACCGATGAATGGGCCTTAAGTAATGGATATATTTCGGTAGTTCCCACACAGTTTGATTTAACAGCGCATCACGTCATACAGGATATAAACAACTGGTCTTTAAATGAATAATAAAAAGGAAATATTAATTGGTTTGGCAGTAGGAATTATTGCCAATGTTACAGGGACACTTTTGTATATACTCTTGTTTTCCGATTTTGGGATTATGGATACATTCTATGCAGCTGTTAAACAGGGGCATATTGGTAGTTTGCTAGCCTTGGGCGCAATTTTAAATCTGATCGCCTTTTTTGGCTTTCTAAAAATTAGAAGGGATCAAAGAGCAAAGGGAGTATTAATTGCCACTTTATTTACTGCTTTGGTTATCCTCTATTATAAGATTTTCTAAAATGAAGTATTATATTATCGCGGGAGAAGCTTCCGGGGATTTGCATGGATCAAATCTTATTAAGGCAATACTTGCTAAAGATAATAATGCCCAAATCCGTTGTTGGGGTGGTGATCACATGCAAAAAGCAGGGGGAATACTTGTAAGGCATTATAAGGAGATGGCTTTCATGGGGTTTGCAGAGGTTATTACCAATCTTAACACCATCTTTAAAAGTATTAAATTCTGTAAGGAAGATATAAAATCTTATAATCCAGATGTCATAATTTTTATTGATTATTCAGGTTTTAATTTGAGAATTGCACGCTGGGCGAAGGAAAACAAATACCGTACTAACTACTACATTTCACCTCAAATATGGGCTTCAAGGGAAGGTCGCATAAAAAATATCAAAAGAGATATTGATGCCATGTATGTCATTCTACCATTTGAAAAAGAATTCTATGAAAAGAAACACAACTACCCTGTAAATTTTGTAGGGCATCCATTAATTGATGCAATAGGACAAATTGATATTGATAATGAGCAAGATTTTAGAAATGAACATAATCTGGATCCTGACAAACCAATTATCGCGCTCCTCCCTGGCAGCAGAAAACAGGAAGTTCGGCAAATGCTTGGGCTGATGTTGAAAATTACAACTTCTTTTTCAGAATATCAGTTTGTAATAGCAGGAGCGCCGAGCCTGGACATAGATTTCTATTCAGAATTCTTAAAAAATTATGACGTAAGCCTTGTATTTAACAGATCCTACGAATTGCTGAGCCATTCACATGCCGCTTTGGTAACCAGTGGCACTGCTACCCTTGAAACGGCTTTATTCAAAGTACCTCAGGTTGTTTGCTACAAAGGCAACTGGGTTTCCTATCAGATTGCGAAACGAATAATTACTTTAGATTTTATTTCTCTGGTCAATTTAATTATGGATAAAGAAGTAGTAAAAGAACTTATTCAGGAAGATTTGACTACAAAAAACCTGAAGCTGGAGTTAACCAAAATACTGGATGGTCCTGAGCGCGAAGCACAATTAAAGGCTTATAAAGAGTTAGAAAAAAAGCTTGGTGGGAAAGGTGCAAGTGACAAAGCTGCTGCACTTATTATAGAAAATGCTTAATTTTAGTTCCTGGTAGATCATTTATATCCTGGGATGAATAGAAAGATTTTTATTTTTTTTATCATTATACTCCTGACCGGATGTGGTATTGTTAAAAAGAAAACCACCTATGGCAAGGAACGGACTGTTACTGTTGCGGCATCAGAAAAAGACAGTTTAGCCACCGAGGACAAAATTCCTGATTCTACAACAACTATTGTTGTACTCGAAAAAGCTGATCTGATTATTAATACCGCTATGGCTTACTCCGGTGTACGATATAAGTATGGCGGAACCAGCAAAAAGGGTATGGATTGTTCCGGCCTTCTTTACGTTTCTTTTGGAGAAAACGATATTCCGTTGCCCAGGGTATCATCTCAAATGGCCGACGAGGGTAAGAAGATTAAATTAAATAAAGTTACTAAAGGTGACCTTTTGTTCTTCAAAACCAACAAAAGAGGAAAAAAAATCAATCATGTCGGACTTGTCGTTGCTGTAGACGGACGTGATATCAAATTTATTCACGCTACTTCTTCAAGAGGGGTTATTGTTTCTTCTTTAGAAGAAGGATTCTGGAACTATGCTTTCGTTAAGGCAACCAGAGTTCTTTGATTGCAAACTGAAAGTTCTTTCAGATTGATTTTTTCGAATTATTAATTACAGACTAATTTTGTTAACTGAACTTTACTTTCACTACCCACTACTACTTTAATAGCCTATAGAATTAACCTGATAAAACTCAATGAAGCTTTTGGATTTTATTCCGGTAAAGCTAACTCTGTTTTTGATTTTCGGGATACTTATAGGGTATTATAGCAATATTTCCCTTTGGTTATCGACATGTCTTACGGGTGGGTGCATAGTTTTACTGGGCATATCGTGGACTCATAAAAACACCCTGGATAATCTGCCCTTTGGTTTTCTTTCCTTATTGTGCACAATTTGTTTGGGCATGATGTCCGTGGCAATGACTTTACCAAATAACATTTCAAAACATTATACCAATTTCAAGCTTCCAACTGAACAATATTTACATCTTAAAATCCATGAAATACTAAAACCGAATAGTTTTAATAAACGCTATAGAGTTGATGTACTGGAGATAGATGGTATAGCAGCAAACGGAAGGATTCTTCTTATTACTAAAGAAGACTCACTTAGCCATAAATTCATAGTAGATGATGAGATCTATACCCTAAATCTGATTGAAGAAATTGGTTTGCCCCTTAATCCATATGGATTTAATTATCACAATTATCTTAAAAAACTGGGAATTAACTATCAACTTAAATTAAACAGTCGGGATTATTTTATTAGCAAGAATCCTTCTTTAACTTTATTAGGTTTGACTGCTGCATTAAGACAAAAAATAATATCGGGTTTAGGTAATTCAAATTTTGGTGAAGACGAGCTTGGAATCATCCAGGCCCTACTTCTGGGGCAACGTCATGAATTAAGCGAGGAAGTGTACACTAATTATAAGAATGCCGGAGCTGTGCATATACTTGCAGTTTCGGGATTGCATATTGGAATAGTATTATTGCTATGCAAATTTCTGCTAAAACCTTTGGAAAGAGTACCAAGGGGAAAGACATTGGTCTTGATTATTACTGTGATTATTTTATGGGGATATGCCTTCTTAGCTGGTTTATCACCTTCAGTTATAAGAGCAGTAAGCATGTTCTCTTTCGTTGCCTATGCTTTGTATTTGAATCGGCCAACCAGTACATTTAATATCCTGGCATTATCCATGTTTTTTATTCTGTTGACCTATGATCCAATGCTATTGTTTCAAGTGGGATTTCAATTGAGCTATGCAGCCGTATTTTCCATTTTTTGGCTGTTTCCCAAACTGCAGCATTTCTGGAATCCTGAAAATATAATTTTTAAAAAATGCTGGCAATTATTATCAGTTTCCTTAGCCGCACAAATTGGTGTACTGCCCTTAAGTCTTTTCTATTTTCACCAGTTTCCCGGATTATTTTTTATCTCTAATCTCATGATTATACCATTTTTGGGAATAATCCTAGGAATGGGATTTCTGATCATAGCCCTAATGCTTGGGGATATGCTTCCAAATAACTTATCTGGATTTTACAATAAACTCATAACCCTGATGAATCAGGTTATTGAATGGGTAGCCCAGCAGGAATCCTTTATTTTCAAGGATATTCCTTTTGATTTCGTACAACTTGTGCTAAGCTATCTGCTAATTTTTACTATAGTATATAGTCTCACAAAGAAGAAATTTAAAAACATACTGGCAGTAGCACTATGTATTGTAGCCTTCCAAATATGGCTTGTTTCCTCTACAATAATAAAAAGTAGGGAACAGAAAATTATCATTTTTCATAAAACCGGATCCTCGGCACTTCTGTATAAGAAAGGTATTTCCTTAGAAGTAAATTGCTCAGATTCTACCACTGTGATAAACTTGATAAAAAATCTTATGGTAGAAGAAAACATCCAAAAAGTTAAGTACAAAACCTTAAAAAACAGCTATCGAATCAAAGATCAAAGTTTGTTAATCCTGAATAATCCTGAGATGATATTCCAAAAATTGCTGAAAACTGATTATGTATTACTTAGAAATTCTCCCAAAATAAATCTTAACCGTTTCCTGGACTCCATGAAACCCATAAGTATAATAGCAGATGGAAGCAATTATAAGAGTGATATCCAAAGATGGAAAAAATCTTGTTCAGACAGAAAGTTACCATTTTATTATACGGGTGAAAAAGGGGCATTTATACTAGAAATAGAATAAATCAGCGTACTCCATGCATAAGCCTTTTTAAAACCGGGTTTAATACTATAGAAATAATACCAAAAGCAATAGGTACCAGCGTAAACATTAGAAAGAATGTGCTTAAAGAATACTGTTCTGAAATTTTATCTATCATTCCTCCCATAGTGCCTGCCGTCTTTTGCCCTATAGCGATTGCAAGATACCAAATACCGAACATGAAGCCAATCATTCTTGCAGGTACCAGTTTACTCAGATAAGATAAGCCCACAGGTGAAAGACACAATTCTCCCATCGTATGAAGCAAATAGGCCAAAATAAGAAAAATCATACTTACTGAAGCCGTTTTTGACCCCTGTACAACCCCGGCAGAACCATATGACAAAATTGCAAATCCAAGACCTAAAAGTATTAATCCCAGACCATATTTCATGGCAGCACTAGGATTATATTTACTCTCCCACCACCTTGAAAATAAGGGGGCTAGTGTAATGATAAAAAATGAGTTTAAAATTCCAAACCATGATGCATCTATCTGATTTCCCTCTTGTGAAAATTTGTCAAACAACCGATAAAGAACTAATCCCCAAATCCCTACAAATGCCAATGCCAAAACAATATTTGATAAGCCAATACGGGAATACGTTTTTTTAAACAAGAGATATAAAACCCAGGTAATAATAATGAGCGGTACAGTTGTAAGCAGGGCATCCACTATTTTGAAAACCATGGCCGCTGATCCTACCAAATTTCTATTAGTGTAATCTCTTGCAAACAAAGTCATAGAACCCAGCGCCTGTTCAAAGGCTGCAAAGAAAATCACAGTAAAAATCCCAAAGAATACAACTGCAATAATCCTGTCTCTTACTAATGGAATGTATCTTGAAATCCTGGAAACCAGAAGAATAAGAAACAAAACTAAAGCAAAGAGTACTACAAAATTGGAACCCGATAAACCCCAGATCTCAAAAGGCAATAAATTTTCTCCACTTATCTTCTCAATCGGGTCATTAAAGAGGTAAAGTAATCCGCCTATAGCCGAAAGAACAATAAGTATATAGTCAAAAGTTAAAAATGGATTTAATTTTTCCGCTGCTTTTTGCTCTTCATTAATTTTCGGGGACTCTTCATTAATGTTTTGTGGCAATTCTACTTCATATATTTTACTTGGTTTGCCGCCAACGCTGCCAAACAGTTTTTTAGCCAGTAAAAATTGCATCATCCCTAAAAACATAAAAATACCTGCCAGCCCAAAACCCCAGGACCAACCAAAATTTTCTGCTAAATACCCGCATAGCATCATCCCGAAAAAAGCTCCGGCATTTACACCCATATAAAATATAGTATACGCCCCATCTTTTTTGGATTCTTTGCCTTTATACATTTCGGAAATAATAGAAGTAATATTGGGTTTAAAAAAACCGGTTCCGATAACCAAAAAAGCAAGACCCAGATAGAACGTTGTAGTAGTTTCTAATGCCATAAAAGCATGGCCCAAAGTCATAATAGCACAGCCGATTACAACAGCTATGCGATATCCCGTAAGTTTATCGGCAATATAACCTCCTATAATTGGGGTTAAATAAAGTAAAGAAGCATAGGTGCCTATAAGTGCCAGGGCATGTTCCCGAGGCCAATCCCAGCCCGGATTATCGCTGGCAAATGGTGCAGTAAGAAAAAGGATTAAAAGAATACGCATTCCATAAAACGAAAAGCGTTCCCACATTTCTGTAAAAAATAGGACCATTAATCCTGCAGGATGTCCTAAGACCGTATCCTTAAACAGATTTTCGATATCAGTATTCATTAGTTTTGGTTTGGTTTATTAACAGTATAAATGATAAATGTCTTCAAAAACAGATCCTTAATTCGTGATGGCCTGTTCATCTTCCTCAGCTCCATGTGTTAACCTTTTTAAAGGTTTCAGGATAGTGATCACAAGTAGTCCAAAGGCCACACAAAAGATAGTAATCCCTGCAAAGATATTTAGCTCACCTGCCTCCGATGCCGATTCCCCAATTAATCCGGCAACCTTATTCCCCAACCCGGTAGCAGCAAAATAAACACCCATCATAAGGGCACCATATCTGACCGGTGCCAGTTTGGTAATAAAAGAGAGCGCAACCGGAGAGGCGCATAATTCTCCTATTGTGTGGAAAAGATAGGCCAGGGCTAACCAATATAGGGCAGATTTACCAAGAGTTTCATACTGCATAGAAGCAAACACCATAAAAACAAATCCTAAGCCCATGATGATAACTCCATTGGCCATTTTAAAAAGTGAAGAGGCTTCTTTTCCTCTGTGCTTCCACCACATCCAGAAATTAGCTACGGGTACTGCAAATACAATTATATAAAAAGGATTGAAAAACTGGAAAGCCGCTGCAGGAATTTGATAGCCAAATAAGAACCGGTCCGTCCTATTCTCTGCATACAAATTCATCAGGCCGCCAGCCTGTTCGAAAGCTCCCCAAAAGACAATTACAATAATAAAGGAAAGAAGCAGTACTAAATATCGGTCTTTTTCAACCTGAGAATGAAGGTCCTGATATATGGTAACCATCATACCTACTACAACAGACAAGAAAATAAAGAAAATAATATAGGCTAATCTTTGGTCTTCAATAAAATTCCAGGCTATCACACTGGAAACCAATGCTAATAACATGGTAATTGTTAGCGGGATACGGGTGCTGAATTGTTGCATAAAAATATCCTTTATAGACACATCTTCACTATTCACTTCTTTTTCTTTGGGTTTATTTCCTACGGTTACAAGGTATTTTTGACCTGACAGATAGATAACTTGCCCCAGAACCATGCCAATGGCAGCCAGTCCAAATCCTGCATGCCAACCCCACATATCAGCTACCCACGCTACTACCAAGGCAGCCAAGGCTGCTCCGGTATTTATACCAATATAAAAAATTGAGAATCCCTTATCCCGGCGTTCGTCTCCTTGTCGGTACAACCCTCCAACCAGAGTAGATATATTGGGTTTAAGCATCCCTACCCCGGCGATGATCAGGCCTAAGCCAGAGTAAAAGGCCCACATGAGTTCTATAGATAAAATACCATGACCTGCTACCAGTAAAAAGCCACCTATCATGACTGCTCTTTTTTGTCCTATAATCTTATCTGCTATAATACCTCCAGGAATAGAAGCTACATAGACCAACATGGTATACCATCCGTATAGGGACAAAGCTTCTCCGTCTAACCAGCCAAGTCCGGGGTTATCGCCTCTCGTTTGGGCAGTCAGGTATAACACCAGGATACCTCTCATTCCATAGTAGGAGAAGCGCTCCCACATTTCAGTCATAAACAGAATATAGAGCCCGGTAGGGTGTCCAAAGAGTTCTTTCTGGTGTACTGGTTTTTTTGTCGTAGCCATGGTTTGTTTTGGTTTATTACAGATTGTTATTTATAAAATTGGTCATTTTAGTATATAAATGCAGTCTGGTATTTCCGCCGTAAATACTAT
>Ga0265306_10000052_pt1 | contig 39395 bp, 40 predicted proteins | sample Helome_3_FD_192493 | JGI IMG/M metagenome (GOLD analysis project Ga0265306, IMG submission 192493) | Marine sediment microbial communities from subtidal zone of North Sea - Hel_20160420 (Illumina Assembly) | ecosystem: Environmental > Aquatic > Marine > Subtidal zone > Sediment ... | reverse complement strand
TATCACCTGACGCAGGCCGGCGTTAACGATTGCCTGCTGATCGAGAAGGACGAGCTGACCTCGGGTTCAACCTGGCATGCGGCCGGTAATATCCCGACCTATGCCACCAGCTGGCTCGGCATGCGCGCCGGTAACTATGCCTGGCGCTTGTACAAGGACCTGGCTGAAAGCGTCGACTCAGCTATCACCTATCGCCATACCGGCGCATTCTGGCCGGCACACACCCGAGACCGGATGGACCTGTTCCATCACCTGGTCGGCGTTTCCCGCTCCGCCGGCTTCGAACTGGCCATGTTGTCACCGGCCGATATGGAAGCCTTGCACCCCTGGTACCAGGCCGGCGATTCGGTAATCGGTGGAATCCACGATCCCTACGAAGGCGATATCGATCCCAGCCAGTTGACGCAGGCGCTCGCCAAAGGAGCACGTGCCGCCGGCGCCGAAGTGGCGCGATTTACGCGTGTCATCGGTATCGCCCGTAACGCCGATCTCGAATGGGTGGTCACGACCGACAAGGGTCAAATCACCTGCGAAACAATCGTCAATGCGACCGGGTTTTACGGCAGCGAGGTCGGCGAACTGGTTGGCCAATCCTTACCCGTGGCGGTGCTCGAACACCAGTACCTGGTAACCGACGCGCTCGACGCGCTGGAGCGGGATCAAAGTATTTTCCCTCTGGTGCGCGATCCCGATATACGCTTCTACCTGCGTCGCGAACGCGCGAGTTTTCTGTTCGGGTCTTACGGACACCCGGGGCGCCTGGCATTTGCCGACGGCATTCCGGATCAATTCGCGCACTCGCTATTCGAGGATTCGGTGGACGATATCGTCGATTTAATCGAGCAGGTAATCGAGCACGTGCCGCTGCTGGGCGAGGCCGGAATACAGCGCTTCGTCAACGGCCCGATCGGATACACCCCGGATGCCCTGCCGCTGTGCGGTCCAGCCTATGGATTGCCCAATTTTTATCATGCCTGCGGCATCCAGATCGGAATCACGCATTCTGCGGCGGTCGGCAAAGCGATTACCGAGTGGATCACCGCGGGAGAAACCGAATGGGACTACGCCGCCTGGGATCCCCGCCGCTTTGGCGACTGGGCCAGCCTCGAATATGCGCAACGAAGAATCGTCGAACTCTACGATTTGCAATACGCGATCCCGTTTCCGCATCGAATCATTCAATCCGGTCGGCCGCTGCAGCGCACCCCGCTTTATCAAACTCTGCAGGACAAGGGTGCGGTATTTGGTCAGATCGGCGGTTGGGAGCGTGCCTTCTGGTTCGACCTTGACGCTGCTAATGATCCAGAGCTATTGAGCTTTCGCAACCTCGAACCCTGGCGCGATGCGGTCCGATGCGAGTGCGAATCGCTGCGCGACGGCGTCGGTATAATGGACCATGGAGGATTCACTAAATACGAAGTTCGGGGTCCGGGCGCGACGGGATATCTCGATCGGGTATTCTGCAGCCGATTACCGCAGGTTGGGCGCGTCAGGCTGGCCTACATGTTGACGATGCAGGGCAGGATCTGGAGCGAAGCGACGATTGCGCGACTCGCCGAAAACCATTACCTGCTGTGCGGACCGACGCTTGCAGACCTGCGCGATCACGACTGGCTGCGCGCGCAGCTACCCGATGACGGTTCAGTTGAACTCGAACGCGGCAGCAATCGCGACGCGGCCCTGATGTTAATGGGGCCAAAGTCACGCGACCTGTTGTCCGGGCTTGCCGACCACGATTTATCGAGCGACTCGATGCCCTGGATGTCGGTGACCGAAATGCAGGTGGCAGGCTGCCCGGTAACCGCGATGCGGGTTTCCTATGTCGGCGAACTCGGTTGGGAGCTGCACCTGGCAGCGGCGGATTTGTTAACCGTTTACGACGGACTTTGCCGGGCTGGTAGCGAATTCAACCTCGTTGACTTCGGCTCATACACACTGAATTCCATGCGCCTGGAAAAAGCCTACCACGGTTGGGGCGCGGATTTTGGCAGCGAGTATACCCTGTTCGATGCTGGTCTCGAGAAGTTCATCGATTTCGAAAAACCGGAATTCGTAGGCCGCGATGCGGTACTGCAGCAGCGCGAACAACAACCAGACTGGCGCTTTGTCAGGCTCGTCGTCGACAACGAGGATGCCGATCCCATGGCGGGCGATCCCATCCTGCACAGGGGCGAATGCGTCGGTTACGTCAGCTCCGGCGGCACCGGATTTCGCGTCGGACAATGCCTGGCGCTGGGTTTTATAAATATCAGTGTCGATGAAGCGGCAACGGAGATCGAAGTCGAGATTCTCGGTAGCGCATACCAGGCCAGTCTCTCGAGGCAGGCGTTTTATGACCCCGAAAATCAGCGTCTTCGTAGCTAGTCGTTCGAAGCCGGCCTGGCAATCAGTCGATCGTTTGGATAAACAGCGTGATATAAAGAATGCCCCGCGAGGAGCCGAACTTACCCGTCGGCAAGAAAAAACTCCTTAATCAGGGGGGTTGAATTGGTGCCGGCACCATGAATCAAACCAGGGACCTACTGATTACAAGAAAACTGCCCTGGAAAACCTCGCATTGTCAGGCGTAGGCGGGCACGACCTTGAAAGCCAGCGATGCCGGCTCGTCCGAGTAGTTCCAGATCTGGTGGACCGTCTCGGCCGGGAGGTACAGCGCGTCGCGTTCGCGCAGTTCGAACCAGTCGTAGGTCTGGAGGAGGTAAACGTTCACCTTTCCTTTCAGGACGAAAATTATCTTCTCGCCCGGGTGAACCCGGTCGTCACTGCGCTGGCTCGGCAACAGGTCGACCGTACCGCCGGTAAGCTCCTCGGACGATACGAAAATGCGTTCCAGAATGGGGTTGTCCTCGCCCTGCACGAAGTTGACGCAATCGTCCGCGGTCAGTTTAACGACGCTACCGTTCTCGAACGCGGCGGCACGGGTATTAGCGTACGTCTCCGGCCAATGTCCAAGCAGATCCTGTCGACCGCTCATGATCTCGCCGAGACCTGGCTTCGTCTTGTTATACTCTATTTCGGTAACGTTCTGCGGCCGCTCCTGCGGTGCGTACCAGTCCAGGACGAATACCTCCTGCTGGCTGAAGTTGTAACCGAAGTGCCATTTCGCGCCGCGCCAGTGCACCGCTTCACCGGCCTCGGCGACAACTACGTCACCGGTTTCCGGGTCCTGAATGGTCAGCTGTCCCTGCACGACGTAGTAGAAACGGTGCTGGTTATAAAAGGGTTTCCAGGCGCCCGAAATCTTGAAGAACTTCCCGGGCCGTAACGTGAAAACCACGCAGCCGATGCGCGCATTCTTGCCGTAGATATAGTCGTTGACGTGTTGCGATTCGTTATCGCCCCACAGAAAACGCGTGGCATCCTGGAAGCGCACCAGCGTGGGCCCCTCGTAATTTACGACGTTCTTCGGTGCCTGATCCATATCGTTTCCATTGCCAGTTTCAAATAAGTTGCTCGATTGCGCTCGGCGTTACCGCGCCCGCTGTGCCGTTTCCTGCAGTGGGTGAACTTCACCCCAGAGGTTGCGTGAAAAGGTCGGCGACGCCATTTTTTCCCGGTCCTCGACGTAGCCCAGCAACAGGCTCAGACGATTGGTGGGCCCGGTCGGCGCCGTTACGCGGTGCAAGGCATAGCGGCCCTTGAAAAGCTGGAGGTCTCCCGGCTGCAGGTCGAGGTGACACACCGCATCACTGTCGCCATCGAGCACCTTTTTGACCTCGTCGTAGCCCGGGTCCCGCGGTGTACGCAGGCCGGGGACATATTCGAAAATCCCGCCGTCCTCGGGTTTTTGCAGGATCACCGACACGGTGAAGTCGTTGTTGTCGAAATGCCACGCAAACTCGCTGCCTTCGGCCTGGACGTTGACGTTCATGCAGCCGAACGGGTCACGATAGGTATGGAGTTCGGCAATGCCGAGACAGTCCGCGACCAACTGAAGCATGTGCGGATTCTTGAACAGGGCCCAGATAGCGCCAGCGCGCTCGAACTTATCGCCGCGGACCATGCCGTTGGTCCGGCGACTGACCCGACGCCGCGGATGATCGCTCGGCAGATCGTCGGGTACGTCGTCGAAATAGGGATTGTATTCAGTCTCGACGTGGACCGCGCCGGGTTCCAGCAGGACGGCTTCTGCGCGCATCTGCTCCAGCGCCTCGCCCCGAATGAATTGCCTGAGCATCGCGCAACTTTGTTGTTCGAGTCCCGCGCGCGCCTGCCGGACGGCGTCTCGATAGGCATCGGAGCGCGTGCGGTCGATCGGGTAGCGCCCGGTATCGACAAGGGTTCCCGTATCGAAGGGACCTGTGGCCGGGTCGTCGGCGTCTGCAAACCTGTTCATGCTTGTGTCCTTTAACGCTTCACCGCACATGCGATGAAGTTGGAAGATTATCGCCATAGTCGTGCACAAGTGATACATTAAACGCAGTAATCAATACATATACCGACCAGTATGAACATGCCAGCCGCCGCGACCCGCAGGGTCGGAATCCTGGTTCTACCCAATTTCTCGCACCTGACGCTGGCATCGGTGATAGAGCCGATGCGGGTCGCGAACAAGGTGACACGCCGAGGGCTCTACCAATGGCAGCTGATCGGCATCGAAGGTGGCCCTGTCGAGAGCAGCAGCGGGATCGCTATTCGCATCGATACCGATATCGCGCAGGCGGTCGATTGCGATACGCTCTTCGTCGTCGCGAGTTTCGAAGTGGATAGGTTTATTTCAAAGGACGTTGTTCGGTTCGTACGCAATTTCGCCCGCACGGGGGCTACAATATGCGGGTTCGAAACCGGCGCATACCTGTTGGCAGCTGCCGGGATTCTGGACGGTTATCGCGCGACCACGCACTGGGAAGATATCGACGACTTCCGCCAGCGTTTCCCGCGGGTTCATGTGGTGTCGGACCGTTTCGTCGTGGATCGCAAACGTGCCACCACTGGGGGCGCCTCGCCGGCGCTCGATTTCATGCTCGATTTAATCAAGCGCGATCATGGTCTTGCCCTCGCAATAACGATATCGGGGGTATTCATCTACGACCAGGACCGCGCGGCATCCGAATCGCAACACGCCATTTCCACGTCGCGCCTGGCACACCGCGACCGCAAGCTGGCCGCTGCTATCAGCCTGATGGAAGCGAACATCGAATCGCCGCTCGGCGTCAGGGCTATCGCCCGGCAGGTCGGGGTCGGCGAGCGCGAACTGCAGCGCCGATTCAAGACGAGACTCGGCACGACTCCATTGCATTTTTTCAACGAGATGCGCCTCAGCCTCGCCTACCGGTTGCTGGAGCACACCGACCGAACGGTGACCGATATCGCGATGAGTTGCGGCTACGGCTCGGGGTCGGCTTTTGCGCGCGCGTTTCGCACCCGCTTCGATCGATCACCCATGTCGCTGCGCAAATAAGTGGGCTGTTTACGCATACTGTAAATCACCTGGTGAATTAAGCAGGCTGTTCGCCTAATTCCGACCCGGAGTCCGTTAACGGAATTTCCCGAAAATCAGCCGAGCGTAGGCCGGGCTTTCTCCGTCGTCGAAGCAACCGAAATGGATGCCGGTCCGGGGCAGGCAGGATGGATCAGGGGCTGCTTTGGGTCGTAAAAGGCCGCTGACGCGTTGAGGTTGAGCGTCAGCTTTCTCCGAAGAAGACCCTCAACTAGCTGGGCCAGGAGGCAATCTTCAGCCAGTTCTTGTCATTCCGGCGAAAGCCGGAATCCAGTTCAATATTTCTGGATCCCGCGGTCAAGCCGCGGGATGACAAGTTCTGGAACTAATCATTATTGTTCATCTTGAGTGACTGTTGTGGGTCGTAAACAGACCCTGATCTGTGAAATCTGTGCGTCTGTTTTCACCTTTAGCATGAACAATTTCACTGAAATGTAATGTCAATAGAGTGAAAATGTAATGGTGAGAGTTTGGAGGATGATTCAATGCTTTACCCCGAAGACGCCGAACCTAAGGACTATGCTGATAGGTCTGAGAATCAACATCTGATTTTTGATGGAACGGCGAATCTGGATTATTTAGATGATAATCAAATCCCTCAGGTTAAGGGTTTGATTGAATTGCTAAATCAGTATTTTACCGAGAAGCCTAATCGGGACCACTAATTCTTAATTTCTTTTTTACTTAGGGACAATTATTGTACGTCTGATAAGGGTCGGTTATCGCCGCTGATTCAGCGGTCTTCTAGCCAAGGGGGAGTAATGGGTACTGAACTAAACGCAAAAGTTGGCATCTTGGAGCGCCGGGTGGCGTCCGCAGACGAGCGGCGCGAACAACTGGCGGAGCGCGAACAACTGGCCTTGGGCGCGGTCAATGCCGCCTTGCGGCTGTTCACGGAGAATCCAACCGACAAGCAGCAAGGCGCTGTTGATAGGGCGGAGGCCCGCTTGGCAGCAGCACGGAAAGTATTGCATACCTCAGATTCCGCTACTGAGCTTGCCCGTCGTGACTTGCAAGACCTGCATCGCCAGCAGAAGCAACAGGCTGAGCATGCCTACCAGATACGCGTACAGCAGCATGCCCGGTTACTGGCAATCCAGCTACCGGCACTGGTGGAACAACTACGACCCCTCGTGCTGCGCCTCTCTGAAAGCGTAGCTTTCGTCGATGGCATCGACCCGGCTGTTCAGGATCTGGGCAAGGTGCTCGGATACCAGGTTTTCGGCGGTTCTAATCCCCGACCTTTCCTGATCGAACATCTGGATGGGGTTAAGCGGAAGTTCCGTGATGAGTGACCAACCGAGCGAGTTGGAATAACCGTAGGCCAGCGGTCTATCGGGCTGGAACGATTGCATTTATCTATGGCTGACCATTGCTAGAGGAAAATTACCGAATCACAGGCCAATGATTACCGGCAAATCATAATACGACGCCATCGGAAAAAAGGCTTACCCGCCACATCGGCGGCAAGGATCGCTGCAAGTCTGCGTTGAGTCTTATCAACCATGCTGGGAGTGTAAAGGTGCCGTCAGCGAAAAGCCAACGGCCATATACAGGACAACACATGAGTAGTTTTGATTGATTGTACCGAGTTCGGTGAGGGCATCCGTAATTCCGGTTTGGCCGTAAGCACAAATTCTCGAGAATCACATAAGTAATTCCAATTTGCGGTTTTCTGGCGCTGAATTTATTTCATCCAGAGTCCGTTGTGGGTCATACGCGGACCCCTGCTCCCGAAATTTGGGAGTCTGTTTTTTGAATTCATGCGCAACTGGGAAGTTGCGCACAGCCTGCCGAGAAACTTAGTACTGTATCAGGTTTATTTGTACCCAAAACGCGTCAAAGGAAATCCACAGCGTTCTTCTGAGAACGCATTTCTGCGTTCACGCCTCGTTTGTTTCAGCTACCTCGGGGTGAATGACTCGAAGATAAACCCGTATAGCCGGAGTATTGATCGAAACTTCAACTATTGAGGAATTTTGCGTGGTAGTCGAAGTGGTCTTCGATGAAGCTGGCGATGAAGTGGTAACTGTGGTCGTAACCGGGCTGCAGGCGGATATTTACCGCTTGCCCTGCCGCATCGCAGGCGGCCTGAAAATTATCCGGTAACAATTGCCCTTCATGCAGAAACTCATCGGCATCTCCCTGATCGATCAGAATGTCGCCGACTCGAGCGCCACCCTGTACCAGGCAGGTCGCATCGTAGCCTTCCCAGATCGAGATATCGTCACCCAGGTAAGCGCCGAAACAGCCCTGGCCCCAACCGCAGTTTACCGGGTTTGCGATCGGCGCAAACGCCGATACCGAACGAAACGCGTCCGGGTTTTTCAACGCACAAACCAGTGCCCCGTGCCCTCCCATCGAGTGTCCGGTAATCGATTTTACACCGGGGATCAACGGCAGATTGGCTTCGATCAATTCAGGTAACTCACAGGTCACATAGTCAAACATTTGATAATGTGGCGTCCAGGGACTTTGAGTCGCGTTGACATAGAACCCCGCAGCCTGACCCAGATCGTAGCGCTCAGGTTCGTCGGCGACATCGTCACCGCGCGGACTGGTATCGGGGAATACGATAGCAATCCCGTGTTGTGCGGCAAAGCGCTGGAAACCGCCCTTGGTGCGCGCATTGTCGTCGTTGCAGGTCAGTCCCGAAAGCCAGTACAGGGCCGGGACTTTTTCATCCCGCGATTTGGGTGGTAGATAAACCGAAAAAGTCATTTCGCACTGACAGCTGGTCGACTCGTGGGTATAGCGGTTCAGATAACCACCGCTTTCCTTGATGCTCTCGATCTCTTTCATCGGGACTAAAACATGATGACTGACTTGATGCTTTTGCCTTCGTGCATCAAATCAAAGGCGGTATTGATCTCTTCCAGCGGCATGGTATGCGTCACCAGGCTATCGAGTTCAATCGTTCCATCCATGTACTGATCCACCATGCCGGGTAACTCGGTACGACCCTTGACGCCGCCAAAAGCGGTACCGATCCAGCGACGACCGACTACCAGGTTAAACGGACGCGTCTTGATTTCTTCACCGGCACCGGCGACGCCGATAATGGTAGATGTGCCCCAACCCATATGGGTGCATTCGAGCGCGTCGCGCATGACGTTGACGTTACCGATACACTCGAAGGAATAATCGACACCGCCACCCGTCATTTCCTGGATATACTCGGGTAACGAGCCATCGACTTCCTGCGGATTAACGAAGTCGGTAGCACCAAGTGCTTTCGCCATTTCCCATTTGTCGGGATTGATATCAACCGCCAGGATACGCTCCGCTTGCGCCATAACCGCGCCCTGCACCGCCGATAATCCAACCGTGCCGAGACCAAACACGGCAACCGACGAACCGGGCTGTACTTTGGCGGTATTCAGCACCGCGCCGATGCCGGTAGTGACACCGCAACCGAGCAGGCAGGCCTTGTCCAGCGGCGCCGCCTTGTTGATTTTGGCAAGCGCAATTTCAGGAACCACGGTATATTCGGAAAAGGTCGAACAGCCCATGTAGTGGTATATATCCTTGCCGTTTTGCGAAAAGCGACGGCTACCGTCCGGCATGAACCCGGTCCAGACGGTGCCCGCAATCGACTGGCAAAGGTTGGTTTTGTCCGAGCTGCAAAAGGAACAGGTCGATTCGCCACATTCGGGAATATAGAGCGGGATTACGTGGTCACCGACGCTCAAACTGCTGACACCGGGCCCGCATTCCACGACTTCGCAACCACCCTCGTGTCCAAGAATCGCCGGAAAGGCGCCTTCGGGATCTTCACCCGACAGGGTGAACGCATCGGTATGACAGACACCGCTCGCATGGACCTTCAACAGGACTTCACCATGCCGCGGGCCTTCGACTTCCACTTCTTCTATTTCAAGGGGTTTCCTGGGTTCCCAGGCGACTGCGGCTCTTGATTTCATGGTGGCTCCTGAAGTTTTATGAAATTATTTACCGGCGCAGACTAAATAGAATACGCAGACGAGTCAAGCCAGCGTCGTGCGCCGGGAAATCGAAAAATTAATTGAATTAATTGGCGATTAAAGACTCAAATCAACATCTACCGTGTCGGGAGATGGTGATGCGCCTAATGACGTCAAAGAAATCCAGGGTGATTGCGCTTTGCGGGATACTGCTTGGCGCAATCGTCTATAGTTTTACATTGTCTGCGGGATCATCCAATGGCTTCGATCTATCCAACTCGAGCCTGCCGCCCGAACAGATTTACAGCGGTGGGCCGCCGCGCGATGGAATCCCGGCTATATCCGACCCCAGGCTGATCGCCGCTGACCAGGTCGACTATCTCAAGCCGACTGACCGCGTCGTGGGTATTAGTCTAAAGGGCCAGTCGCGGGCCTACCCCATAGCCATCCTGAACTGGCACGAAATCGTTAACGATGAAATTGACGGTCGGCGACTCGCGATCACTTACTGTCCGCTTTGCGGAACGGCAGTTGCCTTCGACGCGACTATCGACGGTTCACCGACCGATTTTGGCGTGTCAGGATTACTGTATAACAATGATGTCCTGCTGTACGACCGCGACACCGAATCGCTATGGTCACAAATTCTGGGTGAAGCAATCTCCGGGGAACGCGTCGGTAAAAAACTGACCACGTTGCCCGTGAGCCACACTACCTGGCGTGGCTGGCGTGAAAAACACCCCGATACCCTCGTGCTATCCGATGATACCGGTCACTTCCGCGACTATCAGCATAATCCCTACGCCGGCTACGAAGAATCCCGTCGCACCTTTTTCGCGGTCAACAACGCCGCGCCTGATTATTATCATCCCAAGGAAGTTGTGCTAGGTCTGGGCATCGACGGCGTATATAAGGCCTATCCATTCGTCGAACTCGAAAAGCAGGGGAAATCCCGCTTCAGCGACACGGTAAACGGCAACCGCTTCAGCTTTATCTGGGATGCAAAAAATCGCAGCATCAGCGTCACCGATTCCACCGGGAAGCAGGTTGCAGGTATCCAGGGTTTCTGGTTTGCATGGTTTGCATTCCACCCCGACACCGAGGTGTATAAGGCGCAGGGCTCGTAAAAGAATCACCACACAGCAACCCCGCCTGCCTGCTCAACTTGTCCGGAATTAAATAGATTTCAGTTTCACCAGCTCCCTAAGGCTACCTCGAGGGTAAGTCCGCAAAAGGCGCTCCCAAACGGCAAAAAAACACCGTTTGGTCCATCCATGGAATCGCCTGGAACTCGGCATCCATGCCTCGTTACACTTTTGCGGACTTACCCCCGAGGTAACCACCCATTGAAATGGTGCTGCGCGGGATAACGATAAACTTGTTAAGCCGGGATTAACCAGAGCAGGATAATGTGACAGAATGTAATTATTTTCTGGTTCATTGTTGCTGCGCCCACGCTATCTTTTGTTTGCAGGTCTGGTATCTGTCCTTTTTCCTGAAGCCGGTCTTACCCAGGGAAACTGGAATCTGTGCCGGATTCCATCATTTAATTATATCGATACCGAGGATATATCCGGGGATGAAACCCGGGTTGAAGCCCGAACCGTTACCAGCGAAGACGGCACAACAATCCATTTGGTCGGCGATGTCAGCGTAACTAGTGCCGAGCTAAACATCAGCGCCGATGACGTCCTCTTTATCAAGTCCACCGGTGAGATTTTCGCCAATGGAAACGTGGATTTCGCGACCCCCGACCTCCACCTGCAAAGCCCTCACATCGAAGTCGATAGTCGCAACGATCGTGCAACATTTGAGCAGCCTGAATTCGAGCTGCGCACTCAGCACGCAAGTGGGCGGGCCGACAGAGCCGAACTGCTCGATCAGTATCGCAGCCGATTCGACGGAATTACCTATACTTCCTGCGATCCGGATAACAGGGTCTGGTATCTGCGGGCCAGTGAACTTGAAATCGACGACGAAACCGGTGTCGGCAGCGCAACGCATACCACGCTGTATTTCCAGGATATTCCGTTTCTATATCTGCCCTATTTCCAGTTTCCGATAGACGATCGTCGTAAGTCCGGCCTGCTCTCCGTGAAATCAGGTTACAGCGAAACCAGTGGGCGGACTTATGTAGCGCCTGTCTACTGGAATATCGCGCCTAACTATGACATGACCATCACGCCTGCCTGGTACAGCGAACGCGGCTTGCAACTCAATACCGAAAATCGCTACCTGTTCGAATCCCATCGCGGACAGCTGGATATATCTTATCTGGATGACGACCAAAGAGGCGATGCGCGCTGGTTTCAACAATGGCAACATAAAGGCGATCTTGCCTATGATATCGACGCTGCTGTGTTGCTCGCCGATGTGTCGGACGAAGACTTTTTCTACGACTTCGGTGACATTTCCCCCGCGAACAATGATCTTAGCTTTCTGGATCGTCACGTCAGGCTGACGCGTAGCGGCGAAACCTGGCAAAGCGATTTTTTCTGGCAGGATTACAAGACAATCGATGACAGCACTGCGCCAGAGGATCGCCCCTATAGTCGCCTGCCACGCGTGGCCTTCAACCTTAAACCTGACCCCTGGATCGATCAATTGCAGACGCCTGTCGAGATCGAGTGGGTCAGCTTTGACCGCGATGACAGCGTTACCGGCAACCGTGCCAATATCGTAACTGCAGTAAACTGGGAGTCATCGAACAGCTGGTATTTTTTCGAACCTGGTTTGCAACTCGCCTTCACCGATTATCAACTGGACGACAACCCGGGCGATGACTCGATACAGCGGACCCTGCCAACCCTGGGTATCGATTCAGGATTAATTTTTGAACGCGTAGCCGGTTCTAAAGACCAGTTGCTGCATACTCTCGAGCCAAGATTGTATTACCTCTACACACCGTACGAGAACCAGGATGACATCCCTGACTTTGATACTTCGCTTAACGCCAGTACCTATAACAATCTATTCCGCAATAATCGTTTTACCGGTGCTGATCGAATAGGCGATGCCAACCAGGTCACTCTCGGTCTTACCAGCCGTATTTACAGCAATGACAGCGGCGATGAACTAATGGATGCGCACATAGGCCAGACTTTCTATTTCGAGGATCGTCGTGTCAGCCTGGACGGCAGGCGCGACGACGCATCCCGCTCCGATACGATTGCCGAACTCTATATTTCACCAAACCCCAGCTGGAAAATCTCGGCACGCCTGGTTTACGACGAGGATCAGAATGAACTTAGCGATAAGGATCTGTCGGTTGGTTACAGAAACAATGGCCTGGTGGCAAATCTTGGTTACTATTTTACCGAGGATGCACTCGAGCAGGCGCTGGTTTCAATGGTCTATCCGGTCAACGAGCGCTGGACAGTTGTGGCTAAACATCAACAATCACTGCAATTTAACAAACCAGTGGAGAATTTACTGGGGATTAACTATGAATCCTGCTGCTGGGGCCTTAAAATACTGGCCGGTCAGACCGGGCAGGATTTCGAGGACTACGCTGAAACCACCAACAGCATTTTCCTGGAACTTACCTTCAAAGGTTTAAGTCAGGCAGGTGACGACATAGATACGCAATTGATGGAAGCAATACCTGGATATAACCCGGCTTTCTGATGAGCTTAGATAATTTGATGAAAATATTTCGACTAACCCTGATTCTCCTTGGCAGCCTGCTGCTGATGCAGTCAGTCACTGCAGCCCAGACGTCAATCGACCGTATTGTGGCTGTCGTCGATGAAAGCGTCATTACCGAACGCGAACTGGCGGATAGAATCAAACTGATAAAAATTGATTTTCGTCAGTCAAATAGACGCTTGCCGAGCGATGATGTGCTGAATCGGCGGGTGCTCGAGGCATTGATCAATGACTCATTGCTGCTGCAGGAAGCCAAGCGTCGCGGTATCAAGATTACCGACGGCCAACTCAACCAGGCGATGCAACGACTAGCCCGGCAAAACAAAATGAGCCTGTCAGATTTTCGCAATACCCTGATCGATGACGGACTGGATTACGACAAGTATCGTGATACTGTTCGTCGGGAAATGACTGTTTCAACCCTGGGCCGTCAGTATAGTCAGCGCAACGCAACCATCAGTGAAGCCGAAGTCGATGATTTCATCAAGCTTAGCGGTGACAATAATACTAACTATGAATATCGTATATCCCATATTCTGATTGCACTACCTGATGCCGCGCCGCCGGATCAGGTTGCCGAGGCCCAGGATATCGCTGCGGAAATTCTGGTAGAGCTCGACCAGGGTGCAAAATTTGACGAACTCGCCAATACATTTTCGGCAGGCGACACCGCGCTGCAGGGTGGCGATCTCGGGTGGCGCAAGAAAGCCGAGATTCCAAGCCTGTTTACAACCGAGATTTTGTCGATGGAACCGGGTGGCTATGCCGGGCCGATTCGCAGTGCCAACGGCTTTCATATCATCTACCTGAAAGAATTTCGAGATCTCGAACAGACGATAAGCCAACAGACTCGAACTCGCCATATACTGATCAAACCCAATGAACTGATCACTGAAGAAGATGCGCAGGAACGTCTGTACGAGTTCCGTGAGCGGATTCTGGCCGGGGAAGATTTTGCCCGACTGGCACGACTTTACTCGGTAGATTACGGTTCGGGCGCAGACGGAGGAGATATTGGATGGATGGACCCAGGTAGTACGGTCAAAGAGTACGAGGTGGCCGCCAATCAGCTCGAGATAGGTGTACTGAGCGAACCTGTCCGCAGTCAGTTTGGCTGGCACCTGATCGAAGTAACCGGCCGACGTGAGGTCGACGAAACCGAGCAAAACAAACGTAGTAAAATTTACTCACAGTTACTGCGGCAAAAGCAGCGTGAAGTATTCGATCTATGGAAGCGTCGCTTAAGGGATGAGGCCTACGTCATCATTGTCGATGAATCTGATGCCTGAGCCCAGAATAATAATTACCTCAGGCGAACCCGCAGGAATCGGTCCGGACATTATCGCAGCTATCGATCCCGGCAGGTTTGACGCCGGCCTGGCTGTCATCGGCGATCGCGATATGCTGCACTCACGTGCCGCTGCACTGGGTTCGAAAATTGAGTTCGTCGATTATGCCGATGGGGTGGTTCCCGGCAATGCGATCGCCATCATCGACCAGCCCCTGGACCAACCCGCTGTGCCGGGAAACCTGGATAGTGCCAACGCAAAGTACGTGCTGAACCTGCTCGATTACGCCTGCAGGGCATGCCTGGACAAGCAGTTTGATGCGCTGGTTACCGCGCCGGTACAAAAGGAAATCATCAATCGTGCTGGAATCAGTTTTTCAGGACATACCGAGTATCTGGCCGACATCTGTAACGCCCCCAAACCGGTAATGCTGTTAGTTGCCGCGCAGCTAAAGGTTGCGTTGGTAACGACTCATTTGCCCCTGCGCCAGGTCGCTGATGCGATCAACGAGCAAGTGATTATCGAAGTCATCCAGATCCTGGATTGCGATTTACGCAATCGCTTCGGTATTGAGCATCCACATATCAAGGTATGTGGTCTGAATCCTCACGCCGGTGAAAACGGATACCTTGGCCGCGAGGAAATCGAGATTATTATCCCCGCGCTGGAAACGCTCAAAGCCACCGGCATAAATTTAAGTGGACCGTATCCCGCCGACACCCTGTTCACCGCTCACATGCTAACGGATGCCGACGCGGTGCTCGCCATGTATCACGACCAGGGTTTACCGGTGCTGAAGCATGTCGGTTTCCACAATGCGGTTAACACCACTTTGGGCCTGCCGATTATTCGCACCTCGGTTGATCACGGAACCGCGCTCGATCTGGCGGGAACCACGCAAGCCCGTCCCGACAGCCTGTTTGCAGCAATCGATTCGGCAATTTTCCAGGTACATAATAAGCTCCACAATGCACCGGGCGCGTAAACGTTTTGGCCAGCATTTTCTGCATGACCATAACGTCATCGAATCTATCCTGCGTGCAATCGATCCACGGCCGGGCGAAAACCTGCTCGAAATTGGACCCGGACAGGGCGCGCTTACTTACCCGCTGCTGCAACGTTGCGGCAAGCTGATAGCAATCGAGCTTGATCGCGACCTGGTACCGGTGCTTACCCGCCAGGCAGCGAACTACGGCGTGCTTGAAATCATTAATGCGGACATCCTCGACTTCGAGTTATCGAGCATCCCGGGTAACAAAACATTTCGCGTGGTAGGTAATCTTCCGTACAACATATCGACGCCGCTCATGTTTCACTTACTCGAATCGGTTCGACAGATCCAGGACATGCATTTTATGGTGCAAAAAGAAGTAGCCCTGCGTATCGTAGCCAACCCCGGGGAAACCAACTATGGACGTCTTTCGGTCATGCTCCAGTACCAGTGCGATTGCCAATACCTTCTGGACGTCCCTCCCGGCTGTTTCAAGCCGCCTCCCAAAGTGGACTCGGCAGTCATTCGCCTGACTCCGTTTAGTAGTCCAGAGTACGACATTGGCGACTACAGTCGATTTTCCAGTATTGTGCAAGCGGCCTTTGGCCAGCGCAGAAAGACCATTTCAAACTCACTGAAATCAGTCGTTGATCGTGAAACAATCCTTGCCTGCAAGATCGATCCGGGGGTGCGCGCAGAAAACCTCAGCGTCGCCGATTTCGCCAAACTAAGCAAAGCCTTGAATCAATGACCAAACTCTCCCTGATAGTCGCCATGGACGACAACCGCCTGATTGGAAGCAACAACGATCTGCCATGGCAGATGCCAGCGGATCTTGCATATTTTAAGCGCATTACCATGGGTAAACCGATAATCATGGGGCGCAAAACCTTCGCCTCGATCGGCAGGCCCCTGCCCGGCCGGCGTAATATTGTTATTACCCGTGATTCGGGTTTCCGCGCCACCGGTTGTGAAATCGCCAACGGAATCAAGGCTGCGCTGTCATTGTGCAGTGACGCCGAAGAAGTCATGCTTATCGGCGGTGCGAGTCTTTATCAACAAACCATCGGCCAGGCAACGCGGCTGTATATCACTCGAATTCACCACAACTTCGAGGGCGACACATGGTTCCCTGAAATCGATTTGGGGCTTTGGAAACAGGAAACCCGGGATGACCATGACGCAGATCACAGCAACCCCTACGCGTATTCGTTTATAAAATTTGTACGAGAATTTTGAGTCTATTTGCGTTAGACTCATTCGCGCGAATACAGGAGGGAAATCCCGAATGGAAAACGAAGAACTCGAAGAAGTAAAGCACCTGGAAAGCAGAACTTATATCATTGGCAGGGAAGGTCATATCTATATCAATGACGCTACTGTCAGTAAACAGCACGCGGAAATTCAGATCATAAATGGTGAGGTATATCTTCGCGATCTCGGCTCGACCAACGGTACCTTCCTGATCAAAAACAATCGCCTGGTACCATTTAACGAAGGCTATGTGCAGCTGAATCAACCCATTGTATTAGGCAATCGGCAGTATACGATTCAAAGCCTGCTGGAAATCGCCGGTGCTTTTGCCGCGCAATTCGACGACTCTTGACGCCTCACTGCCGCTTAACACTATTTCCCTGGCCGACCGCCAGACCCAGGTTCGAGTTACAGGCCAACGGCGAGCAGTAACACTCCCACAATCCACAGCCACGAACTCGAAGATTCCTCCTCCGCTTGCCCCATTTGTTGCTGACTGGTGACATTGAATTGTTGTGATTCTTCGGCGTCGAGGAAACCCACCGGCAGCGGCTTGTCATCCTCGACAATCAATGTTTCCGGCGTCGCCGTACCATACTCACCCATCGCCATCAGAATTTGTACTTCCTCATCGGTAGTCAGCGTAATCGCACCTTTGAGTACCACTGCGTGCAACTTTGCTTCCGGATCATTGCGACTTACTGTCTGTGAACAATCATCCTGCTTGCATAGTTTGATCACATACTCGGTACCACGAATACCGATAGTTGCAAGCCCGGTCTGGACCTGATAATTGGCGAGCGCACTGGCCCCTATCGAGCCCGTAAGTTTACGCAGGCCACCACGTAGCAGATCAAGAATGCTGCTACTACTCTCGTCATAGCCCGCAGTAATTGCATATTCACTAATCTTGAGCACCGAGTCCTCTTTCAGGTGAACTTCGGCACCGTCATCCATCAGTATGGATAGCTCTGCGCCAGGCGCTGTTTCGAGCCGGTCACCTTCGAAAATTTGCGAATTGATTTGTAACTGAAGTACGCGGCCATTGATATCTTTGGCATTGGCTTGACCACCGAGCTGTGCGACATAACCCACTTTCATTTTTGGGCTTAATTCTTCCTGGTCCAGAATTCGCTTGATATCCACCAGCTTTAGACGGGTACCGGTGATCAGTCGATCAGAATACTGCACAAATGCATGCGGATTCGTTTCAATCAGCTTTGCCTTGATCTGCGGCCATAGATCCTTATCTTTTGGATAAACTCGCTCAATAATATCGTCGATCGTCATACCTGAAACGATCTTCAGAATAACTCGCGACGATGGCACTAACTCTACGCTGGCCGCGTTTGCCACCGGTTGAAAAACGGTATATGACAAAAGCGTTAGCAATAAGGCAAACAGTTGATTCTTGTTCAAGATTCTTCACCTTCGATCATGGTTATATCCTCGGCTTCCTGTAATGCCTGGCTCATGAAACCTGCGCTTAGGCAGAAAACCGTGAGATCAATGTCATCCCGCTTGCCACTGGACATATCGAGCCGTTTTCCGAATCGCAGGCACACAGAGCAAGGGCAAGTAAGTCGTTAATCAGCTCTTTCAAATCAAAGCCGGATCGCATTCAGTGCGCGTAACGCTTACATGTGTCGGGGCAATCGGGCATCAAGCTTTTGAATGCGAGCCTTTAGTAAATCATTCTCGCGTCCTGGCATCTGTACGATATCGCGACGATCTATTGCCAGGAAAAAGCTGCGACCACTGGTAAGTTATAGCTGTAAACCGACCAAAGATAGTGAAAAACATCGCATTTAATCGTCAATCTCCTGCCAAAAGTGAACTACTTATCGTTATTTTTCAGCAGTAATTATCGGTCTTCTAGCGTGAGAATCGGCAAAAACCCAGTCCTCGGTACCGAAATCGACTCTTAATGCGACCAGGTGGCCACCCCAGACGCAGCCTCCATCCAGCGCAAAACAACGCCCGTAACAGCCCACCGGGATCGTCGACCAGTGCCCGAACATGACCCGCACATCCTCTCTCAGCCTGGCGTCCATCAGGAACCACGGGGTAAGACCGCGGCGCAAATACCGCCGTGGACTGCGGTTGACGGTGTAGTCGAGCCCACGTGCCGAGTCGAAATATCGCATGCGTGTGAACACGTTGGTAATAAATCGCAGGCGCTTGGCGCCTGCCAGATCGTCCGACCACGCTGCCGGCTTGTTGCCATACATTTTTCGGAAAAACCGCCCGGCCTGGTCACCGCACAGCGCGGTTTCGACTTCCGCCGCCATTTTACGGGCCTTGCTCAGCCCCCAGTCGGGGTGGATGCCGGCATGCACCACCACGACCTTGTGTTTCTTGTCGTAATGCAGCAGCGGTTGCGACTGCAGCCAGTACATCAATTCATCGCGATCGGGGCTTCTGAGAACCTTACGCAGACTCGCATTGAGACGAATCTTCTTGACACCGTGATGCAGTGCCAGCAAATGCAGGTCGTGGTTGCCGAGCACGGTCAGCGCGCTGTCGCCCAGGGATTTAACAAGACGCAAGGTCTGCAATGATTCCGGACCGCGGTTGACCAGGTCGCCGCAAAACCAGAGGGTATCCGCGGAAGGATCGAAATCGACCTTTTCGAGTAAGGTGCAGAGCTCGGAATAGCAGCCCTGGACATCACCTATTGCATAGATCGCCACTGGATAACTAATGTAGTACCCGGGGAGTGGACAACACAAACTCCTCGATGGGTGCGTCGAAATGTGAGCCATCATCGGCAACCATCTGGTAACTGCCTTTCATCGTGCCCACTGCGGTTTCAAGCATCGTGCCTGACGTGTATACAAACTGCTCTCCGGGTTTCAGCATTGGTTGTTCACCGACAACCCCATCGCCACGTACTTCCTGGATTTTTGAATTAGAGTCGGTAATCACCCAGTGACGGGTAAGGAGTTGTGCGTTTTGCCTGCCTTTATTTTTTATTGTAATCGTGTAGGCAAACACATAGTAATTCTGTTCCGGATTAGACTGATCCTCGATATATCGAGTTTCCACGTCGACCTTGATATTGTTGAGTCCTGGTTCATTCATCTAGTCTAGTTTCCCGTTTATTATTGCAGCGACACATCATACCGCGACAGCTGCCTTGATATGCTCGTGACACTGGTAGTTCTTCAGTTCAAAGTCTTCGAAACGAAAAGCGAACAAGTCCTTCACCTGCGGGTTCAGCTCCATGGTCGGCATGGTAAAAGGTTCACGCTCCAGCTGTAAACGCGCCTGTGGTAAATGATTGGAGTATAAATGAGCATCGCCAAGCGTATGCACAAAGTCTCCCGGCTCGAGTTCCGTTGCCTGGGCTACCATCATCAGCAACAACGCATAGGATGCAATATTAAATGGCACCCCCAGAAAAACATCGGCGCTACGCTGGTAAAGCTGACAGGAGAGGCGCCCATCAGCAACATAGAACTGGAAAAAAGCGTGGCACGGCGGCAGTGCCATATTTTCAATCTCACCGACATTCCATGCACTGACGATAAGACGGCGCGAATCGGGATTGGTCTTGATGTCGCTCACCAGTTGCTGAATCTGGTCGACTACATGGCCGTCAGCTGCTCTCCAGGAACGCCACTGTGCGCCATAAACGGGTCCCAGATCACCGTTTTCATCGGCCCATTCGTCCCAGATGCGCACCTTATTTTCCCGCAGATAGGCAATGTTGGTGTCACCCTGCAAAAACCACAACAGCTCATGAATGATTGAGTGCAAATGGAGCTTCTTGGTGGTAATAAGCGGAAATCCCTGACTTAGATCGAAACGCATCTGGTAACCAAAAACCGATCGGGTACCCGTACCGGTGCGATCTTTTTTGTCGCTACCCTGTTCGAGTACATGTCGCATCAAGTCAAGATATTGCTGCATTATTGCCGCCCCTTTTTGCCAGAATCAGCAGAATAACGCCAACTATAATCATTGGCAGCGATAATACAATGCCCCTTGTCAGCCATTCGCTATTCATCAAATAACCAATGTGAGCATCCGGCAAACGGATGAATTCCACGCTGCTCCTGGCGAGCCCATAGAGCAACAGGAAATACCCGGAAACCGTCATTACCGGGCGTGGTTTCGCCGATATCAGCCACAGGGCCAGGAACAGCAGAATTCCTTCGAGCAGCATTTCGTAAAGCTGGGTTGGGTGGCGCGCACTGAAACACAATGGCCCGGCGTAATCGATATATCGATCTGGCGGAAATTGTTCACAGGACAATTTCATCGCCCAGGGAACATTACCCGGTGCACCCCATAACTCGGCATTCATAAAGTTGCCAAAACGCCCGGCGGCCAGCCCCAGGGGCACCAACGGGGCGATAAAATCGGTTAATTCAAAAAACCTGCAGCCCAGTTTTCGCCGAAAAATTTCCATCGCCACCAGCACGCCGATAAAACCACCGTGGAAAGACATACCGCCTTCCCAGATCTTGAACAAGTACAGCGGGTTTTGCAGGAAACTGTCGAAATTGTAAAAAATCACCGAGCCGATTCGACCCCCGAGCACTACACCAAGTGCGCCATAAAAGATGAGGTCGTCGATCTGTTCGGGCTTGACTGGCGAATTTTCTGATGCAGCCCGGCGCCTGCCCAGCCACCAGGCACTGGCGAATGCGAACAGGTACATGAGCCCATACCAGTGAACTTTGACCGGGCCGAGGGCAATCGCGACGGGATCTATCGATGGAAATGCAATCATTGCGGAATTATCTGATTCAAACTCATGAGTATGCCTGATCAGGGTGGTATTATCGCACGGAAATAATCCAGAGTGCAGCAACATGGCCAACGAACTTGCCGGGGAGTCCAGCCCCTACCTGCGCCAACACGCCGATAATCCGGTTAACTGGCTGCCCTGGTCGCAACAGGCGCTCGATAAGGCCCGCGAACAGAATAAACCGATCCTGTTATCGATAGGCTATTCTGCATGCCATTGGTGTCACGTGATGGCACATGAATCCTTCGAAGATGCGGCAACCGCCGCCTTGATGAATCAACATTTCATCAATATCAAGGTAGACCGTGAAGAACGCCCCGACATCGATCGAATTTACCAGACTGCACATCAATTGATCGCCCGCCGACCCGGTGGCTGGCCGCTGACGATGTTCTTATCCCCCGATAGCTGCGTGCCCTTCTTTGGTGGCACCTATTTTCCGGATAAGCCCAGGCACGGCATGATCGCGTTTACCGATTTACTCGAGCGTGTGGCCGAAATATTTCAGCAGGAACCAGGCAAGATAAAAGAGCAGGGCCAGGCTATACAGCAGGCGCTGATAGACATCGAGATGCGTGAAAACCAGAACCAGCGCGCGGCGGATATCGGTGCGTTAATGACCTTTGACAGCCAGTTACTTGAAGCACATGACGCTGAATTCGGTGGCTTTGGGCAGGCGCCGAAGTTTCCCCAACCCGCTATCCTGTTGCAGGCCCTGCAGCGCGCTTTTCACCGCTCACCCGGGGATCCGGTCTATGCGGCAATCGATTTCAGCCTGCAGCAAATAGTTCTGGGCGGGATCCAGGACCACCTCGGCGGTGGGTTCTACCGCTACTCGGTGGACGATAAATGGATGATCCCGCATTTCGAAAAAATGCTCTATGACAACGGCCAGTTACTACAGGTGTTTGCACAGGCTTTCCGCTTGACCGGCAAACCGTTGTTTGCTGATGCCGCGGATGGCATCGTGACCTGGCTGGAACGTGAAATGCGCACCGATTCAGGCGCATTTTACGCGGCACTCGATGCCGATTCCGAGGGTATCGAAGGCAAGTTTTACCTGTGGACGCCAGCCGAAGTCGAGCAAATCATCGGTAGTGAAGCGTACCCGGCATTCGCCTGGCAGTTTGGGCTCGATCAGGCGGCCAATTTCGAGGGCGCATGGCATTTACACAGCCACTACGATACCCAACAGGTGCGCGAAAAGTTTAATCTCGACGAACAGGAGTACGCGGCGCTAAAGACAGGCACACGCGAACAGTTGCTCGCGGCTCGGGCAACTCGCATCCGCCCCGGGCTCGATGACAAGGTATTGACCAGCTGGAACGCACTGGTGATTCGCGGACTGGCATCCGCTGCCCGTATTTTTATGCGTCAGGACTATTTCGACATCGCCCAGCGATGTCTGCGCGCGATTAAGAATGAATGCTGGCAAGATGAAAGATTACTTGCATTGAGCCCCACCGACGACAGGCTGCTGCCAGCTTATCTCGACGATTACGCACATCTGCTACAGGCGATTCTCGATTGTCTGCAGTACGAGTGGAGCGATATCGATTTGGCGTTCGCCGTCAAACTGGCCGATCAATTACTGGATTACTTTGCCGATCAGGCCCATGGCGGCTTCTTTTTTACCGCCAGCGATCACGAAAAACTGATCCAGCGACCGAAGTCCTGGCCAGACGAAGCAATGCCAAGCGGCAATGCGGTAGCCGCTCTGGCCCTGCACCGCCTGGGATTGTTAACCGGGCGCCAGGCTTATACTCAAACCGCAGAAAAAGCGTTGCAATCGGTGGCTGATAATGTCAACCAGACTCCCTTTCACGCAGCCAGCTTCGTGGCCCTGCTCGAAGCAGTGAACAGACCACCGTATCAAGTTATTCTGCGTGGCGAACCGGCTATCCTCACCCGGTGGCGCGCACAGATACTACCGCGGCTGAAACCAGACCAGATGGCTTACTTTATTCCCTATGACGCCAAAGATTTACCGCAGGAGATCGCCCAAAAGTCAAGTGACAAGCCGATTAGCGCGTGGATTTGCGAAGGCTTCAGTTGCCGCCCACCCGTGCACGACCTTGACTCGTTACTGGCTATCCTGCAAACCGGGGTATGACAGGTGGTTCTAAAAGAACAACACCAGCACCCAGACGACGGTTGTTAAGATAAATGCCATTGCGACTGCTGCGGATGCCATGTCTTTGGCGCGACCCGAAAGTTCATGTCGCTCTTCACCGATGCGATCTACCACCGCTTCCAGGGCCGAGTTCAGAATTTCAGTCAGCGGCAGCAGCATTACGCTCGACACCAGCAAAGCTTTCTCGATGCCGTTGTCGCCGAGATACAGGCCCAGTGGAATCATCACAATACACAACCAGAGCTCCTCGCGAAACGCGGCCTCGTTACGATAAGCCGCACACACACCCTTCCAGGAATGTCCGGTCGCCCTGATTATTCGGAATAATCCCGTGCTGCTTTTTTTCGCCATGCCGACTCCAGACCCAATGGCTGCCGCGCTTTTACCCTTGCAACCGCGCGGCACTACTCATCGCAAGCTAGCTGACTAATCGTCTTCGGCTATGCTATCTGTATAAGCTTCTGCGTCGAGTAAATTCTCGACTTCTTCCTGATCTTCCAGCGCAATCTTATACATCCAGCCATCGCCATAGGGATCGTTGTTGATTTGTTCCGGCGCGTCCTCGAGTTGATCGTTGACTTCGATAATTTCTCCGGACAGCGGAGCATAGGTATCGGAGGCCGCCTTGACCGATTCGATGACCCCAACCGAGTCACCTGCGGCAACCGTGCTGCCCTGCTCGGGTAATTCGACATAGACAAGATCACCCAGCAGTTCCTGGGCATGATCGGATACTCCGATCGTTGCGATATCGCCTTCCACCAGGGCCCATTCATGCGTAGACAAAAACTTCAGTTCTGTTGGCACTTCACTCATTTATTATTACCCCCATTGGTTAACATTGACTTTCCCTCGCGTACGAAGGGAAGCTTAACAATTTCCGCCTTCAACAACTTGTTGCGCACCTCGACTTCAACCTGGCCAGTAACGCCGGCGGGAACTCGAGCCATTGCTATCGATTGCTGTAGCGTCGGTGAATAACTTCCCGAGGTGATTTCACCGTTGCCCTGCGCGGTTATCACCGGCAAATGGTTGCGTAAAACACCTTTGTCTAATAATAACAGACCGACGAAACTTTGCTGTACACCCGCTGCCAGCTGCTCCTCGAGCGCGGCTTTGCCGATAAAATCACGCTCATCCTTCATCGCCAGGGTCCAGCCCAGACCCGAAATGAGCGGGCTGGTGGTTTCGTCCATGTCAGCCCCGTACAGGTTCATCCCCGCCTCGAGACGCAGGGTATCACGGGCCCCTAGACCGCAGGGCGCGATGCCAGCAGCCAGCAGGCGATTCCACAGATCCGCGATCTGCTCACTTAACATCAGGATTTCAAAGCCGTCTTCCCCGGTATACCCGGTGCGCGCGATAAAGCAATCATCGAACTCGGCGCCCTGAAAGCGAGCCAGCTGCTGCAACGTTTCCTGCTGATATTCGGCAAACAGTTTTATCGCCTTATCTCTTGCGTTCGGTCCCTGCACCGCGAGCAAGGCGACATCGTCACGAAACCTGAGCTTGAGATCCGGGAAAGATTGCGCCTGTTGCTCGAGCCAGGCCAGGTCTTTTTCGCGTGTGGCCGAGTTGATGACCACCCGATAAAAATTGTCACGCAGATAATAAACGATCAGGTCGTCAATCACTCCGCCCTGGGAATTGAGCATGCAGCTATACAACGCTTTACCCGTGAGGGTCAGTTTGGCTACGTCGTTGGCGAGCAGGTACTGCAGGTAGGTTTTGGCATCGTCTCCGCTGACATCAACGACGGTCATATGCGAGACGTCGAACATCCCCGCGTCGGTACGCACCGTTTCGTGCTCGGTAATTTGCGAGCCATAGTTAATCGGCATGTCCCAGCCGGCAAAATCGACGATTTTGGCGCCGGCATCGAGATGGCACTGGTAGAGTGGTGTTTTGTTTCCCATCGGTGATTTACCTCTGCTCGGGTAATACCCGTCAATCGTGGTCAGCACAGAGAATAGAGCCTGTCAGGCTCGAATAAAAGAACTAATTACAGACCAGGCTGCCCGGTTCCCCATCGATTTCTTGCTGAACTTCCCCATTTCAACCCCGGCATTGCTTTCGCCGATTGCTGCAAATGATCAATCAAATCCCTTCAGGTGATGTTTTGTACTGCCTTTTCCAACAATGCTCGCTTAAACCATGGAGTTTCATCGACTACGCGCATACCTAGATCCCGCAACCGGGTAACCCATTTCTGGTCCAGTCCATAGATCCATTTCAACGCGCCGAAACTGTTGCCGGCAACCCAGGTTTCACTTTTGCGTTGGCGTGCGTAACGGCGCAGTTGTTTTTGCCGGATATAATCCGACCGATCACCAACCAGTTGCGTGAGTACTTCGACATCACTGAAGCCGAGGTTAACCCCCTGGCCGGCGAGCGGATGCACGCCATGCGCCGCGTCTCCGATCAGCAGTACCCGATCTTTTAGCCAGTGTTGACAGTGATGCCAACCGAGCGGAAAGCTCATTCGTGCGCTACAGGAACTGACCCTGCCGAGTCTAAACTCGAAAGCTTCACCGAGAGCATCGCAAAACTCGTCATCATTGGCACTGGCAATCTGTGCCGAAAGCTCATTGTCGCAGGACCAGACGATCGAGCTCTGTCCGTTAGCCAGCGGTAAAAACGCTAATGGCCCGGTGCTCAGGAAACGCTGCCACGCTGTATGGCGATGGGGATACTCGGTTTCGACGTTAGCGACGATGGCCGTCTGCCGGTACTGCCCATGCTGCACATCGATCCCGGCCAGAGCCCGCGTGGGTGAATTACGCCCATCCGCAGCCAGCAACAGTCCAGCAGTGAGACAACACCCCGAATCTAGCCGCAGCTCGACCCCCTGGGCGTGGTTTTGGAGTAAAGTTTCGATCTGATCGGGCATAAACCATTCTATCCGTGATTCACGTTCGCAGACCTGGTACAGGGTCTGCTGTAATAGTCGATTCTCGACGATCGCACCGAGATTGCTGCGCGCCAGATCAACTGCATCGAAGGCAACGCTAGCCGAACCATGCTGGTGCCAGATATGCATCTGTTCGTAATAGCAGACACGCTCATCAGCCAGCTGCTGCCAGACACCAAGCCGCTGCAGGATGCCGCGTGAACGCGGACTAATCGCCGACACTCGCAGGTCGTAAGCCTCGTCGGGATGATTGATGTTGTCGCGCGGGGCTGCCGCCTCAATAACTGCAACGCGAAAACCTTTGCCAGCCAGCGCCAATGCAGTACAGGCACCGACCATCCCGGCACCTACGACTATGACATCGAAACTGGCCGAACTCACAAATGCCCCCGCAACAGACGATTACCGCCGAAAGTCATACCCATGCCAGCCAGCGCGGCCTGGGCTTTCAGCGCCGGTACCAGATCGAGCAGGCTAAGTCCCGCCGCACGTAAATGATCGAACAATGGCAACTCGTTTGAAAACAATGTAACCAGGCCGTCGCCATATCTAATCACCTGGCGCTGCTCCTGCAGACGCAACATTTCATACTCATCTGCAAGCGCGGCTAACCCGTTAGCATCGAGATCCACCATCGACGGTTCGCTGAGCAATTCATACAGGCAGGCAATATCACGCAGCGACAGATTAAAGCTTTGTCCGGCAACCGGATGCAGTGCATTGGCCGCGTTGCCGACCAATAGACAGCGCCCGCTTTGCAACGCATCTGCGCGGGTTCGCTTAATGGGAATCGAAAAGCGCTTACCGACGGCTTCGATCAAGCCGAGGCGAAAACCGAAGCAGTCTTGCAAAGCCGCAGCAAATTCGACCTCGTCCTGCACGCATGCCTCTGCCGCCTGTGACGGGGTCAGCGTCCACACACAGGCATAACGCTTGCCTCCCAGGGGCAGCATCGCCAACGGCCCCTGCGGCGTGAAACGTTCGTAAGCGGTATCGATTTTCGGTTTACTGACCTCGACGTTGCTGATGACGACCGCCTGGCCATAGTCGATCGTTTGATGGCTAATGCCGAGCGCGGCTCGCGCCGGCGAAAGCGCGCCATCGGCAATCAGTGCAAGCCTTGCTTCAAGCTGCTGCAAACGCCCTTTTTTACGATAACCGATGTCGACCGTGGCATGCTGGGTAATCGATTCGAATTCGGCTTCTTGCTGCAGCTTTATATTCCCTGAAGCCTCGACGGCGTCCAGCAGGCAGCGTCCCAGCGCCTGATTTTCTATGACGTAACCCATTGCGTCCAGCTGGTATTCTGCCGCCTGCAGCCGGGTCACACCCCATCGTCCACGCGACGAAATATGGATGTGCCGAATCGGCGCCGCGCGCGCTTCGATCTGCGACCAGATTCCAAGCGCCCTGAAAATTTGTACGCTGCTCGCAGAAAGCGCGATCGATCGCGCGTTCAATCCATCGGCTTGCACTTGCTCAAGATTTCCCGCCTCGATTATCGTTATGCTGCGCTTTGCATGCTGCAATGCCAACGCAGCACACAGGCCGACCAGGCCACCACCGATTATCGCAATATCACGCATTCAACTCGCCATCAGGGCTTCGATCTCAGTGGCCTTGCGGGGCAGCGCATCAGTCAGAATCTCGTGGCCCTGACGCGTGACCAGAACATCGTCTTCGATACGAATTCCGATATTCCACCACTTGCGATGGACCCCACGGCTACGCGCTGGAATGTAGATCCCGGGCTCGATCGTCATCACCATGCCCGGCTCGAGCAAACGCCACTGATCACCCACCTTGTAATCACCGACATCGTGGACATCGAGTCCAAGCCAATGGCCGGTGCGATGCATGTAAAATTTCCGGTAAGCCTGTTCCTTGATCAGTTTGGCGACCGTGCCTTTAAGCAGTTTAAGCTCTAACAGCCCCCGCGTAATAACACGTACTGCCGCATTGTGAGGATCGTTCCAGTGGTTGCCTGGCAAGACCTTCTTAACCGCGGCCTGGTGAGCGGCAAGCACGATATCATAAACCTCGCGCTGGGCATTCGTGTAACTGCCGTTGACAGGAAAGGTACGTGAGATATCCGAAGCATATCCTTCGACTTCACAGCCGGCGTCTATCAACAACAAATCACCGTCATGCAACTCGTCGTTATTTTCGGTGTAATGCAGGATACAGCTATTGGCGCCTCCACCGACAATCGCCGGGTAGGCATGCTGCGCATTATGATGGCGATACTCGTGATCGAACTCAGCCGCTATTTGATACTCATGCATGCCAGGTGCACATAGTTGCATCGCACGCTTATGCGCGCGGACGCTGATCGCCGCAGCCTTGCGCATCAGGCGCAGTTCTTCGCGACTCTTGTAGAGCCGCATGTCATGCAGCAAGTAGTCCAGTGCAACGAATTCGGAGGGTACATGCAGTCCACGACTGGACTGTTGTTTGATATGACTTACCCAGCCTATCAATTTTTTATCGAAATCCGGATAGCGACCCATGATATTGAAGATACTATCGGTGCCTTCGAGCAGGCCTGGCAGTATGTCGTCGATATCGTCGATCGGGAAAGAGTCGTCCGCAGCATAGCTTTCGATAGCGCCTTCCTGACCGGCGCGCCGTCCGTTCCACGTCTCCTGCTCGGGATTCTTTTCTCGACAGAACATGATGTATTCGCCGTGTTTGCGGCCAGGTTTCAACACCATCACCGCGTCGGGTTCGTTAAACCCGGTAAGGTAGAGGAAATCGCTGTCCTGGCGGAAAGGAAAATGGGCATCGCGATTGCGAATAATTTCAGAGGCAGAGGGCAGAATCGCGATTGTATTCTTACCCATCATCTTCATTAACTGACTGCGGCGGCGTTTAAATTCGGTTGATTTCATCTTTTGACTCTTGCTTAAATCTACGGTCTTTCCTTCGCTCTCTTGCTATCCCTTTGCTCTCTTGCCCTCCCTTCGCTCCACTACCATCCCTTTGCTCTCTTGCCCTCCCTTCGCTCCACTACCATCCCTTTTTTTCTGTCATCCCCGCGCAAGCGGGGATCTGGTAGCGCCGGCGCGTTGCGAGATTCCCGCTTGCGCGGGAATGACTGCTCACCTATTAATGTACGCTTGATGTAGCCTTGAGCGGATTCAATGACTCATTCAACAACAACGTTGCCACGCGCACATGTTCGACAATTTCAGTATACTGCTGTTCGCTCTCATCGCTGGTTTCTTCGTCGTAGCCGAGCTTACTGATTTCGAGCAGATCTGACAAACACTCGCGCGATTCATCGTCGAGGGAATCTCCGGCGGCGGCACCGCCAGCGCCGAAACCATACAGGAACCCCTGACACCACCCCGCCAGACCCAACAGGCGCAGGCCAAAATCATCGGTATCATCGGGTAACAGCAATTCGAAACTCAAGTCTTCGTTATTAAGCTGCTCGCGAGTTTGTTCGAAGAGTTGCTCGAGCACGCTGAGCTGTTCCGCAGCCAGCACATTTCCTTTATCGGGCAGTTCGTCCAGTGTATGCCCCAGCCAGGCTGCGAAACCGGCATTGTCGATCAGCAAAGCACTCAGGGTACCGTGCGACTCGGCGGCATCGGCAGTCGCGCCCAGTTGTTCCAGCGCGGCCTGCACCATATCGAAATCCGGCATTGTAGAAAACTCGTAGTTTTGTATAATTTTCGTATTCTAGCACCCGTACCCAGCAGCAAAAAACAACTGCATGTTGACCTGCACTGCATAAGGCCTGATGATTACACTATGGATTCCGAAAAAAACGTATATACCGAAGACGACCTCAGACAACTTGAGCAGCGTATTGACGAGCTCATCGACACTGTAGGTTCACTTAAAAACGAAAATTCCAGCTTGCGCCAGCAAAAAGACAAGCTGGTTACCGAACGCTCTCAGCTGATCGAAAAAACCGAAATGGCGCGCAGCCGGGTTGAGGCGATGATTTCACGCTTGCGATCACTCGAACTAGGCTCATGACAGACGCTCAACCGATAAACATTTCCATTCTCGACAAGGATTACAAGGTCGCCTGTCCACCCGGCGAGCAATCGGCACTGCTGGAATCCGCCAAGTTCCTCGACAATAAAATGCGCGAAATCCGCGACACCGGCAATATCATGGGCTCCGAACGCATTGCGGTTATCACTGCTTTGAATATGGCCAATGATTTGCTGCATACCAGCAATGTGGATAAAGAAATAGGCAAGGAACTGCCCCCGCGTCTCAAAGACCTGGAAAGTAAAATCTCCCGCGTCCTCGAACAGTCCCGTCAATTAGAAATCTAATCCCTATTAGAAATTTAAATTGTACTTTTGGGTAAAACCGAGCCATAGTAGATTGATACCGACTGCGGTGTTCGTTAGCATCCATCATAATCCTTGAGCCTATTTATCAATCTCGGGGATTTCCGTGCAACACTGGTGTGCATGCCTGATTCGTCGGGTAGCCTGATGGGTTGCCAATAACCCCACCTGAACCTTTGGTTCAAGGTTGATAGATTTGCGACGGCACCGCGGTTGGTATCTCCACTGCCCCCGTACTTACCTGTCTTGCTTACTCTATACTTACAGCTGCCTGCTGGTAAGGCAGTCTAAACCAGGGCTATTATTTCAGAAATAGTTCGTAGGCTTTGTTTTCCGTCTCGTTCCAATAAGGAATTTTCAGACTCTTGAGAAAGGCATTGAAGGCCTTGTTATCACTTTTATCGACCTGGAATCCCATCAGGATACGGCCGAAATTGGAGCCGTGATTGCGGTAGTGGAACAGGCTGATGTTCCAGCGATTACCCACCTTCATCAAAAAATTTAATAACGCGCCCGGTTTTTCCGGAAACTGAAAACGATAAAGCAGCTCGTTGCTGACGCTTTCACCTGGATGGCCGCCAATCATATAACGGGTATGCAGTTTGGCGACCTCGTTGCCTGTCATATCAACGACCCTGTAACCTTTGGCATCAAGCTTCGCGATAAGCTTGTTTTTTTCATCAACGCCGTGGGTGAGCTGAATTCCGGCAAAGACATGCGCCGTATTGGCATCAGCATAACGGTAATTGAACTCGGTGATCGAACGATGCCCGATTAACTGACACAACTTCTTGAAACTGCCGGGCCGTTCCGGAATTTCAATCGCTAACAGCGCCTCGCGCTCCTCGCCCAGCTCGGCGCGTTCAGAGACATGTCTTAAACGATCGAAGTTCATATTGGCGCCACAGTTGATCGCTACCAGTGTTTGCCCCTTGATGTCATGCGTTTCGACGTACTTCTTCAATCCGGCAAGTGACAGCGCGCCCGCAGGCTCGCATATAGCCCGGGTATCTTCGTAGGTATCCTTGATCGCCGCACACATTTGATCAGTCGAAACGAGGATCACATCATCGACCAGATCCTTGATCATCGACCAGGGATTTTTACCAACCTGCTTTACAGCGACGCCGTCGGCGAAAATACCCACCTCTTTCAATTTCACCCGTCGTCCCGCCTTGCGCGCCTCATAGAAACAGGCGGCATCGTCCGGTTCGACACCGATAATCCGGATTTCCGGCTTGACCGCTTTGATAAATCCGGCGATACCCGCAATCAGGCCACCGCCACCAACGGCCACGAAAATCGCATCGATATGGCCCGGGTGCTGGCGAATAATTTCATGCGCGATGGTGCCCTGACCCGCCATCACGTCGAAATCGTCGAAGGGATGGATAAATGCGAGGCGCTCCTTCGCGGCGAGCTTCAGAGAATATTCCTTGGCGGCATCGAAATTTTCACCATACAAAACCGCTTTCGCACCGTAGGATCTGACGGCCGTTATCTTGATATCAGGTGTCGTGGTCGGCATGACGATGGTTGCCTTGAGATGCAGCTTCTTCGCCGCAAGCGCCACCCCCTGCGCATGATTGCCCGCAGAGGCGGTAATCACACCCTTCAGGTCGGGATTTGCCTTTAGCTCCTGGTATATCTTGTTGAAAGCGCCACGACATTTGAACGAAAACACGGGCTGCAGGTCTTCGCGCTTGATAAAAACCTGGTTATCGAAGCGTTTCGAAATACGCGGCATGTGATCCAACGGGGTTTCTCGGGCAACATCGTACACCCTCGCGGTTAACACTTTTTCTAGAAATTTTTCCTTGCGCATAGTTCGTGCTTGCTTGTGTCTGAAATTTATTAGTAAAACCGCGCTATTACTTGCGCGGACAGCAGGTGATTATCATAATTGATTGCATACGACGCAACAGGTAAATCCATGACGCCCGAAGATAAAAAACGCAACGCCGCAGAGGCCGCAGTCGACTACGTCAAACCTGACTCGGTTATCGGGGTCGGCACCGGTTCGACAGTAAACCACTTTATCGACCTGCTTGCCGGGAAAATGGCTGATCGAATCACGGCCGCGGTTTCCAGTTCCGAAGCCTCGAGCGAGCGATTACGCGGGCATGGTATCAAGGTCGTCGATCTAAATGAGATTGGCAATCTCGATTTGTATGTCGATGGCGCCGACGAATCGAACCATCAGCTGCAGCTGATCAAGGGCGGTGGCGGCGCTCTGACCCGGGAAAAAATCGTCGCCGCGGCAAGCCGGGAATTTGTCTGTATCGCTGACGACAGCAAACTGGTAACCACGTTGGGAGATTTTCCACTACCGCTGGAAGTAATTCCGATGGCTCGCGAACTGGTGGCAGCTGAATTGCGCAAGCTCGGTGGCGAGCCGCGCCTGCGCGAGGATTTCGTCACCGACAATGGCAATCAAATCCTCGATGTACATGGACTCCAGATCAGCAATGCGCTCGATATGGAGACCAGAATCAATCAGCTCGCCGGTGTAGTCTGTGTCGGCCTGTTTGCCCACCGACCGGCCAATGTCTTGATCCTCGGCACCGACGATGGCGTCCGTGCCTGCCATCCGGCGACGTGAGTGTCGCGATGGTACACAGCCAAAAAAAAGCCCGCATTGGCGGGCTTTTTTAAAACCTGTATATCTCTTAACGCTTCGAGAACTGTACACCGCGACGGGCTTTGCGCAGTCCCACTTTTTTGCGCTCGACTTCACGTGCATCGCGAGTGACAAAGCCTTCACTGCGTAACGCTGCGCGAAAGGTTTCGTCGTACTTCAGCAGGGCACGGGTAATACCAAGGCGAATTGCGCCGGCCTGGCCACTGGGACCACCACCGGAAACATTGACGTTGATGTCAAATTTATCCATCAGATCGACGGTTTGCAGCGGTTGACGCACCACCATGCGCGAGGTTTCACGACCGAAATAATCTTCGATGCTTTTCTTATTGATCGTAATCGCGCCCTTGCCCGCGGTCAGATAGACCCGTGCAGCTGAGCTCTTGCGACGACCGGTACCGTAATATTGTTCGACTGCCATAATTTGACCTGTTAGATTTCCAGAGGCTGAGGTTGTTGTGCAGTATGACTGTGAGCGTCACCCGCGTAAACCTTCAGCTTTTTAAACATCGCGCGTCCAAGAGAGTTCTTGGGCAGCATACCTTTGACCGAGTGCTGGATAATCCTTTCCGGATGATCCTGGCGTAACTGCGACAGGCTGGTTGATTTCAGGCTGCCAATGTAACCAGTGTGATGGTGGTACATCTTGTCAGTTTCCTTGTTGCCGGTAACGCGTATTTTTTCCGCATTGATGACGATGATGTAGTCTCCGGTATCAACGTGCGGGGTATACTCGGGCTTGTGCTTGCCGCGTAAACGACGCGCAACTTCTGTCGATAGGCGACCGAGCACCTTGTCGGTGGCATCGATTACATACCAGTCGCGTTTTACCGTTTCGGATTTTGCGCTGAAGGTTTTCATACTAATTCCTGATAAGCTGCCGTTTAAGGCGTTGACTTCTTTCACAAAGGGCGCGAATACTAACGGATAAGCAGGCGCTTGACAAGCCGTAGAACCCTGTTTTAAAGGGATATTTAATGGCCTGGAACAATATCCTGATTTTACTGATAATATGCGCCTTCACAGCAGGTTTTTAAGCTGATTTGATGGGAATTTAAATGCGTAAACTGAGTTTTACCGATCGTTTACTCGAAGAACTGCAACACGGCCTTGCTACCAGCCATTTGCGGCCCGCAGCCACGACCCGGGCTTATCCCGCAGATGGCAGCGAGCAAGGCGAATTATCGCCGCAGGAGTTGGCCCGGGTCGCCGGTTTGATGCGCGTCAACAATGCCGGCGAAGTCGCCGCACAGGGACTCTATCGCGGCCAGGCATTGACCGCGCGGCAGCAGGCTCTCAGCGCGGCGATGAATGAAGCCGCCGAAGAAGAAAACGAGCATCTTAACTGGTGCCAACAGCGATTAGCCGAACTCCATCAACCCCGCAGCCTGTTCGATGGTGTCTGGTACTGGGGCTCGTTTACGATTGGCGCCCTGGCCGGAGCCGCGGGCGACAGGTGGAGTCTAGGTTTCGTCAAGGAAACTGAACAGCAGGTCTGTAACCACCTCGACCGTCATCTCGAACGCCTGCCCGAGCAGGACCAGCGCAGCCGTGCGATCATCGAAGCCATGCGTGAAGATGAATTACGCCATGCCGTCAACGCCGCAGAGGCAGGTGCTGCCGAGCTTCCCCAAGTGGTAAAAACTGCAATGACAATGGTAAGCAAGGTCATGACATTTACCGCCTACCGCATCTAGCCACCGGGCTTATCTGCGTAAAAGCAATGACGCAGTGTAAGATTCGCAGTTAGATGGAAACGACGATTCCTGTCAGTCGAGGTTGACGACTTCGAAGTCGTGGGTGATTGCGGCTGTTTTGGCGAGCATGCGCGACGCTGAACAATACTTGTCGGCAGATAACTCCACCGCCCTGGCAACCCTGTTTTGATCCAGATCCTTGCCACTGACGATGAAACGCACGTGAATTTTGGTGAATACTTTAGGAATATCCTCGGCGCGCTCGGCTTCAAGTTCGACCTCACAATCAACCACCTGCTGGCGCGATTTGCGCAAAATAGATATAACGTCGAATGCGGTGCAACCACCCAGCCCGAGTAACAGCATTTCCATCGGCCGCACCCCGAGATTACGCCCGCCGGCTTCGGCAGCACCGTCCATCACCACCGAGTGACCACTGCCGGATTCGCCGACAAACGACATGTGCTCCAGCCACTTGACTCTGCACTTCATAGCTAATACCTATTAATGTTCAATTGCCCTTTTTGTGCTATGTTTAATAACTAGCGAGAACAGATTATTACAAATATGTCAGTTAATCCCATCACAAAAATTGCACCGCGGTTAAATCCGGCTCTGGATAACTTTCTGCATCACTGTCACAGTAAAAAATATGCGACGCGCAGTACCATTATCCATGCGGGAGACGAATCGGAGACCCTGTACTATATCATCGACGGTTCAGTGAGCGTAGTCATCGAAGACGAAGACTGTAACGAAATCGTGCTCGCTTACCTCAACCCGGGTGATTTCTTCGGCGAAATGGGTTTGTTCGAAGAAGACACCAAACGTAGCGCCTGGGTTATCACACGTACCAATTGTGAGCTCGCGGAGATTCACTACACCCAGTTCATGCAACTGGCCAAGGAGACACCTGAAATTCTGTTTCAACTGTCTTCACAATTAGCCAGCCGACTGCGCAACACCAGCCGCAAGGTCAGTAATCTCGCGTTCATGGATGTCACCGGACGCGTCGCACGTACCCTGCTCGATCTTGCGCGCGAACCCGATGCAATAACCCACCCGGACGGAATGCAAATAAAAATCACGCGCCAGGAAATTGCCAAGATTGTCGGTTGTTCGCGCGAAATGGCCGGGCGGGTAATGAAAACCCTCGAGGAAGACGGCCTGATCACGGCACACGGCAAGACCATCGTCGTTTTCGGTACACGTTAGCACCCTTACCAGCTTAATCAAGGCATTCCCCCCGGCTACTGTCTTCTGTCATACCGCGGCTCGACCGCGGTATCCAGAAATAGCTGACCGAGTCTGGATCCCGCGATCAAGTCGCGGGATGACAAAGTTGTATGAAGTCGCAGGCTGGAAAATCAGAAAAATAACTGCTTCAGCCCCTGCCCTGGGTCAGGCACACGCATGAACGCTTCACCGACGAGAAAAGCATGCACGTCGTGCTCGCGCATCAGCGCAATATCATCGCGCGTATGAATTCCACTTTCGGTAACCACCAGGCAATCTCCGGGTACCAGCTCAAGTAAATCGATCGTGGTATCAAGACTGGTATCGAAAGTCCGCAGGTCCCGGTTATTGATTCCGATCAGTTCCAGATCGAGTTTGAGGGCACGCTCGAGTTCATCACGATCATGCACCTCGACCAACACGTCCATTCCCAGCGCCTGCGCCTCCTTATACAAACCAGCGAGGGCTGCATCGTCGAGTGCGGCGACGATAAGCAGAATGCAATCAGCGCCCAGAGATCTCGATTCGACTACCTGGTATGGTGCCATAATGAAGTCCTTGCGAATGACCGGGAGTTCGCAGGCGGCGCGAGCGGCAACCAGGAAATCCTCATGACCCTGAAAAAAATCCCGATCGGTTAGTATCGATAAACAGCTGGCACCTCCAGCCGCATAGGATCGCGCTATTGCGACCACGTCAAAATCTTCACGAATAACGCCCTTGCTTGGCGAAGCTTTCTTGATCTCGGCAATAACCGCCGCCTCACCGAGCTCGACGCGTCCCTTCAAGGCGGCAACAAAGCCACGCGGGGGCGACGCATCGGCGGCCTTTTGCTGCAGGTTCTTTAACGGCTCGCTACGCTGGCGCTGTTCAATTTCCTGCTGCTTGCGCGCGAGAATTCGATTCAGAATATCCGGTCGTGAAGCACTCATCATGCGTTGGACCTGGCGACCAGGTTTTGCAGCACGGCGGCGGCCTTGCCACTGCTGATCGCTGCACGCGCGGCTTCGACACCGGCAGCAAGCGAATCGGCACAACCAGAAACATAAATCGCGGCACCCGCATTAAGGCAGACGATATCGCGCGCCGGACCAGGATTATCCGCCAGAACTGCGCGGATCATGGCCAGGCTCTGCTCGGCAGAATCGACTCGAAGCTCGTCCAGCGCAGCTGACTCCATGCCGAAATCGGTCGGCGAAACCGTGTAAATATTGACTTCGCCCTGCTTAAGCTCGGCGACATGGGTCGGTGCTGAAATACTGATCTCATCCATCCCGTCTTCGGCATGCACCACCATGACATGATTACTGCCGAGCTGCTTCAGTACTCTAGCCATGGGCTCGATCAAATCGCCATCGAACACCCCGATGACCTGATTGGGAGCACCTGCTGGATTGGTCAGCGGTCCAAGCACGTTGAATATGGTACGTACCGCCATTTCCTTACGCGCACCGATGGCGTGTTTCATCGCACCATGATGTGCGGGCGCAAACATGAAACCAACCCCGACCTGCTCCACACAGTCGCGCACCTGTTCTGGTGTAATATCGAGCTTTACGCCGGCGGTTTCGAGCACGTCGGCACTGCCGGAATTACTGGTCATCGAGCGATTACCGTGCTTGGCTACCCTTGCGCCGGCTGCTGCGGCAACCAGGGCACTGGCGGTAGAGATGTTGAAACTGCCGGAAGAATCGCCCCCGGTGCCCGCAGTATCGACAAGGTGGTCACCGCTAACCTCGACCCTGGTTGCCAGTTCACGCATAACCCTCGCCGCCGCGGAAATCTCGTCGACGCTTTCGCCTTTCATGCGCAGGCCTACCAGGAAACCGCCAATCTGCGAGGGCGTACATTCCCCCGTCATGATTTGCTGCATCACCGAATTCATTTCGTCACCGCTCAGATCCTCGCGCGCGATCACCTTTTTAATTGCTGTTTGTATATCCATCGTCTCCCCCGCTTAGCTAACCCGCTGTTGAAGAAAATTACGCAACAAGCCGTGCCCATGCTCGGTGAGGATCGATTCAGGGTGAAACTGAACCCCCTCTATCGCCAGCTCCTTATGCCGCACGCCCATGATTTCATCGAAATTACCATCCGCATCCTCGGTCCACGCGGTAATTTCCAGGCAACCGGGAATACTGTCCCTGTCGATGACCAGCGAGTGGTAGCGCGTTGCCACAAAAGGACTGTCCAGCCCGGTGAAAACACCGACCCCTTTATGCACCACCGGCGAAGTTTTGCCGTGCATGATTTTCCGTGCATGTACGATCTCAGCGCCAAATACCTGGCCGATACTCTGGTGCCCGAGGCAAACCCCGAGAATCGGAATCTTCCCGGCGAGCGCTTCGATCGCCGCCATCGACACGCCGGCTTCATTTGGCGTGCAAGGGCCTGGCGATACCATGACGTGACTGGCATCCGTAGCCATTATCTGTTCGACCCCGACCTGGTCGTTGCGTACCACTTCGACTGCGGCCTCGAGTTCGCCGAGATATTGCACCAGGTTATAGGTGAAGGAATCATAGTTATCGATCATCAGGACTTTCATGATTCAGCACCTGATTCTGCGTCCGCACAGGGGTCCCGTGACGGCAATCCGGCTTCGGCCAGCGCCACGGCACGAAATATCGCGCGCCCCTTGTTCATGGTTTCGGCCCATTCGTTTGCCGGAATCGAATCATAAACGATTCCGGCACCGGCCTGAATATAGAGCTGTTCATTCTTGATCACCGCGGTGCGAATCGCGATCGCGGTATCCATGTTCCCACTCCAGGAAATGTAACCGACCGCACCGGAGTAAATGCCACGTTTTACCGGTTCCAGTTCATCGATAATCTCCATCGCCCTGATCTTCGGGGCACCGGAAACCGTGCCAGCCGGGAAGGTAGCGCGCAGGACGTCAAACGCCGACATATCGGGTTTGATGCGTCCCTCGACATTGGAAACGATGTGCATCACATGCGAGTAGCGTTCGACGGTCATTTTCTCGGTCAACTCGACACTGCCAACCTGGCTGACCCGGCCGGCATCATTGCGGCCAAGGTCGATCAACATCAGGTGCTCGGCGAGCTCTTTCGGATCACTGAGTAATTCCCGCTCCAGCTCGAGATCGCTTTCGGCCGTTTTACCGCGCGGCCGTGTGCCCGCCATCGGCCT
>Ga0265306_10000051_pt1 | contig 39520 bp, 37 predicted proteins | sample Helome_3_FD_192493 | JGI IMG/M metagenome (GOLD analysis project Ga0265306, IMG submission 192493) | Marine sediment microbial communities from subtidal zone of North Sea - Hel_20160420 (Illumina Assembly) | ecosystem: Environmental > Aquatic > Marine > Subtidal zone > Sediment ... | reverse complement strand
GTACCTTCACAATCCCGCAGAATATAGCCACCGCGAGCAATGGCTTCGATTTGTTCCGGCTCGCGCGGCTGATGCTTCAAACCCTGTCGCGAGAATACCAGGCAACTGGGGCCATCGCGATGCTCTATCGCGGCTTTCCAGCTAACTGCGGTTTCGACGCTGTCGCAGGGACGCCAAAGCTGCATTCCGGGAATCAGGCGCAAGGAAGGCATATGTTCTACCGCCTGGTGCGTTGGGCCATCTTCACCGAGACCAATCGAATCGTGGGTATAGACAAAGATACTCTGGATTTTCATCAGGGCCGCCATGCGCAGCGCATTGCGCGCGTAGTCGGAAAAAACCAGGAAGGTAGCGCCGAACGGAATAAAACCACCATGCAGTACGATGCCGTTGAGCATTGCCGACATACCGAATTCACGCACACCGTAGCTAACGTAATTGGCGTCGGGTGATTCGGCACTCATCGGCTTGAACCCGGACCACTCGGTCAAATTGGAGCATCCCAGGTCCGCGGATCCACCAAACAGTTCAGGCAATAACGGCGAATAGGCTTCGAGCGAGGCCAGTGAACACTGACGGGTGGCCCTGGTTTCGGCAGCTTCATCCAAATCCGCGATAAACGCCTGCGTGGCTTGCTGCCAGTTTTCCGGCAACTCGCGATTTAAACGGCGTTCGAATTCCGCGGCCAGTTCCGCATGTTCTTCTTTATACGCGGCAAACATTTTGTTCCAGGCATCTTCCTTGGCCTGGCCTGCCCGGCGATTATCCCAACCCTGGTAGACTTCTTCAGGCACCTCGAAAGCTTCAGCTTCCCAGTTCAACTCGACCCTGGTCAGCGCAACCTCTTCTTCACCGAGTGGAGCACCATGACAGGCGTGTCCACCGGCCTTATTAGGGGCGCCGAATCCGATGATCGTTTTACAGCAAATTAATGAAGGTTTGGCAGTAATCGCGCGTGCAGCCTCTATCGCGATCTTGATCTCATCCGGGTCGTGTCCATCTACTTCGATCACATGCCAACCGTAGGCCTCGAAACGTTTTCCGGTATCATCGAGAAACCAGCCTTCCACCTTGCCATCGATGGAAATGCCATTGTCATCCCAGAATGCGATCAGCTTGCCGAGCCCGAGGGTTCCGGCAAGCGAACAGGCTTCGTGCGAAATGCCTTCCATCATGCATCCATCGCCCAGGAAAACATAGGTAAAGTGATCGACGATATTGTAATCGTCGCGGTTAAATGCAGCCGCGAGCGCTCGCTCGGCAATCGCCATGCCCACGGCATTTGCAATTCCCTGTCCGAGTGGCCCGGTAGTGGTTTCTATCCCCGGCGTATAACCGTGCTCGGGATGCCCCGGGGTCTTGGAGTGCAGCTGGCGAAAATTCTTAAGGTCTTCAATAGTGACGTCGTAACCGCTCAAATGCAGCACCGAATACGGTAACATCGAGCCATGCCCATTCGACATGACAAAGCGGTCCCGGTTGCTCCATTCCGGGTTTGCCGGGTTATGGCGCATGAAGTCGTTAAACAGTACTTCAGCGATGTCAGCCATCCCCATCGGTGCACCCGGATGCCCGGAATTGGCCCTTTGCACTGCATCCATACTTAAAGCGCGGATTGCATTGGCAAGCATTTTACGTGATGACATTGACCATCCTCAAAATCGATTTTTCAACATAACTTCTTGATTTATAATTATTATTTTCTGGCCGTACAATATTAATTGACAACTCGTGCCAAGACTTGAGCCTAACCACAGCACACCCCCTGGCGACAAGGCGCGATATTCTCTCGTAAATGCAAATTGACAGCAACTCATAATATTTTTATGCCTATCCATTAAACCTATAACGCTCTAATCAGGACTGTTATTTTCCATCGCGTTCCATATAATGCCTTTTTTCGATTTCTGGGTTGAGGAGCTGTCATGTCGAGTTCATATATTTTTACATCGGAATCCGTATCCGGGGGTCATCCAGATAAAATGGCGGATCAGATTTCTGATGCAGTGCTCGATGCCCTGCTCGAACAGGACCATCGCTCTCGCGTTGCCTGCGAGACTCTGGTAAAAACCGGCATGGTGTTGCTGGCCGGCGAAATCACCACCAATGCTGAAGTCGATATGGAAGCGCTGGTGCGCAAAACGGTCTGCGATATCGGCTACGATAATCCGGAATGCGGCTTCGACGGTAAAACCTGCGCTGTGCTTACCGGCCTCGGCAAGCAATCCGGTGACATCGCGATGGGCGTCGACGAGGGCGACGACAAGGAACAGGGCGCAGGCGACCAGGGCCTGATGTTCGGCTACGCCTGTAACGAAACCGATGTGCTGATGCCGGCACCGATTACCTACGCGCATCGCCTGGTGCGCCGCCAGCACCAGGTGTTCAAATCGGGCGAACTCGACTGGCTGCAGCCCGATGCCAAGAGCCAGGTCACCTTGCGTTATGAACATCACAAGCCGGTAGGCCTCGAGGCTGTGGTATTGTCAACCCAGCACAAGGAGTCGGTAGACATGGCAACTCTGCGCGAGGGCGTGATCGATACCATCCTGAAGCCGGTACTGCCCGAGGAATGGCTCTCACAGTGTAGGAGCGAGAATATCCACATCAATCCAACCGGCCGCTTTGTCGTCGGCGGACCCGTGGGTGACGCCGGTCTAACCGGGCGCAAGATCATCGTCGATACTTACGGCGGCATGGCGCGCCACGGCGGCGGTGCTTTCTCCGGCAAGGATCCATCCAAGGTCGACCGCTCAGCGGCTTACGCGGCTCGCTACGTGGCCAAAAACATCGTTTCCGCGGGTATCGCGGAACGCTGCGAAGTACAGGTTTCCTATGCGATCGGCGTTGCCGAACCAACATCGATCAGTGTAGATACCTTCGGTACCGGGGTTATCGCTGACGAAAGCATCATCCGCTTGATTCACGATAATTTCGATCTACGACCGAAGGGTCTGATCGCAATGCTCGATTTGCTGAAGCCAATGTACCAGCCGACTGCAGCCTACGGACATTTCGGACGTGAAGATCTCGACCTGAGCTGGGAGCGTACCGACAAGGCAGAAGCACTCAAAACTGACGCTGGCTTGTAAAACCCCGGTAAGGACGCCCTACCAGGCACCCTTATCAATTTGACAGTGAGGCCTTTTTCGCTAAAATACGCGGTCCCCCATCGCGGGGACTTGTGTGCGAGGAGCGCTGCGACAGCTTTACTGCCAGGCTCGCCCACCTGATCAATTCAACGGCGCTCATAAATAGTTTTGGAGATTATTTATGAGTGCTACTGCCAAAGACGTCATTAAAGACGATTACAAAGTCGCCGACCTCGCGCTTGCTTCCTGGGGTCGCAAAGAAATCGCGATTGCCGAAACCGAGATGCCGGGCCTGGTATCGCTGCGCGGCAAATATGGCAGCGAGCAGCCTTTAAAGGGCGCACGCATCGCCGGTTCGCTGCACATGACCATTCAAACCGCGGTTCTGATTGAAACCCTGGTTGCGCTTGGGGCCGAAGTGCGCTGGGCTTCGTGCAACATCTTTTCTACCCAGGATCACGCCGCTGCGGCAATTGCGGAGTCTGGCGTACCCGTATTCGCAATCAAGGGCGAATCGCTCGAAGATTACTGGCAGTACACCCACAAGATCATGGAATGGCACGACGGCGGCACCCCCAACATGATTCTCGATGATGGTGGTGACGCGACCATGCTGATCAATCTCGGCAGCAAGGCGGAGAAAGACATTTCCGTTCTCGACAACCCGGGCACCGAAGAAGAAGTCATCGCCTTTGCCGCGATCAAGGCAAAACTCGCCGAGTCTCCCAACTGGTACTCGAATATCCTGAAAAATATCAAGGGTGTTACCGAAGAGACCACCACCGGTGTGCATCGTCTGTACCAGATGCAGGCTCGTGGTGAACTGCCTTTCCCTGCGTTTAATGTTAACGATTCGGTCACCAAGTCCAAGTTCGACAACCTCTACGGCTGTCGTGAATCGCTGGTCGACGGCATCAAGCGCGCCACCGACGTCATGATCGCCGGCAAAGTTGCGCTGGTACTCGGCTACGGCGATGTTGGCAAAGGTTGCGCGCAGTCTCTCAAAGGACTCGGTGCCAGTGTCTTGGTTACCGAAATCGACCCGATTTGTGCCTTGCAGGCCGCGATGGAAGGTTTTCGCGTGGTCACCATGGACGATGCCTGCAGCCAGGCCGACATCTTTGTTACCGCTACCGGAAACTTCAATGTTATCCGCAAGGAACACATGGACCAGATGAAGGACCAGGCGATCGTTTGCAACATCGGTCATTTCGATAACGAAATCCAGGTTGCCGAGATGAAAGAGTACCAATGGGAAAACATCAAGCCACAGGTTGATCACATTATTTTCCCTGATGGCCGGCGCATCATCCTGCTGGCCGAAGGACGCCTGGTAAATCTTGGCTGTGCCACCGGACATCCGAGTTTCGTTATGTCGAACTCGTTTACCAACCAGGTACTGGCGCAGATGGAAATCTTCTGCAACCCGGGAAAATATCAGAACGAGGTCTACGTCCTGCCCAAGCATCTTGATGAAGAAGTGGCACGCCTGCATCTCGATAAAATTGGCGCCAGGCTGACCACCTTGACCCAGGAACAGGCCGACTACATCGATGTCAAGGTCGAGGGTCCGTACAAGCCTGAGCAATACCGTTACTAGGTAATATCTCCGGCTATGCGGATTCCCCGCGTACATATCGGAGCAGAGCTTGTCGTTGGTGAAAAGATTTTACTGGACAAGTCTCAAAGTCATTACCTCAAGCACGTGCTGCGCCTGAAACCGGGCGCAGCACTGCTGTTGTTTGACGGCCTGGAGGCGATCGACTACCAGGCAACACTCTCGATCGAGGGGAAACAGGTCAGGGCTACGATTAACTCGGCACTGGCTTTGCAAACCGAGTCCGGACTTGATTGCGAAATAATTCAGGCAATGGGACGCAGCGATCACATGGACTGGGTGATTCAGAAGACTACCGAACTCGGAGTTAACCGGATTGCGATTTTTAATGCCGGGCGCACGCAATCTCCGATGAAATCCACACAACTTGAAAAAAAGCTGGTTCACTGGCGCGGGGTTGCTATCAGTGCCTGTGAACAAAGCGGTCGTGCAATTATACCGGCACTCGATTTTCATCCTGATTTGGAGCAGGCTATTGCAGCCTCGAGTAGTGAATCAGGATTGTTGCTGGATTTCAACGGCGCTGCACTCACATCGGCTTTGCAGCCGCTCCCGCAATCGATATCGATTCTGCTCGGACCGGAAGGTGGACTAACCCTGCCCGAAATTCAATTTGCGCAAACTGCCGGTTTTACGTCGGTCAGGCTTGGTCCCCGGGTTTTGCGCACCGAAACCGCGGCCACGGCTGCGCTTGCAATCGTCCAGTCGGCAGTGGGTGATTTAGGTTAGTCTGAAATCCATCCTGGAGAAGATGGCTTTACATACAACGGGATGATATTAAGCCTTTAGTTCTTCCAGGCGCCCCGGATTGAACTCGCGCTTGAGGTCGGCAATGATTTTATCCAGATCCGGGATTACCCTGCCAAGTTGATCATCGTCTACCCGTGCCACCAGGTATTCACTCAAGCCCTCGTCATTACCGGATTCCATGCTATCGGCTTCCGCCAGGTAGGCTCGCGGAATATCCTGCATGTGAATTCCAAGATAGGGCAGCTCAGGATCTTTTTCCGGATTGTAAATAATAGCGATTCTTGCGCGTGGTCCTGATTGCGCAGTATTCACGCCGCACATTTGTTCTACCGCGACCACCGGAATATAAACCCCGCGCCATAGCACAACGCCGCTAAACCACTCACTGCTATCTGATAACTGGCGTGGTGTCGAGTAGCCAATTATTTCGGCTACTGCCGAGTTCGGCACCAACAGGTTAAGCGTCGTCAGTGGCAGCAACATGCATCGCACCGATGTTGACTTGTTACTCATGAGCTATACCCGTCACCTGGCTCCCAGCGCAGTTTGAATATTTTCTATCAATTCTTCTTCCTGGTAAGGCTTGCCCATGTAATTGTTTACACCAATTTCAAAAGCCCGGTCACGGTGTTTTTCCCCGGTGCGTGAGGTGATCATAATGATCGGAATTCTGGAAAAATTTTCTTCGTTTTGCATATGCGTTGCCAGTTCAAACCCGTCCATGCGTGGCATTTCGATATCCAGCAACATTACATCCGGGCGCAGATCCTGCAGTTGCGCAAGCGCGTCAACACCATCCTTTGCGGTGATTACTTCGTAATTATGCCGTTCGAGTAATTTACTGGCGACCCGGCGCATCGTGATCGAATCATCGACTACCATGACGATGTCGCGCTTATTCGACAGGCGACTGTCTTGCTGCTGGTAAACAATTTTGACAGCGTTGGCGGCACCATGTCTAACCAGGCCGTTTATATCAAGAATCAGAACAACGCTGCCGTCAGCAAGAATACTCGCTCCGGAAAGGGCCTTGACCTGGCTTAATTGCTTGCCCAGCGATTTAACCACGATCTCACGGTTACCGAGGATTTCATCAACATGCAATGCGACCCGGACATCCCCGGCGCGACCAAAAATAATGGGCAGTTTTTCATTGTCACCGGAGGGCTTAAACGGAACCCCTGTATCGACCAGCTCGGCAAGGTTATACAGCACGAATTGCTGTCCGGCATACTCGATTTCGGGATTATCCTGTTGATAGTATTCAAGCACCTGCCGGGCTTCCAGGCGGGTGATACCTTCGATATTCATCAGCGGTATCGCGTAAATTTCTTCACTGACACGCACCAGGATTGCCTGGTTAATTGAAAGCGTAAACGGGAGGCGCGCAATAAAGGTCGTTCCCTGCGGATTGGTTTCAATCTGCAGGGTTCCGCCAAGCTGTTTGATCTCAATATCGACGACATCCATACCGACGCCGCGCCCCGAAAGCTGGGTTACGTGTTCGGCAGTACTAAAGCCCGGTTCCAGAATGTACTGCACCAGGTCGGCATCGCTTACCTGGTGCTTTTTATCAAGCAGTCCGAGCTGTACCGCGCGACTGCGCACCTTGTCAAGGTCTACGCCAGCGCCATCGTCACTGACGCGAATGATGATATCGGAACCGTCACGGGTTATGTCGATCGATATTTTCCCGCTTTCGTCTTTGCCTCTTTTAACCCGTTCAACCGGAGTTTCAATACCATGCGACAGGGCGTTACGAATAATATGTTCGAGTGGTGCGACCATGCGATCGAGCACCTTGTTGTCGACCTCGTTTTCCTCGCCGGTAATTATCAGGTCGGCCTTTTTACCCAGCTCCTGGCTGCTTTGCCTGACTAGCCGGCGCAGGCGTGATAGCAACCCTGAAAACTTGACCATCCGGCTTTTGATCAAACCATCCTGCAGGTCAGCATTTACCCGTGATTGTTGTAATAAAAGTGTTTCAGAATCCCGCACCTGCTCGCCCAGCATGGCTTGCAGACTGGACAGATCGTTAACCGATTCGCCCAGCGAACGCGACAGCTCCTGTATCATCGTGTAACGGTCCATCTCTAGTGGGTCAAATTCACCCTTTTGCTCAGACTCGGAACGGTGACTAAAATGAATTTGAGCATCGGTCTCCGCTTCGAGGCTACGCAACTGCCCCTTGAGCCGCGCAATAGTCTGCCCCAGTTCGCCGAGGTAGGAACCCAGACCTGCGACCTGCTGCTCCATGCGCGCCCGGTAGATACTAACCTCGCCTGCCGAACTTACCAGGTTATCGAGCAGGTCCGAACGAACCTTGATGACATCTTGCGACGGACGCTCCAGGGTTGAGAGTGGCTCGCCCGGCAGGTTTTCACTGACGATGTCGATATCTTCGCTATCCATATCGAAGTCGCTGTCTTCATCGCCTGTGTCTTCACCATGCTCATCAGCTTCACCACGGCGTAAGTCCTTTAGAAATTCAACCAGGCGCTCGGAATTACTCATCTGCTTTCCTTCCTGCGCTTCAACCACCTGTTGATGGAGCAGGTCAAAACAATCCTTCAGCAATTCGATCAGGTTATCATTTTTCTCTACGCGCCCATCGATTACCGCGATAAACATCGATTCCATCTCATGCGAGAGGTTGCTGATTTCCTCGAGCTCGGCCATACGAGCGCCACCCTTGAGCGTATGCAGGTAGCGTTGCAGTTCCATTACCGCGTTATAGTCCTGGGCAACCGCTTCATCGGATTTTTGTTGCGACCACTGGTGCAAAGTATTGTCACTCATTTCCAGCAATTCATTCGCCTCATCGACGAAAATAGTTAGCAGCTCGGTATCCTGTTCCCGCTCGAGCGTTTCGCTTATCTTCGTCAGGGTATCAATGAATTCGCCACTCGGTCCCGCCTCATCTTCAGGGATTTCAACAGTATGTTCTTCGAAATCTTCGGCCAGTGCCTTGAAACTAATCTCGAGATCTTCGGGGATAGCCGGCAACTGTCGGCTAGCGACTAATTCTTGGGTCATGCGCAGGAGCTCGATCTGGCCCTGGCGATAAAGGGCCACAATTTCGTCATCAAGGGCCATCTTTTGTGCGATTGCGAATTTCAGGGGTTTTTCCATTAAGCCGGCCAGTTGGCCGATTGTCCGGATATCCGCGGTGCGCGAGGCACCGTGAATCGTGTGGAGCGAGCGATAGATTTCTTCACCAGGAATTAATTCATGGATTTGTTCCGCATGATCAAGGGCGAAACTTACTATGCCGAGGTGCTGTTCTACCTCTTGCTGGTAAATTATCAGCAGCTCCGGATCGAACGACAGGTCGGTTGGTTCTGGCGGCTTTTGGCCTTTGGGCTCGCTCTCCCCTGCCTCTTCGCCAGGCACCAGGCTCGCTGTCGTTTCGACTAAAGGGTCGGGGGGGTACTCCTGTTCAGCACCCGGTCCAGACTCGGGCGACTCCAGCTCTGCTGCCTCGGCCTCGGGCGCAGCATGCTCTATTGCTTCATCTGCCGACGACTCCAGCTCGACGGCTTCGACTTCCGCCAGCTCAGGCTCTATTGACTCAGCCTCGAGCGCCGCAAGGTCCGTTACCTCGACCGCGGACGACTCGGACTCTATTGACTCGGCTTCGGTCTCGAGCGACCCAGGCTCTATAGCTCCAGCATCGAACTGCTCAATGTCCGTTGCCTCGACCTCGGACGACTCAAGCTCTATGGCTCTAGCCTCGAACGGCTCAATGTCCGTTGCTTCAATCTCGGACGACTCGAGCTCTATTGCTTCAGCCTCGAACGGCTCCAGGTCTGTATCATCATTCTCGACCCCTGGTCCCGCGGGTGATTCCACCACCAGGGGAGCGGCTTCAGCAGTTTCCTCGACAAAATCATCATCGAGGGATTCAGCGAGGAAATCTTCACCCATGGTTTCGATCCAGATGGCCTCCTTCGGAACAGGCTCGACATCATCAATAGCCAAAGCCTGAATTTCTTCAGCTTCGTCGCTTGTATTGTCCTCGGCCTGTTGCGAGTAATCGGTCGCCACATTGAACTCTTTCTCTGCTGCAGATGAGCCAGGTTCGTCTACGGAACTCTCTACTTCGAGTTCGGTTGGGTTTGATCCGGATTGCATCAACTGGGTATCGTCCAGGTCGGAGATCCTGGCCGCAGGCTCAGTGTTACTGCGCTGTTCTCGAACCTGATCGCTGTTCACCTCGAAGCTCTCCGGATCTACCTGCACGGTGTCCGGCTCAATTTCATCGAGTATCATCTGGCTCATTCTTTGCGGAGGAATAACCTGGGTGGTTGAACCGAGATCGATTCCCGTCGATTGGAATTCATCGTCATCAGTAATTCGATCATAGGGTGATTCAATTGCAGTGTCTGTCTGGGTGTGATCTATCAGCAATTGGTCGGCCTTGAACTCGGCCAGTGCCCGGGCCAGGCCTCTCAGGTAACCAATGTCAGCATTGGGCGCCTCCGAAGTCTTTAGCTCGTTTACCAGCTCCTTCAATGCTTTAGATGCCTTACCCACCGCTTTTATTGCCTGCTTGTTGGGGGCAACCGTTTTATCGATAATCCGATTCAATAATTGTTCATAATCCCAGGCAAACTCGCCAATCTTCATTGCGCCGACGAGACGGCCACTACCCTTGATGGTGTGAAAGGCGCGGCGGATATTTTTTAACGCGTTTTCATCTTCCGGGTGCAGCAACCAGTCTTGCTGCAAGCGCGCGATGTTTTGTGCCTCTTCCCCGGCTTCCTCAAGATAAATCTCGAGAATTTCCGGGTCGCTATCCGGCTTCAAAACTTGCAAATTCTCCTCGACCGATTCGATTTCAATACGCACATCGGCTGGCGTGACAGCGGTGTCGACTTCGGTTGCTGTCGACTGGTCAGAAGTGTCATTCAGGGCCGCCAGGGTCTGTCCAGGCGTTTTACCCGAAGCACTGACAGCCGGCACTGCTTCTGCTTCGATGTCAGGTTCTGCAGCGTCAGAATCGGACTCGGTCGACACTTCCGCTTCTACATCGTCTTCCACAGCCGTTAACAGAGTTTCGCCAGTTGCCACCTCGTCCGGGGCTTCGACAACCACGACTACCGCTTCGTCGCTTTCGCCATCCTCGGCCTCGATATGTACGTTGGACAGCAACTCTTGCAGTTGCACGTCGGCAAAGTCGAGGATATTGCCGGCATCGCTGCGGTGTTCGCCAAGCGCTTCGAGATAGTACTCGAGGCTAACCACAACCTGTGATAACGCGTCCAGCCTGCTGGCTTCCATAAATTCAACAATGTCGTAGCCCTTTAAATAGGCTAGCAGTCCATCGACCACGGCAACCGCACGATGCTGATTCATCAACTGCAGCGCCCCCCTGGATTCACCCATCAGGGCTACGCAGAGATCAATATTTTCACTGCGACCCGGATCCTTGATAAAGTCGAGGATTGCATTTTTGGTTTTCTGAATGTCATCAAGCGCCGCGGTAACTACTGCCGTCAATACACTATCAAGCTCGTAGTCTCTCGAGACGTCGGATTCAGATCTTGGCTGCTCCGCATCAACCGGCTGACGCTTTTGCATTTGCTCAAGTGCCTGCTCAACCTGGAGTAATTCCGCTGCCATCGATAGCAGCCTCTCTTCATCGGCAACTTGATCTCCAGAGACGATTTCCTTAACGATATCACTCTGGTCTTCAATTAACTGTCGCTGCGAACCAAGCCCAATCATCGCCAGCGTGTCGGAGATGACGTGCATCTCCCGGGGTAGATCTTTGAGTGCCTCGACTTTCGATAAATCTCCGTTAACGTATACCTCGAGCGTCGACTTAATGGTCTCAATATCGGCTTTAATAGCCTCCGACACGGATTTCAATACGTCCTGGTTGGGGCCAGCGATGTTATTCAATACTTCGCTGCGTACGGATTCCGAAGGCAGGAACTGCTCTAGTCGATAAGCGGTCTTTATCGCTTTCGCCTTGGGTCCATCACATTCCGGCTGAGCGATATAAAATAAAAAATTCTTGATCAACTCGATCGGTTGACGCTTGAGTAAGCCGCGCTCGCCGATTATCAGGATTACCCTGAACAAGGCATCGACTTTGCCGAGCAAATTCTTTATCGACACCCCGAGTTCAATCTTCTGGCGTGCGACCGATTCGACAAGTGCTCCTATTATCCACCAGATTCGGGCTATCTGTTCGGAAGAAGACCGCTCCTCCAGGGTCTCACATATCTTCTCGAGGCGCTTCAGGCTGTCTTCAACCGATTGATCCCTGATCACGTTCACCAGTGCCAGCTGGTAAACCGGGCGTAACTTTTTTGCGAGAAGCCTGGATGCCTGATTATGGTCGTTGTCGATTGACTCTAGCTTGGCTTCTTCCTGGTGCATCGAAAGATCGGGCAGAAAAAGTAATTTCTCGGAAAACAAATCCTGGTCTCTGACCGCACGAATATCATTCAATAGCGGTAATATAGCGATCGGAATATCACGATGGCCTGATTGAATATGTTCCAGGTAGTCGGGTAACTGCAACACTGCTCGCAGCATTACCTCGAGGGCCTGTTCACCCTTTTTCTGCTTGTTGTCGATAATGAAATCCGCCAGCGATACCATTTCATCGGTTAACATCGCGGCGCCATACTGCTCGATCATCGTCAATACGCCCTGAATAACGCCCAGCCTTTCCTTGACGGCTGCCAGCAACGCGTCATTGTCTTCTTCGATATAAATCTTGAGGTCGGCCTTGATATCAGACAGGTTGTCATCGATGGATTTCTTGACCCACCCAAGTGCACTCTGCTTGATTGAATTTTCCGGGGAACTCATCGAATCGTCTATTTTTCCGCTTCGGACTCTAGGCCCAGCGCGGCAAGATCATCGGCGTCTTGCACCATGGTACTTTCGAGCGAATCAACACCGGGAAGTTTGAAGCCCGCAACCGAAGTCTGCATCTCTTTAACCATGTCTGATAATTCGCCAATCGAGCCCGAAGCCTGGTTCGAACCTTCCGAGGTCTTGGCGGTAATTTCCTGTATCACATCCATGGTTTCGGTAATCTTTACACTATCCTGGGCCTGGTCACGCGTTGAGTCCGATATCTCCAGAATGCGCTGTGCCAGGTTCATCGAAACCTGTTCAATACGATCCAGCGCGCCTCCCGCGTTCTCAGTCAGCTTGGCTCCCTTTACAACATTGGCGGTACTTTGCTCCATCGAAACCGTTGCTTCGTTGGTATCCGCCTGGATAGTCTTTACCAGGGCCTCGATTTGCTTGGTTGCGTCACCAGTCCTTTCTGCGAGTCTCTGTACTTCATCAGCCACCACCGCAAAGCCGCGTCCTGCCTCGCCTGCCATCGACGCCTGGATTGCGGCATTCAGGGCAAGAATGTTGGTCTGGTCGGATATCTCGGTAATTAGGTTTACTATGTCCCCAATTTCCTGTGACGATTCACCCAGCCGCTTGATACGCTTGGAAGTTTCCTGTATCTGCTCGCGAATGGTCTCCATTCCTTCGATGGTCTGGCGCACGGTCTCTCCACCCTTATGTGCAATACTGACAGATTTTCGCGCCACTTCCGCCGAATCGGCCGCTCTCTCGGAAACCTGCGACATAGATTTTGAGATCTCGGTAACGGCATTACTGGCAGTGGTTATCTGTTGTGCCTGCGCTTCACTAGCCTCGGCCAGTTCGCCCGTCATATTCTGAGTTTTTCGAACCGCGGTGCGTACCTGGTTGGCAGTTTTGTTAATAGTACCGACCAGGTCACGTAACGCGTCTATCGAGTAATTAACCGAGTCGGCGATCGCTCCGGTTATGTCTTCGGTTACGGTCGTATGAGTAGAGAGGTCGCCGTCGGCAAGATTCGTCATTTCATCGAGCAGGCGCAGGATAGCGCGCTGGTTCTTCTCATTCTGATCCTGGGATTCTGACAGGCTGGCATGGGATCCACGCGAGATGATGACGATCAGCAACAACAAAAGTAAAACCGCGAACAGTCCGACCGCATATCCGGCCAGGATGAGTGATTTTCCGGCTTCACCACCGCGTTCAAGTGCCTTGATCAAACCGCCGGAGGCTGATAGCAGCAGCGGGCTCAATTCATCAATTTTCAATGCTGCTTCATGCACTTTAAATATTTGCGCCGAATTATCGAGAATTTCACGCACATTCTTGCGCACCACGGAGTAAAGATCTGCAAACTGCAACAGGTTGCCAACCACGGTTGGGCCGGTGAATTTGGTAATTCCCTGCGAGGAATCCCCTTCGAGCATTGCTAATAATTGTGCCTCTATCTGGGTGGCTTCCGTAGAAAAGCGTTCAGCTGCCGTCATAACCACTTCACCATCAGTCAGTATCTGATTGAGGCTATGTTCGATGCCTCGAATCAGTATGACCTGGCGCGCTGCGAGAGCAATATTCCTGCGTGGTGCCCCCGATTTGACCAGTTCTTCTACCACGCGATCGGATAACGAAATGAGTTCTGGTAATGACTCGTTAATTTGCGTCACGTAATCACTAACTGTCGCAATCGATGTTTTTGCCGCCACCACGGTAGCAATATGCTTGTCATAATCATTCCAGATCGACTTCACATTCGAGAACTCAACCGAGAATTCCTCGGGTAAAGCGGGTAATTCCTGGATTGCATCTCCATTATTAAATCTGTCCAGGGTATCGAGGTAACGATTCTGATTCTCGCCCAGTCGATCGAATGCACGCTCCTGGCCTGCAGCCGCTTCCAGTGCATTGACGGCAATTTGCTGCGATATAACCTGCTGTTCCGAGGCGATAGTAGTATAGAGTTTGTTGTTACGCGCCTGGCCGCTTTCGATACTGAACAACACCACCATTGCCAACACCGACAGAATCAGCAACGCACCAACAGCAACTGCTTTTTTATTGATAGAACTGCCACGCTGCCCGACAGACGGGGCAAAGCCCGATTTTGTTCCGGGAAGCAGGTTTTTGATTTTATCTAACACTACTATAGTTTCCTCGATACCTCGTCAAGCGCCTTAAACGACTCGTAAAAAATGTTCGGCCCTGGTTAATTTCTTGACACTAAACACGTTCCATTGACGCACCTGGTCAACAAATGTTCCCGCAAGATAGGCGCCCATCGTGCCTGCGTCCGGCATAACTTCCCGCCGGTGTTCTTCAGGTTTAAAACGTCTCAGTCCAAAAACCTCGTCTACCAGTAATCCCGCAACCACACCCGACTTGTTGATAACAAGAATCCTGCTTTGCTTGCTAATCCGGGTTGGTTCTCCGTAAAGAAATCCATTCATATCCAGTACCGGTATCAAGTTGCCACGAACATTAGCCAGACCCTTGACCCAGTGCGTTACCCCTGGCACCCGTATCGTTTCCGGGGGTGGCAATATTTCGCTAACGTCATCCATCTTTGCCAGCAGGGGTATACCGTTTATCAAAAACCCGATTCCTATCCAGTCATCGACAACCGTTTTGGCAACCGGCAAACCAGTCGAATTTCTCCGACAGCGCGAGTCGATTTCTTTTAGAATTTCAAATGCTGAGGCAATGGGCATGGATTCGCGGTCCCGTTCAATCGTCGCAACCGCGATCGAAACCCATAACCTTATTGATTCGTTCGATCAAATCTTGTTCATCTGCCGGCTTGACGATATAGTCTCTCGCGCCCTGGCGCATACCCCAGATCTTGTCGGTTTCCTGGTCCTTGGTAGTTATGATAATCACGGGAATTGTCGAGGTTTCCGGGTTACGGCTGAGATCACGCGTTGCCTGAAAACCATTCTTTCCCGGCATTACCACGTCCATTAATATGCAATCGGGTTTAGTCTCGATTGCTTTCTCAATGCCTTCTTCACCATTCTTGGCAACTGAAACCTCGATATCGTTGTTTACAAGCATGCTCTTGAAAACGTGAACTTCGGTCGGAGAATCATCAATAATTAATACATGTGTCATTCTAAACTTTCCTCAGTCTCCGTTAACCGTTTCCATCTAACCGACATGCGTCGTTATCGCGTTGATTAAATCTTCTTTGGAAAATGGTTTGGTCAGGTATTTTTCTGATCCGACAATGCGGCCGCGCGCACGATCAAAAATGCTGTCTTTGCTCGACAGCATGATGACCGGGGTACCTTTGAAGGTTTGATTGTTTTTAATCAGTGCGCAGGTCTGATAACCATCGAGGCGCGGCATCATAATGTCCACGAAGATGATATCCGGCTTATGCTCGGTAATTTTTGCCAGGGCCTCGAAACCGTCGATGGCGGTAACCACCTCGCAGCCCACTTTTTTCAACAGGGTTTCGGCACTGCGGCGGATGGTTTTGCTGTCATCAATAACCATGACTTTAACGTTCAGGTTGACCGATTGCGCTGTTCCATCTGCTATCTGAGACTCGGTATTCACGTAACCCCCAATAATTATAAGTGGAGTATCCCCACTTTATAAGGACATGATTATATGGATATTCATATGTTAAACCAGTGATTTAATATAACTACATGATGTAAATTCTACGATTTAAGGCCGAGATTCACTGGCTATTTTCTAAAATTCCATTACCCTCAAAAGTAGTTCAATAAAGGGGTTTTAACAAGCGGCATCTAGCTCCGGCCTGCTTTACGCAGGTGCAATTTTTTAATGTGCCTGGGCGGTTTAATTCATTAAAATTTGTAAACCGCATTCGAGTCATCAATACACTTAATCTATCTCATTTATGCCTAAAGTTCGTAAGCTGGGAATCGTGATGGACCCGATTGAAGCCATCAAACCCTGGAAAGATTCAAGCCTCGCCATGTTGCTTGAGGCGCAGGCGCGCGGCTGGCAGATATTTTACTTTCAGCTCAGCGACATATTCCTCGATAACGGCATCGCAATGGGGCAGTTCAAGACGCTTACACTCTACGACGACAACGAGCACTGGTTTGATTACGGCGATGCGGGTCACTGTCGACTGAGCGATCTGGATGTCATCCTGATGCGCAAGGATCCTCCCTTCGATCTCGAGTATATTTATTGCACTTATATGCTCGAGCAGGCAGAAGAAAGCGGCGTGCTGGTGGTTAACAAACCTGCAAGCCTGCGTGACTGCAATGAAAAGCTTTTTACGCGTGTCTTCCCGGAATGCTGTGTCGACACCCTGGTCAGTCGTGATGCCGCAATCCTGAGAGGTTTCATAGAGCAACACCGGGATATCATTATCAAGCCGCTCGACGGCATGGGTGGCCAGTCGATTTTCCGGGTGCAGGCGGGCGACCCCAATACCAATGCGATCATCGAGGCCGTTTCGAAACATAGCCAGTCACAAACCATGGTACAACGTTATATTCCCGAGATCCGCGATGGTGACAAACGCATTTTGTTGATCGATGGCGTTGCGATACCTTACGCCCTGGCGCGCCTGCCGGCGGCAGGCGAGAATCGGGGTAACATCGCTGCCGGCGCAAGCACGCGCGGACAGCCGTTGAGTGAGCGTGATCAATGGCTATGTGAGCAGATCGGTGCCGAGCTGCGCCAACGCGGCTTGCTGTTTGTGGGGATCGATGTGATCGGTGATTACATCACCGAAATCAATGTTACCAGCCCTACCGGCATCCGCGAGCTGGACAGCGATTTTGACATTAACATCAGCGCAGACCTTTTTGAGTGCATCGAGCAACACCTTCCCGTTTAAGCTGGCTGTTTTTATTCGTCTTAAACCTTAGCGGTTGCGAACCTCGACAGCATCTCGTCGAACAACATCTGCTCGAGTTCGGCACCATCATCGAGATTACGATGATTACCGGAGACCTGGTTCATGCCGAGCATTTACTCACTGAAATCGAGCACCTGCTAAGCATCCACCGCGAGCAATGGCACGCCTGGGAAGATAGTGATCTGACCCGCTTCAACACAGCGTTGTTGCAAAATTCGACAGCGCAGGTACCGGCAAGCCTGGCCCCGTTATTGCAACTTAGCCAGGATTATTATGATGCCACTAGCGGCCTTTTTAACCCCGCACTTGGCAAGCTCATAGCCGCATATGGATTTCATGGCCGCGAGGCCGACATGAGCATGGTTGCGGCAATCAGGCGTGATATCCCCGGTATGCATAATCTAAAGATCGATAGCGAAATTGCCGTTAGCAGCAATCCGCATTTGCAGATCGACCTCGGCGGAATTGCCAAGGGCTACGCGGTGGGATTAATCAGTCGTTACCTGGACGACAATGGCATCGATCACTACATTATCAACGCGGGTGGTGATATGGCAATCGCGGGGAATCGGTTTGGTCGTCCCTGGCGAATAGGTATCCAAAATCCATTTGCACCCGGTGTTGTTGCAAGCCTTGAAATCGAGGGTAAACACAACCTGTTCACCTCGGGAAATTATGAACGCCAATATCGACGAGGAAAAAACCGGGCACATCACATCATCGACCCACGCAGTGGGGAGCCGGCAACCGGGCAAAGCTCGGCGACGGTTCTCAGCAATGACCCGGTTCGTGCTGACGTCGCGGCAACTGCGCTGATGATAAACGGCTTCCAGGGGCACCGTGAGCTGGCAAAATCACTGGATATCGAAGACTTCATCGTGATCGGCGAATCACGGGAAATCGTGGTGAGTGGTACGTTGGCCGACAAAATCAAAATTGCGGTTTCCTGGCCAACAACTATTATCAACTAAAGCAGATAGATTCGCTGGTGGTAGCGAACTAATCTTGGCACAATAGACTTCCAATATGGCACAAGCTCAAGCAATCCGCCCACGGATCTCCGCTAGTGATCGCCTCGGCTTCACTCTCTTTCTGGCACTGACGCTGCATGCCATCGTCGTGCTCGGCGTGGGATTTACCCATTCGAGTCACAGCAATATCGAGCCCCTGCCGAGCCTGGATATTATTCTAGCCAATTCCAAGAGCATCGAGATAGCCGAAAACCCCGATTACCTGGCCCAGGTCGACCAGGCAGGGGGTGGCAATTCCGATGATAAAGCCCGTCCCGGCGCGCCGGTCTCGTCCCCGACCCCTGCAGATCAAAGAGGCCTATCTGACCAGGACAGGATCGAGCTACGCAAGCAACAGCTGGTAATCAGCAAGCTTTATTTTCTGACTCAAATTGAATCGGATAACCATGCGAATCGGCAAAAACAACAACGCGCCCGGGATTCGGACAATCCGCAAACCAGTGAAACCGAGCAGCACAAGTCCAGGATCGCCCGTCTACAGGCGGAAATCAGGCAAATGACCATCGATTATGCCAAGCGCCCCAGGACCATCACCTTGACCGCCAGCACCCGCAAAGCTGTCGAAGCGAGTTACCTGGCTTCCTGGGTCCAGAAGATCGAGGATACCGGTAATTTGAACTATCCACGGGAAGCCAGGCTCAAAAACCTTGATGGCCGATTACGAATGAGTGTGCGAATCAATGCGGCCGGCGAGGTTCTCGACATGCAGATCACCAGTTCATCAGGCACTACAGTCCTGGATGAGGCCGCCAGGCAAATCCTGCGCATGGCTCAGCCCTTCGCACCATTTTCCGATGCATTGAAGGAGCGCGCCGACCAGATAGTTATAATCCGCACCTGGGATTTTAAAAGCAATCGATTTAGAACCAAAAGCGGAGTAAGCTAAGGTCTTGCCATGACACAGCAAACTGCCAGTCTTGTTGATAAGTGCCTTATCGCCACACCCGCGATCAAGGACCCGATCTTTGCTTCCAGCCTGGTTTACATGTGCGAGCACAACGAAAATGGCAGTATGGGCCTGGTTGTCAATCACGAAACTTCACAAGTTCTGGACGATATCTTCCAGCAACTGGATATCAGTTGCGAAAATGAAGCAGTCAGGAATCAGCCTGTTTATATCGGTGGCCCGGTGCAACTCGAACAGGGCTTTGTGCTGCATTCGAGCGAGGGTCACTGGCAGAATAGCGTAGAGGTCTCCGACGGGGTCAATTTAACCAGCTCGCTCGATATTCTCAGGGCGATCGCAGACGGAAAGGGTCCCGAGGACTACCTGGTTATCCTCGGGTTTTCGGGCTGGGCTTCGGGCCAACTCGAATCAGAGTTACAACAAAATTCCTGGCTTACATCGACCTGCAACACCGACCTTCTGTTCCATGAAAAACCCGAAGACAAATGGCAGGTCGCCTTCGATACGCTCGGCTTCGATATCAATATGCTCTCTCCCGTGAGCGGGAATGCCTGAAAAGCTGAAAACCGTCATCGGCTTCGATTTTGGCAGTCATTGGATCGGTGTCGCGGTCGGACAGACTCTAACCCGGCAGGCCAGCCCCCTTGGGGCGGTGAAAAACAACGACTGGAAGAGTATCAAGCGACTACTGGACGCCTGGCAGCCGCAAAAACTGGTGGTCGGCTTACCGCTTAGCATGGCAGGCAAAGACCAGGAAATGACCGCCAGTGCAAAACGCTTCGGTCGCCAGTTAGAAGGCCGCTTCGGAATAGCGACCTCGATGATTGACGAGAGACTGACTACCCGTGAAGCCTACCAGATCGCGGAGCAAACCCAGGGCAAGAAATCCAAACAGGAAATCGACAGCCTGTCCGCCGCATTGATTACCGAATCCTGGTTGCAAAACTATCACGAAGACTGAGACCACAACTGCGATATTACTGTTTTCGAAATGAATTTATGCTATAAAGCGTCCGCAATTAATCAAGCGGAGCTCGTGTGTCCCTACCTTCAGTTGAATCGCTGATCGAAAAGCTGGCCCAGGCACTCACTCCCTATTTTACTTCCCAACCGCAGCCTATCATTGTTGGTATCGAAACAGGCGGAGCCTGGATCGCGCAGCGCTTACAGCAACGCATCGCTCCAGACGCCGAGTTGGGACGACTCAATATTTCCTTCTATCGCGATGATTTCACCCGCACTGGCCTGCATCCAACGGTAAGGCCTTCCAGCCTGCCTGTCGATATCGACGATAAAACTATCATCCTGGTCGATGATGTCCTGCAATCCGGCAGAACCGTCCGGGCTGCGATGAACGAAATCTTTGACTATGGGCGACCCCGGAAAATCGTGCTCGCGATCCTCATCGATCGAGGCGAACGCGAAATTCCGATACAGGCGGACATTACCGGGGAGTTCATGAAACTGGATTCCGGGAGTCATATCAAGCTCGAGGGTCCCGAACCCCTGAAGCTGGTTATCAAAACCCTGGAGAGCCATGCCAAGTAACAGTATCCAGCTCGACGATAATGGCAAACTCCGACATTTTCTCAGTATCGAGGGGTTAAACCAGACCATTCTTAACGAGATTCTGGATACCGCCGATTCATTCACCTCGGTTACTGACCGTACCATCAAGAAAGTGCCTATCCTGCGCGGCAAAACGGTCGCCAACCTGTTTTTCGAGGCGAGCACACGCACACGATCAACATTCGAGCTCGCTGAACAACGTCTCTCGGCCGACATTCTGAGTCTTAACGTCACCACATCGGCAACGGTCAAAGGTGAATCCCTGCTCGATACGCTGCAAAACCTGGAAGCAATGCAGATCGATATGTTCGTCATACGTCACCAGGACAGCGGCAGCGCCCATTTTTTTGCCCAGCATGTGCGTCCCGGCGTGTCGGTGCTCAATGCCGGGGACGGGCAACACGAACATCCAACCCAGGCGATGCTCGATATGTACACGATTCGCCACCACAAACAGGATTTCAGCAGCTTGCGAGTCGCAATCGTCGGCGATATTTTGCACTCACGCGTGGCGCGCTCGCAGATCCACGCGCTTAACCTGCTCAATACCGCGGAAGTAAGGGTGATTGCCCCGCGCACGCTGCTGCCAATGGATACCGAGTCTCTTGGGGTATCGGTTTACGAGGATCTTGAGCAGGGACTCGAAGGAGTTGACGTTATCATTATGCTGCGCCTGCAGAGGGAACGAATGCGCGGGGCTTTGCTGCCCAGCGAGAAAGAGTATTTCCGCGAGTTCGGATTAACCCAGGAACGCCTCCAGCTCGCGAAACCCGATGCCATCGTCATGCATCCGGGTCCGGCTAACCGTGGCGTCGAAATTGAATCCAGTGTTATGGATGGCAACCAGTCGGTCATTTTGCAGCAAGTGAGTTTCGGTATCTCGGTGCGCATGGCGGTGATGTCAATGATCGTCGGTCAATCCGGCCTGCAATCAGGCAGTGACGCATGAACCTGCAAATCAAAAACGGCCAGGTCGTCAATCCACTTGAATCGACAGTAATCAAGACCGATCTTTTTTTACAGGACGGTAAAATCGCAGGGCTGGGCTCAGCACCAAAAAGCTTCAAGGCCGAACAAACGATCGACGCCGCCGATCACTGGGTTCTGCCCGGCCTGATCGATTGCCAGGCACGTTTGCGTGATCCCGGGGAGCCCGAAAAGGCCAATATAGAGAGTGAAACCAAAGCCGCGATCGAAAACGGTATCACCAGCCTGTGCATCCCCCCCGATACGCAACCGCCGATTGACAATTCGGCCACCGTCGAACTCATTCATCATCGCAACGAAATGTTTGGCCACCAGGCACAGGTTTACCCGATCGGGGCCTTAACGCGTGGTCTCGGCGGGGAACAACTCAGCAACATGGCGAGCTTGCGCGCTAACGGCTGTATCGCATTCAGCAACGCCAAGGTTCCGCTGGCCAATAACCTGGTCCAACGCCGGGCCATGGATTACGCCGGGGGTCAGCATTCGCTGGTTATTATTCAACCACTCGACCACGACCTGTTGGCAAATGGTTGCGCCCACGAGGGGGCCGTTGCCACCCGGCTTGGGCTGCCCGCGATTCCTGAAGCCGCGGAAACTGCTGCGCTGGCAAAGGACATCGAACTGGTAGCACAAACCGGTGCGCGCACTCATTTCGGGCAACTCTCCTGTGCGCGTTCGGTAGACATGGTCCGTCGCGCCAAGGCCAAGGGATTACCGATAACCGCCGACTGTGCGATTCATCAACTGTTCTTAACCGACCATGACATCGGAAATTTCGATAGCAATATGTTTACCATCCCGCCGCTGCGCAGTCAGTATGATCGTGATGCATTACGCGAGGGTGTTGCCGATGGCACTATCGATTGCCTGTGTTCGGATCATCAGCCGCATGAAGTCGATGCCAAGCTAAAGCCCTTCCCTTCTGCCGAACCCGGCATCAGCGGGCTCGACACTTTATTGCCGCTGGCATTGCGATTAGTCGAAGAGGGCGTCCTTCCACTGGCTGAACTAATCGCTAAACTGACGCTTAACCCTACCACCATTATGGGCCTGCCGGGCGGCAGGATGGGTATCGACGAGGTCGCGGATTTGATTATTGTCGATCCGGATTCCCACTGGGTTTGCAGCGCCTCCAGTTTCGTCTCCAAGGGTAAAAACACCCCTTTTGAGGGCTGGGATTTCCATGGCAGCCTGACCCACACCCTGGTGGCCGGTAACGTCGTCTACAAACGCTAACAACTGACGGCGTAGCGGTGCTCCGACACATCAAAATGACTCGTAAGTGAGTCTTGCCCCGAGATGGCTAGAAGATTTAGGCGTGGGCACCGGGATGTCTTTTCAGAACGCTGCGCAACAGGGATGTTGTGATACGGCATTCCGGGCGCGAGCCTACATGGACGGATCGGTCCGACGCATCGGCACGGCGATTCTGAAAAGACATCCCGGTGTCCGCGCCGTGCTGGAACGGACCAGGTGGGAGATAACTGGTTTAGCTTTCTTCGGAGGGAAGACTCAGGTCTTCCAGGTCACCCTGCTTATTGAGGTTATGGCGGGTATCCTCTGTTTGATGGTCGCCACCAAAATTGATTTTCCATTCGAGGTTGGTGCTCGAGTCCGCGTAGGCGAGCGCATTCTTGATCGTAATCGCGTCAGATTTGTAGAGGTTGTAAAGCGATTGGTCGAAAGTCTGCATTCCCGTGGTATCGCCTTTTTCCATGATTTCCTTGATCTCGTTGAAGTTACCCTCGCGCAGCAATTCCGAAATATAGGGGGTATTCATCATGATTTCGACAGCACAGGCGAGTTTCCCCTGCATCCCTGGCACCAGGCGTTGTGAAATGACGCACCTGAGGTTAAGCGACAAATCCATCAACAACTGTTCACGCGAATCGGTCGGGAACATGTTCATTATCCGGTCCATCGCCTGGTTGGAGTTAACCGCGTGCAGCGTTGTCAGGGCGAGGTGACCGGTATCGGCAAAGTCGATCGCCGATTTCATCGTCTCCCGGTCCCGCGCCTCACCGATCATGATGACTTCCGGCGCTTCCCGCAGCGCTTCCCGCAGCGCATTTTCGTAGCTCAGGGTATCGATCCCTACCTCGCGTTGCGAAACAACAGACTTCTTGTGTCGAAAAACGAATTCTATCGGGTCCTCGATCGTCAGTATGTGTCCGCCAACCGAAGCGTTACGGTAATCCAGCATCGATGCGAGCGAAGTCGATTTACCTGAACCGGTTGAGCCCACTACCAGCACCAGCCCGGTCTGATTCATAACGACTTCCTTGAGTACCTGGGGCAGTCCGAGCTCGTCAATCGTCGGTATCTCCCACTTTATGTAACGGATAACCATCGACACTTCTGAGCGTTGAATGAAAATATTGACCCGGAAACGACCCACATCGTTGAGCGTGAAACCGAGGTTTAATTCGCGGCTGATCTCGAAGTCACGGACCTGCTCATCATTAAGCAGGCTATAGGCCAGTTTTTGCACCTGCCCGCCTTGAAACGGATTTTTCGCAATTGGACCGGTATTGCCCTGGGTTTTCATATTGGGCGGAGCGCCGGTGACGAAATACAGGTCGGACGCCTGTTTGTCGACCATGATCTTAAGATAAGGTTCTAGCATGGCCGTGGTCGGTTCGCGTGCCACTAGATCATGCCTCCCGCCTGCTCTTCATCATCCGCTTCTTCGAGTTCAAATTCGCGATGATCTTCCACCACGCCGGTTTTGCGGGCAGTCTCACTTTCCAGTTTAATACGCAGTCGAATATCATTCACCGAATCCGCGTTACGCAGGGCATCTTCAAAAGTAATTTGTTCCGTTTCATAGAGATCGAACAACGCCTGGTCAAAGGTCTTCATCCCCGCCTCGTTAGATTTTGCAATCAACGCTTTCATCTCATGCACCTCTCCCTTGAAGATCATGTCGGCCATCAATGGGGTGTTCAACATGACTTCGATTGCTGGCATTCGACCAACACCGTCGATTTTCGGGATCAGGCGCTGTGATATCAGTCCCTTCAGATTAAGCGATAAATCCATCAGCAACTGCATGCGGCGTTCGTCCGGGAAAAAGTTGATGATACGATCCAGCGCCTGGTTAGTGCTGTTGGCGTGCAATGTCGAAAGACAGAGGTGCCCGGTTTCGGCGAACGCTATTGCATGATCCATGGCTTCGCGGTCGCGAATCTCACCTATCAGGATCACATCCGGCGCCTGGCGCAGGGTATTCTTCAACGCGATCTCGTAAGATTCAGTATCGACACCGACCTCTCGCTGAGTCACCAGGCAATTTTGATGGTCGTGGACAAATTCGACCGGGTCTTCAATCGTTATGATATGACCATGCGAGTTGCGGTTACGGTAATCCACCATCGACGCTAGCGAAGTCGACTTACCGGAGCCGGTGCCGCCGACGAAAATTACCAGGCCTCGCTTGGTCATGGAAATGTCTTTCAAAATCGGTGGCAGGTTCAATTCTTCGAAGGTGGGTATTTCAGAATTTATGATACGCAGCACCAGGCCTGAACTGCCGCGCTGTACAAAGGCATTAACACGAAATCGAGCCACGCCGGGTAACGCGATCGAAAAGTTACACTCCTGCTTTTCTTCAAACTCCGAAACCTGCTTATCGTTCATAATCGAACGCGCCAGCATCTGCGTATGATTAGGCGAAAGGTTTTGCTTGGAGACGGTCATCACTTTACCGTCGACTTTCATCGCCGGTGGTGATCCACTGGTGATAAATAAATCAGAACCGTCCTTGCTCACCATCATGCGGAGCAGGTCGTGCATGAAACTAATTGCCTTATTACGATCCATTAAAACCCTCTACAATTTCAGCGTAAGATTACAAGGCCTCGGGATTGGCAGCCTTCCGTTGTGCTTCATCCTTCGCAACAATACCCGAACCGAGCAAGGTCTTGAGATTTTGATCCAGCGTCTGCATACCGACGTTCTGGCCGGTTTGAATTGCCGAATACATCTGCGCGATTTTATCTTCACGAATCAGGTTGCGAATCGCCGGCGTTCCGATCATGATCTCGTGAGCCGCCACCCGTCCACCGCCGATTTTCTTCATCAGCGTTTGCGAAATAACCGCCTTTAATGATTCAGACAACATCGAGCGCACCATGGCTTTTTCCGCCGCCGGAAATACATCGACAATACGGTCTATCGTCTTGGCCGCCGAACTGGTATGCAAGGTACCGAAAACCAGGTGCCCGGTCTCGGCAGCAGAGAGCGCCAGTCGAATGGTTTCCAGGTCACGCATCTCGCCCACCAGGATGGTATCCGGGTCTTCACGCAATGCCGATCTCAATGCTTCGTTAAAACCGAGGGTGTCGCGGTGAACCTCGCGTTGGTTAACCAGGCACTTCTTGCTCTCGTGTACAAATTCGATGGGATCTTCCACGGTCAGGATATGCCCGTATTCACTATCATTCTTGTAGTCCACCATCCCCGCCAGCGTGGTTGATTTCCCGGAACCGGTCGGCCCGGTTACCAAAACAATACCGCGCGGATACTCGGAAATCTCTTCGAAAATTTTCGGCGCGTTCAAATCCTCCAAACTCAGGATTTTCGACGGGATGGTACGAAATACACCACCGGCGCCACGATTATGGTTAAAGGCGTTAACGCGAAAGCGTGCCAGGCCCGGAATTTCGAATGAAAAGTCGGTCTCCAGGAATTCCTCGTAATCCTTACGCTGCTTGTCACTCATAATGTCATAAATCATGTCGTGCACTTGCTTATGATCCATTTCCGGAACATTAATACGACGAATGTCACCATCGACACGAATCATCGGCGGCAATCCAGCTGAAAGGTGCAAATCAGAGGCGCCTTGCTTTACGCCAAATGCCAGGAGTTGAGCTATATCCATGGGGTTTCCTTTATCGCTTTACAGGTATTATAGAATTCATGACAGGTTTTGTTTTTAGCCTACAGGCAAACGGTTATAATCAGCGCGCTCGCTGCAGCTTTGTGTTAACAGATAACTATAGCAAAACATATGAATAACATGAGAAAAAATCTAAATCGTGTGCACGAGCAGATAGTACAGGCTGCGTCTGCCTGTAAACGCGAACCAGATTCCATTTTGCTGCTCGCGGTAAGCAAGAAAAAACCCGCCAGCGATATTCGCCAGGCATGGGAACTCGGGCAAAGAGATTTCGGTGAAAATTACCTGCAGGAAGCGTTGCAGAAAATGGAGGAACTCAAAGACCTGGACATTAGCTGGCATTTCATCGGCGCGATACAATCTAACAAGACTCGCAATATAGCCGAAGCCTTCGATTGGGCACATTGTATCGATCGAGCCAAAATTGCCAGGCGTCTGAGCGAACAACGTCCTGCGGAACTGGGGCCACTAAACGTATGTATACAAGTCAATATCGATCATGAATCCAGCAAGGCCGGGATCGAACTGGCCGAGTTGCCCGAACTCGCGCACGCAATTCACCAGCTACCCGGAATTCGACTGCGGGGACTCATGACGATTCCGGCCCCACAGGAATCGTTCGACCTGCAGCGCTCAGCCTTTGCAAAATTAGCCGAGGCACTTGAGTCATTGCGGCAACAGGGAATCGACTGTGATACCTTGTCGATGGGAATGACGCAGGACATGGATGCCGCGATTGCAGAAGGCTCAACGCTGGTGCGCATAGGCACCGCGATTTTTGGAGAGAGAGTTTGAAACAGGCAATTTGCTTTATCGGTGCTGGCAATATGGCAACCAGTCTAATCGGCGGGTTGATCACGAACCGTTACCAAGCAACGCAGATTACCGCCTGTGATATCAACGTCGACCAATTGCAGCATTTACAGCAGCGTTTCCAGATCAACATCTCCCAGGATAACCTTGCCTGCGCGGGCGCCGCCGAGATCGTGCTGCTGGCGGTCAAGCCACAGGTAATGCGCGCGGTCTGCGAAGCACTTTCGACATTGCCGCCAAACCCGCAACAGCTGTTTGTCAGCATCGCTGCCGGTGTACCCGCAAGCGCGATAGATGCGTGGCTCGGGGGCGGCAGGACGATCGTACGTTGCATGCCGAATACCCCTTCATTACTGCAGCTCGGCGCTACCGGGTTGTTTGCCAATGCACAGGTCAGCGCGGCCCAGCGGGAATCTGCCGCACTTGTTATGCAGGCGGTCGGAATCAGTATCTGGGTAGATAAGGAATCTGACCTGGACGCAGTAACCGCAATTTCAGGCAGCGGACCGGCCTACTTTTTTTATTTTATCGAGCTACTGGAAGCGGCCGGAGTCGAGCTTGGACTGCCCAGGGAGACCGCGGCGAGCCTGGCGCGGCAGACCGCACTGGGTGCGGCGAGCATGGCGCTGGACGAAGACGTGGTCAAATTACGCGCCCAGGTGACTTCCAGAAAAGGCACCACCGAACAGGCCATTCTTTCCTTCCAGCAAAACCAGCTCGGCCAGCTGGTTAACGAGGCCACCGCGGCGGCACATCGGCGTTCGCTGGAATTGGCTCAAGAACTAACCAAAGACTAGGTAACAGCGATATGGGTTCGGGTTATTTGACATCACCGTTAATGCTTATCATTAACACCTTATTCGATTTATACATTTTGCTGGTGTTATTGCGTTTCATGTTACAGATGTTACGTGCTGATTTTTATAACCCGGTTTCCCAGTTTATCGTCAAACTGACAACCCCACCGTTGCGCATATTACGTCGCATCATCCCGAGCGTTGCCGGACAAGATTCCGCGTCAATCGTGTTTTGCGTGGTATTGATATATGGCAAGTTTTTATTGATGCGTGCACTATCGATCCCGGCGGTGCATATCGGCGGCGTAATGGCGCCGATCGGCGGGGTCAGCTATGCGGGCTTGCTGCTGTTCAGCGTTGCTGATTTGATCGCCCTGATACTCACGGTTTTCCTGATTGCGGTGATTATCCAGGTCATTTTGAGCTGGATTAATCCGGGTCATTACAACCCGGTAATAGGCCTCGTAAATAAGCTTGCAGAGCCGGTACTCAAACCGATCCGTAAATTCATTCCGTCGATGGGCGGGCTCGACCTGTCGCCCCTGTTTGCTGCCGTGCTGATACTGGTGGCAAAAATGCTGATCGTGCCGCCAATTATTTATCTCGGCAATTTTTAGCTACCGTTTTCCGCTTCGGCCTTGTGCCGTGCCTGAATAAACTCGCTGTGTGAAACATAGAGCAATTCCGCGACCTGCCGTATCAAGTGTTCTTCATAACGATCTTTTTCGCCATCTGCGTAGACCAGCTGCCACATCATTTCGACTACCCGCCGTTTCATGGCGTGATCGTAGTGTTCATTTAGCAACCGGGTAACGTGCTGTATCGAAACCATGCGGTCGGCATCCGCCTCCGCTTCCTCCAGCAAGGCATCCAGTTCCTGAGCGGGCAGTTTAAATTGCTGCTCCAGTAGCTCCCTGAGCCTGAGTTTTTCAGACGGATCAACAACGAAATCAGCACGCGCAACTTCGATCAGCAACACGGCGGTGGCGACCCGCAACGCATGCTCGATATCTGCCGGGCTGGCCTCGATAGTTTCTATCGTCAGGAATTGGAGCAGGATTTTTCTCATAGCAATAACTGATTGCAAACGCGATGGGTTTATGCAAAATCTATCGCATTGATTAATAAATTTTAACTATTATGACGCTAACCGAACTTCGATACATCGTCGCTGTATCCCAGAAAAACCATTTCGGGAAGGCGGCTCAAGCCTGTTTCGTGAGTCAGCCTACATTAAGTATCGCGATAAAGAAACTCGAAGAAGAACTCGATGTGCGCCTTTTCGAGCGCAGCTCAAAGAACGAAATCCGCATCACTGAAATTGGCCAGCAAGTGATCAACCAGGCCTATATCGTTTTACAGGAAGCACAGATCCTGATGGAAATCGCGCAGCAGGGAAAGGACCCTTTATCGGGACAGTTCAGGCTGGGCGTGATCTACACGATCGGACCCTACCTGTTACCCAGTCTTATCCCCAAGCTGCGAAAAACCGCACCCAACCTGAAGCTGATTATCGAAGAAAATTTCACCGCCAACCTGTTTCAGTCACTCAAGCAGGGATCGCTGGATGCGATTATCATTTCCTACCCATTCGACGAACCCAGCATCGAGACGGCGCCACTTTACGAGGAACCCTTTATTGTCGCGTTGCCACGAAATCATGAATGGAAAAATCGCGACCAGATTCAACCCGGGGATTTAGCATCACAGGATTTAATGCTTCTCGGCGCGGGGCATTGCTTTCGCGACCAGGTAATCAAGGCCTGTCCCGACTGCATGTCGGGGGATAGTGAACTAACTCGTACGCTCGAGGGTGGTTCCCTGGAAACCATGCGCCACATGGTCGCGGCCGGCACCGGTATTACTGTATTGCCGCGCAGCAGTATCCCTAATAGTCAGAAAAGTGAATCGTTGATCGACATCAAACCTTTTGCCAGGCCCTCCCCTGCTCGCACCGTGGCCATCGCCTGGCGCAAGCACTACCCGCGAAAAGAGGCAATTTACACGATACGCGACACCATACAGAGCAGTCCACTGGATGGCGTTGAAATCACCCAGTCGGTCGCGTGATCGAGGAATTGCTGCGGCAGGACCGCGAGCTCAAGCGCGGCAAGATAATAAGTGAAACCGCCAGGATCCCGTGGCAGGAATTACAGCGTTTTTTTGCGGCTGGAAAAGTCATGCTGGTCGCCCCCGGACTCGACCTGGTTGAAGTGGCCTTTGCGTTGCAGGAAGACGATGTCGAGCAGGTCAAAACCTGGAGCGAAGCCCGGCAAGTTATTCCAGTACCGGATGACCAGGCGAAAGAATGGATTACCGATGATGCCACGCTCTGGGCCGTGGTCGTCAAACCCTGGGTGCTGGTACAAACAATCAGCCCTGAATGCTGAAATCTACAATTCACGGCAACACTTGCCCGGGCCGGACAACTGGCGACAGAAACTATGGTAGCAGTCCAGTTCTGTAGTAGAATTGCGAACCCGATTTTCAGATTAAACCTTATGTCCCGAGTTACCGTTTACAGCACCGCTAACTGCCAATACTGCACTAATGTCAAAGCCTTACTGGAGAAATGGCAGATCGCTTTTGACGAGGTTCGTATCGACACTGATAATGCAGCAATGAAACAATTCGCCGAGGTTACCCGGGGTGCGCGTACGGTGCCGCAAATTATCATCGATGGTAATCCAATCGGCGGTTTTTCCGAGTTGACCGAAATGCATATGGATGGCGAGCTTGACGAGTTAATGCAGGCGGACTAGTTTGTCGTTATGAGCAAAACAAAAAAATCGACCTTTCGCATTCAGTTTCATAACAATAACAAGATTTATGAACTCTACGCACATCAGGTCTGCCAGTCACAGATGGCGGGTTTTATCGAAGTCGGGGAAATAATTTTCGGTGAGCATTCCAAGCTCCTGATTGACCCCGCGGAGGAAAAACTGAAGCACGAGTTCGGTAATGTCAAGCATACCTATATTCCCCATTTCGCGGTGATTCGAATAGATGAAGTCGATCGCAGCGGCAAGAACCGCATCCTCGATAATGACGGCTCAACCGTTACCAGTTTCCCGGGGCAAGCGACCATCCCGAGTAATACCTAGGCAAACTGCTGCAGGCAGTAATGCAAATCTCCGTCGTTATTCCCAGCTATAACCGCAGGCATACCCTTGAACGGGCACTGCGGTCGGTCTTCGAGCAGACTTCGGCGGTCGATGAAATCATCCTCGTCGACGACGGCTCGAGCGATGGCAGCAGCGACATGGTCAAACGACAATTTCCCCGGGTTAATGTTCTTTGCCAGCCAAATCACGGTGTCAGCGCGGCACGCAACCGCGGCATCGCATCAGCCCGCTTCGAATGGATTGCCCTGCTGGACTCCGACGATAGCTGGATGCCGCGAAAAGTCGAACTTATCCGTGAGGCCCGCCAACAGCATCCCGAGTTCGTGCTTTATCACTCGGATGAAACCTGGGTCCGTCGCGGGGTTCGCGTCAATCCGAAACTCAAGCATCGCAAGAGCGGTGGCTGGATATTTGAAAGCTGCCTGCCGCTATGTGCCATATCACCCTCGGCCTCGGTAATCAGTAAATCAACGCTGGAATCACTCGGCATGTTTGACGAAAAATTGCCGGCCTGCGAAGACTATGATTTGTGGCTGCGATTGTGTCATCAATTCCCGGTGCACTACATAGACAAAGCGCTAATCACCAAGTACGGGGGGCACGACGATCAACTCTCGCAGCAATATCCGGCTATGGATCGTTTTCGTATCTACGCACTGCATCGATTATTAAAAACGGCAAACTTGCGGCCAGAATATTATCGTGCCGCCGAGGCGACCCTGCTGGGCAAACTCGATATTTTGATTAATGGCGCTGCCAGGCATCACAACCAGGCGCTGCTCGACGAATTTATCCCGTTGCGCGACAGCTGGTGTCGACCCGGTGACCAGGTGGCACAATGTTAATCTGGGTATCCGCGTTGCACTGTGAGGCCAAGCCCGTAATCGATTATTACCGCTTGAAAAAATCGCATGATGACAGCGCATTCGATCTTTATCGGGGTGATGACATGCTTTGCATCATCAGCGGTGTCGGCAAGATTGCTAGTGCCGCGGCCTGCGCCTGGATTGCAGCTCGATATGATCATGAAGCCTCGATCGCCTGGATAAACCTGGGTGTCGCCGGCAGCGGCCAGCATGCAATCGGGTCGGCGTTTTCACTGAACCAGGTTATAGATGCCGACAGCGGTCAACGCTACTATCCGGTCCCCTGTGCTGGCTGGTTGTTGCCCGGTAGTGCCTGCCTTACCTTAAGTAAACCCAGTGAAGACTACTGCGAAGACACCCTGTTCGATATGGAGGCCAGTGGTTTTATCTACAGCGCGCTGCGCTTCAGCAGCGCCGAGTTAACGCAAAGTATAAAAATTGTCAGTGATAATCGCGAGCACAAAACCGGAAAAAACCGCCAGCAGGTCAGTGATTTAATCCATCACAATATTGAGGCAATCGACCAGCAGGCAAGCGCCCTGATTGCGCTCAACCATGAGGTTGCCGGGCTTGCGGTTAATCCCGAATCCTGGCAGCAGCTGATTGCGCTCGCCCATTTCAGCCAAACCCAGAAGAATAAACTTCGCGTCCTGTGGCGCTACCTCATGAACCGGGACACCAATGCCGAAACAGTTCTACAAAAACTCAGGGGTTGCTCCTCTGCTGCGACAATCATCAGCACCCTGGAACTACTTAGTTACCAGGACAGTGAAGGCCTGTAACCATGGTCAGCAGCGTCTATATCGAATCCGAAATTCGCGATCATCCCAGGGCCCGCAAACTGCTCGAACGGCTGCGTAATTTGCCGGTGATTGAAATCGAACACTACGGAGAAGTATTTAATCCGCGCGCGCAAAACTTCCGCCTACAAAAGAAAAATCCTGCCATCATTATTGCACGCAAGAACGATGGCCACGTGCTGGCAGCACCGGAAGGCTACGGCCTTGGTGGCAGCCACAATTATTATTTTTCGCACATGCTGAATTGTATCTACGATTGCCGCTACTGTTTCCTGCAGGGCATGTACCAATCGGCACACCAGATTCTGTTTATCAACTACGAAGACTTTGGCGTAAGGATGGAACAGGTCGCTGCAAAGCATCAGGGTGAAGCGGTCTGGTTTTACTCGGGATACGACTGCGACAGCCTGGCGAATGAGCCGATGACAGAATTTACCGATCATTTCATCCCACTGATTGCGTCAATCGATAACGCCTGGATGGAACTGCGCACCAAGAGCACCCAGGTACGATCGATGCTGAAGCTGCAACCCTGCGAACGCGTTGTGACTGCGTTCAGTTTTACCGACCCCGTCAGCCACGCAAAACTCGAGCACGGAGTGCCTTCGATAGCAAAACGTGTCGACGCCATGCGACGCCTGATCGAGGCAGGCTGGACGGTCGGGTTACGATTCGATCCGGTTGTCTATCACCGGGATTACCAGGCAGCATTCATCAAACTGCTTGACGAGATCTTTACCACGGTCGATCCACAAAAACTGCACTCGGTGAGTCTGGGCAGCTTCCGTTTGACCCGCGACCACTTTCGCAAGCTTGTGCGGATTTACCCCGAAGAACCCCTGTTTGCGCAAAAAATGGATCTCGACAATGGTATTATCAGCTACCCGTTAGAGCGCGAGCGGGAAATGATCGAATACTGCGAAGCCCAGTTAATGAAGCATATCCCTCATCAAAGCTATCACCCCTGCGAGTGGCATGGCTGAACCCGGCACCGTATTGGTCACCGGTGCCAGCTCGGGTATCGGGCTTGCGACTTCACGCCTGTTGCTGGGCCAGGGCTACCAGGTCATTGGTCTAAGTCGGCGTGGCCAGGTGACGGAGCTCGAAGATGAAAGTTTTACTGCCCTGGCGCTTGATCTCGGCGACCTCGAAAGTCTCGACTCGAGGATCAGGGAATTACTGGTATCGCGCAAGGTTGATTGTTTAGTGCATGCCGCCGGTCAAGGTCATTTCGGCTCTATCGAGCAATTTTCGATCACGCAAATCGAAGCCTCGATTCGCGTAAACCTGACCAGCGCAATGGTGATATGCCGCAGCCTGATACCGGCATTTCGGCGCCAGGGCGAGGGTCGTGTTATTTTCATTGGTTCCGAATCGGCGCTGCGGGCGGGTAAGAAAGGGGCGCTCTACAGTGCCGCCAAGTACGGACTGCGCGGCTTTTGCCAGTCCCTGCGCGAGGACTGCGGTAGCGATGGCATCCAGGTTAGCCTGGTGAACCCGGGCATGGTGCGTAGCCCCTTTTTTGACGACCTTTCATTCGCACCAGGACCCGAATCGGTGAACGCGATCGAAGTGACAGATGTTGCCGAAGTTGTCTGGCAGATAATGCAATCCAGTCACGATATCGTCATCGATGAAGTCAATCTTTCACCGCGCGTAAAATCGATTAACCACGGTAAAAAAAGCCGTTCGTAGAAGCGGTAATCAGGATAATTTTTTTCATCTTCTTGTCTCTCTCACTCGGTAAAATCCGGCAGTATCTCGTCGGCCAGATGTTTCAACGTTGTCTCGATATCCACCCGGTTAAAGCGCAGGTTCAGCGCAACGTGGTTGACGCCGATGTCCTGCAGCATGTCCATGCAAAACCTCCATGAATCAAAGAGTAGCCGCCAATCCCTTCTGCACCCCCTCCCTTTGCTGGATTGCTTTTGCCCAGCGCAGCACATGCGTGTAAGAGGCCGTGTCCAGAAACTCTTCGGCGTCGTAGACCTCGCCCATGGCCAGGCGACCGTACCAGGACCAGATCGCGATGTCGGCAATCGAATAACCGCTGGCACACATGTATTCACGTTCTGCCAGGTGACGGTCCAGCACGTCCAGTTGTCGCTTGGTTTCCATGGCGTAGCGGTTGATCGGATATTTCATCGGGTAAGGTGCGTAGCGATAGAAATGGCCGAAGCCGCCGCCGAGGAAAGATGCACTGCTCTCCTGCCAGAACAGCCAGGAAAGGCATTCCGTGCGGTTTGCCGCGTCCCCGGGCAGCAGGGCATCGTACTTCTCAGCCAGGTAGAACAGAATCGCGCAGGATTCGAACACGGATTGCGCGGGTGATTTGGACCGATCGAGCAATACCGGGATTTTCGAGTTCGGGTTGAGCTTGACGAAATCGGAACCGAATTGCTCGCCTTTGCCGATCTTGATGATGTGCAGGTCATAGGCGGCCTCGGTCTTGCCCATCGCCAGCAGTTCTTCCAGCATCACCGCGATCTTGACGCCGTTTGGCGTGCCCAGGGAGTACAGCTGCAAGGGTGCGTCGCCCACCGGCAGCACTTTTTCATGGGTGGGGCCTGCGATCGGGCGGTTGACGCCGGCCCACTTGCCACCGGATTCCTCGTCCCAGGTCCAGACTTTTGGCGGGGTGTAGTCGCTTTCGTTCATTTTTTGCTCTCAGTGCAATTCAGGGGACAGTATACTCAATTCCCAGGATAGGCTTGCTGGATTCAAAGAAACAGTCCACTAAATCGATGCAAGACCAAACGGCCAAAACCGGTCGCTCAGGTGTCTCAGATTTCAGTCTCAAATTTCTCGTAAAGAGACGCTCAAGTAACTGGTATGTGAAACAGTCTACGGTCAATAGCTGATATGTCAGGATAAAGAAAGATCGAACGATGCTGATCCTTTCGATATTCAAGATGAATCCGGGAAAGGACAGCCAGAAACGGGTACTCAAAATAATCTACACTATCCATATTTGTAAAACCATACGAACTAAAAAAGGCGCTGCAAGCAGCGCCTTAAAGTGGTTGCAGGAATGGAAAGCCTAGCTGTATCGATACGGTACGCCCGCTTTTTCCATGACTGCCGCGTACTTCTTGTAAGCTTCCACTACCTTGGCTGTACGCGGGCTGATCGAGGCCAGTTCATCCCAGAATTCAGCCGAATCAGCTACGACCTGGTCCCATTCTTTGGCGGGAATCGTAGTCAGCTCCATCTTCTTGCCGTTGACGCGCAAGTCCGCCTCGCCACCCCAGTACCAGACCTGGCGATAGTAGTGCGAGTCGTTGCAGGACATACGGAACAGCGCCTGCAGATCCGGAGACAGCTTGGCCCAGCTCTTCGAATTGGCGAAGTAGGAACCACACCAGGCGCCGGTTACGTTGTTGAGCAGCGCATAGTTACAGACGTCTGCCCAGCCGACCTCGTAGGCCTCGGTGAATCCACACCAGGCCACGCCGTCGAGTTCGCCGGTCTGGATCGCGACTTCGATATCGTCCCAGGGCAGGGTGATCGGAATCAGGCCGTAGCGCGACAGGAACTTGCCCGCGGTCGGCACGCCGAATACGCGCTTGCCCTTCATGTCGGCGATTGAGCGAATCGGATCCTTGGTGAAGATGTGGCATGGATCCCAGGCGCCGGCGCTGATCCACTCAACGTTGTCGATTTCGCCATAGGCTTCCGCCCAGATCTCATTCAGGCCGTAGTACTTGAACAGCACCGGCATGTCGAGGCTATAGCGCGTGGAGAACGGGAAGTAGCCGCCGAACACGCTGATGTCGACCGGCGAGGCCATGGTTGCATCGTCGCTTTGTACCGCGTCGATGGTGCCGTTTTGCATGGCGCGGAACAGTTCATCGGTGGCGACCAGCTGGTCGGCGTAGTAGAGTTCGATCTCCATGCGACCGTGCGCCGCCTCGTTGAAGGCTTTGATCTGTGGCAGGATGACGTGCGCGCCGAGCGGTGCGCCCGAGTAGGTCTGCAGGCGCCACTTGATCGGGTTAGTGGCCGAGTAGGCATAGGGCGCGGTCCCCGCCGCCAATATACCCGCCGTGCCGGCGCCAACTTTCTTGACGAAACTTCGGCGGCTGTCGTCCTGTGGTTTGGATGGTTTGTTATCTTCTTTCATTTTCTCAGGCTCCTAAGGTTGTACTGCGGTTAAATTTTCGCGCCGACTTGCCACGGTCGCCTTGCTGTCATTGAGAACGAACATATTCAGGCAACCACATGGCAATCTGCGGAAAAACCATGACCAGGACCAGTGCGAGCGTCATGACCATGACAAAAGGGATAATCGATCGATAGATATCCATCAACGTGATTTCGGGCGGCGCCATCGCGCGCATCAGGAAAAGATTGTAACCGAACGGCGGTGTCATGTAAGCAATCTGGCAGGTGATCGTGTACAGCACGCCGTACCAGATTGGATCGAAACCGAGAATTTTGACCAACGGTACGTATAGCGGGGCGACGATGACCAGCATCGCGGTGTCGTCGAGAAACATACCCATAACCAGGTAGGAAAGCTGCATCATTATGAGCACTTCCCAGGGCGTCAGATTCCAGCTGGTGATGAACAGCGATTCGATCGCACGCGCGGCGCCGATGCCGTCAAACACCGCGCCGAAGCCGAGTGCCGCGAGTATGACCCACATGAACATGCACGAAATGCCCAGCGTCTTGCGAATCGTTTCTTCCATGACTTTACGGTTCAGGCGTCTTTTCACCAGGGCCGCCACGGTGGCCGCGGTCGCGCCGACCGCCGAGCTTTCCACCAGGCTGGTAACACCCATGACGAACAGGCCGGTCATGAAAAAGAAAATCAGGAACGGGGTGATGCCGGCGCGCAGTAGCTTGAGTTTTTCGCTCATCGGCATGTCGCGTTCCGCTTTTGACACCGTCGGCCCGAGGTGGGGCTGAAAATGACAGCGTACGACGATGTAAATAATGAACAGCGTAGCCATCATCAGGCCCGGGATCGCGCCGGCGAGCCATAGCTGGCTGACGGGTTGGCGTGCGATCATGCCGTACAGCACCAGCACCACGCTCGGAGGCACGAGGATCCCGAGGGAACTGCCGGCCTGCACGACCCCGGTGATCATGATCTTGTCGTAGTTTCGTTTCAACATCTCCGGCAGCGCGATGGTCGCACCGATCGCCATGCCGGCAACGCTGAGACCGTTCATCGCCGAAATCACCACCATCAGCAGAATGGTGCCGACCGCGAGACCGCCCTTGAGGCCGCCCATCCAGACGTGAAACATCGCGTAGAGGTCGTCGGCGATGCCCGATTCGGACAGTATGTAGCCCATGTAAATGAACAGCGGCAGGGTCAGCAGTGGGTACCAGTTGAACAGCTTGAAGGCGGCGTTGAACGGCATTTCGATAGCGCTATCGCCCCACAGCAAGAGCGCTGCGAGCGAAGCGACGATGCCGATCGCCGCGAACACGCGTTGGCCAGTAAGCAGCATCAGCATCATCGAAATAAACATGAAGATGGCGATGGCTTCGTAACTCATGACAGCTTTACTCCCCGCGCCTTGGCCAAGTCCTTGAAAAAGATCGAAATGGACTGCAGCAGCATCAATATGATGCCGCATACCATGATGATCTTGATCGGAATCATCGATGGATTCCACATCGAGAACTTGCGTTGGTCGTACTCGATCGCGTACATCGTGCTCGATATTGCGCCGATCAGCAGGCAAACCAGGTAGGTCACCAGGAACAGGGCGGTGAAACAGTCGAGTCGGGCCTGGTTGCGCGGCGAAAAGCGTGAATAGAGCAAGTCCATGCGCACGTGGCTGTCGAGTTGCATCGAGTAGGGGCCACCGACGATGTAGTAGGCAGTTATCGTGAATTGCGCCATTTCGATGCACCAGGAAAGCGGGATGTTGATGATATTACGGGTGACGGCGTCCAACAGAAGAACGCCGATCATGACGAATATCAGGTACATGGCCACTCGTCCGGCTTTGGTCGACAGGTAGTCGATCACTTCGACATAGGTAACGATGAACTTGGGCACTGCTCGGGCTTTCCTCCACCTTTTATTATTTATCTTTCGCTGCTGTGCTCGGACCTGGCCCGAGATCGCAGTTTACCTCATTACGACCGCTATCACTAAACCACTTCGACAGAATCCTGTTTCAGGCGTTCTGCCGGTGCTCCCTGTGGCACTCTGTTACACACTAAAATATTTATCTGTCTAAAAAGGCTACGATAATAAGCGCGACTCGGTCAACCCTGGATGCATCGGCGAGTACCACTATCACTACCCTGTCGCTACGTTCGATCATCAAGCGCGCAGTAACCGCCTCATCGGCTTAAAAGGGACGGTACCCTTTTGTTGGGTGCGGCAGACTAAGATATAGTCCTCGAGCTGGGGTCTCAGTTGGGTCGGACATCGCCGCTGATTTATCGATATTGAGCGTCAACTTTCTCCAAAGGAGACGCTCATAAAACAGAAGTAGGCGGCAATCTTCGGCCAGTTCCTGTCATTCCGGCGAAAGCCGGAATCCAGTTCAATATTTCTGGATCCCGCGGTCAAGCCGCTGGATGACAGGTTCTAGAACTAAT
>Ga0265306_10000050_pt1 | contig 39697 bp, 33 predicted proteins | sample Helome_3_FD_192493 | JGI IMG/M metagenome (GOLD analysis project Ga0265306, IMG submission 192493) | Marine sediment microbial communities from subtidal zone of North Sea - Hel_20160420 (Illumina Assembly) | ecosystem: Environmental > Aquatic > Marine > Subtidal zone > Sediment ... | reverse complement strand
TTCAAGGCTAAGCCGACCTGAGTTTGATTTCGACTGGTCTTGCCTTGCAAGGAGGCAGTATATCAGGCAGGGGAGTTTGCAAAAAGTCCTTGCCTCGATGGCGCCGGAACGCGAAGAAGGGGGATAGGTGTAACTTTCCAGAGGACTGACCCCGTACGAGATCTGATCTCTGCTCTTTGCCCGCCGACGCCGATAGTCATCTAGTATGGCCTAGGGTGACGCCAGCGCAGTCTCCAGAACGTGCAAAGTGGACTTAAGGCCGATACGCTCCGCCTCGGATCGCAAGCGTTGCAGTTCGGCCACCGTTTCCATATCCCTGTTGCCTCGACCATGGGCGGCGAGGGCACGACTGTGAGCGATAAAATAGTCGCAGCGCGGCAGGGGTTCCGCTCGAGTGTAATCTTCCAGCTCTTTTGCGTATTGATCTACACCATCCCAGTCTGCGATCTGCAGGCACGCCTTCATGGCGTGCTCGTAAAAACCAAAGTAATTGTGGGCAGTTGAAAAACCACTCAATATATCTGCTCCCCTGGCCAAAGCCACGCCGCGCAGGTCGATGTCTTCAGTGGCGCATGCCAGAACTCCCAGCGCTATGGGCCCGTAAAAGGCCATGCCTGATTCTGTTTGCTCGAGGATGTCGATTGCCTGTTGCGCATATTGATGGGCCTTCATGCGATCGCCCCGGTGGAGTTCGGCATTACCGAGTAAGGCCAGACACATCCCTTCCATGAGTTTTGAACCCAGCAGACGGGTGATATCCAGGCTACGTTGCAACCATTTTTCTCCGCTGGCGGAATCGCCGGCTTCTGCTCGAAGGTATCCCCTGGTGCATGATGCCATCATTTCGGCCCGCAGGTTGCAGGTATTCACTGCCAGTTTCAAAGCCTCGTTGAGTTCAGTCTCAGCTGAGACAAGTTTATTTTCCCAAATTAGTATCTCCGCCAGCATTGGCAGGTTTGCGGCGATCACCCGGCCATAGCCATGTTCGCGTGCAAGCTGGATGCATTGGGTGAAATAGTCGGCCGCGGAACGATAATTTCCGCGGCTGTATTCGAGATCCCCGAGGCCGCTGAGTGCACGCGCTTCTACATCTGGCGCGCCAGCTTCACGGGCATACTGCATAGATGCCGTGTTTGCGTCGAAACAGGCCTCGGTATCGCTGCGAAAGAAGAGCACCCCGCCGCGAATCTGGTAGACGCGAGCCAGCTCCAGGGTTAGCGACCTGGCCGTTGCAATCTTCTCCGTCTCTGCGAGCAAGTCGAGGAGTTCATCGTGCGTTTCGATGAGTGACAGCCCTTCGGCAACGCCTATTAACGCGCGGCATCGCTCGACTTCTTCGCCCGCAATATCACAGGCTTGCCGGTAAGCATTAATGGACTCAGGGACAGAACCGGTATATTGCAACAATTCACCTTCAAGACAGAACAGCGCGTAGCGCTCTTTATCCGCCGCAATCTCCAAACCTCGCCGGGTCAGCTGAAGCGCGCGTTCGGTTCGATATAACCCGGATTGCTCGATGGCTGCATCGAGATACGCGTCCGCCGCCGCTGCTTCGCCTGCGTGATCCAGGTGCTCCGCGTAGAGCACGGTATCTCGCGCGGAATACCATTCGGCCGCCTGTCGATGCAAACCGGTGCGCTGGCGTTTGAGCAGTGACGCGTAGGCACCTTCCCGTATCAATGCATGGGCAAACAGGAATAGCGGCCCCTCGGGACGAACCAGGCGGTGTTCTACCAGGTTCTTGCATTCGTATCCGGGCGTATCGATTAAAAAACGCAGCGCCGGCAGTTCAAATCGCTGACCCAGAACAGCGGCCGCCTGGAGCGCCTGCTTGTCCTCGCGCGACAGATGGTCCATGCGCGATAGCACCAGGCTCTTGATCGAATCGGGTACGTTTTCACTGACACCCCTTTCGACATTTAGCAGTAGCTGTTCGAGAAACAGCGGATTACCCGCCGCGCGCTCGATGCAGCGTTTGGCGAGGCTATCACCGGCGTCGATAAATGCGGACACCAGCATGATTGACTCCTCCTTGCGCAGTGGGCTCAGGTCCCAGGTGACGATGGGTGGTTCGCCGGCACTCGCGCGCCAGGTCGTATCGAGGGGATCGCCTTCCGCGCGCGAGGTAAATACCATCAGGGACCGGCAATCAACCACGGCGGCCGCCAGGCGCGCGAGGTAACCCAGTGTAATGCTGTCTGCCCAGTGCAAGTCTTCGACGACGACAAAAACAGGTTTTGCAGCAGCGAGTCGGGTTAACATGCTGACCAAAGCTGCCTGTTTACCTTGTTTTCTTGCCTGTGGGTCCATCGCATCGTAAAGCGCCCGAAGTTCTGGCGCTTGCCTCAGGTCGAGCAAGTCATTCAGGAAAACCCGATTGTCGTGTTCGACGACACTGTCATTCTCGGCCCGATCGAGCGCCAACTTTCTTTCGCGTTTGCCGCTGCCCTGGGTAATACCAAGCAGGTTTCGCACCAACGAGGGTATCGCTCCCTGCCCCTTGCCTGCGCCAAAGTCGAGTACCAGCGCCTTATGACTGGTGAAACCTCTTTTACTGGCGAGATCGCTCATCTCCTCTACCAGGCGTGTCTTACCAATACCCGCCTCACCGCGAACGAACACTGTCTGCCCGTGTCCGCTGGCTAAACACTCCTCCAACAGGCTGGCAAACTGTCCCAGTTCCGACTTCCGTCCCACGATCGGGTGACGGGTGGCAATCGTCGCCGTCTCGCTAGCCGATAAAACTTTTTGCAGCTGGTAAACGGCAACAGGTTCGGAAACGCCCTTGACCGTAACAGCAGGTTGTTCGATTGTCTCGATCGAATCACCGGCCAGGGTGCGCGTTTCCCGTGTCATCTGGATAGTCCCGGCAGTAGCTGACTGTTCCATACGCGCGGCCAAAGGTACAGTCGGTCCGGAGGCGTCGTACTCTGGTTTCTGCGGATCGTCGCCAACCTCCAGCACCACGACTTCGCCCGAATGCAGGCCGACTCGCGCCTGCAGGACCGTGCCATGACGCGCTTCAATTTGACTTGCGTACTTCGCGATACTGGTTTGCATATCTAGTGCGGCGCGACAGGCTTCGAGCGCATGCCGTTCACTCGCGATGGGCGCGCCGAACATCGCCATGATGCCGTCGCCCATAAAGCGGCATACCGTGCCCTGGTTGTTCTCGACCGCTTTGCACATGTATTGGGTGGCCTGGTACAGCAGGTCGTGGGCATCTTCCGCGTCGAGTTTTTCGGTCAACCCGGTCGAACCGACAATGTCGGCAAACAGCATGGTGACCGGCTTGCGTTCTCCCGGGGTACGCGACCACGCGGTGCTATCTTCCGCGGGCGCAGGATGAATCGAAGCAGGACTTGATGTGTTTTTGTCGGCATGCGGGAGATCCTTCGGCGGTGCAGGGTGCAGGGTGGCGATTGCCTTCAGGATCTTTTTCCGATGACCCAGTGCATTGATGCCAATTTCCATGAGATCGTCATCGGTCAGATCGGGCAGGATATCAATCTCAATGGCATTTTCCTCGAAACCGGCCGCGTACTGGCCGAGCTCAAGGCGATTTAACCATTCTGTGACCTTTTCTGACATTTGGTGGTTACCAGATTATTCCTTTTCGCTAGTATACTGGGCGACTCGTTAAATTGATCGCCTGTTGCCTTGTTAAGACTTCTGGAATGACAGCAAAACTCGCAGGGCAGTGGTGAATATTTCAACTAGTGAGTGTTACCAGGCAAGGACGTCGATGTAGTTTTCGGTAATAGTACCTCGAAGATCGCAGATATTTCACTATCGCCGTAACCTCCGTTTATCGCTTTTTCGAAATTTTGCATCAGTGCCGTGGGCAAGCTGTCGTCCACCTTGAGCGCACGGCAGAGTTCAAGTGACTTGGCGTAGGCGTCGGCCCATACTGTGAGCGCAGCCTGATCGCCTTCATGGTTGCGATCGGCGATTAGCCCTCCAAATCTCTTGAGGTTTTCTGTAACAGCCGGGAGACGTTCGATCACGATACTTGTATAGGCATCAATCGAAAAACCGCTGGCCTGGGCTAGCGCCGCACCCTGCATAAACCCTAGCAAGACGGCGTAAGCGAAGGAGTAGTAGACCTTGTCAAAGTCGTAGGCGTCCCCGATTGCTTCACTCACGAGCTGTGAATTTCCAAAAACCGACAGGATCTCCTGCATCTCATCGAACAGGGCTTTGGGGCCTGAACAGACCAGTGTTGCGGTGGCCTTTTTCACGTTATTCGGCAACCCAAGAATCGAGCCTTCCAGGTAGCCGATGTTTCGTCCTTCCGCCCAGGCGCCGGTTTGTCGCGCCTGCTCGGCGGTCACAACCCCGAGCTGGACCAGGCGTTTTCCTGCGAGTGCCGTTGCGACGCTGTCGTTTTGAATCACGGACACGAAGGCCTCGTGATCGGTAACGCAAACGATGCTGTTTTCCGAGTTGCCTGCCGCTTCGGCAGGACTGCCAGCCAATATTGCTCCGAGCTTCACCAGTGGTTGTGCTTTGGAAACGGTGCGATTCCACACCGTAACCGCGAAGCCAGCCGATAGCAGCGCTTCTGCCAGCGCGCTACCCATATTTCCGGTGCCGATCACTGAAATTGTTTTGCAACGGTTGACGTTTGACATCATGAACTACCTCCTGCGAGCATTCACTTTTAAATGCTATGACCGGGCCTCGATTTATACAATAGGGAAAACGGTCAAAAAAAGGGCAAACCCGACATTGCGAGTTAGCCTGTCACAGTGCCCTGAACCAGTTTTGTAATAGATGATTATTACGCGATACAGTCAGTATCGCCGCAGGCTTAAGTCTGGAGTGGTTTGTCCTTGATGATCCTGATCAGGCAGGTTTTACACCGGCGATGCCGGCGAATTTCTTCCGGTAAACAGCGGGTGTCAATCCCGCCTTGCGTTTGAACAGGCGGCGGAAAGATGTCGGGTCTTCATAACCTACCGATACACCGATTTCGTCTACATTGATCGCTTCGGTTGAGAGCAGTTTCTTGGCGATCTCGATTCTAAGCTCCTGAACGTAGTCAAGCGGGTGGTAACCGGTCGCGGCGCGAAAACGCCTTGCGAAGGTGCGCGCCTGAAGACCGGTTCGATCGGTCATGCGGGTGACCGGATTGGTACAATTGTAGTTGTCGGCAATCCAGTCCTGACAATCGCTGACTACCGCGTCGTTGTGCTGCTTGCTCTGGGTCATGGATGCAAACGGCAGCTGCCCATCAGTGTGGGGGGAAAGTAGATGTAATCTCGCCGTATCAATTGCGTGCTGTACCCCGCAAAAACGCTTGATCAGGTAAATCGCCAGGTCCTGCCAGGCGGTGACGCCACCGGCCGTTATAATTCTCCTGTGCTCGGCGGAAAGATTCAAAGCAGAGGCTTCCTGCCATTTTAATTTAGGGTAATACTCACGGAACATATGCCGGTAGGCCCAGTGACCGGATACTTCCAGTCCATCGAGCAGGCCAGTCTCGGCCAGTACCGCCGAACCCGAACAGACCGATGTCAGCAGGGCTTTGTTGGCGTAGACCTTCTTTAACCACTCGACTTCCCGCGGATAGGTGCCGCTCGGCGGCTGATTGATCGGAGTGTACATATCACAGACCACGACCGCGCCCGGGTGTTCGATATCGTCGATGGCGGCGTGCGGTTCAATCCTGACATTGCCGAAACAGCGGAACGGCTTGCTGCTGGCAGCCACTATCTTGACACTCAATATCTCTTCGCCGGGAATACCCGTAATCATTTCCATAAAGCCCGATCCGACTGAACCGAGGACATCATAGAGTCCATAAAGTACTGCCGGTGAGGTTTCCGCGGAAGCCAGTAACACGATTAGCGGGCGATCTTTTTCTTTCATGTGCTACCTCCGTGGAATTAATGTCGTATATGACCTGTTTTTGTTTTTTATGCCTATTGCCGACACCGGAAACCTTAACATAGGATGGTGTTGCAATGAATTCTCATTACCACAGGGAGTAAACAATGGCTGATTCAGTTGAAGGTTTGGGCGAGCAGGTAGAAGGCGAGGTATTAGTATCCGGGCAACAGGGTTACGAAGACGCACGCGCCGTCTGGAACGCGATGATCGACCGCAAACCTGCGCTAATCGTCAGATGTAAGCACGCCGATGACGTGGTGAACGCAGTCGCCTATGCGCGCGATCATGGCTTGCCGATGTCGATTCGAGGGGGAGGGCATAATGTTGCCGGGCATGCCGTCTGTGACGATGGCGTGATGATCGATTTATCGTTAATGCGCGGCGTTGAAGTGGATGCCGAGAATCGACGAGCCCGGGTCGAAGGTGGCGCGACCTGGGGTGATGTTGACGGGGAAACGCAGAAATTCGGTTTGGCAACGCCTGGCGGACTGATCTCCGATACCGGCGTCGCCGGGTTAACCCTGTCGGGAGGTATCGGCTGGTTGAGAAGTGCCTATGGTTTATGTATCGATAACATGCTGTCGGTAGAGATAGTTACCGCTGCGGGTCAGAAGCTGAATGCCAGCGAGACCGAAAACGCCGACCTGTTCTGGGCGATTCGTGGCGGTGGCGGAAATTTCGGCGTAGTCACGATGTTCGAGTTCGCGTTGCATCCTGTCGGACCGCAAGTCATGTTTTGCGCACCTATTTATCCGCTTGAAGCGGGCGCCGGACCGATCCGCTTCTGGCGCGATTTTCTGGCCGACAAGAATGACAAGGTCGGATCGCTGGTGGAATTTTCTACCGTGGCGGAAAGCGATGATTTCCCGCAAGAGTACTGGGGTAAACGGGTTTTTACCATAGCAGCCGTTTACGCCGGTGATGCGGAGGAAGGAGAGCAAGTACTGCAACCCTTGCGTGAGCAGGGTGAGCTGGTAACCGATTTCTCGGGGCAGATCGAGTATTGCGAAGTGCAAAAGCTTTTCGATGCGTTAATGCCTGCGGGGGACTTTCGCTGTTACTGGAAATCCCATTACCTGGATGGTTTGTCCGACGAAGTTATCGATACGATTATCGAAGGGAACAAGAGCTCACCGTCGCCCAACACCTTGTCCTCAATCTGGAATTTTGGCGGGGCCACCGCGGAGGTCGCTGCGGACGCGACGGCCTTCGGTGACCGTTCCATGCCGTACATGTTTTCCATCGATTCTGTCTGGAGTGCCCCGGCCGATGATGACGCCAACCTCGACTGGACGCGCAGTTTCTGGCAACGCATGCGACCCCATTCGCATCAAGGACGCATGTACCTCAATTTCCCGGGTCATGGTGAAGAAGGGGAGAAAATTCTGCAAGATACCTTCGGCGCCAATTACGCTCGATTGCGTGACATCAAGCTTAAATATGACCCCGAGAATCGCTTTCGCTTTAACCAGAACCTGAAACCCGCATCATGAAATTTTTGAGGGCGAAACGGCCATGTCAGATAAAAGTGGCAATAAGGTAGGCGTCATCGGATTGGGCCTGATGGGGAGTGCATTGGCGGACGCATTACTGGGTCGTAACTGCAACCCCGTGGTTTGGAACCGCAGCCCCCAAAAGTGTGACAGATATGCTCATACGGCAGCGACCATCGCTGATTCGGCCGCGAGCGCCGCGCAGGCTAGCTGGGTTTACAACCTGGTGGATCCTTCAGTGATTAGTTGAACCCGCCACTGCAACTGCGAAATTTGTTTACCTGTAGATATCGATCGAGGCCGCATGAGTTCACAGGGCGGAAGCATCAAGGTATAGCGGTGTTACTAAAGCTCCGTTAACATAGGCACGGAAGCAATTCGGGGCATGGGTATAGCTTCCATACTTGTACGGAAACCTCCTGAGTGCTGTTTTCTTAAATAATTTTTCACCAGGGACTACGACATGAAGTATACGATCGCACTTATAGCACTAATCTCGATGTTGGTTTCAGGAGCAGGTTTTGCAGCAGATATTTCCACGCTTGAACAAATTAAAAAAAGCGAAACAATACGCATTGGATATCGTGAAACTGAACCCCCGATGTCCTTTTTGAATAAGGACAAACAACCGGTCGGGTATTCTATCGAACTCTGCTTGCACATAGTGAATGAAGTAAAAAGCATGCTGCAAAACCCCAATATTGCTCCTAAGTATGTACCCATCACTGCCTCTAACCGCTTCGAGGCCCTGAGAAATAATACGATTGATATACTTTGCGGGGCCACGACCAAAACGCTGTCGCGCTCAGAGTTAGTCGATTTCACGCAGCTCACGTTTATTACCGGAGCTGCTTTGCTTAGCCTTAAATCTACCGAAGTAAAAGGAATTTCAGATCTTAAGGGCAAGAAAGTTGCGGTCGTGAAAGACACCACCACGATCGATATCCTGAGAAAGACTCTTAGGAAAAAGGCCAACGACGCCAAAGTTGTCCCTGTAGATTCAGCTGCTGAGGGTATGGATTTAATCATCAAAGGCGAAGTGGCCGCATTCGCTTCTGACCAGATTGTGTTGATAGGCCTTGTTGTTACCCATATGGATCCGAAGCAGTTCGCGGTTTCAGAGGAGGTTTTCTCATTTGAACCTTTCGCCCTCGCGGTTAGACGAAACGATGCTGATTTTCGGCTAGTGGCTGATCGCGTATTGTCGCGTTTAAGTAGAAGTGGTGATATTAAAAAGGTGTATAAGCAATGGTTTGGCAAATACATTACCGAGGTCCCCGATCTGCTCGAAGCGATGTATATTCTGAATACAACTCCTGAGTAAACTGATGGCAATCCAGAAAAGGAATAACAGGTCGCCGGGCTGTTCGGGATAGCCGGGTATGGCACAGTCTTTCGATTACATTATCATCGGTGCGGGTTCCGCGGGCTGCGTGCTGGCGAATCGTCTCAGCGAAGATCCGGACACCACGGTCGCATTACTCGAATTCGGCGGCAGCGATAACAGCATCTTTATCCAGATGCCGACCGCGCTATCGATTCCGATGAACATGAAAAAGTACAACTGGTTTTACGAGTCGGAGCCCGAACCCTATCTCGATAACCGGCGCATGCATTGCCCCCGCGGCAAGGTGCTTGGCGGTTCGTCCTCGATCAACGGTATGGTCTACGTTCGGGGGCATGCCATGGATTTCGAAGACTGGGAAGCGCAGGGTGCGAAGGACTGGGGCTACCGTCATTGCCTGCCCTATTTCAAAAAGGCTGATCTGTGGGCTTTTGGCAGTGACGAGTACCGCTCCCAGGACGGACCGCTGGCAGTTAACAACGGCAATAATATGCAAAACCCGCTGTACCGGGCCTTTATCGAAGCGGGCCAGGAAGCCGGTTACATGAAGACCGACGATTACAATGGCCGTCAACAGGAAGGATTCGGGCCGATGCATATGACGGTCAAAAATGGCGTACGCTGGTCTGCCGCCAATGCCTATCTGAAGCCGGCCTTGCAACGACCTAACTTGAAAGTAATTACCGGTGCGCTGAGTCAGCGCATCCTGCTCGACGGCAAGCGCGCCAGCGGGGTCGAATTCATCCGTGATGGCAACCAGCAAAGCCTGAGTGCGCGGCGCGAAGTTATTCTGAGCGCCGGCCCGATCGCGTCGCCACATTTGTTGCAGCTCTCCGGTATCGGCCCGGCTGCGGTACTGCAGCAGGCAGGTATCGACGTGGTACATGATTTGCCGGGGGTTGGGGAAAACCTGCAGGATCACCTCGAGTTTTATTTCCAGTTCCGCTGTAAGCAACCGATTACCCTCAATGCCGAACTGAATCCCTGGCGCAAATTTTTAATCGGCAGCCGCTGGTTACTGAGCAAATCCGGACTGGGTGCGACCAACCATTTCGAATCCTGCGCCTTCATCCGTTCCAAACCCGGCATCAAGTGGCCTGATATCCAGTATCACTTTCTGCCCGGAGCGATGCGTTACGATGGCAACGCTGCTTTCGACGGACATGGCTTCCAGGTGCATGTCGGCCATAACAAGCCGTTCAGTCGGGGCACAGTGAGGGTGCGCACACCGAGCGTGCAGGACAAGCCGGAAATCATCTTTAATTACCTGCAGGCCAAGGAGGATATCGAAGCCTACCGTGCCTGTGTCAGGCTGACGCGTGAGATCATTAGCCAGCCGGCGATGGACACTTATCGAGACTCCGAGATCCAGCCGGGCGAAGCCGTGCAGAGCGATGATGAAATCGACGCCTTTGTGCGCTCTGCAGTCGAGTCGGCTTACCATCCGTCCTGTGCCTGCCGCATGGGTGAAGATGATATGGCGGTGGTTGATTCGACGACCCGGGTGCGCGGTATCGAGGCCTTGCGCGTGGTCGATTCGTCGATCTTCCCGACCATCACCAATGGTAATCTGAATTCACCCACGATCATGCTGGCCGAACGCGCGGCGGATATCATCAAGGGCAAGGGTATGCTCGAACCGTCTGACGCGGCAGTCGGTCTCGGCCAGGACTGGGAAACCCTGCAGCGCTCCACCACCACTTAAAATCCCCCGCCGCTATTCCGGGGTAAAGCGCGCAAAAGACGCTTCCAAACGGCAAAAAGCGCCGTTTGGCACATCCCTGTGATCGCTTGGAGCCCGAAACGTCGGACCGCGGCTTCCATGCCTCGCTACACTTTTGCGTACTTACTCCCGAGGTAGCTTTAGCACGCTAGTGAACCTGCTATCAGTTGTTTGTTCCGGACATTAAAAAGGAGGGCAGGTCACGTTTATTGCCACTTTATATTACTCTGGTGTGCATGGGATAGATTAACGTGGTCTGTCCCCTATTAATTGTTCTCGAGATTCCCGCTTGCGCGGGAATGACTTTTTAAATTGACAGGTACAGCTTACGGGTTACAAGGGAGAGCTAGCCGACGATGGCGAGGAGTACGCCGGCGGCCACGGCCGAACCAATGACGCCGGCCACGTTCGGGCCCATCGCGTGCATTAAGAGGAAGTTTTGCGGGTTAGCCTGCAGGCCGATCTTGTTGGCCACCCGCGCCGCCATCGGCACCGCAGATACCCCGGCCGCCCCGATCAACGGATTAACCGTTTTACCGCTCAGGCGATACATGATTTTGCCCATGATCAGGCCGGCTGCGGTTCCAATCGAGAACGCGACCATCCCCAGCAGCAGAATGCCCAGGGTCTCTGCACTCAGGAACTTGTCCGCGGCGAGCTTGGAGCCGACCGCGAGACCGAGAAAGATGGTGACGATATTGATCAATTCATTTTGTGCGGTGTTGCTCAAACGATCGACCACGCCGCTCTCCTTGAGCAGGTTGCCGAAGCACAACATGCCTACCAGCGGGGTCGCGGAGGGTAACAGCAGAATCGTGACTACCAGCAGAATCAACGGAAACAGGATCTTTTCAAGTTTGGAGACCTTGCGTAATTGCGTCATCCTGGTCTGACGTTCTTCTTCGGTGGTGAGCAACTTCATGATCGGTGGCTGGATGATCGGCACCAGCGCCATGTAGGAGTAAGCCGCCACCGCGATCGCACCGAGCAGGTCCGGTGCCAGGCGCGAACCGACGTAAATCGCGGTCGGGCCATCCGCGCCGCCGATGATGGCGATGGCTGCGGCGTCGGCCATGCTGAACTCAATGCCGGGAATCAGGTTCATCGCAATCGCGCCGAACAGCGTGAAAAAGATGCCGAACTGCGCGGCGGCGCCCAGGATCATCAGGCTGGGTCGTGCCAGCAATGGACCGAAGTCGGTCATCGCACCCACGCCCATGAAGATCAGCAGCGGGAATACGCCGGTTTCGATGCCGGCATGGTAGAGGATGCCGAGCAGGCCGTCGGGACCGGCAATTTCTGCGATCGGGATATTGGCGAGGATGCCGCCGAAACCGATCGGAATCAGTAGCAATGGCTCGAAACCCTTGTTGATCGCGAGAAAGATGAGCAGTCCGCCGACTGCAATCATGACCACCTGGCCGAAGGTGAAATTGTACAACCCGGTCGATGCCCAGAGTTGCAGGAGACCTTGCTCCATCTGCTTTAGCCTATCGTCATCAGCGATTGATCGGACTGGATCGCGTCGCCTTTCTTGATCGCGATCGATTGCACTGTACCGCTGCAGCTGGCGCGAATTTCGGTTTCCATTTTCATTGCTTCGACGACCACTACCGGATCGCCATCGCTCACCTGGTCGCCGACTGCGACCAGTACATCGATGATGCTGCCGGCGAGCGGGGCCCTGATTTCAGTGCCGCCGGCAGTCGCTGGCGCCACCGGGGTCGCCACTGGGGCCGCCGCCGCGGGTGTGCTGGTTGCGACCGGCGTGATCTGGCTGATATCGGCATCTCCCGGACCTACGACGACGTCGTACTGGGTACCGTTCACACTGACCCGGTAGCTTTCTACTGTGCCTTCGGTGGTGGCTGCCGCTGACGCAACCGTCGGTGATGGGGCTACTTCGGTTTCGCTACCAGGTGCGGGTTCGAAGGCGTCGGGGTTGTTGCGATTTTTGAGGAAATTGATACCGACCTGCTGGAACAGCGCGTAGATCAGCACGTCGTCGATTTCATTTTCCGCCAGCTTGATATTTTCCTCTTTGGCCAGGCTACGCAGCTCCGTCGTCAGTCGGTCCATTTCAGCGTCGATCAAATCGGCGGGGCGACAGGTAACCGGTTCCTTGCCATCGAGCACGCGCGCCTGTAATTCCTTGTTCACCGGGGCGGCAGTAGCGCCGTACTCGCCGCGCAGCACGCCGGCGGTCTCCTTGCTGATCGACTTGTAACTTTCGCCGCTGAGCACGTTGATAACCGATTGGGTGCCGACGATTTGCGAGGTTGGCGTAACCAGTGGTACATAACCCAGATCTCTACGCACCTTTGGAATTTCCTTTAACACGTCGTCGAGCTTGTCGCTGGCGTTTTGATCCCGCAGTTGATTTTCGAGGTTGGTCAACATACCGCCCGGCACCTGCGCGGTCAGAATACGTGGATCGACACCCTTGAGTGCTCCTTCGAAGTGCGCATATTTCTTGCGCACGTCACGAAAATAGAGTGAGATTTCTTCCAGCAGGTCCAGGTCGAGTCCGGTGGCACGCTCGCTTTCCTCCATGATCGCGACAAAGGTTTCGGTTGGCGAATGGCAATAAGTCAGGCTCATCGAAGAAATTGAAGTATCGATCATGTCGATGCCGGCATCGATGGCTTTCATCAGCGTGGCGGTCGACAGTCCGGTGGTCGCATGGCTGTGCAGCGTTAACGGCACCGCGCAGCTTTGCTTGATGCGGCTGACCATTTCCTCGGCGGTATAGGGCTTGAGCAGGCCGGCCATGTCCTTGATGCAAATCGAATGGCAGCCCATATCTTCGAGCTTCTTCGCCATATCCACCCAGAGGTCGACATTGTGTACCGGGCTCAGCGTATACGACAGCGCGCCCTGGGCGTGCTTGTCGACCGCTATCGTTGCCTTGATTGCAGTTTCCATGTTGCGCAGGTCGTTCATCGCATCGAAGATGCGGAACACGTCCATGCCATTGACGGCACAGCGCTCGACAAACTTTTCGATGACATCGTCGGCATAGTGTCGATATCCGAGCGCGTTCTGTCCGCGTAACAGCATTTGCATCGGCGTGTTAGGCATCGCCGTTTTGAGCAGGCGCAGGCGTTCCCAGGGGTCTTCCCCGAGAAATCGAATGCAGGCGTCAAACGTGGCACCGCCCCAGGTCTCGAGTGACCAGAAGCCGACCTGGTCGAGTTTCCCGGCGATCGGGAGCATGTCTTCGATGCGCACGCGGGTAGCCAGTAACGATTGCGAGGCATCGCGTAACACCAGATCGGTAATCAACAATGGATTCGACATATTCGGTTACCTGTTCTTTCTATGTTGGTGGATTGCCGCGGAAATAGCCGCGATATGACTATTATCGACCTTGGGTACAACTATTCCGGAGGGAGTCGTTACCTCTTCCGGAACAATTTTCGACACCAGCGAAATTATTGCAATCAACAGCAGCAAAATAACAAACACCGAGCCCATCCCCAGGCCCAGTAGCTGCAGACTTTGCATTATAAGTTGTTCGATTTCCATGGTTACGCGGCCAGCATACAAAAAAGATCGCGAATTATACTATTGAAATTGATATTTTTCAGTTTTTCGCCGCGCGTAAACTGGTTACGGTTGTAGTTGGCGTGAGGATGTCCGGATCGAGCCGAACCTCGATCAGGGCGGGCTTGCCGGCTGCCTTGCTGCGTGCAAACGCGGCTTCGAAGTCGTCGGTCTTAACCACCAGTTCACCATGGGCGCCATATGCCTGGGCCAGTGCGACGAAGTCCGGGTTGATCATATCGGTGCCTATGACACGATGTGGATACTCCCGTTCCTGGTGCATGCGGATGGTGGCGTATATCCCGTTGTTGACCACGACAATGATTATATTGGCCTGGTACTGCATCGCGGTGGCGAGTTCCTGCCCGTTCATCATGAAATCACCGTCGCCGGCGAACGCGACCACACAGCGATCGGGATAACGCAGCTTGGCGGCAATCGCCGCGGGCACGCCGTAACCCATGGTGCCGCTGGTCGGCGCCAGCTGGGTTTTATATTCGCGGTAGCGGAAGAAGCGATGTAACCAGCCACTGTTATTGCCTGCACCATTACAGACGATTGTATTTTTAGCGCTATGCTTGCGTACGCTGTGGATGATGTCGGAAAGTTGCACGTCGGCATCGACCCTGATCGAACTGTTCCAGTCGAGATAATCCTGGTGAGCGGCCGCGACCGTCGTGACCGCGCCAGTTGTGTCGTTTAGCGTAAATTTTGCTGCCGCCAGTGCCGCGACAAAGCTATCGGTGCTGGCGTTTATGGCAAGCTCAGGCTGGTAAATGTGACCGAGCTCTTCGGCGCCTGGATGCACATGGATCAGTCGTTGAGCCGGGTTCGGAATGTCGATCAGGTTAAATCCGCCGGTGGTCATTTCGCCAAGGCGTGCGCCGATCACCAGCAGGCAATCCGAAGTCTGCAGACGGTGGACCAGGGCAGGGTTTACGCCGAGGCCGAAATCGCCAATGTAGTTGCCATGTTCGTTATCAAAAAAATCCTGGCAGCGAAACGAATTGGCGACCGGCAGGGCGTGGGTTTCGGCAAACCCCTGCAACTGTAACCGGGTAGTGTCGCTCCAGCCGCTGCCGCCAACGATGAGCAGAGGTTTTTCAGCTGCTGCCAGCATATCCCCCACCTGCGCGATATCTGCCGCCGCAGGGCTGGTTTTTACCATTTGCCAGGGCCGCGCGTCTTGCGCCCCGGTCAGGTCGGTCAGCATATCCTCGGGTAGCGCCAGAACGACCGGTCCGGGGCGTCCGCTGGTGGCAACGCTGAAGGCGCGATTCAGGTATTCGGGGATCCGTGCGGCATCGTCGATTTGCGCGACCCACTTGGCAACTTCGGAAAACATACGTCGATAGTCGATTTCCTGAAACGCTTCGCGGTCGAGATCCTTGCGCGCAATCTGACCGATCAGCAGAATCATCGGGGTTGAATCCTGCATTGCTACATGCAGGCCACCGCTGGCATTGGTGGCGCCCGGGCCACGGGTGACAAAACATACTCCGGGCCGGCCAGTCAACTTGCCATCGGCTTCAGCCATGTAAGCCGCACCGCCTTCGTTACGGCAGACGACCAGCGAAATTTCGCCGCGATCATAAAGCGCGTCCAGTGCGGCCAGAAAGCTTTCACCGGGGATGCAGAAGATGCGTTCGACCGCGTTGATTTTGAGCGCATCGATGAGAACTTCGGCGCCACTGCGGGAATTGGTTTGTGTTGTCAAAGTGGACCGGGTCTATTAATCGTTATAAATTTTAAATCGGTTTCTACCACTGTTCATGGCGTCTTACATGGATCGGTCGGCGCCGTTGATCAGGGTGCGAGTATCTTCACCATGATCGGGATAAAAAGCAATACTTATACTCGCTCAACAAAAAAGTACAGGCGTAGATGGTTAAAAAAACCTAGAATGCCGCCCATGAAATCGACACATGCAAAAGGCCTGTTGATAACCGCCTGCGGAGTACTGATTATATCTCCGGATGGATTGCTAACCCGGCTCGTCAGCGCGGATCACTGGACGATGATTTTCTGGCGCGCGCTGTTCCTGTCCTTCGGTATGTGGTTGCTGATCAGTTTTTCCTACCCCAATCGGGTATGGCAACAATATAAAACCATAAAAGGCCCCGGCCTGTTGATGGTTGGGGCCTATTCACTGGGTACGATATCCTTTATTTTTGCAATAACGCATACCAGCGTTGCCAATACGCTGATCATATTAAGCACGACCCCTTTGTTTGCGGCGATAATCGGGCGTTTGCTGTTGCACGAAAAAATCCAGCCGCGAACCATATTTGCAATCCTGCTGGTAGCGACCGGGATCGCCGTCATTGCGTCGGGCAGTGTTGCGCAACAGGGGCGTCTAGCGGGAGACCTGGCAGCGATACTCGGTTCATTTTTCCTTGCCTGTGGATTCAGCTTTGTGCGTCGTTTTCCACACGTTTCGTCGTTTTCGGCAATTTCATGCAGTGGTTTGCTAACCGCGCTAATGATATTGCCGCTGGCAGCGCCACTTTCCGTGTCCCAGGCCGACATGGGTTACCTGTTGATTATGGGTTTGTATATGCTGCCTATTGGCACTGCACTTATGTTTCTCGGTCCACGCTATATCCCGGCTCCCGAAGTCGGTTTGCTGTTACTGCTGGAATCGATCCTGGGGCCGGTCTGGGTCTGGTTGGCGCTTGGTGAAGAACCGGGCAACAGCACGCTGCTTGGAGGTGTGATCGTGCTATCGACGCTCGCGATCAATACCGTCTGGGCGTTGAAGTATCCGCAGCTCAAACCCGCGGTGCAAACCTCGCTCGGTTAAATGCAGCGCGTAATAATTTAACGATGTTGTGAGCGCCGATTGAAAGTAAGCGCGCCACGTGCGCGCAGCTCCAGCGAGCGCAGGCTATAGAGAAAGAATCGATTCACCGGTGTGTCGAGCTCGACCTCATGGGCAAGACGTATCACGGCACCGTTCTGGGCGTCGAGTTCCGAGGGTCTGCCCCTGACCAGGTCGCGCTGCATCGATGTCGTCGAGTTAGGGGGAATATCTTCGAGGGTAGCAATTGTTTTACTGACGCTATCTGCCGGCAAATTGATTTCCCGGGCGCGTCCGAGTTGATAAATCTCTTCGGTAGCCTGGGTTAACAATTCCCGCGTTCCCTGCTGTTCGAGCAAGATCCCCAATGGTGCTCGGGAAACCGCACCGAGTCCGCTCCAGGGCGTGATCAGCATGAATTTCTGCCACATTGCTACCTGTACGTCTTCGGGAATGCTTGATTTGACGCCACTGCAATGATTGAAAACCTCGGACAGGGCATGGACACGTGGATCGGGTCGATTGTCGAGGTGGCCGAAACGGATCAGCGGGTTGGCGCCACTGTGTTTGATATGACCCGGGCCCGCCTGAAATGCGACGATGGCACAGAGCCCGCCGAGGACATTTTCCGCGGCAAGGACGCTGGCAAGTTGTGCCGGGGCCTCGACTCCATTCTGCAGTGGCACAACCAGGGTGTCAGGCCCCACCATCGGTTTCATTGCCCTGGCCGCGGCCGGTACCTGCCACGCCTTGACACAACACAATACGTAGTCGACGACGCCAACCTCGGCGGGATTATTGGTGACTTTTACCTTGTCGATACTGAAATCACCGGCGATGCTGCCGACCTTGAGGCCCTGGGTGCGCAGTGCTGTCAGGTTCTCGTTACGTGCAATGAAAGTGACATCCTTGCCGATTTGCGCCAGACGCCCGCCGAAATAAGCGCCTACGCCACCACTGCCGTATATTGCAATTCGCATCCTGCCTCCAGACTAAAGATAGGGTTAACCTGACATTATGGCGCAGTGTCATTGTTTTGTAAGAAAAATTCTTTTACTTCTGTCACGCTATTAGCTCAATAAACTGGTTCGGCAACGTACTTGCATAATTGGTCCCAGCTGGAAACACCCTGTTTCCAGGCGCTATCGACTACTTTAAGATCCAGCGCGTAACGAAGCAGGGGCATACCCGGTGCAGTTTGCTGCCCGATGATTCCGCAACGGATGATTCGTTACTTCGACCATAAATAACAGCTTCTGGTGCTGCATTGTGTGGCGGGTAAGGCTGCGGTAAAATTATCGTTTAACTCAATATTGGAAATTATTTCCATATTATGGAAATAGCTTAATATCAAGCTAAATTTAAAATTTATCTAATAAATACAGTTATCTATGTTAACAATCGATAAAATTTATGCACGCATTGAAAAATATTTTTATATATTAAGTGTCGTTTTCAGGTATGTTTCTGCCAAATCATGCTGGTAAATTGCGAGCCATGCCAAATTCAGTAACACACATCGTCAGGAAACGCGGCAGGCCGCCCGGGCCGAATAACCGCGCGGGCGATGGCAAAAATCAGTCCTTAATTCGCGCGCTGACTTTGCTAGAGCGGCTATCCGCTGCCCCGGGCGGGGTGAATCTGACCGATTTGTCGCAGCAGCTGGGCATGCCGGCAGCTACCGTGCATCGCCTGCTGAGTACTTTTGAAGAGCTCGATTTTGTCGAGCAGGATGCTGAACTGGGGTTGTGGTTTGTCGGCCTGAAAACATTTACCGTCGGCAATGCGTTTTTGAATCGACGCGATTTTGTCGCCAGCGCCCGGCCACATATGCAACGCCTGGTCGAGCAATGCGGTGAAACCGTAAACCTGGGTGTAATCGACCAGGGCGAGGTGGTTTTTATAAGCCAGGTCGAGTCGCGGGAAGTCATGCGCATGATCGTAAGGCTGGGTAGTCGCTCACCGATCCACGCCTCGGGCGTCGGTAAAGCCCTGCTGGCAAGCATGCCGGAGCAACAGGTGACGCGCATATTGCAGCAGCGCGGGCTGGCACGCTATACCGATCACACCATCGATAGTCCTGCGCCGTTGCACGCGGAGCTGGAACAGGTTCGACAACAGGGCTACGCCCTTGATGACGAGGAGCATGCGGTCGGGTTGCGCTGTGTCGCCGCGCCGATCTTCGATGAGAACGGCCAGGCACTGGCGGCGATTTCGCTCTCCGGACCAAAGGCGCGCATTGTCGATACCCGGTTGAGCGAACTGGGCAACGCCATTCGCCAGACCGCCCTGGAAATCACCCAGGTGCTGGGCGGGCGCATGCCCGCCGACCAGGGTTAATTCGAGTCGGTACCGATATGCAACAAAAATACAAAATCGATCTGGAAACCGCGAAGACGGTTGCCGCCGTGGCACAACAGGAAGCCGACAGCAATGGCTGGAACGTTGTTATCGCGATTGTCGATGACGGCGGGCACCTGATGTATCTGCAACGCGAGAAAGCACAACTTGGCAGCATCGACGTTGCCATCAAGAAGGCAAAGGCCGCGGTTTTGTTCCTGCGTCCCACCAGCATTTTTGCCGACCGGGTTAACAATGGGCAACCGGGTTACCTGGAGATGCCCGGAATTATGCCGCTGGAAGGCGGCGAACTGCTCGAGTACGCGGGCGAAGTCGTGGGCGCAATCGGCATCAGCGGTGCCAAAGCGAATGAAGATGGCATCGTCGCGCGCGCAGGTGCAGCTGCCGTACCAGTCGACTGATAGTCGATGAAATTAACCAGCTTCCAGGTGGCCCCGGGGTCGGCCTGGCCGGAAATTACATGCCGTAAGGCCCAGTGCCACGGTGTAGCCGTTTTTAAAATAGGAGAGACAGGCAAATGTCAGCACAACCAGAGTTTAACCAGAAATCCACAGAGGTTTTAGATATGTTCCCACAACTGGAAATTCCACATACGCTTGCCGCGGGCCCTGGCCCCGGCAATACCGATCCACGCGTGCTCGAAAGATTTGCCGCGGCGGGTGTGGCCGATCACATGCAGGCAGACGTCGTGCGTGGCATGAAAGAAGCCAAAGTCATGCTGCGCGAAGTTTTCGGCACCAGCAATGTCCACACCTTCGCAGTGTGTGGTACCGGATGGGATGGTCTTGACTGTGCCTTCTCACCGATTCTTCCCGGCGACAGCGTGGTCGCTTTTGTCAATGGTACTTTCAGCGGTATCGACGACTTCAATATTCGTCTGAAGGCATCGACGCCCGAAGACCTGGCCAAAGATCCATTAAATCCCAAGCCCGCGAACGTCGTCACTATTAACGTTCCGCATGGTGAGTCGGTCACTGGTGATATCGTCGAGGCTGCCCTCGCCGAACACAAGCCGATGTGGGCTTTCATGGCGCACTGGGAAACTGGTAGTGGCCGGATCAATGATATCCAGGGCTTTAACGATGCCTGTGCAAAGCATGGTGCCATGGGTATTGTCGATGCCGTCTCCAGTCTTGGCATTGCTTATTTCAATATCGATGACTATCCGGCGGTCACCACCTGGGCTTCCTGTCCGCAAAAAGGGATCCTGGGCTTGCCGCTGACTTACGCTCCGGTCAGTTTCAATGACAAGGTTATTGACCTGCTCCGACAGCGTGGTTGTTACACCTACGTGCATCACCCGATTCTGGAAGCGCGTCACTGGTGTATTGCCGATGGTCAGGATGTTGAAACCGCGGCCTATCATCGCACGCATTCGGGTTACGCGGTTGCGTCTTTCCACGAAGCACTGCGTCTGTTGCTGCAGCATGGTCGTGAACAAAAAGCGGCCGACTACGCGTTCTTTGAAAAAGGCCTGCGCAGTGCGATCGAAGCGATGGGCTGCAAGGTCACTTCCAACATGACCAGTCTGGTGGTTTTCGATCTGCCCGACGCGTTTACCGGTCATGAAAAATCACTGGTTACGGGTTGCCGTGAAGCGGGTTTCGCGATCTGGAACACCTTGTCGGAACCGGCGCAGATCCGCGTCGGCATTCTGAACCATCTGAATTTCGAGACCATAAACGAAATCGTCGGCCGCTTCGCCGATGCGATGATCGAGATGGGCGCGGAAGTGAACAAGCAACAGATTCTTGATGATCTGAACAGCTATCTCGCCGCGCGTTAAGTCGACAGGCAGTTGTTGTTAAAACGCCGGTTTCGTACCGGCGTTTTTTTTGCATGACGAGGGCTGTCGTCTAAAAGGCCTTACCACGGGCGCTAACCGACCACAGGCATTCAACCCCGCCATCGCGAATGCCGATATACCAGTCGCTCACTTGCAGCCGGGGCAATTCTTTATATCGACGTTGCCGCCGGTAATAATGACGCCGACACGCTGGCCCTGGAACAGGTCTTTGTTCTTTAAAATAATTGCCAGGGGTACCGCGGACGACGGTTCGATAATAATTTTCATGCGTTGCCAGGTGAGATACATCGCATCGAGAATCTCGCTTTCGCTGGCGAGCAATATATCGCTGACAAAGCTGGAAACGAAGTGCCAGCTCAGCGGACACAGGTTGGTTTTCAAGCCGTCGGCAACGGATTGTTGCGCATCCTGCCTGACGATTTCACCGGCGTGAAAGGAACGGTAGGCGTCATCAGCATTTGCCGGCTCGGCCGCATAAATCCGGGTTTGCGGTGATATTGTCGACATCGTCAGGCAGGTTCCGGAAATCAGGCCGCCGCCACCAACCGGTGCGACCACGGCATCGAGTTGGTCGACCTCCTGCTGCAATTCAAGCGCGCAGGTGGCCTGACCGGCGATGACGCGCGGATCATCGTAGGGATGCACCGCATCGGCCCCGGTTTCGGTAATGACCTGCTCCAGCATGGCCTCGCGCGCGGCCTGGGTGGGTTCACATTCGAGTATTCTGCCACCATAGCTTTTTACGGCAGCTTTCTTGGTAGCGGGCGCATTGTTGGGCATTACCACGGTGGCGTCGATGCCGCGCCGGGCCGCGGCGAAGCTGAGCGCCGCCGCGTGATTCCCGGACGAATGCGTGGCGACCCCGTTGACGGCATCTGCATCGCTGAGACCAAATACGGCGTTACTCGCGCCGCGTGCCTTAAACGCGCCAACCTTTTGCAGATTCTCACATTTGAAAAAGATTTCAGCGCCGCTTAACTGGTTCAAATAGCTCGAGGTCAGTACCGGTGTGCGATGGATATAGGGAGTGATGCGCTGATGCGCCTGCAGTACGTCTTCATAGCTTGGGATGTCCATGTTGGCTGCCCTGTCAGTTGCCGAAATTCCGAGGCGTAATAATGCCACATAAACTGGAGAAGCTGGATATTTGAAATCCGGATATGGATTTGAGAGCGTCACCCTGAAGCGTTTTTTGCGCGGCGTTTCATCAGTACCTGGATGCGGGTGTGCAGGTCGTCAAATGAAAATGGTTTAACCAGGTAGTCATCGGCGCCCTGGATCAGGGCAGTTACCCGGTCATGAATCTGATCAGCCGTGGACAGGATCAGGATCTCAGCCTCTCGATCCAGTTCGCGGAGTTCATGCAGCACCAGCAAACTGGATTCCCTTGGCAACATCAAGTCGAGGAGAATGACGTCGTAACTGCGCTCCGATGCGCAACTGATCGCCTCGGCGGCATCGACCACGACATCGACCTCATAGCCGAATTCGCGTAACTCTGCGCTGAGCGAGGTCAGTAGTTTTTTAGAATCTTCAACCACGAGAACTTTCATGCTCTGGTTGTAGCGGACCAGGCTGAAGATTAGCTTAAGATTGCCCGAATAAAGTCAGAAAAACCGGTTTCGAGGAGAGATAATTGGCTTTCCTGTGATTCTGCTTATGGTTAACCGGTTGCCCCGGGTTGTTGCAAAACCCGCAATTTTGCAAACAATTGCAGCATGTCAGGATTGTCGATGAACGAGATATTGTAGGGATGTTCGCACACCAGCCTGGCGTAAGCCTGGCTGGCGGGCATGGCCTCTACCAGCTTTGCAATCTTGCCCCACAACAACAACGTGATGCGTTGCGGCGAACTTTGGGCAACCAGGGTCAGCAGGCGTTCGAGAAATTGTAGCCAGTAACGCGCTTCCTGTGCGGGTTTGCGTTGCGGGTGTAATACCGGTGTTGCGTTCAGCATCAAAAATCCGGCGCGTTCCAGGTTTTCGAACAACCCGGCCAGGGTCTGGATCAGGCCACGCTTGTCGAGCTGCGCGATCGAGTCCTGGGTGATTTTACCACCGGCATCCCGCTGCAGCAGACCTTGCGCAAGCAACGCGGTTTTGACCAGGTTGCGTAAGGACGTAGCGCGATTGACCGCCTTGCTCAGGCCCTGTTCGCTCCACAGGCTATCGACCGCGGCGTCGTAAAAAGCAATTCCGTTTGCCGATGCCTTGCGCGGGTAGGGTGACTCGCCGATCAGCAGGTATCTGACGCCGGCACGATCACGCTGAAACGCTGCCAGCAATCGATCGACCCCGGGCAACCAGTCGTCGTCGCGTAGCAGGGAATCGAGATAGTCGGGGTCCAGCGTTAATAATGATTCATGGAGTATCGGCTGCCAGTCGTCATGGACTACCGAGCGTTTGATCAGCCTGTCTATATTACTCATCGATGAGCGCGTCGATACGAATGCGCGCAATCTTTTCGACCTCGCCGATGGCGGTATCGAATTCGATCTCTACGGAGTTGTTCAGGCGATTTTCCATGGCCGCGATGATTTGAAATTTATCGAGCCCGGTAACCGCGATGATGAACGGGAAGCTGAACTTTACGCGGTAGGCCTGGTTGAGCGATTTTATCGTCAACAGTTCCTCGGCAGTACATTGATTGAGTCCCGCCCCGGCCTGCTCGCGTTTTGAATCATCGGTCAGCGTGCCCGCATCGGCTTCCCTGCCGGCCAGTTCCGGATGCTGGCATAGCAGGGCCATGCGCTGTACCTCGGGCGCACGCCTGACTGCGGCGGTCATGACCTGATGCAATTGATGACGCGAGGTAAACGGTCTTTCCGGGTAAACCAGCTCCGCGACCCACGGCGAATGTTCAAAGATAGCGCCCAGTAGCTCGACGAAGTGCGTCGGGTCGCTGTGGTTGATTTCATCGATGCGGATGGTCATGAAACGATTATGCGGTTTGCGGCGGGTGCCTGTCTATCCAGTGACGGGCAATGTCTATGCGCCGGCATATCCAGACCTTTTCCTGTGACTGCACGTAATCGAGGAAGCGCTGTAGTGCGCGGAAACGACCCGGCCTGCCGACCAGGCGGCAGTGCAGGCCGACCGACATCATTTTCGGGCTATGTTCGCCCTCGGCGTAGAGCACGTCGAAGCTATCGCGCAGGTAGTCGAAAAATTGTTCGCCACTGTTGAAACCCTGTGCGGTGGCGAAGCGCATATCGTTGCAATCGAGGGTGTAGGGTACGACCAGGTGGGGTTTGATTTCCCCGTTGCTGGTTTCGACCTGTTGCCATAGTGGCAGGTCATCGCCGTAATAGTCTGAGTCGTAAAGCAATCCGCCCTGCTCGACGACAAGACGACGCGTGTTGGGACTGTCGCGCCCGGTGTACCAGCCCAGTGGCGTGGTTCCGGTGAGTTCGGTGATGATGGCGAGCGCCTGTTGCATGTGTTCGCGCTCGACCGCCTCGTCGACGTCCTGGTAATGAATCCAGCGCAATCCATGGCAGGCGATTTCATGTTTCAGCCTGACCAGCTCGGTGGCCAGTTCGGGGTGGCGCTGCAATGCCATCGCCACGGCAAAAATGGTCAGCGGCAAACCGCGTGCCTCGAATTCGCGTAGCAAGCGCCAGACGCCCGCGCGTGAACCGTACTCGTAGACAGATTCCATGCTCATGTGACGCGCGGGGTAGCTTTGTGCGCCGATTAACTCGGAGAGAAACTGTTCAGATCCCGGGTCGCCATGCAGAACGTTGTTTTCGCCGCCTTCTTCGTAGTTGAGCACGAACTGTAGCGCAATGCGGGCATCGCCGGGCCACCCGGCCTGCGGGGGGCTGGTCCCGTAGCCCACCAGGTCGCGTGGATAATCGCTCATGTTTGCATCGTCTCGGGTTGACGTCGCAGCAAGGTTGCCAGATCGGCCTGCGGTTTTTCCGGTTTATGCTGAATCTTGCTTTCGATATGCAGCAAGTGCTGATGCATGATCCGGGTCGCGGTTTTCAGGTCATGCTGCTCGAGTGCGTCGATGATGGCCTCGTGTTCCTGGTTGCGGCAGCGGTTCTGCTCGTCATCACCGAGGTGCGTCAGAATGACCAGCGGGGTGCGGCGAATAATATCGTTCAGATATTCCTCGAGTACACTGTTTCCCGCCATCGCGGCGAGCTGACGATGAAAATCGACCGACAAAGCCAAGGCTTTTTCCGACTTTCCCCGCTGGTAAGCTTTCTGTTCCTGTTGCAGCAATTTCCTGAGTTGCGCAATTTTGCGCGCATCGACCCGGGTAATCAGGGTTTGTAAAATGGCAGATTCGATGACCCGTCGCGTGGCGAACAGGTCCTGTCCTTCCTTGACCGACGGCTTCGCGACCGTGGCACCCCGGTTAGGCGTCTGGTCCACCAGTCTGGAATGGGCCAGGCGAGTCAGTACCTTGCGAATCATGCCTCGTTTTACGCCGAACAGGTCGGCGAGTTGTACTTCCTTGAGTTTGGTGCCGGGCGCCAGGCGATGGTCGAGCACCGCCTGTTCGATCTGGCGTAGTACCTCGTCTTCGCTGAATCTGGACTTTTCCGGTTTTTCGAATTGCGCTGACATCGTGTTTCTGGTCGCTTGCCTGATTTGCGTTCGAGTGTAGCACGGTAATGAAATTGTTAACAATAATTTGGTAAAGTGTTGACAATTTATGGGATAAATGCGACTTTAGCGCGTCTACGACTGAGGGGTGTAGATTATGGGGAGGCTGACAACACATGTTCTGGATACCGCGCACGGCTGTCCCGCGCCTGGCGTTGAAATCGTGTTGTATCGCGTGACCCCGGAACTGCAGGAGCTGGGTCGCGACCACACCAATGCGGATGGGCGACTCGATAATCCAATTCTCGAGGGCGACGCGTTTGCGCCGGGTGTTTACGAACTGGTGTTCCAGGCGGGAACCTACTTTCGCGCTCTGAACCTCGACCTCCCGGAACCCCCGTTTGTTGACGAGGTGGTGCTGCGCTTCGGCATCGCCGATGCCGGGCAACATTATCACGTGCCGTTGCTGGTTTCCCCCTGGGCCTACTCGACTTACCGCGGCAGTTAGACGATGTCGGATAGCCCGCGCTTTATTCTGGATGGTGAACTGATCGAACTCGACCGGGTCGAGCCGACGCGCACCGTATTGCAGTTTCTGCGCGAAGACCGGCTGCGCGTGGGGAGCAAGGAAGGCTGCGCCGAGGGCGATTGTGGCGCCTGCACCGTGGTGATTGCGGAACTGGCGGGCGATGCCCTCGAGTATCGAGCGGTCAATGCCTGCATTCAATTTCTGCCGACCCTCGACGGTAAGGCACTATTCACCGTGGAATCGCTCAAAGCAGCCGATGGCAGCCTGCATCCGGTGCAGCAAAGCATGGTCGATTACCATGGCTCCCAGTGCGGTTTTTGCACACCGGGATTCATCATGTCGATGTTTGCGCTGTACAAAAACAATCCGTCGCCCACGCGCGCTGATATCGATGACGCGCTGTCCGGCAACCTGTGCCGTTGCACCGGTTATCGCCCGATTATCGACGCCTGCATCCATATGTACGACTACCCGGTGCCGCAGGATAATGACGCGCAACTGGTCGAGCAACTGCGCGGCCTGCAGCGCCGGCAGGGTATGTCGCTGCAACTCGAGCAGGCGCGTTACTATGCCCCGGCGACTGTCGATGAGCTCGCCAGCCTGTACCAGCAGAACCCGGATGCACGCATTCTCGCCGGCGGCACCGATGTCGGCCTGTGGGTGACCAAGCAATTACGCGAATTACCGTTGCTGATTTATCTCGGCAATGTGGCGCAGCTCAAACAGATCAATCGCCTGGACAATGCAATCGAGATTGGCGCTGCGGTCACACTGAACGACGCCTTCACCGGGATTGCCGGGCAGTACCCCGAGTTCACTGAAATGTTCCGCCGCTTTGCGTCGGTGCCGGTACGCAATGCCGGAACCCTGGTGGGCAATGTTGCCAATGGTTCGCCCATCGGTGATTCGATGCCAGCCCTGATGGTACTTAATACCCGGGTCAAACTGCGCCAGGGAGCCACGCTGCGTGAAATGGCGCTCGCTGATCTGTATCTCGATTACATGAAAAATGCACTGCAGGCAGGAGAGTTTATCGAGGCCATCGAAATTCCGGCGCGGGAAGAAGGCATTATTTTGCGTTGTTACAAACTCTGCAAACGCTACGACCAGGATATATCGGCGATTTGTGCGGCGTTTGCGCTGCAGCTCGACGACGGTAAAGTGACCGACATTCGTATCGCCATGGGAGGCATGGCAGCTATCCCCAAACGCGCTGCCCTGGCCGAGGCCAGCCTGCGCGGCAAAACCTGGGACGAGACCGCTATCGGTGTTGCGATACGACAGCTGGAGCAGGACTTTACCCCGCTTAGTGACATGCGTGCGAGTGCGAGCTATCGCGCCCGCGCTGCGGGTAACCTGTTGTATCGTTTCTTTCTCGAAACCCGTCCGCAACAGCCACTGGCCTCGCATGCGGTTAACGTGTTTGCGGTGACCGCTTGATGGAAGACCGCGTCAAACAACAGGCACGAGAGACTGCACCGGGGGTGTCGGTTGCCCACGAATCGGCGGTCTTGCATGTCGCCGGTGAAGCGACCTATGTCGATGACATCCCGGAACTTGCCGGCACCTGCTATATCGCACTGGGCCTGAGCCAGCAGGCGCACGCAAACATCACCAGCATCGATCTCGATGCGGTCAAAGCTGCCCCCGGCGTGGTTACGGTTATTACCGCTGCCGATATCCCGGGTAACAATGACTGTGGCCCTATTATTGCCGACGATCCGATTCTCGCCGATGGCCTGGTGCAATATCTGGGGCAACCGATCTTCGCGGTGGTCGCAACTTCGCAGACGGCCGCGCGCAAGGCGGCAGGACTCGCGACCATCGACTATCAGCCTTTACCGGCAATACTCGATGTGGCCAGCGGCAAAAAACAGGAGTCCTGGGTATTGCCACCGATGCGCTTGCGCCGGGGTGATGCCGAGCAGGCACTGCAAGCAGCGGCACATAAACTCAAGGGCGAAATTTCAGTAGGTGGGCAGGAGCAGTTTTATCTCGAAGGGCAGATATCTTACGTCGCACCGAAAGAAGATGGTTGTCTGCATCTCTGGTGTTCTACCCAGCACCCGACTGAAATGCAGCATGTTGTCGCCCATGCGCTGGGAATCGATTTCAACCAGGTCGTCGTAGAGATGCGGCGTATGGGTGGTGGCTTTGGCGGCAAGGAATCGCAGTCGGCGATCTTTGCCTGCATCGCGTCGATCGCGGCCCATCGCCTGCAGCGTCCGGTCAAGTTACGTCTCGATCGTGACGACGATATGATGGTGACCGGTAAACGCCATGGCTTCGAATTCGATTACGAGGTCGGGTTTGACGAGGCCGGTCTGATTCAGGGCGCCAGAATCGAGATGGCCGCGCAGGCGGGATTTTCGGCCGATCTGACCGGCCCGGTGGTAACCCGCGCGGTGTGTCATTTCGACAATGCCTATTACCTCGGCGACGTGGCGATCGATGCTTTCAGCGTCAAGACCAATACCCAGTCGAATACCGCGTTTCGCGGTTTCGGTGGTCCGCAGGGGGCGCTCGCGATCGAATACATTATCGACGATATTGCGCGCACGCTGGGCAAGGATCCGCAGGCAGTGCGCAAACTCAATTTCTATGGTCAAAAGACAGGCAATACCACGCCCTACGGACAAACCGTCGAAGACAATGTCATCCACGAACTGGTGGCTGAAGTAGAACAGAGCAGTGATTACTATGCGCGCCGCGAAGCCGTGGCAGCCTTCAACCGGGATAACCCTGTGCTGCGCAAGGGACTTGCGTTAACGCCAGTCAAATTCGGTATTTCCTTCAACGTCGTGCATTTCAACCAGGCCGGTGCGCTGGTGCATATCTACACCGATGGTACCGTGCTGGTTAACCACGGTGGCACCGAAATGGGACAGGGTTTGCACACCAAGGTTTCCCAGGTGGTCGCACTGGAGCTCGGCATCGATATTGAGCAGGTGCGCGCGACCGCAAACGATACCAGCAAGGTGGCCAATACCTCGGCTACCGCGGCGTCGACCGGCAGCGATCTCAACGGCAAGGCGGCGCAGGATGCCGCGCGCCAGATCAGGAACCGCCTGGCCGAATTTGTCGCCACGCAGTTCGAAGTCACTGCCGCCGAGGTTATTTTTGCCAATAACCTGGTCAGCTGCGGTGACAAACAGCTTAGCTTCAAGGAACTCGTGGTACAGGCCTACGAAAACCGGGTGCAACTCTGGTCCGACGGATTTTACAAAACCCCGGGATTGAACTGGGATCGTGATGCGATGCAGGGCAGCCCGTTTTACTACTTCGCCTATGGCGCGGCGGTATCGGAAGTTGTCGTCGATACGCTCACCGGCGAATTCAAGTTACTGCAGGCCGATATCCTGCACGATGCCGGCAACTCGATTAATCCTGCGATCGATATCGGCCAGGTAGAGGGCGCTTACATCCAGGGCATGGGCTGGCTGACCAGCGAAGAGTTGTGCTGGAACGAACAGGGTCGGCTCACCACTCATGCACCCTCGACTTACAAGATTCCGACCGTCACCGATTGTCCGGCAAAATTCACTACCCGGCTTTATCGGAATCGCAACGTCAAGGATACGATTCTGCGCTCCAAGGCAGTCGGAGAACCACCTTTACTGTTGCCCTTCTCGGTGTTTTTCGCCATCCGCGATGCGATAGCAAGTCTTGCCGACAACCGCATCAATCCTCCGCTGCGGGCGCCGGCGACGCCGGAAGCCATCCTCGATGCCATCGATGCGCTGCGCGCGGAAGCGAAATGAACGACTGGCAGGACAGCGTAGCCGAACTGCGCCGCAATAAAATTCCTGCGGTGCTGGTTAGTGTCGACTCGATCATTGGCTCGACGCCGCGCGAACCGGGCGCAAAAATGATTGTTACCGCCACCGGGCTCTACGGCACGATAGGCGGCGGCAATCTCGAATACCAGGCCACTCGTATTGCGCGTAACCAGCTTGCGCGTGGTGCCGAAGACGGCCTGCAGCGTTTTCCGCTCGGCGCCGGCCTCGGTCAGTGTTGCGGTGGACTGGTTAACCTGATGTTCGAAAAACTCGGCGACAATAGTGACTGGGACGAGCTTATGCGTGACGCCGAGCGCGTCGAACTCTACCTGTTCGGCGCGGGTCACGTCGGTCAGGCGGTGGTGCGTGCGCTGCGCGATCTGCCTTTCAGGATTCACTGGATTGATACGCGTGACGATATCCTGCCGCAAGACCCGCCCCCCGGGGTCAGTACCACCTGCACCGATACGCCCGAAGCTGAAATTGACGCGGCAGCGGCGGCCAGCTATTTCCTGGTGATGACGCATGATCACAGTCTCGATCAACGGCTCAGCGAGCAAATCCTACTGCGTGACGACTTCGCTTATTTCGGCTTGATCGGTTCGCTTTCGAAGCGGCGTAACTTTGAAACTCGCATGCAGCGTCGTGGCATCAATCCGCAAAAGTTCGAACGCATGACTTGCCCGATCGGGATCGACGGCATTCACAGTAAACAACCCGCTCAGATCGCGATTTCGGTTGCTGCCGAAATCCTGCAGGTATACGATCGTGCGCATAACAATAAAGATAGTAATAATAAAATGCTTTCGACACTCGGGGGGAGACCATGACATCCGCTACGGATGACAGCCAGGATTATCGGCTGGAGCTGCACGGCATTACTAAAATCTATCCATCGGTAATCGCCAACGACGATGTGTCGTTAGCGGTAAAGCGGGGCGAAATTCACGCGGTACTCGGCGAAAATGGTGCCGGCAAGTCAACCCTGATGAAAATGATCTATGGCGTCGCCAAACCGGATGCTGGTGAAATGAAATGGGACGGCGAGGTGGTTCATGTAGAGAATCCCGCGCATGCCCGCAGCCTCGGCATCGGCATGGTGTTCCAGCATTTCTCGCTGTTCGAAACCCTTACCGTGGTCGAGAATGTTGCCCTGGCCCTGCCCGGTAATCCAGACCTGAATCAGCTCGCCGAGCAGATTACCGAAGTTTCGAATCGCTATGGTCTGCCGGTAGACCCGCAACGCCTGGTGCACGCACTGTCCGTCGGCGAGCGTCAACGGGTCGAGATTATTCGGTGTCTGCTGCAAAACCCGAAATTGCTGATCATGGATGAACCCACCTCGGTGTTGACTCCGCAGGCGGTGCGCAAGCTGTTCGATACCCTGCGCCAGCTCGCCGCCGAGGGTTGCAGTATTCTTTATATCAGCCACAAGCTGGATGAAATCCAGGAGCTATGCCATGTCGCCACGGTGTTGCGAGATGGCAGGGTAACCGGCGATTGCATTCCCGCCGAGGAAACCCCGAAATCGATGGCCAGCCTGATGATCGGTAAAGAGCTGCCGGTGCCCGAGCATACCGCAGCCAGCGAAACGGGTGAGGTTCGCCTGCAGTTGAATCGATTGTGCAAAGTTTCCGATGATCCGTTCGGCACCGATTTGCAGGATATCGAGCTTGAAGTACGTTCCGGAGAAATTCTCGGCATCGCCGGAGTATCCGGTAATGGGCAGCAGGAGTTGCTGTACGCACTCTCGGGCGAGATCCCGGTTAGCGGCGCGGATTCCATCGTGGTCTGCGGTAAACCGTCGGGACGGGATATGCCTGACCAGCGTCGCAGCAGCGGCATGGGTTTCGTCCCCGAAGAACGTCTCGGTCGCGGCGCAGTGCCACGGATGTCGCTGACCGAGAATGCACTGCTGACGGCGCACCGCGCCGGAATGCTCAAACACGGCATGATCCAGTTCGATAAGATTTCTGCATTTGCGCGCAAGTGTATCGATGATTTCAATGTCAAGTGCGGTGGCGAAGAGCACGCCGCCAACTCGCTCTCGGGCGGAAACCTGCAGAAGTTCATCATGGGCCGGGAAATTTTACTTGCGCCGAAACTGCTGGTGGTCGCACAACCGACCTGGGGTGTCGATGTCGGTGCCGCGGCATTTATCCGCCAGGAATTGATCGATTTGCGCAGCGAGGGCGCCGCGATTCTGGTGATTTCGGAAGAACTCGAAGAGCTGTTCGAAATTTCTGACCGTATTGCGGTAATCGCGGAAGGTCGCCTGTCGCCAGCAAAGAAACTGTCCGATACCAATATCGATGAGATCGGGGTCTGGATGAGCGGCATGTGGGAACAGCCTGCGCCCGCCGGGGTGGTCGCCCATGATTAGACTGGAACGGCGTCCTGAAGCCTCGCAGGTGATGTCTTATGCCTCGCCGCTAATTGCGATTGTGTTGATGTTGATCGGTGGTCTGCTGCTGTTTGCTTTCCTTGGTAAAAATCCACTCGAGGGATTCAAGGTTTTCTTCATCAACCCCATCAGCGATTGGTACGGCGTATCGGAACTATTTCTCAAGGCGACCCCGTTGATGCTGATCGCGGTCGGGCTCGCGGTCGGATTTCGCGCCAATGTCTGGAATATCGGTGCCGAGGGGCAGTTGATCGTCGGTGGCATTGCAGCCAGCGCCGTGGCGCTGTACTTTCATGAAGCGGAAGGTGCGCATGTGCTGATCCTGATGGTTATTGCCGGTGGAATCGGTGGCATGCTGTGGGCGGCTATCCCGGCTTTTTTGAAAACCCGTTTCAACACCAACGAGATCCTGGTGTCATTAATGCTGGTGTATGTCGCCCAGCTGTTGGTGTCCTGGTTGGTACATGGACCCATGATGGATCCGGATGGCTTCAATTTCCCGCAATCCCGAATGTTTGAAGATTCGGCATTGCTGCCATTGTTGAGCGATGAGAATCGGCTCAATTTAGCTTTCGTCTTTGCGCTCGGCGCATTGCTGGCTGGATATATTTTCATGTTTCGCAGCTTTGCCGGATTCCAGATGCAGGTAGCCGGTTACGCTAAGGATGCGGCGCGTTACGCAGGATTTTCGGCCAAACGCATGATCTGGATCGGATTGTTGAGCGGTGGCGCGATGGCTGGTTTTGCCGGTATGTCGGAGGTCGCGGGACCGATGGGGCAGCTCACCGAGCACGTCTCCAGTAATTACGGTTTCGCCGCGATCATCGTCGCTTTCGTCGCACGCCTGAATCCGGTTGGAATATTCTTCGCCAGCCTGTTGATGGCCCTGCTTTATCTTGGCGGCGAACAGGCGCAGCAATACATGAATCTGCCGTCATCGATTTCCAATGTATTTCAGGGTATGTTGCTGATGTTCCTGCTGGGCTCGGACGTATTAATTAATTATCGCGTGTGCTGGAAGGAGGCCAGGGCCTGATGGATGCCTCGATTCTAAGTTCGATATTATTCGCCACTATCGTCGCCGGCACACCGCTGATTATTGTCGCCCTGGGCCAGTTGATCGCCGAAAAATCCGGCGTATTGAACCTCGGCGCCGAGGGTATGATGGCAATGGGTGCGATCGCGGGGTTCGCGATAACCCTGCATACCGGCAGTCCCTGGTTGGGCGTGCTGGCCGGCATGGCGGCGGGTGCGCTGATGGCCTTCCTGTTCGCGATCGTGGTACTGACTCTGATGGGTAACCAGGTGGCATCCGGACTGGCGCTGTCGATTCTGGGTGTCGGTCTGTCCGCTTTTATCGGCAAGCCTTATGAATCAGAAATTCTGCCGACAGTCGGGGCGATCCGGATTCCCTTGCTGGCCGACATTCCGATTATCGGTGCGCCGCTGTTTAATCAGCAGGCGCTGGTTTATTTATCCTGGGTTCTGTTTGGCGCCATCGTCTGGTTCCTGTATCGCAGTCGTCCCGGCCTGGTGTTGCGCGCGGTCGGTGAGTCACCATCATCGGCACATTCGATTGGCTACCCCGTGATCCGGATTCGTTACCTGGCAACCATATTCGGTGGCGCGATGGCGGGTGTTGGCGGTGCTTTCCTGTCGGTATTCTATACCCCACTCTGGGTGGAAGGCATGGTCTCGGGCCGGGGCTGGATTGCGATAGCACTGGTCGTTTTTGCGACCTGGCGGCCGTTCCGGGTGATGGTCGGCGCCTACCTCTTTGGTGGGGTCATGGTGGCGCAATTATTTGTCCAGGGTTCGGATCTCGGATTCAACATTCCGTCGCAATTTTTATCGGCGCTACCCTACCTGGCGACCATTATTGTGCTGGTGATCATTTCACGCGACCAGAACACGGTTCGTCTCAATGCACCGGTGTCCCTGGGACAGCCGTATCGACCGGAGGCCTAGGCGCTTCAGCATGCGTTAATCAATGAAAGACTATAAATCAAGGGTCGTAAAACCTGCAAACAGTAACTTTAAACAAGAACCCCGGGAGGGTTGAGAAATGGCTTTAACAAAGATAGTGATTAAAAAACTGGCTTTCGTCACGCTGGTCTGTGCGATGACCGGTGTCAGTATGGCGGCTGACAATGTCGGCTTCGTTTACGTGAGCCCGATCGGTGATGCGGGTTGGACCTACCAGCACGACCTGGGCCGCTTGCAGCTGGAAAGAGAAACCGATGTTACCACCAGTTATGTAGAAAATGTGGCCGAAGGCTCTGATGCCGAGCGTGTTATTCGTGAAATGGCCAAGCGCGGTGACAAGGTCGTCTTCGCCACCAGCTTCGGCTACATGAATTATACGCTCAAGGTGTCCAAGAAGTTCCGCGACACTGCATTCGTGCATGTCACCGGTTACAAGCTCGGCAAGAATATGGGCCTGGTAAATGCGCGTTTTTATGAAGGGCGTTACCTGACCGGCGTCATTGCCGGCGAAATGACGAAATCGAATATTCTTGGTTACGTTGCGGCTTTCCCGATTCCCGAAGTGTTACGGGGTATCAATGCCTTCATCAAGGGCGCTCGCAGCGTTAATCCCGAGGCCGAATTGCGGGTCATCTGGGTGAACTCCTGGTACGACCCGGGCAAGGAGCGCCAGGCCGCAATTACCCTGATATCACAGGGTGCCGATATGGTTACCCAACACACCGATTCTACCGCGGTAGTACAGGCGGCCGAGGATGAAGGCGTGTACGCCTTCGGTTACCACTCCGACATGTCCAAGTATGGCCCCAGGGCGCACCTGACCGCGACTACCCATCACTGGGGTGATTACTATGTCAAGACGATCAAGGAAGTGCAGGCTGGCAACTGGGCTCCTGTCAGTATCTGGGGCGGCTATCCGCGGAAAATGATAAAGCTGGCGCCGTTGAACGATGCCATCCCGGAGGAGTTGCAAAATCGTATCAGGAACATGGAAGAGCAGCTGGCAGCGCGCGAGCTGCACCCGTTTGCCGGTCCGGTGATCGACCAGAGCGGGGCAACCATCGTGCCGGCCGGGAAGAATATGAGCGACGAGCAACTCAACAAGATGAATTATTATCTCCAGGGCGTGGTCAGCACGATTCCAAACTAGGCATAACCGGGTAGCGCTGCCCCGGCAGCGCTACCCGGCGTCATCTCCGGCTTAAATTAATTTATGGAAGCATACCTCCTCGACTGGGCTAATTTACTGGTGCGCTGGCTGCATTTTATCGCCGGCGTGGCCTGGATTGGCGCCTCGTTTTACTTCGTCATGCTCGATAGTTCGCTGAGTAAACCGGCGCGCAAACAGGACGTGGAACGCGGTGTCAGCGGTGAACTCTGGGCGGTACATGGTGGCGGCGTCTATCAGAGCCAGAAGTTTCTGCTCGGGCCGCAAGGCGAGCCGCTCGCGGAAAACCTGCACTGGTCGAAATGGGAAGCCTATACCACCTGGCTCTCCGGCATGGGCCTGCTCGCCATCGTTTACTGGTTCGGCGCTACGACTTACCTGATCGATCAGCAGGTCATGGCTTTGAGCCCGGCAGCGGCGATTGCCATCAGCGTTGGTTTTCTTGCCGGTGGCTGGGTCGTTTACAACCTTTTGTGCAAGCTACTGCGCGGCAGGGATAACTTGCTGGCGGCGATAATATTCGTTTTGATATGTGCCGCGGCCTGGGTTCTGTTTCAGCTGTTTAGTGCCAGGGGCGCCTTCCTGCATGTCGGCGCGATGATGGGTACCATCATGGCGGCCAATGTCTTCTTCCAGATTATTCCAGGGCAGAAAAGAGTGGTTGCGCAGATCCGCGCCGGGGATACCCCGGATGCCGAACCCGGCATCATCGGCAAACAACGCTCGGTGCATAACACCTATTTCACGCTGCCGGTGCTGTTCATCATGATCAGCAATCACTACCCGATGACTTACAGTCACGAACATGGCTGGCTGGTACTGATCTTCATCATGTCGTCCGGCGTATTGATTCGGCAATACTTTGTGCTGCGCCACAGCCATAGAGCGAGCCCTGTGTTACCCGCAATCGCGCTGTTATTGCTGCTGGCCTTGATCTGGTATCTAAGTCCGAAAACCCCGGATAGTGATGCCGCAAACCAGGTCGGTGAGAAACAGATTGCACAGATTATCGAGCGCCGCTGCGTTGCCTGCCATGCCACGCAACCAACCCAGCCCGGTTTCGTGGCGGCGCCGCTGGGTATCGTGCTGGAATCGAGGGAAGACATGTTAAACCTCGCTGAACGTATTGCCGTCACGGTACAGACCCGATACATGCCAATTGGTAACCTGACCGGGATGACCGACCAGGAACGAGCCAGCGTGGCCAGCTGGTATGCGCAGATCCAGCAGCAGTAACCCGGGCCTGCCATGATGACTTCAGACCTTCCGTCGCTAAATACCGACTCCTGCGATACGGCGATTCGCGCGAGCTTCCTGCATTTTTTATCCGATCCTGACAAGTCCGGTGATGCTTATGAATATCTCGATGACGGGCTATTGATTCTGCGCCAGGGTCGGGTGCAGGCGCTGGTCAATGCGGTGGACGCGATTGACTATCTACCCGATGGTGCGGCGCTTTACGATTATTCCGGTCGCCTGGTCATGCCCGGATTTATCGATACCCATACCCACTATCCGCAAACCGGGATGATCGCAAGCTACGGCCTGCAATTACTCGACTGGCTCGAGCAATATACATTTCCAACCGAAACCAGGTTTGCCGAGCGTGAGTACGCCGATAAGATCGCCGCTTTTTTCTGCGAGCAGATGCTGCGCAATGGCACTACCACCAGCGCGGTGTTTGCCACGGTGCATAGCGAATCGGTAGATGCCATTTTTGAACAGGCACAACAACGCGATATGTGTCTGATTGCGGGCAAGGTGATGATGGATCGCAACGCGCCTGAAGAATTATGCGATACCGCGGAGTCCAGTTATCGGCAATGTTCCGAACTGATTCAACGCTGGCATCTCAAGGGGCGCAATCTTTACGCCGTGACACCTCGCTTCGCACCCTGTAGCAGCCCGGCCCAGCTCGAGGTCTGCGGGCAGTTAATTAGCGAAAATCCGGATTTGTATCTGCAATCCCACGTTGCTGAAAACCTTGACGAGGTGCGCTGGGTGAGCGAGCTGTTCCCCGCTAGCCGCAGTTACCTTGATGTCTACGACAGCTTTGATTTGCTCGGGCCGCGTGCGGTGTTTGCGCATTGCATACACCTCGACCAGGAGGATCGCGAGCGTATGGCGGCCAGTGGCGCCGCGATGGCGTTTTGCCCGACTTCCAACCTGTTCCTGGGTAGTGGGTTGTTCAGTCTCGACGATGCGCGCGCGCAGGATATCCGGGTTGGCATCGCCACCGACGTCGGTGCGGGCACCAGTTTCAGCCTGTTGCAGACGTTGAATGAAGCCTACAAGGTCTGCCAGTTAGCGGGGCAGAGTCTGACTCCCCTGAAAGCTTTTTACCTGGCTACTCTCGGCGCCGCAGAATCACTTTATATCGATCATCGACTGGGTAATTTCGCGGTTGGTAAAGAAGCCGATTTCGTGGTGCTGGATCTTGCTGCAACCGAATTAATGCAATGCCGTATGGAACAGGCGCAAACCCTGGAAGAACGCCTGTTCGCGTTGATGATGCTGGGTGACGATCGCTCGATCCAGGCAACCCATTTGATGGGTAAACGCCAATACTCGAGATCGAATCAATGAGCGTATTGTTTATTGACAATGCCGCTGTGCTGGTAACCATGGATGATCAACGACGTGAAATCAAAAATGGGGCCATAGTTGTTCGAGACAAGCTGATCGAAGCGGTTGGCAGTAGTGAAGAAATGCTTCGACTATTGAATGAAAAAGGCCTGGTTCCGGATCGGCATATCGATGCCAGCGGATGCATAGTTATGCCCGGCCTGGTGAACTGTCACCATCATTTATACCAGACCCTGACGCGCAGTATTGGTACCGCGGAGGGTAAATCGTTATTTGACTGGCTGCAAACCCTGTACCCGATCTGGGGGCAAATGGACGCTACCGCGGTCTATATCAGTGCGAAACTGGGCCTGGCAGAGTTAATGCTGGCCGGTGCGACGACGGTAGCAGACCATTTGTACCTGTTTCCCAACGGGGCCCGCCTGGATGACGAGATTCGCGCCGCGCGCGAGCTCGGGGTGCGCTTCCATCCGACGCGCGGCAGCATGAGCCTGGGTCAGAGCCAGGGCGGCTTGCCACCGGATAATGTCTGTGAAGACGAGGCGGATATCCTGGCCGATTGTGAGCGTGTCATTGCCCAGTTTCACGATCCTGAACCCTGTTCGATGCTGCGTATCGGGCTCGCTCCCTGTTCTCCGTTTAGCGTAACACCGGAGTTGATGCGCAAAACCGCCGCCCTTGCGCGTCGCCACCCGCGGGTCAACCTGCATACTCACCTGGCCGAAACCATCGATGAAAATCGCTTCTGTGAAAAGCAGTTCGGCATGCGGCCCCTGGCATACATGCAAAGCCTGGGCTGGACCGGTGACGATGTCTGGTTCGCGCATATGGTGCACCCGGATGGTGCTGAAATCGATATGCTCGCCTCGACCCGCAGCGGGGTTTGCCACTGCCCGAGCAGCAACATGATCCTCGCTTCCGGCATCGCGCCGGTGCGTGAAATGATTGATGCATCGGTTCGTGTCGGTCTCGGTGTAGACGGCTCGGCGAGTAACGATGGTAACCATTTACTGGCTGAAGCACGCCAGGCGATGCTGTTGCAGCGTGTCGGCTGGCCGGGTTTTGAATCCAGTGCCGCTCGCTTTGCCGCGCGCGAAGCGCTCGAGCTGGCCACCCGCGGCGGTGCCGCGGTGCTTGGACGCGATGATATCGGCAGCCTGGAGCCGGGCAAGGCGGCTGACCTGGTAGCCTATCGCGTCGACGGTATCCAGCACGCGGGTGCGGGTAGTGATCTGGTGGCGGGCTTGCTGACCTGTGCGCCGGTAAATGCCTGGCTGACACTAATCAATGGCCAGGTCGTGCTGGAGCAGGGCGAAATTATCGGCCTGGATCTACCCGCTTTAATTCAACAACACAACGAACAGGCGCAGCGCTTACTGGAAAAAGCCGCTGCCTGAAGGTAAATATAATGACTGAAAATACTCCCGAATTTATTGATCAGTGGATCAACCTGGCACAGCCCCGTCTCGGCGCCGAAATCGTTTCCTGCAGCGACGAATTTTTCGCCGAATGCAGCCGCATGCTAGAGCCGCAGGCAGCGGTGTTCATCGACGGCAAGTTCGATGACAACGGTAAATGGATGGATGGCTGGGAAACCCGCCGTCGCCGCAACGGAGGTTATGACAATGCCATCGTCAAGCTGGGTCTGGCCGGTGAAATCAAGGGTATCGATATCGATACCACGCATTTTACCGGGATCTATCCACCGGCGGCATC
>Ga0265306_10000049_pt1 | contig 39823 bp, 39 predicted proteins | sample Helome_3_FD_192493 | JGI IMG/M metagenome (GOLD analysis project Ga0265306, IMG submission 192493) | Marine sediment microbial communities from subtidal zone of North Sea - Hel_20160420 (Illumina Assembly) | ecosystem: Environmental > Aquatic > Marine > Subtidal zone > Sediment ... | reverse complement strand
CTGCAGTACGCCGACCGTTAGTTCATCGCCCGTGATACAGCTTTCGAGCAGTACGTCCGAGTCGTACTGCAACGCAATGTCGACGGCATCATCGAGTTCGGCGGGTTCGAAGATCTTCGACATGCCGACGCTGGATCCCTGCCGCGACGGTTTGACCACCAGCGGGTAGTCGAGCTGTTCCGCGGCGAGCGATGCATCAGCTCGCGAACGAACAGCAACGTAGTCCGGCGTTGGAATGCCGCAGGCGCTGAACAGCTGCTTGCTACGCACCTTGTCCATTGCCAGGGCCGACGCCATGACGCCGCTTCCGGTGTACGGAGTGTCAAGCCATTGCAGCGCGCCTTGCAGGGCGCCATCCTCGCCGCCCGGACCATGCAATGCGATCCAGACGCGGTCGAATCCGGCATCGGCGAACTCTGCCATGGTCTTTTCGGCCGGGTCCCAGGCGTGCGCATCGACGCCTTTTGCCTGCAATGCCTTCAGGACAGCTGCGCCGGTATCCAGCGAAACGTCCCGTTCGCTCGAGGCCCCGCCCAGCATGACAGCGACGCGACCGAACTCCGACGCGTTCGCAACGATACGGCGCTGTTCCATCAAGGTCGTTGCAGCCGTCATGTGCGTGCCTCGCCGACGATTCGAACTTCGTGCTGCAGGTGTATCCCGTGCACCTCGAGAACGGTCTTGCGAACATGTTCGATCAATTCCTCGATATCACTCGCGGAGGCGTCGTCGCGATTGATGATGAAGTTGGCGTGCTTCGTCGATACTTCGGCGCCGCCAACGCGATGACCTTTGAGACCGGCCTCCTCAATCAACTTCGCCGAGAAATTTCCGGGTGGGTTTCGAAAAACTGAACCACAACTCGGTAGGCCGAGCGGCTGGGTCGACCGGCGACGTTCGAGCATGGCCTTCATCTTCTCCATACTCGGTGTGACGTCGGGATCGAAGACGAATGTCGCCTCGACAAACCACTCACCTTGCGGTCCCGTTACGCTGCGATAGGCAACGTCGTAGTCATCGGGCGTCCGATCGTGCAACTCGCCATCACGATCGATGGTTCGAACGGCCTCGACCCGCTCCCAGGTTTCGCCCCCGTGGGCACCTGCATTCATGGCCAGCGCTCCGCCAACGGTGCCGGGAATGCCGGCGAAAAACTCAGACGGTCCGAGCTGCCAGCGGATACATTGCCGCGCCAGTTGCGTACAGGGAACGCCGGCCCCGGCCCTCACCCGCAGATCATCGATTCGATCCATGTGCCGCAACATCTTCGTTGCAGAAATCACGACACCCGGCAGGCCACCATCGCGAACCAGCAGGTTGGTGCCGACGCCGTGCCAGAACAGCGGCACATCGGCGTCTAGTTCTGCCAGGAACGTCGCGAGGTCGTCGACGTTCGACGGAACGAAAAAGGTCTCCGCCGGACCCCCGACACGCCATGAGGTATGCCGACTCATCGGCTCGTCGTAGCGAATCTCGCCCTGCACCTTGAGTCCCTTGGCCGCCACCATCATGAGTGCACCTTCAGCGACGGGCTCTTGCCGAGCCGGTCAGGCAGGCTTGCCGCATAAGTACCGATGTCGCCGGCACCCATCGTCAGCAGGAGGTCGCCGTCAGCAAGCAATCCTTCGAGAACAGGTTGCAGGTCGTCGAGTGATTCCACGAACACGGGCTCGACAGCACCACGTGTGCGTATCGCACGCGCCATGGCGCGACCGTCGGCGCCGGCGATCGGGTCTTCTCCCGCCGCATAGACGTCGAGAAGCACAACAACGTCGGCATCGGACAGCACGGTTGCGAAATCGTCCATCAGATCGCGTGTCCGCGAGTAACGATGCGGCTGGAAGACCAGCATGATTCGACGCTCCGGCCAACCGGATTTCGCGGCCGCCAGTGTTGCAGCGATCTCGGTCGGGTGATGGCCGTAGTCATCCACCAACAGGACCTTGCCGGCAGCGGTTTCGACTTCGCCAAGGCTCTGGAACCTGCGATCGATGCCTTCAAATTTCTCGAGCGCCGCAACGACCGCTTGGTCGCCGATCTGCAGCTCGTCGGCTACGGCAATCGCGGCCAGTGAATTACGAACGTTGTGTAGGCCCGGCAATTTCAAGCTTACGTGCAGGACTGGGGACAATGCGTCAGCTTTGTCCCCGCGCGAACGTTCCACCTCGGACGAGCGATTCTGCCGAACGACATCAAACTCCGTCATCGCCTCTTTGAACTCAATATTGACGGCTCGAATATCCGCTTCTTCGTTCGTTCCGTAGGTTGTTACCGAACGACCGATGTCGGCAAGTATGTCGTTCACACCGGGATCGTCATTGCAAACCACGGCCAGGCCGTAAAACGGCAGGTTGTGCAAGAACTCGACGAAGCCGTTCTTTAGCTTCTCGATATCGCCGTCGTAGGTCGCCATGTGATCAGCATCGACGTTCGTCACAACGGCAAGCATCGGCTTCAAGTGAACGAACGAGGCGTCGCTTTCGTCCGCTTCCGCGACCAGGTAGTCGCCTTGACCCAGCCTCGCGTTGGCGTCAGCGCTCTCGAGTCGACCGCCGATCACGAAGGTGGGGTCGAGACCACCTTCCGCCAGCACGCTGGCCACCAGGCTGGTGGTGGTGGTCTTGCCGTGAGTGCCTGCAACGGCAATCGAGTATCGGAAGCGCATCAGTTCGGCGAGCATTTCAGCTCGACTGACGACCGGCATGAGTTGCTCGCGAGCAGCCGCCACTTCAGGATTGGTTTCATCGACCGCGCTGGAAACAACCACGGCATCCGCATCACGAATGTTGTCGGCAGCGTGGCCGATGAATACTGTGGCGCCCTGATTCTCAAGGCGCCGTGTCTGTTTATTGCGCTTCAGGTCCGAGCCTTGCACGGCGTATCCGAGGCTCAGCATGACTTCGGCGATCCCGGACATACCCGACCCGCCGATACCGACAAAGTGCACGCAATGAATTCGGCGCATTCGCTTGATCATGCCGCTGCTCCGCTCATCTCGAGGCACAGCTCGGTAATACGACCCAACGCATTCGGCGCCGCCAGCGCACGCGCTTTTTCAGCGCGATCCAGCAGCGCCTGGCGCGATGGCAACCACTCCCGCAGCAGGTCCGCCAGGCGTGGCGGCGTCAGGTCCGATTCCTGAATGATCGCTGCCGCACCGGCTGCAACCATCGGGCCGGCATTGGCTGTCTGATGGTCATCGACAGCTGCCGGGTACGGTACGAATACGGCGGGCAATCCGGCCGCACACAGTTCCGCGACCGTCAGCGCGCCGGCGCGACAAATCACCAGGTCGGCCCAGGTATACACCTCAGCCATGTCCTCTATAAAAGGCAACAATTCAACGTCGACACCGTGGTCCCGATACGCCTGTCTGGCAACGTCGAGCGTTCGTTCGCCGCACTGGTGACGAACAACAGGCATGGCGTCAGCCTCGAGCTGCGCCAGTGCCGCCGGCACCGTGCGATTCAACGCGAGCGCGCCCTGGCTGCCACCGAGCACCAGCAAACGCAACGGGCCCTGGCGACGACCATAACGTTCCGCAGGAACTGGAACGGCGGCGATATCTTCACGCACCGGGTTGCCGACCGTCTCTGCGCTGACAGTGGCGTTAAAACTGCCCGGGAAGGCTTGCAGCACAACCCGGGCAAGACGCGCCAGAAGTCGGTTGGTCATGCCCGCAGCGGCATTCTGCTCGTGGATCAGTAGCGGTCGTCGCGTCAGCCAGGCGGCAACACCACCTGGACCGCTGACGAATCCACCCATACCGAGCACCGCTGCGGGACGGCGACGAAGGATGACGCCGAGCGACTGAAATAGCGCCCAGCCAATTTGTAACGGTGCGATCAACATTGCGAGTGCGCCTTTTCGGCGCAGCCCCTTCACGCTGATCCACTCAATATCGATTCCGGCAGCCGGCACGACGCGAGACTCCAGGCCACGGTGTGTACCGAGCCACACGACGTCTCGCGATTTCGCTTGCAACGCGCGAGCGACAGCCAGTGCCGGATAGACATGGCCACCGGTACCCCCGGCCATCACGAGAATCGGTCGAGCGCTCATTTGCGGCGACCTCGCTTGCGATTAACCGGCTTTGCGTCGACGGCCAGCTCATGGTGAATACGCAGCAACAGCCCGATGCAAATCATCGTGATGATCAGGCTGCTGCGGCCGTAACTAATCAGCGGTAATGTCAGGCCCTTGGTGGGCAGCAGTCCCATGTTGACACCGACATTGATAAACGCCTGCAGGCCGAGCCAGGTGCCGAGACCGATCGCGATATACGCCTCAAAAAAACGTTCAGCGCTCGCCGCCCGAATTCCGAGCTTGAATATCCGCCACAGCAAAGCCAGGAACAGCGCGATCAATACCAGGGAACCTGCAAGCCCGAATTCCTCGGCGAATACGGCGAAGACGAAATCGGTGTGTGCTTCAGGCAAGTAAAAGAGCTTTTGAACACTGTCGCCCAAACCGACGCCAAACCACTCACCACGGCCGATGGCGATCAGAGATTGCGTCAATTGGAATCCCGAGTCGTAGGGATCCGCCCAGGGGTCCAGGAATCCCGTCAGGCGCTTCATGCGATACGGTGAGGTTATCGCCAGAATCGCCATGGCCAACACCGCCGTGGAAAAGAACACCAGGAAATCGCGGAAACGCGCACCGGCGACAAACAACATCACAAGCGCAGTGGCCAGCAACACGAGCGCCGCGCCAAAATCGGGTTCCATGAGCAGCAGCACACAGGCCAGCGTCAGTACCAGCATCGGCCGCAGGAACCCGACGAATTCCTCACGCAGCGCTTTATTGCGGCGTACGAGGTAGCCGGCAAGGTAGAGCAGGAAACAGAGCCGCGCAGGCTCGGATACCTGCAGGTTCATGAAGCCGACGCGCACCCATCGCGTACTGCCGTTGACCTCGTAACCGACACCCGGAACCAGGACCAGGATGAGCAGGGCAAGGCCGGTCAATAACATCAGGGGCCCGAGGCTCTGCCATACCTGCATAGGGATAAACAGGCAGATTCCACCAGCAACGGCACCGATCGCTGCCGCCAGCAATTGACGTTGCACGTAGAAGAAAGGGTCGCCAACGGCATTGTCCGAGATAGAGATCGACGCGGAGGCCAATATCACCAGTCCGCCGAGAAGCAATGTCAGGACGATGGTCAGGAGGACCGGGTCAATCTGCAGCTCGGTCTTCAGGCGGGCCGGGAATGGCATTGTGGCGGAATGAGAGCTCATCGTTGCAACGCCCTCACCGCCTCACAGAAGGCGTCACCGCGCGCCATGTAATTCTTGAACTGGTCGAGACTGGCGCAGGCTGGTGCCAACAAGACGGTATCGTCTGATTCGGCACACGCGGCTGCCATCCGTACCGCGTCTGACATGTGTTTCGCAAAATGAACGGGCATAACCGTGTCGAGTGCGAGCGCGATCTTTTCAGCGTCCTTTCCAATCAGGACGGCACCACGCAATTTTCCGTCGAGCGCGTCGGCCAGCTCGCTAAAGTCACCGCCCTTGCCGTCCCCACCAGCGACGAGCACCAGCATACTGTCGACAGAATTCACCGACGCCACCGCCGCGGCGACATTCGTCGCTTTGGAATCGTTGATGTAGTCGACCGCCGCAATGCGCGCGACGAACTGCATACGGTGTGGCAACCCCGGGAACTCTACGAGTACCTGCAACATGGACGACATGTCCAAGCCGATGAGATCCCCGGCCGCCAATGCCGCCAGTGAATTGAGCTGGTTATGAACACCGTACATGGCGAGATCTTTCGTCGAAATCAGCAATGAATCGCCACGCGCGAGATAGGTTTCACCGTCTTCGGTCCGCAAGCCATACTGTTCGTCGGCTGGGGCATCGGCACCGAAACTGATGACTTTCTTGCAGTGGCTCGTGTGCTTGAGCGCTTCCGGATCCGCACGATTGATAACGGCGGCCTCCGCTTCTCGATAAATACGATATTTCGACTCACGATATTCGGCTTCATCGACATGCCAATCGAGATGATCGGGAGAGACGTTCAAAAGGACCGCGACGTCGGCCGGCAACGTCTGCGTGCGGTGTAACTGGAAACTGGACAACTCGAGCACGTAAAGCTCGGGGACCGGGTAACTGAGCAGGTCGAGCGCAGGCTCGCCGAGATTTCCGCCGGCAAGTACATTGCGGCCAGCGGCGCGGCACATGTGGTACAGCAGCGTCGTCACGGTGCTTTTGCCATTGGAACCGGTAACCGCGACGTACGGCGATTTGACCTCGCGCGCGAACAACTCGATGTCGCTGACAACTTCGACGTGCTCCCGTCGTGCCGATGCCAGCAGCGGGTGGCTGTCGGCGATACCGGGGGACGCAATAATTCGCGCGATACCGCCTGGCAATGTCACATCGCCCAGGAGCACCTCCGCATCGGGCCAGACTTCATCAAGCTCCTCGATACCCGGTGGCGTTTCTCGACTATCGAAGAACATCGCGTCGATATCCGTTCTGCGAAGGTAGCGGGCTACCGACAGCCCGGTTGCCCCGAGTCCCACAACCAGGTCTTTGTTCGCCGTTGCCTGTGACGCGCTCATCGTATTTTCAAACTCGCCAGGCCGATCAACACGAGGATGACCGTGATAATCCAGAATCGAACGATGACTTTGGGCTCCGCCCAGCCTTTCAGTTCGAAATGATGGTGTAGCGGGGCCATGCGAAAGACGCGTTTGCCGGTCAGTTTGAAGGAAGCCACCTGGATGATGACTGACAGTGTTTCAACGACGAACACGCCACCCATGATCGCCAGCACGATCTCCTGGCGCACGACGACAGCAACGACACCCAGCGCCGCACCAAGCGACAGCGCGCCGATATCGCCCATGAACACCTGTGCCGGGTAGGTGTTGAACCACAGAAATCCGAGGCCGGCCCCTGCGAGCGACGTGCAGAAGACCAGAATCTCACCGGTACCGGCAACGTACGGGATGCCAAGATACCCGGAAAAATTTACGTTGCCGGTCACGTAGGCGAAAATGCCGAGTGCGCCGCCAACGAGAACGGTCGGCATGATCGCCAGACCGTCGAGGCCGTCAGTAAGATTGACCGCATTACTGAAGCCGACAATAAAAAAGTACGTCACGACAACCTGAAAGAGTCCCAGGGGAATCGCCAGATCCTTGAAGTACGGAATCAACAATGAGGTTTGCACCTCATCAGTTGCCGTGACGTACAGAGCAACGGCGGCAATGAGGGCCGCACTAGACTGCCAGAAGAGCTTTTGCCCGGCCGAAATTCCGGCGGGATCCTGCAATACGAGTTTCTTGTAATCATCGACATAACCGATGACGCCAAAAGACAGTGTGACGAACAGCACGATCCAGACGTAGGTGTTCTCTAGATCCGCCCACAGTACTGTGCTGATTGCAATTGCCGTCAGAATCAGTGCGCCGCCCATCGTCGGCGTGCCGGCTTTGAGCAGGTGCGTGTCCGGGCCGTCTTCGCGAACCGGCTGACCGAGCTGGTTCACGCTCAGGCGCTTGATCATTCGCGGACCGATAATGAAAGATAGAATCAGCGCGGTTAACGCGCCGAGAATTGCGCGCATGGTCAGGTAATTGAACAGGTTAAAGCCTGATTCGAATTGCGCGAGGTAGTTGGTCAGATACAGCAACACGGTCAGGCCTCCCGTCTCGCCGGCCCAACGTCGCGCAATGCATCGACGACTCGTTCCATGTGCATTGACCTCGAGCCTTTGACAAGCACATTGACAGAATTACCGAGCGCGTCGCTGAGCTCTTCGACCAATACGTCGATGCTGCCGTACCAGCTCGCATGTTCGCCGAAACCTTCCACGGCAAATCGTGACAGATCACCCAGCGCGAACAGCCGATCAACGCCTGCTTTCTGCGCCGCTTCTCCGACCTCTCTATGCAGCTCGGCGGCATCGGCGCCGAGCTCCTTCATGTCGCCGAGTACGAGCCAACCTTCACCGGAAAGCTGCGACAGGAATTCGGCGGCGGCTTTGACCGATATCGGATTCGCGTTGTAACTGTCATCGAAGAGCGTTGCACCATTGAGACCCCGCAAGGCCTGCAGACGGCCGCCGACCGGACTGACACCTTCGAGCGCGCTCTTGATCCGGTCCGCAGCAATGCCAAGCGCATGCGCTACGGCGGCCGCGGCACACGCATTTCGCACGTTATGCACGCCAGCCAGCGGCAGGCAGATGGCAACGTCATCACCGGGCAGATGCAAGTGGAATATCGATTGCCTGACGCCGGCTTCGATCTCATCGGCGTAGACATCAGCCGATTGCTCAAGTCCGAACGAGACCAGACGCACGTCGTCAACCAGCGACGCCCAGTAGTCGAAGTACGCATCATCGGCGTTCAGAATCGCAATCTCGGGGCGTTCGGCATTCTGCAGAATTTCGCCTTTTGCGCGAGCAACACCTTCGACGGAACCGAAACCCTCGAGGTGAGCAGCCGCCGCATTCGTTATAACGACGACGTCCGGATTCGCGAGATCTGTCAAATAGGCGATCTCACCGCTATGGTTGGCCCCCATTTCGAAAACCGCAAAACGATGCTGGTCTTCTATTCGCGCCAGCATCAGGGGCATGCCGATATCGTTGTTGAGGTTGCCGTGTGTTGCCAGCGTCGGCGCCTGCTGCGCTAGGCAGGCCTTGACCAGTTCTTTCAAGGTTGTCTTGCCGTTGCTGCCCGTAATACCGATGACAGTCGCATCATGATTTCGGCGCCATGCCGCGCCAAAGCGGCCAAGCGCCTTGCGCGTATCGTCCACCTTGATTTGCGAAACGTTCTCTTCCACAAGACTGGACACCACGGCCCCGGCCGCACCGCCGGTCTTCGCCGTATCCAGGTAGTCGCGGCCGTCGAAGTTGGGCCCTTGAAGCGCGAAAAAAAGTTCGCCGGCACGCAATGTGCGGGTGTCAGTGCTCACTCCGGCGAAGTGGCGATCTTCGCCATGCAGGACACCGTCCATGCAGTCCGCCGCGGAGCTCAGCCGTTCGATCATTGCGAGCCTCCCTTTGCGCCAGCCGCCAGCGCCGCCTCGGCGACGGCATAGTCCGAAAACGGTCGCCGCTGCATTCCGATCTGCTGGTGGGTTTCGTGCCCCTTGCCGGCAATCAGAATCGTGTCCGCCACCGCGGCATTATCGATGGCCCAGGCAATTGCCGCGGTGCGATCCTCGATGACGGTTGCCGCCTCCGGTCGTGTGAGGCCCGACACGACATCGTCAATGATCTGCAGCGGGTCCTCATTGCGCGGGTTATCACTGGTAATCACAACGCGGTCCGCCAGGCGCTCAACCACGTCGGCCATCAGCGGGCGTTTACCGGCATCACGATCGCCGCCGCAACCAAACACGCACCAGAGTTCGCCGCGACAATGCGGTTTGAGCGCGCGTAACGCGACATCGATGGCCTTCGGCGTGTGTGCGTAGTCGACGTAAACAGCGGCTCCTTGCGCCAGAACGCGCTGCATGCGGCCCGGTGGCGCCTGCACACGCGACAACACATCGCACATCGTGCCGAGCGGAACGCCGAGCTTGAGCATCAACGCGAGCACGATAGCCGCGTTGGCTACGTTGAAGTCGCCCGGCAACGGCACACTGACTCGACCATCACCCCAGGTACTGGAAAAAACGACGTCCGATCCCTGGACATGCGCGATAACCTCGCGCACGAACAGGAATGGCTTGCCGTTGGCAGCACGGTCGGGCTCCGTCGAAACGATGACGACCTCTTGTCCGCAGCGAGCCGCCAGCTGAGCGCCGAATTCTGTATCGATGTTGACAATTCGACTGTTGGTCTCGAATTCGAGAAACAAGCGTGCCTTGCTCTCAAAATAATCTTGCATGTCAGCGTGATAATCGAGGTGATCGCGTGTCAGATTCGTAAACAACACGGCCTCGAAAGACACGCCGTCGACACGGCCCTGCGCGAGCGCATGAGACGATATCTCGACGGCCGCGAATCTCGCGCCCTGATCGACGAATTCCGCGACTCTCCCCTGCAGTTCGATTGCAGCAGGCGTCGTCATACCGCCGGCGTCGCGAATGTCGTCGACACCGTAGCCCAACGTGCCCAGGTAGCCGCATCGCTCTCCAAGGAGCTGACTGCATGCAGCAATGAGCCACGCAACGGTCGTTTTGCCATTCGTTCCGGTGACCCCAATCACGCCCAGGGACTTCGATGGTCGGCCGAAGAACCGATTAGCAATTTCGCCGAGCTTCGCGTCGAGATTGTCGATCGCGATCACGGGCACACCGAGATCGTCGGGCGCATCACTTGTGGACGCGTCGTAGGCGACCGCGCTGACGCCAGCGGCCTTGGCCTCCGCCACATAATCGAGGCCGTGGCTACTCATACCCTGACAGGCCAGAAACAGAAATCCTTTCTCTAGCTGGCGGCTGTCACTGGCGATACCGCGAATCGGTATCGGCGGCGCGTCGACGTAGCCGTGCAGCAAATCAGCCAGGGTCGCGACAGAGGGTTGGTGTTCGGCGGCCATCGTCATCGATCCGTCGCCCGATTTGCCATCGCCTGCAAGGCACCAGCAGAATCACGCGGTGGCAGTGCATCTGGCGCCACGGCAAGAAGGCGCAGCGATTCGGTCATCACACTGGCAAACACGGGCGCCGCGACATCACTGCCGTAATACAGTTCGCCACCCGGCTCGTCGATCACGACGACGGTCGCGAGTCGCGGATCGCTCGCTGGTGCGAAGCCTGCAAATATCGAGATGTACTTGTCTTCGGAGTAACCGCCCGATGCGAATTTCCATGCGGTACCGGTCTTGCCGGCAATGCGATAACCCTCAACGGCAGCCTTCGTACCTGTGCCTCCAGGCCGCACGACCTCCTCCAGCATGTGCCGCACGGCAACCGCCGTATCCTCAGTGATAACCCGTTGACCGTCGTTCGGTTGATCAAGTGCAACCAGCGTTATCGGTCGCAGCTTGCCGCTATCGCCAATGACGGCATAGGCTTGCGCGAGCTGTAATGGCGTAACGGATACGCCATAGCCATAGGCAAGCGTGGCCTGGCTAATCGGTTGCCAGTTACTGAAGTGGGTCAACATACCCGCCGACTCGCCCGGGAAACCACTGGCGGTCAACGCACCAAAACCGAACTGTGTCATCGTGTCCCAGAGCTGATCGGATTCCAGCGTCATTGCGAGCTTGGTCACACCAACGTTGCTCGAGCGCGCCAGAATCGTCGTCAGGCTGACTCGACCGAGGTTGCTACTGTCCTCGATTTTTTTCGCGCCCACGTTCACGTAGCCGGGCGCCGTATCGACGATGCTGCTCGGACGGTATTGTCCGCTTTCAAGGGCCGCCGCAACGATCAACGGCTTGATACTCGATCCTGGCTCGAAGATATCCGTGATGGCCCGGTTTCGATAGCGTTCGGCGGCGAGCTGGGAGCGGTCGTTCGGGTTGTAGGTCGGCTGGTTGACCATGGCCAGCACTTCGCCAGTCTTGACATCCAGAACGACAATCGAACCAGAGCGCGCTTCATGTGACTTGATCGCTGCTTTCAGCGAACGATAGGCGAGATACTGCAGCCGCAAGTCAATGCTCGTTTTGAGATCCTTGCCGTGATGCGCCGGCCGAATGCTCTCCACGTTTTCTATGGAACGACCGAGACGGTCTTTGAGCACTCGTTTGGCACCCGACTCACCCGCCAACCAGTGATTGAAAGCCAGTTCGAGACCTTCCTGTCCCTGATCGTCAATATCCGTGAATCCGACCAGGTGACCTGCAACCTCCGAAGCCGGGTAGTAGCGACGGTACTCGCGTTGCACGTTGATCCCAGGGAGTTGCAGCGCCAATACTTCCTGTGCCTGTTCCGGGTTCAGGTGCCTCTTCAGATAGAGGAACTCCTTGTCCATGCTTCGCGTAATGCGGCGCATAAGCGTTTGTGAATCCACGCCAAGCGCACGTGCGAGCTGCGGAATACTGTCTACAGCTGATGCAAACTCTTTCGGATTTGCCCAAATGCTGTCTACAGGCGTGCTGATGGCCAGAGGCTCACCGTATCGATCGGTAATCGTGCCGCGATGAGCGGAGATTTTTTCTGTTCGCAAATGGCGCGTGTCGGCCTGCTGGTTGAGGAAGTCCTTGTCGAGCACCTGCAAATGAACGGCGCGCGCAACCAGCGATACGGCAACCAGGCCGAAAAACGCCAGCACGAGTGTCACTCTGCCAACGAAGCGTTGTGCCGTTTTTTGCTTTGTTTCCGCGCCGCGGGTCATTGACGTTCAATCACAAAGATTTCAGTGGCCTCGGGTCGCACCAGGGAAAGATCTTCAGATGCAACCTGTTCGATTCGTGCATGCTGGGCCCAGGTGCTCTGCTCGATCTGCAGCTGGCCCCATTCAATATTCAATGCGTCACGTTCATGCGTCAGACCTTCCAGCTCGACAAACAATTTGCGCGATTCATGCTTCGTATAAACCAGGGCAATCGCGCCAAGGACGCACACCACGGCGAATACGAACGACAGAAGAGCGGACTGAGGCTTCTGGGTTGCCGCCATCACATGCGCTCCGCTACTCGAAGACGCGCGCTGCGCGCACGTCGATTCGCCGCAATTTCATCGGCCGTTGCCACTATGGCCCTACCGACTACTTTGAGTTTTGGCTTGAACTCATCGGGAATCGAGGGCATGCCGCGATACGGCTCTGGCTCACTGGCGGCGTCCCGCATGAAACGCTTTACGAGCCGGTCCTCGAGCGAATGAAAACTGATCACGCAAAGACGACCCCCTTTCCGCAGCAGGTCGATCGATTGGGCGAGCACGGTTTGCAGCTGCTCCAGCTCACCGTTGATCGCGATTCGAATTGCCTGAAAGGTCTTTGTCGCCGGATGTTTTGTCGATCGCTTCCCGCCATACGGTGCGGGTATCGCAGATTCGACAATGGCCGCCAGTTCCTTTGTCGTCGTAACCGGTGTTACTTCGCGCGCGGCAACCACCGCACGAGCAACGCGTGCCGCGTAGCGTTCCTCACCGAATTTTGAAATCACTCGTCTCAATTCTGCTTCACTCACTGACGCGATCCATTGCGCGGCCGAAATGCCTTTGTCGGGATCCATACGCATGTCGAGGGGACCGTCGCGCATAAAACTGAAGCCGCGACTGGCTTCATCCAGTTGAGGCGACGAAACGCCCAGGTCGAACAGCACTCCGTCGATTTGACCGGCCAGCGACTGGCCACTGGCATCGACCCTGTCCTTAATGAATGCCTCAAGTTGCGCAAATTCGCCCCTGATCAGCTCGACGCGCGGATCCTCCATGATGGTCTTGGGTGCTGAAGCAATTGACTCCGGGTCACGATCGATACCGATCAGTCGCCCGTTGACATTCAGTTGCTTCAGAATTTCCCCACTGTGACCACCGCGTCCGAAAGTTCCGTCGACATAACAGCCGTCTGGTTTTATTTTCAGTCCCTTAAGGACTGGCCCCAGCAACACCGGTACGTGCGCGTTGCTGTTCACTTGTCAATCCTCAACCTAGAAGGAAATCGACTCGAGGTCCGCCGGCAGATCGCCGTCGTCTTCCTCGTTGAGCCACGCATCGCGCTTTTCGTTCCAGGTCTGTTCATCCCAAAGTTCAAACTTGTTGCCTTGCCCGATCAGCATCGCGTTCTTGTTGAGCCCCGCGAAATCCCGGAGTTCGCGCGATACCAGAACTCGCCCGCTACCATCCATGTCGACCTCGGTCGCGTAACCGACCATAATCCGCACTATTCGACGAGCCGCTTTGTTCATGCTGGGCAGGCGAACGAGCTTGCGTTCGAGCTCTTCCCAATCGGGCAGCGGGTAAACGAGAAGACAATGATCCTTATCGATGGTCACGATGATTGCGCCATCACAACGGGCGACAAGCCGCTCCCGATACCGGGTCGGTATTGCCATGCGCCCTTTGGCGTCCAACGTGACTTTGGTAGCCCCTCGAAACACGATGTAGAAGCGCCGCCGGGTTCCGCTCTTCTGGCGCGAATCCTGGGCTGGCAGCCCCTTTCCTCCCACTTTTATCCACTTTTCAACACTATAGGTGGCGGGCGCGTAGACCGTCAACAAACAATCGCAATTAATCTTTGTTGTACAGTTACTTAGGGGCTTTTCAGTGGCCCAAAAAGGGCGAATTGTGGCAGGATTCGCGCTAGGCAAATCAGTTGTTTACAGGTTCTTCTTCAACAAGGACTGACGAACGAGTCGGCAAACCGCGACAGTGCTTCAATCCGCGGACGTTGTGCGCTCATTTGCGCAAGACCAGGCCAACCACGGCGCCACGTCAGCTGGATTAGTGTAACACATTGTTTTATATGGAAAAATAGAAGGTGAAAGAGCCGGAGCCGGCTATAAGCCGGGTTCTGTCGTAGACAACCATTCATCTGGGACAGCTGTCACCAGCTGCCTCTAGCGACCTACCCGGGAGTCCGTTCGGAACCGACGGTGGGCGCAAAGCCCCTACTCCCCTATTTGGTCTTGCTCCGGGCGGGGTTTACCGTGCCGCGAACTGTTACCAGCCGCGCGGTGCGCTCTTACCGCACCTTTTCACCCTTACCGGCAAGGTCCTGAGGACAATGTCCGGCGGTCTGTTTTCTGTGGCACTTTCCATGGGCTCACGCCCCCCAGGCGTTACCTGGCGCCCTGTCCGAAGGAGCCCGGACTTTCCTCTGCATTACTACAGCGATTGTCTGGCCAACTCCGGCTCTCTCGGACGCAATAATACAGGGAATAAACGGGGTCGAACCGAGGTTTTTTGCGAAAACCTCGGTTCGACCCCATTTATTTTTTGAGCTTCAGCAAACGTTCGTACAACTCATTCCGGCTGAGACCTGTGGCCCGGGCCGCCACCCGGGCCGCATCTTTCGCCGATAGTTTCGTGGCGAGTGCCTCCAGCAGGCGATCGACATCGAGCGATGATTCCGATCCCTCGACAGACCCGCCGACGATAATCACGAACTCGCCTTTTCCGACAATGGAGTCGTCATTGACGTAGTCCCGGAGACAGCCCAGCGAATCCTGCACGCACTGCTCATGCATCTTGCTCAATTCACGGCCGACAAAAGCAGGCCGCTCCTCGCCGAAGATTCGACACATGTCGTCGAGTGCCCCTGCAATGCGATGCACCGACTCGAAAAAGAGCAGCGTACGAGTTTCATGAACCAGAGATTCGAGTGCGTGACGCCGCGCCGCTTTACCGGCAGGCAGGAATCCTTCAAAGCAGAACCGGTCTGTCGGCAGTCCGGCCGCCGACAGCGCCGCGGTGATCGCGCTGGGGCCAGGTATCGGCGACACCGGGATATCACGACGGTGTGCCGCGGTTACGAGTCGATATCCCGGGTCACTAAGGAGAGGCGTCCCGGCATCGCTGACCAGGGCAACGGACTGCCCCGACTCGAGCGCCGACATGACGCGGCTTGTCGCCTGTTCTTCATTGTGATCATGCATCGCCAATAGTCGCGCTTTGACGCCAATATGCGATAGTAATCGGCCAGTGCGGCGGGTATCCTCAGCTGCAACAAGATCCACGTCAGCGAGCGTTTGGCGTGCTCGCGGCGACAGGTCATCCAGGTTGCCAATTGGCGTTGCAATGATGAACAGCTTGCCGCTCATTTGATGCGTGCCCTTATTCCGGTTTTGAAAAGTATGAAGAGTAGTCTCCGACATCCTGCCCGCGTCGCACGCTCACTGGCAAGCTTCCTGGTCCTGCTGAGTGCGTTGGCGGGTTGCGAAACGACCGACTTTTCGGGCCTGACGGGCGGCCCCGAAGCTCGCGCCGAGCGACTCGCTCGAGATGGCGAACATGGAAGAGCCGCCAGTGCTTACATCGGCCTTGCGAGTGAAGCGACCGGCGAACGACGAGATCGACTGACGCTCCTGGCTGTCGAGCAATGGCTCGACGCGGGCGACGTGGCCCGCGCCCGAAACGCTTTTGGGAGCGTAGAACGTCCGCACACCGGCAATCTTGTCGCACTCTGGGGCACGAATTCTGCAACGCTGGCCCTGTATTCAGGTGAAGCCGATGAAGCAATTGCGCTGCTGGAGCCTTTGAGTCGAGAGCCCTTGTCGGTCAGGGACCGGCTCCGGGTCGAGGCGCTTCGCGCCGACGCGTGGATACAAAAACAGGACCCGGCCCGCGCAGTTCAGTTGATGACGCAACGTGAGACCTGGATCGACGATCGTCGCGGTATCGAGCAAAACCGCATGCGCCTTTGGCGGGGATTGCTCGTGAGCAGCCCACAGGTCTTGCGGCAGGCCGCAGAGATTGCGGCCGACCCGACTACTCGCGGCTGGCTGTCGATCGGCGCTCTTGCGTCATCCACTGGCCAACAGGGGGTTGGCTGGAGCAATGGCGTAGCTCGCTGGCAGGCAACGCATGTCGATCACCCCGCGATGATGGTGCTGGAGGACCTCGCGCTGACTGAAACGCTGCTGCTTGAATACCCACGGCAGATCGCTCTGCTATTGCCACTTACCGGGCGTACCGCCGGTGCCGGAAAGGCCGTGCAGAACGGCTTCCTCGGCGCCTACTTCACGAGCGCTGCAAGCCTCGATGAGCAACAGAACATTCGCATCTATGACGTCACGCGTGAAGGTGGTGCCAGCGCGGCGTATGCCTCGGCCGTTGCTGATGGCGCCGAGTTCGTTGTCGGACCACTGCTCAAGAACAATGTCGTTCAACTGGCTAATGACATTCTCGTTCCTGTTCCGGTCCTGACTCTGAACTATCTTCCCGACGACACACTCGCACCCCCGGGTCTGTATCAGTTTGCACTCTCTCCTGAGGACGAGGCAGCGTCCGCCGCGGCTCGCGCACTTGCAGATGGTCACTCGCGCGCCGTCGCCCTTATACCCAACAACGACTGGGGCCGCCGGGTTCTGACGAGTTTTTCGACCGAATTCGAAGGACTCGGTGGTACGTTACTGGACTACCGCAGCTATACGCCAGGCAACCAGGATTTTTCGACAGAGATCGAAAACCTGATGGGCCTTAGCGGCAGTGTGAGCCGCTATCAACGCCTGCGAGCCAACATTGGTGGGGGACTGCAGTTTGATCCTCGCCGGCGCCAGGATACAGATTTCATCTTTCTGGCCACGAACGCATCGGCGGGCCGCTTGCTGAAAGCGCAATTGAAATTTCACTACTCGGGCGATTTGCCTGTCTACTCAACGTCATCAGTCTATTCGATGGACGGTCGTTCAAACTCAGATCTGAATGGTGTCATGTTCGCTGACACGCCATGGGTCATCGATCCCCAACCCTGGATCGCAGAAATGCCCGTGGAATTCGCAAAATTCTGGCCCGACGAACGCCGCATGGCGCGATTGCACGCCATGGGATATGACGCATACAACCTGATAGCCTCACTTTTCGCCTACCGCGGTGGCGAGATGGCCGACATTGAGGGCGCCACGGGGACACTGTTCCTCGACCAGAATGGGCGCGTTCATCGACGCCTCGCCTGGGCGCAATTTCAGAATGGCGAAGTCGTTGCATTGCCGGACAGTCACTCGATCGGTGGCCCGATCGGGGACGCAAGTGAAGAAGGCAATATCATCGCTCCCGACACTGCAGACGATTCACCGTGGGATTCCGCGCCACAGGATCTCTAGGCCAAAAGGCGGAACGTAAAGCGCTCCGTTTTCTCGTTCGCGAAGGCCTCACGCCGGTCAGCAGAAACTTCCGTACGCGTGGCGGCGAGATCGACCTGATCATGCTACACGGCGATTGCCTGACCTTTGTCGAGGTGCGTTACCGTAAGTCCTCACGATTTTCTCGCCCGGCATTGACAGTCGACCATCGCAAACAGAACAAGATCCTGCGCACGGCCGCTCTGTTTCTCGCACACAAGAAACGCTATGCGCGCCATACTATGCGTTTCGACGTCGTTTCGATTGAGGGAGGTGAGGAAGGTCACATTGAATGGATTCGGGATGCCTTTCGGCCGAATGACTCCGCGCTCTGACCCGGCAGCACTAACAGCTGCTAGAATTCAGCTAAATACCACCTGGCCGGAGAAATCATGGATCCTGTTACTCGCGTTCGCGATCATTTTGCCGAGAGCATTGCGACCAAACAAACCGCCGCAGAAGCGCTCGTGGACAGTATCGTCGCTGCCGGCCGCGTGATGAGCGATGCATTGCTCGATGACGGCAAAATCCTGAGCTGTGGTAACGGCGGTTCCGCCGCGGATTCGCAGCACTTTTCCGCGGAACTCCTGAACCGGTTCGAGAGGGAAAGACCGGGATTGCCGGCGATGGCTCTGACCACTGACAGTTCCACGCTGACATCGATCAGCAACGATTACGCTTACGAGGAGATCTTTAGCAAACAGGTCAGAGCACTTGGCAAATCTCAGGATGTATTGCTGGGCATCTCGACCTCGGGAAATTCGGAGAATGTCATTCGCGCGATCGCGGCAGCACATGAACGCGGCATGAAGGTTGTCGCTCTGACCGGCCGCGATGGCGGCCGCATGGCGGGGGGGTTCGAGGACGGCGACGTCGAAATCCGCGTGCCTGCTTCGCGCACAGCTCGCATCCAGGAAGTACACCTGGTGGTCATCCATTGTCTCTGCGATCTGATTGACACCACCCTGCTGGGCGCTGACTGATCGTATCAGACCAGAAAAGCCCTTCTACTTTACGATCCTGAGATGAGGACGCGAGCGCGACTCGTCCATGTCCTGTTTCACCTGAGATGAACGTATCTGCTCTGTATCGTGAGAGAAGATCATGCCCTGCCCGGTCTCTCGAGCGTAAATACCGAGGACTGACCGCATCGGCGTCCACACGTCGAAAGGTACACCACCAAATCGCGCACGAAAACTGACAGCATCGTTTGTCAGCTTCAGGTTGTGTGCCGCCGACTCGCTAATGTTCAGAATGATCTTGCCGTCTTTGACGTGCTCGCCCGGCACGCAAACGCCGTCGCTCGACGCATCGACAACGATGTGTGGTGTGTGGTGGTTGTCGCCCATCCACTCGTGCATTGCCCGAATGAGATAGGGTCTTTTGGATCGGTTTGGATTCTTCACTGTTTTTATTTTCCGAAGCGATCGATCGATGCACCGAGTTTACCATTTATTCGGCGCGCCGCTTCAAACATGACATAAGATGGGCGGAAGAACCCGGACCGATCTATGCTCGTTTGCGGCTGGACGTCGCTCCAACTCGTCCTGTAGCGCTGCCCGAGGCTGGACGACCCTACTGAGAGTAGCGCCACCCTCATTGGCATGACATAAATCGAGAACGGCGACAGCATCCGCCGAATCATGCCCGTAGGAGTAGAAAAGCGGCGATCGAAACCTGAACTGGCTTCAGCCGGGCTGCGGCTTACAGTCGCATTTCCTGTTCGAGCTCGGTGAGGCTCTGCTGGAAAGAGCGTCGCGCGAATACCCGATTCATGTAGGCCTCGATCGGCTCCGCTTCGGGTCCGAGGTCTATGCCGTAAACCGGCAATCGCCACAGTAACGGTGCAATCGTGCAATCGACCAGCGAGAATTCTTCGCTGAGAAAATACGGCCGCGCACCAAACAACTCGGTACTTTGCAGAATGCTCTCTCGCAACATCTTTCGAGACTTGCTGCCCAGTTTGCCATCATTGCTTTTATCGGCTTCCTCCGCTATCGAGTACCAATCTGTCTCAATGCGAAATAGCGCGAGACGAAACTGCGCGCGCGTGACCGGGTCAACCGGCATCAGCGGCGGATGCGGGAAGCGCTCATCAAGGTACTCAATGATGACGCGAGAGTCGTACAAAGTCAGGTCACGATCAACGAGTGTCGGCACCGTGTGGTACGGATTCAAGTCCATGAGGTCTTCAGGCAACTCCGGCCCGATGATACTTGAGATCTCGATGTTGATATTTTTCTCGGCGAGAACGAGTCGCGCCCGATGACTGTGTATATCCGTCGGTCTCGAAAACAACGTCATCACCGAACGCCTGTTGGCCACTACTGCCATTAGTTCACATCCTTCCAAATCTGTTTTTTGAGCATTGAAGCGAGAATGAAGAAGAAGATCAGGAACATCAGCACCCAGACGCCGAGTTTGCGGCGATCGGACCGAACAGGTTCCGCGATATAGGCAAGAAAATTGACGGTATCACGAACGAATTCGTCGTAGTCTTCTGCATCCATGGCGCCCGCACTGAGCGACTCGAACCCTTCGAAAGTGATCGTCGTCGAACCATCCTCGTTACTGTGTTCCGAAAAATGCGCTGTCTGGTAGCCCTGCAACTCCCACAACACATGCGGCATGCTAGTGCCCGCCAGGACGAGGTTGTCCACTCCGGTCGGGCTGCTGTCCGAAACGTAAAAGCCCTTTAGGAAGTTGAAAATATAGTCTGCGCCTTTCGCACGGGCCATCAACGACAGGTCAGGAGGTGCCACCCCGTACCAGCGTTTGGCGTCTGCGGAAGGCATGCTCGTCTGGATGGTCTCGAACGTCTTGTCGGCATTAAACATCAGGTTGTCGATAAGCTGCTCTTCAGACAGGCCGAGGTATTTGCCGATCGTCTTGTAGCGAACGTATTGGGCCGAATGACAGCCCGAACAGTAATTCATGAAATTGCGTGCGCCACGCTGCAGGGAGGAAACATTGTCCAGATCTAAATCCGCCTTTTCCATGTCAGTTGTGCCGCCACTCGATGCCATTCCCTGCGTGCTGATCAGACACACGACCAGCGCCATCATGCTGGCAAACTGTTTGAACTTAACCATGGTAGACCACCCTGTCCGGCACCGGCTTCGTCTTGTCTGCGGCCGTGTAGAAAGGCATCAGCAGGAAGAATGCGAAATAGAGCACTGAGAAGATTCGCGCCATTAACACATAGGTTCCGGTAGCAGGCTGCAATCCAAGCCATCCCAGCGAAATGAACGTGACTACAAATACGCTCAACGCGGTCTTGTACATCCAGCCACGATAGCGAATCGACCTGACACGAGAACGATCAAGCCACGGCAGAAATACCGGCAGGAGCACAGATAGTCCAAACAGTACGAAGCCCCAAAGCTTGTCGGGAACCGCCCGCAAGATTGCATAGTACGGAGTGTAATACCAAACCGGTGCGATATGCTCCGGCGTGGCCGTCAGGTTTGCGGGTTCAAAATTTGCATGTTCGAGGAACATGCCGCCCATATCCGGCGCAAAGAACACGACCGAACTGAAGATCATCAGGAATACGACGATACCGACCAGGTCCTTGCTGGTGTGATACGGATGGAATGCGATTCCATCCAGGGGCTTGCCGCTCGCGTCCTTGTTTTTCTTTATCTCGATGCCATCAGGGTTGTTCGAACCAACTTCGTGCAGCGCCACGATGTGGACAAATACGAGCGCAATCAGCGCCAGCGGCAATACGATGACATGCAATGCGAAAAACCGATTCAGCGTAATATCGGAAATCGAATAGTCGCCGCGAATGAATTCGACGAGCGCATCACCGACCACAGGAATCGCACCGAACAGGGAGATAATCACCTGCGCACCCCAATAGGACATCTGGCCCCATGGCAACAAATAGCCTGCGAATCCTTCGGCCATCAGCACGAAGAAGATCAGCATTCCGATCAACCAGATTAATTCGCGGGGCTTCTTGTACGAGCCGTAGAGCATCGCGCGGAACATGTGCAGGTAAACAACAATAAAGAAAAACGATGCACCGGTCGAATGCATATAGCGAATCAGCCAGCCCCACTCGACATCACGCATGATGTATTCAACGGAGGCAAACGCGTCGGCTGCCGCCGGTTTGTAATTCATCGTCAGGAAGATGCCGGTCACCAGCTGGATGGCCAGCACGACGAATGCGAGTACGCCGAATATGTACCACCAGTTGAAATTCTTCGACGCATAGTACTCCGTGACGTGATACTTCATCGTCGCCGTCATCGGGAAGCGATCATCGATCCACTTAATGAACCCGCCCTGTGGCGTGCCAACTTCTGCTTCAATTCTCGCCATTAGGCTGCTCCTGAGTCCTGGCCGATCAGGATCAGGTCATCCCTGACGAATCGGTGCGGCGGAACCCGCAAATTAGTCGGCGCAGGGACACCTTTATAGACTCGTCCTGCCAAATCGAACTTCGAGCCATGGCACGGGCAGAAGAAACCGCCCTCCCAACCTTCGGCCGGGCGTACATCGAAATCCTCCAGCGGTGCGCAACCGAGATGGGTGCACGAACCTTCGACCACGAGGTACTCCGGTTTCACAGAACGCGTGTCATTGACGGCATACTCTGGCTGCTGTTCGATAACCTCGGAATCCGGGTCCCGCAACTCATCCACCACCTCAGGCAGGCGTGCCAGCATCGCTTCCGTTCGTCGCAGGACAAACACGAGTCTTCCGCGCCACAATACGCGAACCATCTCGCCGGGCTGCATCGAACCCAGCGGCACCTCGACCGGCGCCCCGAGCGCCTGCGCACGAGCGCTTGGCTTTAGCGATGACAGAAACGGTATTGCGGCCATTCCGGCACCTGCGGCACCGGTTACCAAAGTTGCAACGGTTAGAAAATGACGCCTATTGCGATCAAGGTCGTCTTCGGTCATCAGGCACTCCCATACGCCGCTCAGTTCACGGCCGCTTTTTTAGCGATTTTTTGCTTTGTTTCGAAACCGTTGTTTCAAAAATAATAGATTTGCAGCAGGCCCGGTTTGCCGTCAGGATGACGGTTACCCGGAACTAGGTGCGGAACCACGGCGCATTATACACGGGGCGTATCGAAATTGGCTAGATGCTATAACAAACAGGGCTTCCGGGACACAGCGTGGCCGAGTTGAGATCAGTTCTCGTCTTTCTATTGCAGTCAATGGTCGTCGGTCTGGCGGCCGCGTTTCTGGTCGTGCTCGTCAGGCCGGATCTCCTGCCCGGTATTGGCGATCCCGGCGACGAGCCCGCAAGCTATGCGGATGCCGTCGACCTCAGTGCGGCCTCGGTGGCAAATATTTACACAAAGCGTCTCGTACAGAGCAGCGACGCTCAGACTGACCGACCGCGATTTCGCGTCGATACGAGCTTTGCATCGGCCGTCATTATCGATCCCGAAGGCTACCTCGTCACGAACTACCATGTCATCGTGGATGCAACGGAAATCCGGGTTCAACTCAGCGATGGCCGTATCGCAGAGCCGGAAACCATCGGCGTGGATGCGGAAACGGATCTGGCACTGTTGCGAGTCGACCTGGGCACCCTGCCGGCAATCCGCCTGGGAACCTCAGCCAGGCTGCGTATAGGCGACGTCGTTCTCGCCATTGGCAACCCCTACGGCCTCACGACTTCGGTGACCCAGGGAATCGTCAGCGCGACCGGCCGCGGACTATTGAACCTCGTCACCTTCGAGAACTTCATTCAGACTGATGCCGCCATCAATGCCGGCAATTCCGGTGGTGCGCTGATCAACAGCCATGGTGAGCTGGTGGGCATCAACACGGCCGTTCTTGCACAGGAGCCCGGTACCGAAGGTATTGGTTTCGCAATCCCCGTCGACCTGGTTCGGGGAGTTGTGGACCAGATCAAGCAGAACGGCCGCGTTATTCGCGGCTATATGGGCCTGGAGCTAGACGACCTGACCAACGCGGAGCGTGCGGTCCTTGGTATCGAAGGCAACGCCGGGGTCCTGCTCATGGAGATCTACGACGATGGACCGGCCGCCGAAGCAAACCTGCGACGCGGCGACGTGATCCTTGCCATGAACGGCGAGCCCGTTTTCTCCCAGCGGCAGGCACTCCTGATCTCGGCCAGCACGATTCCCGGCGACACTGTAGAGATTGGCGGTATCCGCGACGGCAAGCGATTCACCACGACGGTGACTGCCGGCGAGCGCCCTGAGGATCCGCGTTAGCCCGCGAATCGCGATCAGGAAGCAATGCGACGAATGGATGCGCCCAGCTGTCCGAGTTTTTCCTCGATGCGCTCATAACCCCGATCGACGTGGTAAATGCGATCGACCAGCGTTTCCCCGGATGCGGCCAGTCCCGCCAGCACGAGTCCGGCCGATGCACGAAGATCGGTTGCCATAACCGGTGCCGCCGTCAGTTTTTCTACACCGGTGCAGATCGCGGTATGACCCTCTAGCTGGATGTCGGCGCCCATGCGCTGCATTTCGAGGACGTGTTGAAAGCGATTTTCGAAAATTGTCTCGGTAATCGTGCCGACACCGGTCGCGACTGCATTCATCGCACAGAACTGGGCCTGCATGTCCGTCGGAAACGCCGGATACGGAGCGGTGCGGACATCGATCGACTGAGGTCGGCGGCCGCGCATGTCGATATCAATCCAGTCGTCCCCCGTTTCGATAGTCGCGCCTGCCTCGGCAAGCTTGATCAGCACAGCCTCGAGTGTTTCGGGCGCTGACCGCAGGGCGCGGATATGCCCTCTCGTCATGGCCGCGGCGACAAGATAGGTGCCGGTTTCGATGCGGTCAGGGAGTACCGAATAATCGGTCCCAGCCAGGCGCTCAACGCCCTGAACCACCAATGTACTGCTTCCAATTCCCTCAATTCCGGCGCCCATTTGCACCAGGAAACGAGCGAGGTCGGTGACTTCAGGCTCACGTGCCGCATTCTCCAATACGGTTTCGCCGTCCGCGAGGACCGCCGCCATGAGGAGGTTCTCCGTACCCGTCACAGTGACGGTGTCGAAGACGATGTGGGCACCGTTGAGTCGGTCGGCGCGGGCCTTGATGAAGCCCTTCTCCACGACAACATCGGCGCCCATCGCCTGCAGGCCCGCAACGTGCAGATTGACCGGGCGGGCACCGATCGCACAACCACCGGGCAAGGACACATCTGCCTCGCCAAACCGGGCAAGCAACGGGCCGAGCACGAGAATCGAGGCGCGCATGGTCTTGACCAGTTCATAAGGGGCTTCATATCGTTCGACATTTCTGGCGTCGACCTCAACCTCGAGCTGGTCATCGAACGTCACCTCGACGCCCATGGTTTGCAGCAAAGACAGCATCGTGGTGACGTCTTTGAGATGCGGCACATTACGAATTCTGACCGGTTCATGAGCGAGCAATGTGCCGGCCAGAATCGGCAACGCTGCATTCTTGGCCCCGGAAATCGTCACCTTGCCCGAGAGCGCCGTACCGCCTTGTATCAGCAACTTGTCCAAGGTATCAGCTGCCGCCGCTTTGCTCGCGCAATTCGTCAGGTGTCAGCGCCGTAATCGAAAGCGCGTGAATTTCATTGCCAACCAATGCGCCCAGGCACTTGTAGACCAACTGGTGCCTTGCCAGTGCCCGCATGCCCTCAAATTCCGACGCAACGACAAGCGCCTCGAAATGCGTGTTGTCGTCACTGACGACCTTGACCATCGCGTCCGCGAAACCGGCCTCGATCAATGGTGTGATTTCGGATGGGTCCATACAGTGGGCTATTGCACATTGGTTGGGAGGCGCAGTGTAACCACAAATTACACCGTATCCCAATGCCCTATCGTGATTGTGTATCATAACCGACCCGAGGCGATCGGACCGGGCACGGCAAGATGCCGTGTCGTCGCCGATATCTCACCTATTACGACAGGCTATGCTAGGCAATATTCTTTTGGTCATTGCCGGCCTCGTGCTCCTGACCTGGGGTGCGGACCGGTTTGTTCACGGCGCAGCATCGGCGGCTCGCAATCTCGGCATTGCCCCGCTGCTCATTGGGCTCACCGTCGTTGCGTTTGCGACATCGGCGCCGGAGATTCTCGTGTCAGTCGTGGCCGCTACACAGAAAGAACCCGGTTTGGCCATCGGCAACGCCATCGGCTCAAACATCGTCAACGTTGGCCTTGTCTTGGGCATTACCGCGATCATCCGTCCGATCAAGCTCGAATCCGCGACCTTGCGCCGGGAGATGCCTGCATTGCTCGCCGTCTCTCTTTTGACCGTGTCGCTGTTCCTCGATTCCTATCTGAGCCGGATCGATGGCGCTGTCATGCTGACCGGACTGGTCATCGTCATGGTCTGGCTCGTACGTCTCGGCATTCGCTCCGCCGTCAATGACCCTATCAAGCGCGATTTTGAGGCGGAAATTCCAACGGACGTTAGTATGAAGATGGCCCTGGTCTGGCTGGCCATCGGTCTTGGTACCTTGCTGGTTGGTGCGGACCTCCTGGTCGACGGCGCAATCGGGATTGCCAAGCTACTCGGTGTCAGCGAAGTCGTAATCGGCATACTCGTGGTTGCCCTGGGTACCAGCCTTCCCGAACTGGCTGTTTCCCTGGCGAGTGCGTTAAAAGGCGAGTACGGGCTCGCGATCGGCAATATCGTCGGTTCAAATATTTTTAACCTTCTTGCCGTCATCGGTATCGCGGCAACGATCGAACCGGCCGCATTGGCGCCGACCGTGCTGTCGCTACACATATTTGTCATGGTCGCGTTTACGCTGGTGCTGTTCGCCATGACCTACGACTACGACGGCAAGGCCGAGCTCTCCCGCATGGAGGGTATGGCTTTGCTGGCCGCGTTTATTGCCTATGACTCATACGTCGCACTGCAAAACATATAGAATGTGACCCCTGAAGACCGCTGAGGGCCACTCTTGCCGGACACACTGACAAACAATGAATTGCTCGCGCTCGCTGCCGAAGTTCTGGAGATCGAGTCCCGCGCCGTCGAAAACCTGAAAAATCGCCTCAACGATGAATTTGTTGCGGCCTGTCAACTTTGTATGGATACGCGTGGTCGTGTTGTTGTTACCGGCATGGGTAAGTCCGGCCACGTCAGTAACAAGATTGCGGCGACGCTTGCATCAACCGGCACTCCGGCGTTTTTCATGCACCCTGCAGAAGCCAGCCATGGTGATATTGGCATGATCACCAATAACGACCTCCTGCTTGCCATCTCGTATTCCGGCGAAACCGAAGAAGTCATTACCATTCTGCCTGTCGTAAAGCGTATGGGCGCGAAACTGCTCTCCATGACCGGCAACCCGGAGTCGACAATGGCGAAGTTAGCCGATGCCCATCTCGATATCAGCGTGACCGAAGAAGCCTGTCCCTTGAATCTCGCACCGACCGCGAGTACGACGGCAACGCTCGCCATGGGTGATGCCCTGGCCGTCGCCCTGCTCAAAAATCGGGGCTTTACGGTCGAAGACTTTGCACGCTCGCATCCGAGTGGCAATCTCGGCAAGCGCCTGTTGCTGCGCGTTGCCGATGTCATGCGAGTCGGCAATCGAGTACCAGCTGTCAGCGCCGATGTGACCTTGCGTGACGCATTGCTCGAGATGACGGACAAAGGGCTCGGTATGACGGCCATTATCGATGCCGACGACCGCATTCTGGGCATCTACACCGACGGCGATCTGCGCCGCACGCTGGATACCGGAGCGGACATACGCTCAACGGTCATTCGTGACGTCATGCACACCAATTGCAAGACAACTTCGGCCGAGGTACTCGCGGCCGAAGCGCTGCGCTTGCTCGAAGAGAACAAGATCACGTCGCTGCTGGTTGCCGATGATGATGGCATGCTGGTCGGTGCGCTGAATATTCACGATCTGTTTCGCGAAGGCCTTATGTGAACAGTCTCGCCAACAAACTCGTCAGTATTCGCCTGGTCGCCTTTGACGTTGACGGAGTGTTCACGGACGGTCGATTTTATCTGTCCGACGATGGGGTCGAAAGCAAGGCCTTCAACACGCAGGACGGCTTCGGCATTCGACAACTCCTTCAAGCCAACGTCTCCGTCGCGGTCATTAGCGGTAGAACTTCACGAGCTGTCGAACACCGCATGAGCGAACTCGGCGTGCCACATGTTGTGCAAGGCTGCGGCAACAAAGTCACGGCACTCGACAACATTGCCGAGAAACTCGGTATCACAGCGGCTGAATGCGCCTATGTGGGAGACGATATACCGGACCTACCGTTGCTAAAGCACGTTGGCTTCTCCATCGCCGTCGCCAATGCGGTCGAAGTACTGCGCGAAGAGTGCGACTACACCACATCGACAACGGGCGGCTGCGGCGCGGTCCGCGAAGTGTGTGAGCTGGTGCTCTCCGTGCGGGACGATGGCTCTTGATCAGCCCTCGGAATTTCGCGTGGCTGTCCGTTTTGGCCGCAGGCGCAGTTGGCAGCTGGTACCTGGCGCGCCCGGAGAAGGCAAGCGATTCCGATGAAATCCCTTACGAGTCCTTGCATCGTGGCTATTACCTGAAGTCTGCGCGAATCCTGGGAACTGCCGATAATGGCGGCCTGTTGTATGAGATTGAGGCCGACCATGCCGAGCAACAGACGGATAACAGCATCGAATTCACCAGGGTACGCGTTCGCTACTCGCCGGACAGCGATATTGCCTGGACCGTCAATGCCGATGAGGCCACGATACGCAACGACAACCCGCGTATCGCGTTGCGGGGACACGTGCGAGCGACCAGCAACGACAGTTCTGCCAATGACGAGATGGAGATCCGGACGCAGTATCTCGAACTCGACCCCGACCGGTTTGTGGCCGAGACCAATCAAAGGGTGCAGGTCCGGGTTGGTGCGCGAAGCCTTACGGCAACAGGCATGCTAGCATCGCTAAAGGACGACACAATCGAACTCAAATCCAATGTTCGTGGCAAGATTGCACCCTGAAATGAACAGCAACAGAACACCGCTTTACCGTTTAGCTGTACCAATAGTAGTGGCGCTTTTTCCACTGGTCGCGGGCGCACAGGTATCTGAGCTTGACCTGCGCCTGCCATGGGATATCGACGCGGAATCAACGTCATATGACGGCAAGACGTCGATGATCGTGTTCAACGGCCTGCGTCTGTCCCAGGGCCGCATTGGCATCGAAGCCGACGAGGGACGAGCGACGAATACGGAGGGAGAAGACGGCTCCTGGCAGTTTTCAGGCAACGTTGTCATAGATATCGAAAACGGGCACATCGAGTGCGACTCCGCAAATCTCACGTTTGTCCAGTATCAGCTCAGGCAAGCTATGGTGACAGGGTCTCCGGCAACCTTTGAATTGCGGCGGCCGGGAACCGATGAGATCACATACGCAGAAGCGGGACGACTCTCATACGATATCGACAGCGGTATCGTCGAATTCTCGGAAGAGGCGACGATCAACGAAGGTGGCAATCAAATTTCATCCAGTTACCTCGTCTATGACATCCAGGCACAGCGTATCAACGCGAAAGGTAACGAGGACGACAGGGTTCGTATCAAATACACGCCGACCAATGGCAATGGTGTCGAGGAAGACGGCGCTGTTGACTCGGCGAATCCTGAGGATAATAACGACAATCCATGAGCATTCTCAGCGTTCAGGATATTTCCAAGAGCTACAAGCTCCGCAAAGTCGTTAAGAACATTTCTCTTGAAATCAAGAGCGGTGAAGTAGTCGGTCTGCTTGGGCCCAATGGTGCTGGCAAGACAACGGCTTTCTACATGATCGTTGGCCTGATTAACGCCGATTCGGGAAAGATCCTTCTGGACGGCAAGGACCTTACCGCACTGCCGATGCATCGGCGCGCTAAACTCGGACTCGGCTACTTGCCACAGGAAGCGTCAATTTTTCGCAAATTGACGGTCGAACAGAATATTCTCGCGATACTCGAAAACCGGGATGATCTCGACCGCGCAGGTCGCGAGCAGGAGCTCGAGAATCTGCTCGACGAATTACATGTCGGGCATGTTCGAAGCAATCTCGGCATCAGCTTGTCCGGCGGCGAACGACGTCGCGTGGAAATCGCGCGCGCGCTTGCAGCCAACCCGCTGTTCGTCCTACTCGACGAACCCTTCGCGGGCGTCGATCCGATCTCGGTGCTGGACATTCAGCGCATCATCCGGCACCTGTGTGAGCGAGATATTGGTGTCCTGATTACTGACCATAATGTCAGGGAAACGCTCGGAATCTGCGGCCACGCTTATATACTGAGTGACGGTATTCTGATCGCAACGGGCTCGCCTCAGGATATTTTGGAAAATCAACACGTTCGAGAAGTGTATCTCGGACAGGAGTTCAAACTCTGAGGCAGACTTATTGTGACAGGCTCTTGCACTGTCGCATTTCGACCATAGAGTAAACACCATAAATGCTGAAACCTTCACTGCAACTCAAACTTGGCCAGACACTGACGATGACGCCGCAATTGCAGCAGGCCATTCGTCTGTTGCAGCTGCCGGTCCTCGATCTGAATGCCGAAATTCAGGAAGCACTCGAGGAAAACGTCATGCTCGAGATGGAAGATCTTCCGGACCTTCCACAAACAAGCGCCGACAGTACTGCCGAGGTCGAGACCATCAAGGCGGACGAATTGTGGCAAACGCGCACAGCGGAGCGAACCCAGGACGGCGGCTGGAACGGCGAAGGTCGACCCATCAGCGAGTTTGCTGACGAATCCGGGCAGACCCTGCGCGAACACCTGCTATGGCAGCTGGAGATGGAGCACTTCACGCCACGCGAGGTAATTATTGGCGAAGCAATCATCGATTCGATCAATGACGACGGATACCTCACGGCCGACCTTGAGGAAATCGCCGCAAGCCTGGACAGAGAATCCGCGGTCGCCGAGTCGGAGATCGAACGGACATTGACGAAGATACAGCGGCTCGACCCGGTGGGCGTGGGCGCCCGCACTATTTCTGAGTGCATTGTCCTGCAGCTCAGCCAGCTCGAGTGGACGACGCCTGGCCTTCAACTGGCAATAAGCGTTGCAACGGATTACCTGGACAAGGTGGCCAACCGCGACTACGGCGAGTTGCGACGCGGTCTTCGAACCACAGATGAAGAACTGCACGAGGCGCTCGCGCTCGTGCGAGGCTGCAACCCGAAACCCGGGCAGGCCGTCAGTCCGCCGTCGACGGAATATGTGATTCCGGATGTGTTCGTGCGCAAGATCGACAACCGCTGGCAAGTGGAAATCAGCCCGACCGGCGTACCCCGCCTTTCCGTCAATCAGCAATACGCGAAACTTCTTCGCGGTAGTGGCGAACACGCTGTGCTGAAATCGCAGTTGCAGGAGGCACGGTGGCTGATTCGCAGTCTCGAAATTCGGAATGAAACCTTACTCAAGGTTGCGACCAGCATCGTCTCGAGACAGACCGCATTTCTGGAACACGGTGATGAGGCCATGAAGCCGATGGTTCTTCGCGATATCGCCGAAGAGATTGCCATGCACGAATCGACGATTTCGCGTGTAACTACCAACAAATACATGCATACGCCACGTGGCGTATTCGAATTCAAGTACTTTTTTTCCAGCCATTTGTCGTCTTCGAGCGGCGAGGACCAGTCCTCGACCTCCGTTCGCGCGAAAATCCGCAAATTGATCGGCGCCGAGAACCCCCACAAGCCACTCAGTGACAACAAGATCACGAACTTACTGAAAGAAGACGGCATTTCGGTTGCCAGACGGACGGTCGCGAAGTACCGTGAAGCAATGAATATCCCCTCGTCCAGCGAACGCAGGAGTCGAGACGCGAAGTAGTCCAACAGGCAGGAATCACGACATCAAGGAGGTCACCCGGACAACTGCTCTGTGCATCATGGAATACCCTGACGGCTGACCCCAGGCAGGTGATGGTGTCACGTCAGGACCGCAATACGAAAACATAGGAGAACACTATGCAATTGAATGTTTCAGGCCATCATGTCGAAGTAACTGAGTCCCTTAGAGACTATGTCGAATCCAAAATCGAGAAGATTGCACGACACTTTGACCTCGTGTCTGACGTCCAATGTATCCTGACCGTTGAAAAATTACGGCACAAAGCCGAAGCCACCGCGAAAGTCAATGGTGGCACGATCTATTGCGAACATACCGAAGAAGATATGTACGCTGCGATCGACGGACTTGTAGACAAACTCGAACGACGAGTGCGAAAGTACAAAGAGAAGCTCGTCGACCACCACGCCAAAGACAACCAAAAGACCAGGTTCGCCTGATCCAGATTTGACCTGTGCGGCTCCAGGCCGCACAGGCCGCGAAGACGCAATCCAATGTCGCTCGAAAATATCATCAAACCTGACGGTGTATTGTGCAATGCAACAGCGCGCAGCAAAAAGCACTGTCTTGAAATCCTCAGTGAATTGCTGGTGCGCTCAAGTCCCGATATCGCCAGCGAACTCATTTTCGAGTGCCTGATCGAGCGAGAACGTCTCGGATGCACGAGTCTCGACCGGGGCGCCGCATTTCCACACTGTCGTGTCGATGGCATCAATACCAGCAACGGCGCGTTGATGAAGCTCTCGGAGCCGGTCGATTTCGATTCGGCCGACGGTCAACCTGTGGATATCGTATTCGGCATGGTGGTGCCGACAGAACTTGCCGATCAACATCGTGCAGACATCAAGCTGGTTACAAAGGTACTGGCTGACGAGGAACTGCGGGCAGAGCTTCGCAGCATGAACAGCAGCGTCGACCTGTATGAAGCACTCATTGACGGATCGAGGCTGTCTGCGCCGGAAACCCTGCAAACAGCGCAGGGATCTTAATACCAGGGGTAAACGACCGTAATCCCATGTCGAGCGAACTTCGCCTGATTGTCGTCAGTGGCCTTTCCGGATCCGGCAAGACCGTCGCGCTGCACGTGCTCGAGGACCTGGGCTACTACTGCATCGATAATCTTCCGGCTGCTCTGCTGAAAGCGGCGGTTGATGAAGTGCGCTCTCAAGTCAAAGATTCCACCCGATTGATGGCCGTGGGCGTCGACGCACGTGCCCGTGCGGAAGACCTGCAATCGCTGCCTCTGCTCCTGCGGGAACTCCGCGCGCACAATGTCAACGCAGAAATTGTCTTTCTACATGCCAGCGACGACATACTCCTGCAACGCTATAGTGAATCGCGGCGTCGACATCCGCTCGCCGAACATGGTACCGAGCTTCACTCAGCTATTGAAAATGAAAAGGAATTACTGACGGAGATTCACAACTCCGCAGACTTGATCATTGATACATCGCAAATCAGTATCTACGAGCTTGCCGACGTCATTCGCGGGCGCGTTGATCAACGCACACCCGATTCTCTCTCCGTCCTTATTCAGTCATTTGGATTCAAATTCGGAATCCCGGCGGACGCCGATTTCGTTTTCGATTTACGAAGCTTGCCCAATCCGTACTGGACGCTCGAGCTGCGCGGCTTGACGGGGCTGGACCGAGAAGTCTCTGATTTTTTGAATAACGAGCCGGCATTCACTGCCATGTTCGAGGAAATCGCCGGATTTCTCGAGCGTTGGGTTCCGCATTACAAGGAGTCCCATCGTGGCTACCTGACTGTGGCGATCGGTTGCACCGGTGGTCAGCACCGCTCCGTGTGCATGACCGAGAAGATCGCTTGCAGACTACGAGAACAACACGATCCGGTCCTGATTCGTCACAACAGCTTGACAGGGCGTCGTCTCGATCCTGACTAAGCTGCTAAACTCCGCCGGCATGGAAGCCAGAGAGCACACAACGGCCAACCTGGAGCTGCTGCAAGAGCGGCTTAATAGCGGCCGGATGCGCTCCGCCCGGATCATGGTCAACAGCCTGCACCCGTCGGAAGTCGCACGCTTGCTCGAATCCTTGCCCCTCAAAGACCGCGCAATGCTTTGGGAGATCGTTGACTCCGAGATAGAGGGCGACGTTCTTGTCGAACTGGCCGAGGAGGTTCGCGACGGCCTGATCGAGGGCATGGGCACCCAGGACCTGATCGCGGCCGCAGACGGCATGGAGGTCGACGATCTTGCCGACCTGCTCGCCGATCTTCCCGAAACAGTGACGCAAGAAGTCCTGCAATCGCTCGACAAACAGGATCACGAGCGACTGAGACAGGTACTTGCCTACGATGAGGAAAGCGCCGGCGGCCTGATGAATGTCGACATCGTGACCGTCCGCCCGGATGTCACGCTCGAAGTCGTTACTCGTTATCTTCGTGCTGTTGGGGAAATTCCGGATGGAACGGACTCGATTTTTGTAGTCGGTCGCGACAACAGCTATATGGGCTCCCTCTTTCTTTCACGCCTTTTGACAAACGACCCGGACGAAATGGTGGCCAAGGTCATGTCGACCGACGTCATGCCGATTCCGGCGCATACGTCGTCTGCGCAGGTGGTCTGGGAGTTCGAGAATCGTGATCTCTTGTCGGCGCCGGTGGTTGACGATGATTTCCGCGTCCTCGGCCGCATCACGGTCGACGACGTCGTTGACGTGATCCGGGACGAGGCCGAACACTCTTTGATGAGCGCTGCTGGTCTCGACGAAGAAGACGACATGTTTGCGCCAGTGGTGAAGAGTGCGACTCGCCGGGCCCTCTGGCTCGGCGTAAATCTTGGCACGGCCTTCCTGGCCGCGGCCGTCGTTGACCTGTTTCAGACGACGCTCGACAAGATCGTACTGCTCGCCGTACTCATGCCCGTCGTACCGAGCATGGGCGGCGTAGCGGGAAATCAGTCGCTCACCATCATCACGCGAGCCATCGCACTGGGCCTGATCAACCGTGCCAACGCGCGCGGCATATTGCGTAAGGAACTTCTGGTTGGACTTCTGAACGGTTTCGGCTGGGCCATCGTGGTCTCGCTGGTCACCTACCTGTGGTTCGGCGACTGGCGTATCGGCGGTATTATCGGCGCCGCCATGATCATCAATCTCGCTGTCGCCGCGGCAGCCGGCTACAGCATTCCGCTGATTCTCAGGAAAATGAATGTTGATCCCGCACTTGCCGGCGGCGTGGTCCTGACGACCGTTACAGATGTCATCGGCTACATGGCGTTTCTGGGACTTGGCGCGATATTCCTGTTGTAGAAACGGCCTTTTGGCCTCGATCTCACTGCCTCGGGCAGGCTTAGGGCCTCAGTTACGAATCCGCGTGAAATGCGCTCAGGTCTTTCTTGATCCATCCTGGCGCAAACAGCCGTGGCACGCCCGCACCGGTCACGAAATCGAGCAGCTCGTCCTTTACCTTCATCGCATCGTGGTAACCCAGCTTTATCAGCTCACGCGTGTAAGCCTTTTCGAATAGCAGGAAACTCAATAACCTGTTTTCGCCGGGATTGTTGCCGCCGACGCCGCGCAACAGGGCTCGAATTGCCAAAGGCAGCTCCGCACGATGTTTGTGGGCAATGACGCGCAGGTCTTCGCTCGGCACGATCAACATCGTGTCGATCGGCCGCATTTGAGAAATGGACTCCGGCCGGTCCTGCGTCGGAATGGAATCAAGCAGTTGGTTGATGCGCGTTATTCGCTCGAGATCTGAATAAAGGCCATCCATGAACAGTGTGTCCAGCATGTAACCCGCGATTTGCGCAAAACTCGGAGGTTCCGGTCCGCTGTCAGGGACCTGGTCACCGGTCTCATCTCGAATTCCGATGACCAATATACGATCTGCACCAAGATGAACCGCCGGGCTCAGTGGTGTGGCCTGCCGCATCGCGCCGTCTCCGAAGTACTCGTCATCGATTCTGACGGGCGGAAAGACCATGGGTACCGCAATGCTGGCCATGATGTGGTCGATATTGAGATCCGTGCGCTTGCCGACACGACGCGTCCTTTGCCAGCTACGTTGCTGCTTGAAGGCCTCGAAGAATGACGTTGAACGTGCGGAGGAATAACCGGCCGCCGTGATGGCGACCGCATCCAGATAACCACCATCAATCGCATCCTGGACGCGCGGAAAATGAACGTTCTGACTCAGTAGCTGACGCAACGGCATGTTATCGAGTAATGATCTCGGCGCGCCCACCAGCCAGCCGCCCAGCACGATCGACACGAGCCAGTGCAGGCTGCTTTTGAGCATCGTCAGATGGTCTGTTTTGTAAACGTGGTGACAGCGAAAATGACCCCACACCTGTTCCAGCTCCGCGATAGCTGAGCGCAGGTTCTGCGCTCGCGATGCCAGCACCACCGAATTCACAGCTCCCGCCGAAGTGCCACTTATGACGTTGAATGGATTGGCGCTGCCGCGCGGCAGCAGCTCGGCCACAGCCTTCAGAACGCCAACCTGGAACGCGCCACGGGCGCCGCCGCCCGGCAATACCAGTGCCGTTCTTGTGTGCTTTGCAGGCTCAGTCATCAATACAATACAGCTTGATTCCGGCGCTTTTTCGCGCTCGCGCTGATACAGCGTATAATATCCACCCAACTGCAACCAAGACCTGCGACTCATTATCAACCATTGAGATTCTGGACTATGAAACGCGCACTGATTATCACGCTGGCAGTGGCAGCCGGCGCAGCCGCATTCGTGCTCGCACCGGCCGGGACGGCGTCCGAGCCGCCAATTGTCGGTAGCTCGGCGCCTGAATTCGAACTGCCGGATCAGACCGGACAACTGCATTCGCTCGAAGACTACCGGGAGCAATGGGTCGTCCTGTACTTTTACCCAAAAGACGAGACGCCGGGGTGTACCACTGAGGCCTGTGAATTCCGGGACAATTTCTTTACGTTTCGGGAGCTGAATGCACAGATTCTCGGCGTCAGTCTCGACGACGTCGAATCACACATGGATTTCGCCGAAAACCATTCACTACCGTTTCCGTTACTGGCAGATACCGACGGCAGCACTTCTGACGCTTACGGCGTCAAAACAAGGATGTTCGGAATGACCGTGGCCAAGCGGCAAACATTCATCATTGGCCCGGACGGCACAATCGTGAGACATTACGAGAAAGTGAAGCCTGCAGAACATTCTGCCGAGGTCATCGCCGACTTGAAGTCACTGACTCAGTCCGCGTTGCCGGACGAAGAGGAACCATTGTCGGATCTGAAAAACCTTGGCGCTGCAGTAGAAAAATAGATTATCAGTGCAACGCCTTGATCGCGTCATCGAGGCCGGCAATCGTCAGTGGGTACATTCGATCGTCCATAATTTCGCGGATGAGTTTCGTCGACGGCGTGTAATCCCAGCGCTGCCTGGGCTCCGGATTGAGCCACACGGCCTTCGGATAGGTGTTTAGCAAACGTTTGATCCACACGGCGCCCGGTTCCTCATTCCAATGCTCAACGCTGCCGCCGGCGTAGACAATTTCGTACGGACTCATCGTGGCATCACCGACGAAGATCAGTTTGTAGTCCGCCGCATACTTGTGTGCAATGTCGAGGGTCGGCGTCTTCTCCGAGTGTCGGCGCCGATTGTCCTTCCATAAATTCTCGTATATGAAATTGTGAAAGTAGAAATACTCGAGGTGCTTGAATTCACTACGTGCGGCAGAGAACATTTCCTCGCAAATTCGCACGTGGTCATCCATTGAACCACCGATGTCCAGGCACAAGAGAACCTTGACGGCATTGTGTCGTTCGGGAACCATGCGAATATCGAGCAAGCCCGCGTTGCGCGCTGTCTTGTCGATCGTGTCATCGAGGTCCAGTTGGTCTGCCGCGCCCTCGCGAGCGAATTTCCGAAGTCGACGCAGCGCAACCTTGATATTTCGCGTGCCGAGTTCGATGGAATCATCCAGGTTACGGTAATCACGCTTGTCCCAGACTTTCACGGCGCTTCGATTTCGCGACCCCTGCTGGCCCATACGTACCCCTTCCGGGTTGTAGCCGTACGCACCGAACGGTGAGGTGCCAGCCGTACCGATCCAGCGGTTGCCACCCTCGTGCCGCTCATCCTGTTCATCCAGGCGCTCCTGCAGCGCCTTCATCAACTCCTCGAAACCACCCATCGCCTCAATTTGCCGGCGTTCCTCCTCGCTAAGCATCAATTCGGCCTGGTGCCTCAGCCACTCCTCCGGCAAATTCTGCATGAGGTCCGCCAGCGAATCTTCGACGCCGTTGAAATAAGCGCCGAAAATTCGATCGAATCGGTCAAGGTGCGATTCATCCTTGACCAGGCTGGCGCGGGCCAGGTAGTAAAAATCATCAACACTCTGGCCCGCAAGGCCACTTTTCATTGCTTCGAGCAACGTCAACAGCTCGGTGATGGACGTTTTCATTCCACCCTCGCGAAGCATGTAGAAAAACGGAATCAGCATCGTGCTTATTGCGGGTTAGTCCGCCGATCGAGAAACACGAGTTGTTCGAACAAGTGTACGTCCTGTTCATTCTTCAGCAATGCACCATATAGCGGCGGGATCGCGCTACGCGAATCGCCACCTCTCAGCGCTTCGGGGGGTATGTCTTCTGCCAGCAACAGCTTGATCCAGTCGAGCAACTCGGATGTCGACGGTTTCTTTTTCAGACCGCGTACGTCGCGCACTTTGTAAAATGCATCCAACGCTTCTCGAAGCAGATTCTTCTTCAGGTCCGGGAAATGAACATCGACGATCTGCGCCATCGTGTCCTTGTCCGGAAACTTGATGTAATGAAAGAAACAGCGTCGTAAAAAGGCATCGGGCAGTTCCTTTTCGTTGTTACTGGTAATCACGATGATCGGTCGGTGGCGAGCTTTGATGAGACGCTTCGTTTCGTAAACATAGAACTCCATGCGATCGAGCTCTCGAAGCAAGTCGTTCGGAAATTCTATGTCCGCCTTGTCGATCTCATCAATGAGCAGGACAGGTTGCTGCTCGGACTCGAAAGCCTCCCACACTTTGCCACGAACGATGTAATTGGCGATATCGTGCACGCGCTCATCACCAAGCTGAGAATCCCGCAACCGCGCGACCGCATCGTATTCGTAAAGACCTTGCTGTGCCTTGGTCGTCGACTTGATGTGCCACTCGTGCAACGGTCTTCCCAGTGACCTGGCCACCTCGATGGCCAGCTGTGTCTTACCGGTGCCGGGCTCCCCCTTAATCAGGATAGGCCGTTCGAGCGTGACCGCGGCGTTGACGGCCATCGTCAGGTCATCGGTGGCAATGTAGGAACTGGTCCCTGTGAATCTGTTTTCCTTCATTTCATTATCCGTGTTTGTGTTCGCTACTTATCTTACCGCCGGGCCGGGGTCAGCGTCAGCCTGTGCTCCGCGGGACCGGGTAGAAACGCGCTCGGAAGTCCCTGCACCCACTCGTTATGTCCTTTTGAATAGAACGTCGACAACGGGTGACCGCTTTGCCCGGTCGGCATATGCAGGATGCTGTTTTCCTCGTTACCCGGAGAAACAGAAAATCGTTCGGACGCACCAAACGCGGGACCCTGCGCTTTCGGCATATCCAGATCGCCGTTCAGGGCATCCGCCGGCATGTCGAGAAAGTCAGCAAGCAGCGGAATGCTGCGGCTCAACGGATGTCGGATCGCCGCCGTATTTTTTTCTCCCCAGGTTCGCCGCGACAACGGACCATCGAACTTCTGGTCAAAGTACTCGATATTCTGTCTGATTGCCGCCAGCATCAGTTCATCCCAGCTTGCGTAGTTTCGCGGCAGCATATGCAGAGGACGCTTTGTGACGAGCGCCCAAAGGGCTCCCTCGAACTGGTTGCTGCGGCGCAATTTGACGTCGTCGCCATAAGCCGACCTTAGCGGCGCGGTCAATGCGTGAAAAACCCGTTTCTCGACTTCAAGCCTGAACGCCCGGACGAGCCGATAGCCAACCGATTCGGGAGCGGCTCGGGGAGTCCAGTCCTCGACCAGCCGACGGTAATCGGCAAGCACAATGTCGCCATCAATGTTCGAATCATCAAGCACCTCAAGCAACAGGTCGCGCCAGCGTGACAGAAACAGTGCACGATCATCGAACTGAATCTCGAGCATGTCTTTCGGCTCAAAAGAATCAACGGCAAACAGACCGTCCCGAATCTGCCGGGCACGCGCACCGAAATCGTAACCGCCATCGCCTATGACACGAAGCGCATCTGCATCGGTAACGCGCGCGTTCGCCGTCCAGATGCGCCCATCCTCAGGATTCACTATGCGTGGATATTCAGCGTCGTCGAGCCATCCTCGCCAACCGTGCTCCTGGCTCCAGTCCGCGGGTACCATGGCGTTAAAGTCCATTTTTCGCGGGATCCGACCCG